>Ga0180434_10004363_pt1 | contig 17266 bp, 12 predicted proteins | sample SS_ome_7_FD_132453 | JGI IMG/M metagenome (GOLD analysis project Ga0180434, IMG submission 132453) | Hypersaline lake sediment archaeal communities from the Salton Sea, California, USA - SS_1_D_2 metaG | ecosystem: Environmental > Aquatic > Non-marine Saline and Alkaline > Hypersaline >...
GCCCACGAGGGCCGTAGCGTGCGCTGCGCGACCCTAGGCTGGGGAGTATTACGCCTTCGGCGTATCCGGTCGCAACATCCCAACCGGGCTTCGTGCTCTTCGTGTCCTCCGTGGTGGTCTTCGGCCGCCTATTTTCGAGGCAGGCGGGAACCCAGTGAACTGCGCAAATCGCCTGGATTCCCGCCTGCGCGGGAATGACGTACTCCAGACGGCTGAAGTGTTACCTATTTCCGTAGTTTTAAGTCCGGACAAGAAGTCGTTTAACGGAACCAGAATGCGCTAGTGGTTGAAGGGATAGAAGCGTTGCGGCAGGTTCGCGGCCTGACGCGACTCAAGCGAGCCGGCCGCCCCCACCGAGTGGTTGTGCCCGTGGCTGCTTCGGTAATACGTCATCGCCTCCGGGTTCTTCCGTCCGTCCGGATACGTGGTGCATTCGACGCCCTGGGGCTTTTGGCCACCGACGTGCAGCGGGTCGGTGCGGTCGAGATTCACGACGCGGTGCCCTTCGAGATAGACGCACGGCACACGGTCGTTCGTGTAGGGCGGGAGGAACGCGTAGTCGAAGCCGATCTCCAACGGGCCTGGCTTGATCTCCGCGTTCCAGTCGTTCCGCCCATGGCCCAGGCCGAGGTGCCACTTGTCGATGACGGCCGCATGGTAGCCGGCCTTCTGGAGAAGTTGCGGCAGCGTGAACATTTCCGGGGTGATCTTCATCGGCACGTCGGGCGGAAGAACCCTGCCCCGTGTCGGAAGCCATGGATGCCGGTCAACAGCGAGAATCGCGACAATGTGCAGGTGGCGGCCGTACAATGGGCGTCGGTGAACCGCAGCCCCTCGCTGTTACAAACTCGTTACGCGCACAAGTCTTGCCGGGAACTTCTTGCCGGCGTAGAACGTCTGTAGAGCACAGCGGAATCGATCTGCTTGCAAAGATACCGATTCGCCGGCGCGCACGGGCGTTTTCCTGCTATAACGGGAGCCGCCACGAAACACCCTTTCCCCCACAGACCCGCGCAGGACGCGGGAGGAGGCACGTAATGAGGCGATTGCAATGGTTTGGTGTTGCGGTTCTGGGAGTCGCGCTGGCCGCCGCGATGGTCCTGACGCCGATGGCGGCGGAGAAGCCCGAGCCCGCTGCCTCCGACAAAGAGGGCGAGGCCGTCAAGTGGGCACCGGCCGTCGAGCCGAAACCGCTGAGCGAGAACGTCGAGAAGGGCCTGAAATGGCTCGTTGCACATCAACTCGAATGCGGGGGCTGGGGGCAAGGCGAGGAGTCGGCCCAGATGCAGGGTAGTTCGCGGATCTACCTCGAAGGCGCTCGCAGTGCCGCACCCGACGCCCAGCAGCAGATCGACGTTCCGGCCGAACCCCGATCCAAGCCGGGAGAACGCGCCGAACAGCCTGCCACGGAAAATCAGCCCGCGGCGAAGCCAAAGGAAATCCCAAGCGTCGCCGACACCTGCATGGCCGCGTTGGCCTTGATTCGCTCGGGTACGACGCCGGCGGAAGGCCCCCGCGCCAAGAATGTCGCCGCCGCGGTCCGCTTCGTTTGTGATGAGATCGAGCAGTCGGACGACGAGTCGCTCTACATCACCGACACGCGCGGGACTCGCGTGCAATCGAAGCTCGGCCCCTACATCGACACGTTCATGGCCGCCTTGTTATTGCCCGAGGTCGTCGACACAATGCCAAGCAAGCAAGAAAACCAGCGCGTGGAGAAGGCGTTGGCCAAGGTACTCAAGAAGATGGAAAAGAACCAGCGCGCCGACGGCACCTGGTCCGATCAGGGCTGGGCCGCCACGCTCTCGCAGGGAGCGGCCGTGAAAGCCTTCAATCGGGCGGCCCAACAGCCGGCCGTCGCCAAGTATGTCGACGAAAACATGCGAAAGAAGGCGGAACAACAGGCCCAGGCGGGGTTCGACCGGCAGTCGGGCAAATTCGCGGCAAAAGGCTCGGCCGGCGTGGAACTCTACGCCGCCAGTTCGAACCTTTCCGCATTGAGCGATTCGGTCAACACCAATCAACAGCGCGAGGCCGAAGCGCAGGAAGACCTGGCCAACGCCAAGGACGAGAAAACCCGCGAACAGGCTAAGGAGAAGCTCGATCGCTTCCGGGAAGCCAAGGCCGATCGCGACGCCGCCCAGGACGCAGTCATTCAACGCCTGGACGACAAGAACTTCATCGCCGGCTTCGGCAACAACGGCGGGGAGGAGTTCCTCAGCTATATGAACATCGGCGAAAGCCTGGTCGTCGACGGCGGCGACAAGTGGAAGAGTTGGGACAAGTCGATCACCGAGAATCTCAACCGCGTGCAAAACGAGGACGGAAGCTGGTCGGGCCACCACTGCATCACCGGCCGCACCTTTTGCACCTCGGCGGCGCTGCTGGTCTTGATGGTCGATCGGGCCCCGTTTCCCGTGTCGCGGGAAATCAAACGGAAGTGAGGAGGAATAGGCAGCGGTCAGCTCTCAGCAGTCAGCACGCGCGGCGTCGGCTGAAAGCTGATCGCCGATCGCTCTCCACCCGTGAGGCTTCTCGTCATGACGCGAACATTGCCCATCCTGATCGTTCTGCTCGCCGCCGGCATGTGCCGTGGCGAAGGCGTGAAGGAGTTGCCTCCCGCGCAGTCCGCTTGTGTCGCACGAATCGACAAGGCATTGGCCCGGGCCGGAGAGTACCTTCTCGATGCCCAATCGGACGACGGCGCGTGGTACTCGCGGCAGTACGGCGCGCTGAAGACCGGCCCGACCATGACACCCTATGTGCTGAGCAGCCTGCTGTTCATGCCGCAAACGGGTGAGCCCGGCCGGAAGGCTTTCAATCGCGGTGTCGGCTTCCTCCTGAAGCCGCTTCGCCGCGACGGGTCGCTGGACATTGGCCCTCGGGAACTGATCTATCCGGTCTATACGGCCGCCATGGCGTCGCGCATCGTCGCCCATCCAAAACCGTCGTCGCCGAGCGGCCGCCAAGGGCAGTTGGCCTGGCTCGACTACCTGCGCCGACGTCAATTGGCCGAGCCGCTCGGCTGGCAGCCCTCCGACGCCGACTACGGCGGCTGGGGCTACTCGATCGGACCGCCCGAGAAGCCCGAAGAAGGCGGTATCGCCGGGCCGTTCCATCGCGCGAACCTCTCGGCCACGACCTTCGCCGTCGCGGCGTTTCGCTCGGCCGGCATTCCGTCGGACGACCCGGTCTACCGCCAGGCACTCGTCTTCATCGAGCGGTGCCAGAACTTCGGCGAGGGGCCCTTCAACGACGGCGGCTTCTTCTTCATGCCCGAGGATGCGGCGCAGAATAAAGCAGGGGTGGCAGGTGTTGACGAGACAGGGCAGGTCCGATTTCGCAGCTACGGCACGATGACGGCCGACGGGCTGCGCTGTCTGGTTCGTTGCGGGCTGCCGCCGGAGAACCCTCGCGTCGTCGCCGCCCGGCGGTGGCTTATGCGGAACTTCTCAGCGACGGAGAATCCCGGCGCGTTTCCACCCGACCGGCGCATCCTGCAAAACGCGACCTACTACTACTGGGTATGGGCGCTGGCCCACGCGATGCTGGCCGTGCGAAGCCCGACGCTGGAAACCGACGCAAGCGACGTCGATTGGCCGACACTTCTGGCCGACACGCTCATCCGTCAGCAATGCGCCGACGGCACCTGGCGGAACCGCTACACCGACGCGAAAGAAGACGACCCGCTAGTCGCCACCCCCTGGGCCGCCGCCGCGTTGGCCATCTGCCGCGCCATGATCACCCGCGACTTCGAAGGCTGCCGTGCGTCGCCGAATCGCTGAAACCGAGCGCGTGCCGTGGTAGTCAATGAGGGGATTGAACCGGAATTCCTCTCGGCACGCCGGGAATCGCATGCCCGGTCGTCATTTGCGCCGGCACGACATTGCCGGTCCTCTGAGCTGCTGGCATCCGCAAGATCAGATAGGCGTACGAATAGCTGCTTGTGGGCATGTCCTCCTGGCTGCTCCAGATGGCTCCACACTGGGTGCCGGCGAGGTTGGAGATGAGCTGCGACGATGTCCCCGCCGCCGCGAGAGCCGGGCCGACTACCGTGCCTCCCGCGCTGTACCACTGGTAGGTCGAGTTCGGCCTGAAACTCATCCAGCCGCTGTTCTGCGGCCCAGTGACGATCGTTGTCGGGTAGCCTTCGAAACGGATCGCACATGCGAACGCCCGGCGAGTCGATGTCCTCCTCGCGCGGACGATGATCGTATCTTCCGCCGTGAAAACCCGTGCCAGTTGCATAGGACTTGAGTCGCTAGTCGAAGCCACAATCGTTCCATTGATGGCAATCTCGCAACGGTAATCGCATGCCGCCACCAGTACCCCGTTGCACGGAAACTGCGGAGCCGCCGATTTCGCCTGCGGAAGCTTCTTCGCCATGCTGGCGATTGCCTCGAGTTGCTTCTCTGCCTTGAGCTTGCGGAGTCCCAACAGTTGTGGCAGGCACCGATCGTACCAGCTTCTGGCACGGTCGAGACATGCCACCTTCATGTCGTCAGGCAACTGCTCGACCACGTCAAACCAAGCATCGCCCAACGCGAGTTGGCTTTCCGGGGCCGTCGGCTTTTTTCGCTCCTGGAGGGCCGCTTGCTTCAGCTTCGCGTCACTTCCAACGGCGAGCCTTGCCAGACCTTCGTCCCACTGGTCTTTCTTCATGCAAAGATAGATGCCGAGCGTCGTGTTGGCCTCCGGGTCGTCGGCGTTCTCCGCCAGGATTCTCTTGGCCGCGGCAACCTTGCTATACACTCTGCGTTGCGCGGCAATGGTCTTTCGCCGCAAGCTAATCTGCTGAATACAATTTCGATTCGTGCCGCGTGCGAACCGCACCAGCGCCACAGCGATCCCTTCGGCCTCGTCGTACAAGTCGGCGTCAATCGCCTCGTCGACAACCGGCAAAGCCACATCGACCACCTTTGGCCTTGACGCCAACGGGACGCTCGCCTTCAAGGCAACCCGCGTAACCAAGATCCGCATCGCCGTCGCGTCGGCCTCGAAACGTTGCGCGATTTCGTCGATCGCCTCCAGCGCCGCCGGCAGATCGCCCCCCTTCGACCCGAGTTCGCAGACCTTACGGAACATCACATACTGGGCCGTGGGGTCGTTGCCGCCGTCCCGTGCGGTCTTGAGGATCGACCTGGCCAAGGCGCTCAACCGCGCCGGTTCGGCATCGGCCAATTCCGTCGGATCCAGCCGGAAAACATCGACCACCAGCGGCAGAGCCTTGGACTGGTCGGCTCTTGAGGGGATCGGAAGTCGCTTGGGACGACTGTCTCGATCCGACGGCTCCACCCGCGGTTGAAGGCCTCCGTGAAGCCCTTCGCCGACTAGCGTGTCGAACCCGGCATTCACTTGCGACTCCGAGCGGGCGGTTATCGAATCGGCACCCCCGGACTGATCGATCGCAGAGTCCTTCTTCGCCGTGTCATGCCAATCGTCCACCCGGCGAGTTTCCACGGGCTGCTCCGACTCCTCCGAAACCGCCTCCGGGACGGCATTCGCCTCAACGCTTTGCGAATCGCCATCGCGCTCCGCTTCCGCCGAGGATTGAGAATCCTGAGCGGCCGGCAATGCGTCAGGTTCTTCGGCATCGCCCTGCGCGGCGACTTCCTGCCGTTGAACCGGCGGCGATGGCGCATTGGCGTCCGAAGGGGCCACAGTCTCGGCAGCCGCCCTGAAATCGTCCGCCGGGAATTCGCCCCGCCCCAAGTAGGAAACGGCCACTGCGCCAGCCGCCAGAAGGACCGCAATCGCCCAGCCCATCATTATTGTCGACGACTTGCTTCGCAATCGTCTGCCGACGCCGCTCGGGCCACGCGGGAACGAACTGCCAGCCTGTTCGCCTGGGTTCGGCAAGCCCTGCGGATCACCCCTGATCACCACGGCCACGGGAATCGCCTGATCTACCGGCATCGCCTGACCCGAAGCCCGCAGTTGCTGGTCGTATTTGGCGCGGCGTTCCGGGCTCAGCAAGCAGACCCTGGCCGCGGCCACTTCGTTGAGGAGCCTCTGAGAAAGGAGCCCCTGCTCACCCGACTGGAAGCTGTGAAGATGCGCCATCCGCTGGTCGGCCGCGCTTTCGATCACGTTCACATCCGCCTCGAACAACCGAACTCCCAGCAGTCGGTAACAGTTCGGTGGCTGGTCCTCGGGCGGAATACCTAACCACCGGTAGTACGGATCGAATTCAGTGGCCATGATTTCCTCCCTATTCGACTTGCTGGCCTCTCCCGCTTCGGCGGACGTTCCCTATTCACCAAACCCAGGGTCACACCCCGATCATTATCAGTACCCATTATTGACGAATGAAGATTTACGTCAAGGGGGGGCAGGCGATCACCGAGGATTCAAGTCACTCCGTGCCACCAGCAACAAAGAAGGCCCGACGCAAACCATTGCTGCGCCGGGCCTTACGAAGCTGGGGAATAAGGATTCGAACCTTAACTAACTGATCCAGAGTCAGTCGTGCTGCCGTTACACTATTCCCCAAGGAATCGAAATTTACGCCTGCGGAAGGGAACGGCCCTACAACCGCAAAAGGGGTTACGCAAAGGCCAATCGACCTTCGAGGCAGAAGTTGAGACCGCGAGGGCCCCCCTGCTCTTCTCAAAGGTAGACGGCATTCGGTTCCGCGTCAAGGGGGGCAAAACGGTCTGTTGACGAACGGGGGCCAAAAGGGCTAGAATCGCCGAGGATGGCGAATGTCTCGCCAACTGCTGTCCGGGCGTCGGGGGTCCAAGGCGCCACTTCCCAAAACGGCCGATGTGCTCGAGGCTCTCATGGCGGTCCTGCAAACCATCCAAGGCATGAATCCGGGGCAGTGTTTCCCGATCGAGGGGGAGGTCGCGGTCCTGGGGCGCCATCCCGACTGCGATATCGTGCTCGAATCCGGTGCCGTCAGCCGGCAGCACGCCCAACTGTTGGTGATCGACGGCGTCTACTACGTCGAGGACCTCGGCAGCCGCAACGGCACGTTTGTCAATGGGCAGCCGGTGCTCGAGCGACGTGCTTTGGCCGAAAACGACAAACTGGCGATCTGCGACCTGCTGTTCGTCTTCCGCAGCGCCCCGCCCGAGCCCGAGGCGCCGGAGGACAACTACGCCGACTCGGGAATCACCCGGGCCATGATGGTCGACGACGCCCACACGCGGGGCGGATCGACCATTATGAGCCGGCTCGACGTCTCCTCGGGCACGGCCGGACTATTGCTGGCCGCCAATACCGAGGCAAAGCTGAAGGCCCTGATCGAGATCGGCCAGAGCCTCGGGCAGGCCCTGGGGCTGCGCGAGGTGCTGCCGAAGTTGCTCGACACGCTCTTTCGCATCTTCCCGCAGGCCGACCGCGGGTTCATCGTGCTGGCCGATCCGGCGACCGGGCGGCTCATCCCGGAGGTCATCAAGCTCCGCCGCCCGGACGATGAGGCCACGCTGCGGATCAGCCGGACCATTGTCGGCAGCGTCATGGAGCAGAAGGAGGCGATCCTTTCGGCCGACGCGGCGGCCGACTCCCGCTTCGACATGGCCGAGAGCATTGTCGATTTCCAGATCCACTCGATGATGTGCGCCCCGCTGGTCGGCAGCGAGGGCAACGCGCTGGGCGTGATCCAGATCGACGCGATGGACCAGCGCAACCGGTTCCTGGCGGAAGACCTGGAGGTACTGGCCAGTGTGGCCTGCCAGGCGTCGTTTGCGATCGAGAACGCCCGGTTGCATGAAGCGGCGGTCCGCGAGCAGGCCCTGGCACGAGAGCTGACGCTTGCCCACCGGGTCCAGCAGGGGTTCCTGCCGTCCGAGCCGCCCGACATCGGCGGCTACAGTTTCTTCGAGTTCTACGACGCGGCCCAGCAGTTGGGCGGCGACTACTTCGATTACATCCTGCTTTCCGAAGGGCGGCTCGCCGTGGTCGTGGCCGATGTGTCGGGCAAGGGCATTTCGGCCTCGCTGCTGATGGCCAAGCTCTCGGCCGAAACACGCTATTGCCTGGCCGCCGAGGCCGTGCCTGCCGACGCCGTGACGCGGCTGAATCGGGTGTTCGCCGGGGCAGGGTGGGAAGACCGCTTCGTCACGATGGTCCTCTGCGTGCTCAATCCGGCGACCCACGAGGTAACCGTCGTCAACGCCGGGCACATGTCCCCGTTGCTGCGCCGCGCCGATGGCGAGGTGGAAGAACTCCCCGATTCCCAGACCGGCTTGCCGCTGGGCGTGCTGGAAGATTTCGCCTACGAGCAGTCGAGCCTTCGGCTCGAGCCGGGCCAGAGCCTCGCGCTGTTCACCGACGGAGTGACCGAGGCGATGAACCACGCTAACGAGTTGTACGGCAGCCGGCGGCTATGCGAGCAACTACGGCGGTCGCCACCGAGCATCGAGGAGATCGGCCAGGCGATTCTCGACGACGTGAAGCGCTTCGTCGGCCAGCGCAGCCAAAGCGACGACCTCTGCCTCGTCTGCTTCGGCCGCGACGGGGCGTGACTTGCGGCCTCTGCAAATCTCGCCACAACTCGGCCGATCGTGTGCTTGCTGCTCCCTGCTGTTCAACCTTGGTATAGATGCAAGTGGATTCGCAGCTTTGCCGTTAGGAACTTCAGTAGTTCCAAGTTTGGGGCGGTGGGGCCGGCATTGGGTGGTCAAACCGTCATTCCCGCGCAGTCTTTCATGCCGCTTGCGCGGTACCTGGAATCATGAAAGTGCGCCCCTGCGCCATTCCAGCGAAGGCGGGAACCCCGCCGTTTGCGAAGGGGCTCTGGGTTCCCGCCTCCAAGGGAACGACTTGCTTCACATGGATGAAGTGCTACGCAACTTCAAACCGCCTGCCATTACCGAGTCATCCGTCCTCATCGCGATACGACGGCGTGGGCAAGCAGCTCAGCCGCGGCGCCGTCGAGGTCGGTCTGGATGCGGATGCGACCGACCACCTTGCCGGTGTGGTCGTTGGCCGTGAAGGTGAGGGGGATCACGTGCAAAGGCTTCGCGGCATCGCCGCCGGCGACGCGGATGCGGAAGACCTCGCCCTCACAGCCGACGCCAAGCACCCGAAACGGCCGACTGCCGCGGACGACCAGCGGCCTGGTCACCTCCTGACCGGGCTGCAACACGCCCAGGAACAACGCCCCGGGGCTAACCACCACCGGCGGTACCACGCGGCCTTCGACCAACACCGGCACGGCGTCGAAACGCGGATCGTTGGTCTTCAACAGCAGATGGTCGTGGACATAGCCGACCGGGGCGTCGGCGGCGAGGCAGACCTTGATCTGGTAGACGATCTGCCCGCCACGACGTTCGGCGGAGACGATCTCGCCGGAGAGACGCGGATTGCCGCTGGCGACCTCAAGGACCCGCCAACCGCCATATCCCGCGCAACTTGCCGCGATTTGCTGCTCGGCCGGCGTGCCCTGGGCGATCGTGCCGAAGTTCACGCTGGCCGGCTCCAGCCGAACCTCGCCGCGGATGTCAGCGCGGATGTGCAACTGCACGGTGGCCGGCTGCGGCTTGTCGATCGTCACCGTCAGCGTGGCCGACCGCTGCCCCTCGAACGCCCGGGTGTTCAACTCGGCAACGACGGCCCCTTTCTCATAGGTCTTCAAATCCGGATTCACAATCCGTGGGATCGTGCAACCGCAACTCGAGCGGACGTCGCTGACATGGACGTCGGGCAGATAGCGGTTTTTCAAGATGAAGGCGTACTCGGCCTTCGCGTATCGGGCTACCTGGCCGAAATCGTGGGAGGTGGTCTCGAACATCTTCTGGGCCCACTCCTGCCCCGCGGCAACCGCAGGCAACCACCCGACAAAAAACAGCACCCACACGGCTCGAAAAGCCATCGTCCCCCCCTCCGTCTATCCGGCTCCTGGACCACTCCCTGCGGCAGAGCCGCCCATCTATTCCTAGATGGGCGGGGCAGGGGAGTCAACCCCGGCCGACGGAAACCCACTGCCGCTGCCGGATCGACCGCCCCACAGCGGCCATGACGCGCTGCAAATAGATACCCTGGTCCAAACCGGGGTTGCCCGGCTCGCCTGCGGCCACCGAGCGAAGAAACTGCTCGAGACAGGCCACATGGCTGCGTACCCAGCCGATCGACGCCTTCGGGCTGGGGAAACCGGTCGCCGGCTCCGGATAGCGCTGGCCGGTCGCAATGGACGTCCAGCCGCGCCGGCCGCCGATCGGCTGATCTTCGGCCCGGGCATCGAAGACGTCCAACTGATCCGCGTGCCGGCCATGGAATCGCAGGGCACCTTCGGAACCGTGGATCTCCAACCGCAGGTCGTCCTCCATCCCGGTGGCGATCTTCGTCGCCTCGATACTGCCCAATACCCCGGAGTTCAGCCGCCCGAGCACCAGCACGCTGTCTTCGGCGTCAACCGGCACCATCCGCCCGGGATCGTCTCTTGCCGGACGCTGGGGATACGCGATCTGCGAATCGGCCATCACCTGGTCGAAATCGCCAAGGAGACACTGGATCAAATCGAACACGTGCGGGCCCAGGTCGGCAATCACGCCGCCGCCGGCCTCGGCGAGGAGCTTCCACCGCGCCGGAGCTAGCGGGCTGGCACTGCTGCTCTGCAGGTAACACAAGCGATACTGCAACACCTGGCCGAGCCATCCCTCGTCGACCAACTGCTTCGCCCGCATCACCGCCGGAAAGAACCGGTTCTGCAGCGTCATCTGGGCGGTTCCCCGATAGCCGATCAGGGCCCGTTCGATCTGTTCGGCCTCGTCGAGAGTGGCCACCAGCGGTTTGTCGCAGTAGATGTGTTTCTGGTGGCGGATCGCCGAGAGCAGGGCCTCCTTGTGCAGATGGTTGGGGGTGCAAATATGGACGATGTCGATCTCGGGGTTCTCGGTGATCTGGCGATAGTCGCTCACCGCCGCGTCGGCGCCGATCTGATGCCGAGCCTTCTCGGCGGTCTCCGGGCGGCTGGTGCAGACATGCGTGATTCGGGCTTGAAGCGGGACCGGATCGTAGAAGAAAGGCAGCGTCCGGTAGCCGTAAGCGTGGACCTTGCCAATAAACCCGAAGCCGAGAATGCCGACGTTGTAGCTCGTCATGATTGCTCCTGGGACGCATCCAGACCGGCTTCGCGCAAATACTCCGAGACCTCATGCTCATCCGAGCCGGCCGCGCCGGCCAACAGCACCGGCGAAGCATCGATCTGCTGGGCGTCCATCATCGCGGCAATGCGCTGGAGCGTGGCGAGGATCATGGTCTGTTCCCACTCTTGGAGATTACCCAACCGCTGGCGGAAACGATCCTGCAACAGCGACGGGGCCGCCTCGACCAGCCGGGTTCCCTCGGCTGTCAGCTCGACCAACACGCTGCGGCGGTCCTGGTGCCCCCTTGCGCGGGTCACCAACCCACGCTTCTCCAAACGACCGAGGATGCCGGTTACGGTCGCCTGGCTGAGGTGGATCGCACGAGCGATATCGCCGACGGTGACCGGTTGGCTCCCCTCGATAGCACGAAGGGCCGCCAGTTGGGGGGCTGTCAGCCCCTGCTCGTGCAACAACAGACGCGAGTGGAGGTCGATTGCCCGGGTAATCCGCCGCATCGCGGCGATGATTTGTTGCTCCAAACTCAGCGAGTCATTCATGAGGGCGTTTCCTCAAGAGGGCAGGGGGGGGAGGGGGGCTTCGATATCACGCACACTAATTATTTCATCACAGTCAAGACGCCTCGGAAGGGGCAGATGGCTTCATGCCCCTACTCCTCAAGGAGGGGTGCGGTTGACGACTCTCGGCATTTCGGCTAGGGTGAGTTCTTCCTGAAACCATGATAGAGAGCCCCGAAATTGTTTTCAACACTAAACATTAGGGGACGGCATTCTTGGGCCAAAGGGGCGGCCTCCCGTGAGCCGTTGCACAACAACCGTGCCCGTAGCGGTTCCCGGTCTATGAGTCGCACCGTTGAATCCTAGATATACGCCAGGAGAACCAACTTTGGAAGCACCCAGTCCCGATGCTGTGACCTCCGCCCGAGCGATTGCCGAAGCGGCGCGGCGCGTAGCGTCCCAACTGGCCGTCGCAACGACCGACCAGAAGAATCAGGCCCTGCGCACGATGGCCGAAAAGCTCGGGCGGCGCAAGGACGACCTGCTGGCCGCCAATCGGACGGACCAGGACGCGGCGGCCGAGGCCGGCGTGCCGGAGAATCTGATCAAGCGGCTGGGCTTCGGCGAAAAGAAACTCCGCTCGCGGCAGGTCTCGCTCGAAAAGATCGCGGCATTGCCCGACCCGATCGGCCAGCCGTTTGTCAGCCAGCGGCTGCCCAACGGCCTGCAAATGCAGCGGGTGCGGGTCCCCCTGGGGGTGATCCTGATGGTCTTTGAGGCAAGGCCGCATGTGACGGTCAATGCGGGTGCCTTCTGCCTGAAGTCGGGCAATGCGGCCATCCTCCGCGGCGGCTCCGAAGCGCGGCGATGCAATGCCCTGTTGGGCGAGCTGTGGCAAGAGTCGCTCACCGAGGCCGGCCTGCCCCCGGAAGCGATCCAGGTCGTCTCCGGATCGCACGAAGAGATCCGCGAAATGCTCCAGCTCGACAACCTGATCGACCTGGTCATCCCGCGCGGCGGCAAGCGCCTGATCGAGGCGGTCGCCCGAAGTTCCCGCATCCCGGTCATCAAGCACTACGAGGGCATCTGCCACGTCTATCTCGACGAAGGCTGCGATCTTCAGCAGGGGCTCAACATCGCGCTCGACTCGAAATGCCTGATGCCGGCCGTGTGCAACGCGATGGAGACGCTGCTCGTTTCCCAAAAGCTGGTCGACCGATTGCCCGAGATTGTCCAGGCGTTTATCGACTGCGGCGTGACGGTTCGGGGCTGCCCGCGGACCGTCGAGGCCGATAGCCGCGTGGAGCCCGCCACCGAGGAGGACTGGCGCTCTGAGTATCTCGACCTGATCGTGTCGATCCGCGTGGTCGACGACTTGGGCGGGGCGATCGACCACATCAACCGCTACGGCTCGCATCACACCGACAGCATCGTGACGAACAACCTGGCCCACGGCGAACGGTTTCTCCGCGAGGTCGATTCCAGCGTGGTGTTAATCAATGCGGCCACGATGTTCTGCGACGGCGAGTCGTTGGGCATGGGCGCGGAGATCGGCATCTCGACCGACAAGCTCCACGCCCGAGGGCCGATGGGGCTGGAGGAGTTGACCAGCTACAAGTTTGTCATTCACGGCGAGGGCCACATCATGGGCCCCAAACGGTATCGGACGACATGACCGCAATCTACCAGCACTTCCTCGACGGATTCCAACGCATCGCAGGCTCCCAGACGGACGGCCAGCGGCGTATCGGCGCGGAGTTGAAATTCCCGCTGGTCGCCGCCGACGGCTCGGCCGCCAGCCGCGAGACGGTCGACGCATTGTGGGCCCACCTGGCTCAGATCGGCTGGACGCCGGTCGTCGACACGCTGACCGACCGCGTCGTGGGCGCCGAGAAGCCGGGCCCGCGGAACGCGTCGGTCGCTTCCTGCGAGACGGGCTACTGCAAGACCGAGTTTTCGCTGGCCCATGTGGCCGATCTGTTCGAGTTGCGAAAGGCCGTCGAAAAGCTCAAGGCCGAACTCGAACCGTTCGCCGAAAAGCACGGCGTCCACTTTCTCGGCTACGGCATCCATCCGGTCTCCCGCCCCGGCAAGAGCCTGTTGCTGAAGAAGGAGCGGTCGAGCTTTTGGGACAAGGCGGTGCCGTCGAACCGGATCATTCCGCCGGAGGACGGCGACGACGTGCATATGTTCACCGTCAACGCCGGCAGCCACGTGCATGTGAGCGTCGGCGCCGACGAGGCCATTGCCGCGGTCAATGTGCTGGCCGGATTCGCCGGGGCGCAGATCGCGTTGGGAGCCCATTCGAACGTCTGGAAGGGCGAGCTGGACCCGGATTACGCCTCGGTGGCCGAAAGCCTCTGGGATCGGTGGCGACCGGCCCGGGAGCGCTGCGGCGTGCCGCCAAAGGCGTTTGCCGACCTGGAGGACTACGTCCGCACGATCGAGGGTCTTCGGCCGATCTATGTGAAGCGGGAAGAAGGCCCGGTGATCCTCCGCGTCTACGAGAGCTTTGCCGACTACTTCGCCGCAAAGGAAGCGACCGGCGAAACGCTCCAGGGCAAGCCGGTCGGCGTCACGCCGCGGGAAGCCGACATTGGCGTGCATAACTCGTGCTATTGGTACACCGTGCGGATTTCGCGGTATTTCACCGTCGAGAACCGCGTCTTCGATCAGCAACCGCCCGGGGAACTGCTTTCGCCGGCAGCCGTCACGCTGGGACTCGTTTCGGCCTGGCAAGAGGGCTGGGAGGAGCTGAAGGGCTATGCGTGGGACGACCTGCGCGTGGCGCGCATTTCCGCCTGCAAGTCGGGCATGGCGGGGCGGGTCGACGGCCTGCCACTGCGCGATCTGGCCGGGCGGATGCTGGAGATTGCCGCCTTGGGCCTGCGGCGGCGGGGCAGGGGGGAGGAGCAATTCCTCGCCCCGTTGCAAAAGCGGCAACGAGAAAACCAATGCCCGGCCGACGAGGTCGCCGCACTGTTCCGCGACGGCCGTATAGGCGCATTGCTGGACGCCCGAGCGTTGCATTGACGCATGTTGTTCGTAGTCCCGCCTTCAGGCGGCTGCGGTTGGAAACCTCAAGGATGGCCTGCCAACCGTCATTCCCGCGCAGGCGGGAATGACGCGCCGGCTAAAGGCGGGACTACGAACAGAACCGAATCATATCACCCCACAAGGAACCACGACATTGAACAGTAGCAAACACCAAACCCCCGGCCTGAGGTCTTCACTCTACCAACCCCTGGAAAACGCGGATGTGGCTCGGATCGCCGACGCGGCATTGACCGTGCTGGAGAAATCCGGGGTGGCCGTCTATTCGGCCACCGGGCGGGACGCGCTCCGCAAGGCCGGCGCCGAGGTCGACGAGCAGACGTGCGTGGTGAAGCTGCCGCGCGGCCTTGTGGAGGACGCGATTGACTCAAACCCCTCATCGATCACCCTCTACAGTCGCGACGGCAAAACCGACTGCGTGCTGGAGAAGAACCGCGTCCACTACGGCACCGGCGGCACGGCCATCTACGTGCTCGATCCCGACACCGGCGAGCGTCGCCCCTCGACCGTCGACGACGTGATCCTCAATGCCCAAATGGTCGACCGGCTCGAAAACATCCACCTGTTCACGATCAATGTCTTTCCCAACGAGATCGAGGACAACAACCACATCGACGCCAACCGGTTCTTCCACGCGCTGGACAACACGACCAAGCACGTGATGGGGGGTATCTACACCATGGAGGGATGCCGCCGGGCCGTGCGAATGGCCGAAATGATCGCCGGCAGCGAACAGGCCCTGCGCGACCGGCCGTTTGTCTCGTTCATCACGCTGATTATCAGCCCCTTCAAGATCGACGACCATTACGGCGAGATGACCTGCTACCTGGCCGAGAAGGGACTGCCGGTGGTGGTGCCGACCGAGCCGATCTGCGGCACCACCTCGCCGATCACCCTGGCCGGCAACGTCCTGACGCACATCGCCGAGACGCTCGCCGGCATCGCCATGGTGCAGTCGGTCCGCAAGGGCGCCCCGGGCATCTGCGGCAGCGTCGGCTCGATCACGAATTTGCGGACGATGGACCACGTGGGCGGGGCCATCGAACGAGCCATGATCAACGCCGCGGTCTCGCAGATGGCCCAGCATTTCGAAATCCCGCTCTACAGCACCGGGGGAACCACCGACGCCAAGCGCGTCGGCATCCAGGCCGCCTACGAAAGCGCGATGTCGAGCCTGCTGGTCGCCATGTCCGGGGCCAACTACATCCACGACATCGCCGGGCTGATGGAGGCCGACCTGACCGTCTCCTACGAAAAGCTCGTGATGGACAACGAAATCCTCGGCATGTGCCAGCGGGTGCTTCGGGGTATCGAGGTCGACGACGAGAGCCTCGCCGTGGACCTGCTGATCGAGAAGGGGCCCGGCAAGGACTTCATCGCCGAGGAACACACGATCCGCCACATGCGGGAAGAATTCTTCGTGCCGGCCTTGGCCAACCGGCAGAAACGCGGCTCGATGCAGCCGGACGGCGAATCGCTCGCCCGGGCAAAGGCAATTGTCGACAAAATCCGCCACGCCAAGTCCGAGAGTCGTCTGTCGGCCAACGTGCGGCGACAGATCCTCGAGACGTTTTCCGAGATCCGGACCGCCGCGCCGGCCGCCGGATAGAACTTAAAAAGGACAAGCACCCATGCCGGAACAACCGTTGAAAGACCAGGTCAGCATCATTACCGGCGCCTCGTCGGGCATCGGCAAGGCGACGGCCGAAGTCTTCTTCCGCGCCGGCAGCCGCGTCGTCTTGACGGCCCGGCGCGAAGATCGGCTGAAGCAGCTTGCGGCCAAGATCGAAGAGAGCGGCGGCGAGGCCCTGGTCGTGCCCGCCGATGTCACCCACTACGATCAGGTGGAGAAGGTGGTGGCCGCAGCCCTGGAGCGATTCGGGCGGATCGACGTGATGGTCAACAACGCCGGCTACGCGATCGAGAAGTCGGTGGTCGAGTCGAGCGTCGAGGAGATCGCCGGGCAGATTGACGTGAATCTGACGGCCGTCTGCTTCGGCACCAAGGCGGTCCTGCCGCACATGCTCGAGCGAAAGAGCGGCTCGATCATCAACATCGGCTCGATCTGCTCGGTGCGCCATTACCCCGACTACGCCGCCTATGTCGCCGCCAAATGGGGCGTGCTCGGCTTCTCCCGATCGGTCTACGAGGAGGTCCGCCAGCACGGCATCCGGGTCAATTGTCTCTGCCCGGCCGCGGTGAACACCGAATGGGCCGAGATCGCCGGCGCCGACCTGCCCTGGAAGCCCGAGGACCGTTTGCAGCCGGAAGACCTGGCGGAAATGGCGCTGCTCTGCGTGACCATGCCGAAGCGCGTGCATTTGGAGCACGTGATTCTCTGGCCGACGTGTGAGCCAACGGTGTAGGAGGAATGACCAAGGACCAATGACCAAGGACCAATGCGGATGGCTGGTGTTTGATGCGTGACATTTGACATTTGAGATTTGACATTTGACATTTGACATTTGAGATTTGACATTTGAGATTTGACATTTGAGATTTGACATTTGAGATTTGACATTTGAGATTTGACATTTGAGATTTGAAATCCACCGCGTCGGCTGCGGCTCACGATTGCATGAACTCTGAAGGACGAGGATAGCCATGACCCAACCCAACCAACGCGAAGGCCTGGTCGTTACGCCCCATTGCCGGCTGTCGGAA
>Ga0180434_10004364_pt1 | contig 17264 bp, 12 predicted proteins | sample SS_ome_7_FD_132453 | JGI IMG/M metagenome (GOLD analysis project Ga0180434, IMG submission 132453) | Hypersaline lake sediment archaeal communities from the Salton Sea, California, USA - SS_1_D_2 metaG | ecosystem: Environmental > Aquatic > Non-marine Saline and Alkaline > Hypersaline >...
ACGAGATCGTCTACCTGACGGCGGACGAGGAGGACGAGTACCGGATCGCGCCGGCCAGCGTCCCTACGGACGAGGAGGGGCGCATCCAGGGCGAGCGGACGGTCGTGCGCTATCGCAACGCCTTCCCCCAGGTGGCGGCCGACGAGATTGACCTGATGGACCTCTCGCCCAAGCAGATCGTGAGCGTGGCGACCTGCCTCATCCCGTTCCTGGAGAACGACGACGCCAACCGGGCGCTCATGGGATCGAACATGCAGCGCCAGGCGGTGCCGCTGCTGCGGAGCGAGGTGTCCTACGTAACCACCGGGGTCGAGGAGCGGGCGGCGCGCGACTCGGGGGCCGTGGTGCTGGCTCGCAGCGCGGGGATGGTGGAGGAGGTGGACGCCGGCGGGGTGGTGGTGCGCCGGGAGGACGGCGAGGAGGACCACTATCCGCTGCGCAGTTTCGTGCGCTCCAACGCGGCCACCTGCATCCACCAGACGCCTCTCGTGCGGCGCGGCGATCTGGTGGAGGAGGGCCAGGCCATCGCGGACGGGCCCTGCACCCGGGACGGCGAGTTGGCGCTGGGCCGCAACATCATCTGCGCCTTCATGCCCTGGGGCGGCTACAACTACGAGGATGCCATCGTCATCGGCGAGCGGCTGGCGCGGGAGGACGTCTTCACCTCCATCCACATCGAGAAGTACGAGGTGGAGGCGCGCGAGACCAAGGTGGGGCCCGAGGAGATCACGCGGGACATCCCCAACGTCGGCGACGAGGCGCTCAAGGACCTCGACGAGGACGGCGTGGTGCGCATCGGCGCCGAGGTGCGCGCCGAGGATATCCTGGTGGGCAAGGTGGCGCCCAAGGGCCAAGAGGAACTCACCAGCGAGGAGAAACTGGTGCGGGCCATCTTCGGCGAGAAGGCGGCCGAGATGCGCGACACCTCGCTGCGGGTGCCCCACGGCGAGAAGGGCAAGGTGGTGGACGTGAAGCGCTTCTCGCGGCTCAAGTTCCGCTGCGCCAAGTGCGGGGCCGAGCACCAGTTCTCCAAGGAGCAGCACCGCCACTACTGCGAGAAGTGCGGCGGCGAACTCAACCGCGAGCCCGGCGACGAACTCACCCCCGGCGTGAACCAGATGGTGCGCGTCTACGTGGCCCAGAAGCGCAAGGCCATGGAGGGCGACAAGATGGCCGGGCGCCACGGCAACAAGGGCGTCATCGCCAAGATCCTGCCCGAGGAGGACATGCCCTTCCTCGCGGACGGGACGCCGGTGGACATCGTGCTCAACCCGCTGGGCGTGCCCTCGCGCATGAACATCGGCCAGATCATGGAGACCCACCTGGGCGTGGCCGCCCAGATGCTGGGCGTCACCTTCGAGTGCCCCATCTTCGAGGGGGCGCGCGAGGAGGAGATCCTGGGCTACCTGGCCGAGTCGGCCGACCGGCTGCGGCGCGACCGGCTCGCCTCCTACCTGCGCGGCGAACTGCGGCTGGACGGGCCCTGGGAGGGCTGCGAGAACAGCGCGGAACTGCTGGACCGCTTCCAGCGCCACCTCGGCGACCAGCCCGAGGAGGAGTGGGCGCGCGTCGCCTCCTGGCTGGCCGTGGGGGTCGAGGACTGGGATCGGGCCGACGGGCCCGAGGCCAGGGGCGCGCTGCTGCGCGAGCGCCTGCTGGAGCGGGTGACCGGTCGCATCGGCTTCGACGACCAGACGGCCAAGTTCATCCTCTATGACGGGCGGAGCGGCCAGCCCTTCAACCAGCCCATCGCCGTGGGGCCGATCTACATGATGAAGCTGGTGCACCTGGTCGAGGACAAGATCCACGCGCGGTCCACGGGGCCCTACTCACTGGTGACCCAGCAGCCCCTGGGCGGCAAGGCGCAGTTCGGCGGGCAGCGCTTCGGCGAGATGGAGGTCTGGGCGCTGGAGGCCTACGGCGCCGCCCACACGCTGCAGGAGATCCTGACCATCAAGTCGGACGACGTGATCGGGCGGGTGAAGACCTACGAGTCCATCGTCAAGGGGGAGAACATCCTGGAGCCGGGCATCCCCGAGTCGTTCAAGATCCTGATCAAGGAACTGCAGAGCCTCGGGCTGCAGATCACGGTCGAGTCCGAGGACGCCCAGCCGGTGGCGCTGGAGGAACCCGAGGAGGAACTGGCCTAGCGCCGGTTCGCGCGGGCCGCCGCGGCGGCCCGATGGGGTGCGACGTCCGCGGCGCGCGGCGGAGTCGCGAGGAGCCAAGATGGTAGACACCACGAACTTCGATCAGTTGAGGGTGGGCCTGGCCTCGCCGGAGGAGATCCGCAAGTGGTCCCGCGGGGAGGTCAAGAAGCCCGAGACGATCAACTACCGCACCTTCAAGCCCGAGCCCGACGGGCTCTTCTGCGAGCGCATCTTCGGGCCCACGCGGGACTGGGAGTGCCACTGCGGCAAGTACCGCAAGATCAAGTTCCGCGGCATCACCTGCGACCGCTGCGGCGTGGAGGTGACGCGCTCCAAGGTGCGCCGCGAGCGCATGGGCCACATCGAGCTGGCGGCCCCGGTCTCGCACATCTGGTATCTGAAGGGCGTGCCCAGCCCCATGGCCCTGCTGCTCGACATCTCGCCGCGGCCGCTGGAGAAGGTGCTCTACTTCGCCTTTTACATCGTGACCGGCGTGGACCACGCGCTCCTCAAGAAGGGCGCCGAGGAGATCAAGGCGGCCGTGGAGGAGGAGGCGCTGGCGGCGCGGGGCGAGGCGCTCATGTGGTTCGCCTCCGGCGAGGTGCTGGACGAGATCCTGTCCAAGGACGCCGAGATCAAGAAACTGGTGCCCAAGGGGCTGCGCCAGAAGATCTCCCGCTCCCGCAGCGACCAGCCCGTGGTCGCGGACGTGCTGGAGACGCGCGAACCCCAGATCCTGGACCTCGTCCGCGACCCCGAGACCTGGGCCAAGATCCGCGGCAAGGCGCTCGAGGTGGTGATGACCGCCGGCGCCGAGGAGAAGTCCGGGAAGCGCGGCAAGGGGGCCGGCGACGAACCCAAGATCACCGACCGCGAGGCGCCCGCCCGGCTGGAGGCCCAGGAGGCGGCTGCGGAGGAGCGCACGGCCGAGGTGGAGGCGGCGGCGAAACTGCTGCTGGGGCCGGCCGGCGACGGCGTGGGCGGCCTGGTGGTCAAGCAGTTGGTGGGCGAGGCGGAGTACCGCGGCCTGCAGAAACTGCTGGAGGCGCTCGAACTGCGCCACGGCGAGAAGTACGACGAGTTGTTCCACGCCGGCCTGGGCGCCGACGCGGTGAAGGAACTGCTGGGCCAGATTGACCTCGACGCCCTCTCGCGCGAACTGCGCAAGGAGATCGGCGAGACGCAGGGGCCCAAGCGGGCGCGCGCCGTGAAGCGGCTGGAGGTCGCCGAGGCGTTTCGCCAGTCGCGCAACCGGCCGGAGTGGATGGTGCTGGATGCGGTGCCGGTGATCCCGCCCGAACTGCGGCCCATGGTGCAGTTGGACGGCGGGCGCTTCGCCACCTCCGACCTCAACGACCTCTACCGGCGCATCATCAACCGCAACAACCGGCTCAAGAAGATCCAGGAACTCAACGCGCCCGAGTCCATCATCAACCACGAGAAGCGCCTGCTGCAGGAGGCCGTGGACGCGCTCATTGACAACGGCCGCCGCTCGCGGCCCGTCACGGGCAGCAACAACCGGCCGCTCAAGTCGCTCTCGGACATGCTCAAGGGCAAGGACGGCCGGTTCCGCAAGAACCTGCTGGGCAAGCGGGTGGACTACTCCGGCCGCTCGGTGATCGTAGTGGGTCCGCACCTGCGGCTCAACCAGTGCGGCCTGCCCAAGGAGATGGCGCTCGAGTTGTTCAAGCCCTTCGTCATGAAGCGGCTGGTGGACAAGGGCTACACCACCAACGTCAAGACGGCCAAGAAGATGGTGGACCGCGTGCGCCCCGAGGTCTGGGACGCGCTGGAGGAGGTCATCAAGGACCACCCCGTGCTGCTCAACCGCGCGCCCACGCTGCACCGGCTGGGCATCCAGGCCTTCGAGCCTGTGCTGGTGGACGGCAAGGCGATCCAGATCCATCCCCTGGTCTGCCATCCCTTCAACGCCGACTTCGACGGCGACCAGATGGCCGTGCACGTGCCGCTCTCGGCCTCCGCGCAGGCCGAGGCGCGCATCCTCATGCTCTCCACCCAGAACCTCTTCTCTCCCGCCCACGGCAAGCCCATGGTGACCCCGGCGCGGGACATGGTGCTGGGCTGCTACTACCTGACCCAGAAGCGCACCGGTGCCCGGGGCGCCGGCAAGGTCTTCTCCTCTCCCGAGGAGGCGATCCTGGCCTACCACGACGGCTGCGTGGACCTGCACGCCGACGTGCGGGTGCGCCTGGACGGCGAGACGGTCGAGACCACGGTGGGACGGGTCATCTTCAACCAAGCCCTGCCCCCCAAACTCCGCTACATGGACCGGGTCATCACGAGCAAGGAACTGAGCGACCTGGTGCACGACTGCTACCGGCACTACGGCACCGAACGGACCGTGGCCCTGCTCGACGAACTCAAGCGGCTGGGGTTCGAGTTCTCGACGATGGCCGGGATCACCATCTCGATGACGGACATGGACATCCCGGAGGCCCGGCGCGGCGAGATCATCGCGCGCACCGAGGAGCAGGTGCAGGAGACCAACGACAACTATCGCAGGGGCCTCATCACCGCCGGCGAGCGCGAGGACGAGATCTGCCGGCTCTGGACCACGGCCGCCGACAGCATGGCCGACGCCATCATCGACAACATTGACCCCTTCAACCCCATCTTCATGATGGCCAACTCGCGCGCGCGAGGGACCATCCGCCAGATCACCCAGTTGGCCGGGATGCGCGGCCTCATGACCGACCCCTTCGGCCGGTTCATCGAGGACCTGCCCATCAAGTCCAACTTCCACGAGGGGCTCTCGGTACTGGAGTACTTCGTCTCCACGCACGGCGCCCGCAAGGGGCTGGCCGACACGGCCCTGCGCACCGCCGACGCGGGCTATCTCACGCGGCGGCTGGTGGACGTCGCCCAGGACGTCATCGTGCGCGACGTGGACTGCGGCACGACCTCGGGCATCACGGTGCGCGCGCTGCGCGACGGCGCGGAGGAGATCGAGCCCCTGGATCAGCGGGTGGACGGCCGCACCGCCGCCGTGGACGTCGTGGACCCGCGCACCGGGCGCATCCTGGTGAAAGCCGGCCGCGAGATCGGCGGCCTGGAGCCGGGGCCCTGCCCCGCCTGCGAGGGCGACCTGGAGCCCGTGCTGGTGTGCGAGGCGTGCAGCCTGGAGTTCTCGCGCGAGCAGATCGCCGGCGCCCAGGCGGATATCGTCCGCTACGAGGACGCCCGCCGCGAGGCCGAGGAGGCCCGGCGGCTGGCCACGCTGCCCATCGAGGAGGAGGTCCCGACCGAGAGCGCCGCCCAGGCCGCCGTGACCGGCGAGGAGGAGGAGCCCCCCGCCCCGGAGCCGGTGAGCGAGGAGGAGGCGGCGGAGTCGCCCGAGTTGCAGGCATTGGGCGCCGCCGCCGAGCGCGGCCTGCTCATCGAGCAGCGCCGGTGCCCCGAGTGCCGGCGCGACTTGGACGTCGTCCACACCTGCGCCCGGTGCGAGCAGCGCTATCTGCCCGCGGAGTTGGAGTGGCCGCTGGAGGCCATCACCCGCGTGGCCGGGGAGTGCGAGGCCTTCATCGCGGCGGCCAGGAAGATCGAGTCGGGCGGGCCGTCGCCGGTGACGCTGGCCGACCCCTTCAAGGGCGACGGCCTGGTCGAGGAGGGCAAGCGGGTCACCAAGAAGGCCGCGGCACTGGTGCACGAGGCGGCCCAGGCGCTGCACGAGAAGGGCGGGCTGGCGCGCGGCGAGGTGGTGCTTCGCTCGACGCTGACCTGCGAACTGCGCCAGGGGATCTGCGCCAGATGCTACGGGCGCGACCTGGCCACCGGCCGCCTGGTGGAGGTCGGCGAGGCGGTGGGCATCATCGCGGCCCAGTCCATCGGCGAGCCGGGCACCCAGCTCACGATGCGCACCTTCCACACCGGCGGCGTGGCCGCGCAGTACCTGACCGGCGTGGCCGAGGTCAAGAAGCGCAAGCAGGAGACACTCCGGGGGCTCTACGACGACATTGACCGCGGGCTGGTGGCGTTCGAGGCGGAGAGCCTGGAACGCGACCGGGTGAAGAAGATCCAGCAGATGCTCAAGGTGCTGGAGGAGCAGGTCAAGGGGCTGCTGCGCGTGGTGGAGTTGTTCGAGGCCCGGCGGCCCAAGGGCCAGGCCATCGTCTCGGAGGTGGACGGCACGGTCGCGGAGATCGCCACCACGGGCGTGCGCACCGTGATCATCCACTCCCAGCAGCCGCTGGAGAACGCGCGCGGCGAGATCGCCGCCGCGCCGGTCGCCCATCCCAAGTCGGGCGAGGTCATCGCGGAGGCGGGGCAGGAGATCACGGACAAACTGCTCGACGCCATGGCCGGCGCGGGCGTCGAGCGGATCGCGGTGCGCAAGTCCTACATCGTGCCCTATCGCGGCGGCCTGCCCGTGGCGGAGGGGATCCAACTGGAGCAGGGCGACTCGCTCACCGAGGGGCCGCTCGACCCGCAGAAGGTGCTCCAGATGAAGGGGCTGCCGGGGGTGCAGGACTACCTGGTGGGCGAGATCCAGCGGGTCTACCGCTCCCAGGGCGTGGACATCAACGACAAGCACATCGAGGTCATCGTCCGCCAGATGCTGAAGAAGCGGCGGGTCACCGATCCCGGCGACACGCAGTTGCTGCCGGGCCAGGTGGTGGACCGGTTCGAGTTCGAGGCGGCCAACCGCGAGATCGAAGAGGGCAACGAGGAACTGGACGACGCCGCCGAGCACCGCGTCCCGGCCACCGCCGAGCCGGTGCTGCTGGGCATCACCGACGCCTCCCTCAACACCGATTCGTTCCTCTCGGCCGCCTCCTTCCAGAAGACGACGCGCGTCCTCACCGACGCGGCCATCAAAGGCAAGACCGACAACCTGGTGGGCCTCAAGGAGAACGTCATCATCGGGCGCCTGATCCCCGCCGGGACGGGCCTGGCGCAGTACCGCGAACTCCAGATCGTGAGCCCGAAGGAGGAGCGGCCGCTGCTGGGGCTGCCGCGGCCGGCCGGTGAGGAGGACTTCCTGCTGCGGACCATCGCCGAGGAGTCGGCGGATGTCTTCGACCTGCCCGGCCCGGGGGACGACGCCTCGGAGACCCTGGCCCGGCAGTCGAAGGCGGATGACGAAGAAGACGAGGCGGCCATCTGACACGCCGGAAGCAGGCTTGACAGCCGGCAGGCGCCCTGATATACTTTCGCTTTGTGCAACCCGCCGGAGGACGACGCGCCCTCGGCGACGGTGCGGACGGACCGGAGCGGCGCGTCGAGGCGGAGCAGAGGACAGCAGGAGGCCCTGGATTGCCGACCATCGGCCAGCTGGTGCGCAAGGGACGCAAGCGCGCCAAAGTGAAGGTGACCCCGACCGTGCGCTGGGCGCTGGGGTGGGACTACAACGCCCACAAGCGCCGCTACCGGCGCACCCCGGGGCCGCTCAAACGGGGCGTCTGCACGCGGGTGTGGACCGTCCCGCCCAAGAAGCCGAACTCGGCGCTGCGCAAGGTGGCGCGCGTGCGGCTCACCAACCGGATCGAGGTGACCGCCTACGTGCCCGGCGAGGGGCATAACCTGCAGGAGCACTCGGTGGTGCTGATCAGGGGCGGACGCGTGAAGGACCTGCCGGGCATCCGCTACCACATCGTGCGGGGCATCCTGGACACGAGCGGAGTGGACAACCGCAAGCAGGGGCGGTCGAAGTACGGGACGAAGCGGCCCAAGTAGGGCCGGGCGAGCGGGAGAGAGACTCCATGCCGAGAAAAGGGCCAGCGCCGCGGCGACAGGTCGCGCCCGATCCGGTCTTCGAGAGCGAACTGGTGACGCGGTTCGTGAACAAGATCCTCTTGAAGGGGAAACGGAGCACGGCGGAGCGGGTCTTCTACACCGCCCTGGCCACGGTCGCCGAGCGCAGCAAGAGCGATCCGCTCGAGGTGCTGGAGCGGGCCATGCGCAACGTGATGCCGACGCTGGAGGTGCGCCCGCGGCGCGTGGGCGGAGCCACCTACCAGGTGCCGGTCGAGGTGCGGCCGGCCAGGCGGCTGGCGCTCGGGATTCGCTGGATCGTGGATGCGGCGCGGCGGCGGCCGGGCCGGTCCATGCAGGAGCGGTTGGCGGGCGAGTTGCTCGATGCGGCCGCCGGCACCGGAACCTCGGTGAAGAAACGGGAGGACACCCACAAAATGGCGGAGGCCAACAAGGCCTTCGCCCACTATCGGTGGTAGGATCGCGGCCCGCCCTTGCGGGGCAGACGACTTCCGCGACCCGAACGCCGATGGGCGGGCGAGGGCTCGGTCGGCGATTCGGGTGATCCAGAAATGGCGCGGAAGTTTTCGCTCGATAGGATACGGAATATCGGCATCGCGGCTCACATTGACGCGGGCAAGACCACGACCACCGAGCGCATCCTGTTCTACACCGGCAAGGTGCACCGGATGGGCGAGGTGGACGAGGGCTCGGCCGCGATGGACTGGATGCCCCAGGAGCAGGAGCGGGGCATCACCATCACCTCGGCCGCGACCACCTGCTTCTGGCGGGATCACAACATCAACATCCTCGACACGCCGGGGCACGTAGACTTCACCGTCGAGGTGGAGCGGTCGCTGCGAGTGCTGGACGGCGTGGTCGCAATCTTCTGCGCCGTGGGCGGCGTGCAGCCGCAGTCGGAGACGGTCTGGAGGCAGGCCAACAAGTACCGCGTGCCCCGGATCGCCTACATCAACAAGATGGACCGCACGGGCGCCGGCTTTCACCGGGTGCTCCACGCCATGCGGCAGCGGCTGGGCTGCCGCGCGGTCGCGGTCCAGGTGCCCATCGGCGAGGAGTCGGAGTTCGAAGGCGTGGTGGACCTGATTACCATGAAGGCGCTGGTCTATCCCGACGATCTGGGCGTGAACGTCATCGAGACCGAGGTGCCGTCCGCGGTGGCGCACCAGGCCGGCCGGTTTCGAGACGCCATGGTGGAGGCCGCCGCCGAGTTCGACGAGACCCTGATGCACAAGTACATCAACGGCGAGGAGATGACGCCGGAGGAGATCCGGCGCGGGCTGCGCCGCGGCACGCTGGCCTACGACATGGTGCCCGTGCTCTGCGGCGCCTCTGCACGCAACAAGGGCGTGCAGCCGCTGCTCGACGCCTTCGTGGAGTATCTTCCGTCGCCCCTGGACGTGCCCGACGTGCGCGGGACGGACCCCTCGACCGGGCAGACCGTCACCCGACGCGCCGACGATGCCGAGCCGTTCTCCTCGCTGGCCTTCAAGATCATGGTGGACCCCTACGTGGGCCGGCTGACCTACCTGCGGGTCTACTCGGGGCGCCTGCGCAAGGGCGACGTGGTCTTCAACGCGGCCACCGAGTCCACCGAGCGACTGAGCCGCATCCTGCGCATGCACGCCAACCGCCGCGAGGACCTCCCCGAGGCCGTCGCCGGCGACATCGTGGCGGTCGTGGGGCTCAAGAACACGCGCACCGGCGACACGCTCTGCGACCGGAAACAGCCCACACTGCTGGAGTCCATCCACTTCCCCGAGCCCGTCATCTCCGTCGCCATCGAGCCCAAGACCAAGGCCGACCAGGACCGGCTCAGCGAGGCCCTCGGCAGCCTGACCAGCGAGGACCCGACCTTCCGTCTGCGCGTCGACGACGACACCGGCCAGACCATCATCTCGGGCATGGGCGAACTGCACCTGGACATCATCACCGACCGCCTGCTGCGGCAGTTCAAGGTGGGGGCCAACGTGGGGCAGCCCCAGGTCTCCTACCGCGAGACGGTCACGGGACGGGCCCAGGGCGAAGGGCGCTACGTGCGCCAGACCGGGGGCAAGGGGCAGTACGGCCACGTGGTGCTGGAGGTCGAGCCCGCCCAGGAGCCCGGCGTGGCCTTCACCAACGCGGTGCGCGGGGGCTCCATCCCCACCGCCTTCATCTCCGCCGTCGAGGCCGGCGTGTGCGAGGCCATGGAGAGCGGGGTGCTGGCCGGGTATCCGGTCAGCAACGTGCAGGTGAGACTGCTGGACGGCTCCGCCCACGAGGTGGATTCTTCGGAGTTGGCGTTCAAGATCGCCGCCGCCATGGCGTTCCGCGAGGCGGCGCACAAGGCGGAGCCGGTGCTGCTGGAGCCGATCATGAAGGTCGAGGTGGTCACGCCCGAGGCGTCGCTGGGCGACGTGATCGGCGACCTCAACGCGCGGCGGGCCGACATCCAGGGCATGGAGCCCACGCCGGGCGCCACCCAGACCATCCGCTGCCTGGTGCCGCTGGCCGAGATGTTCGGCTACGCCACGACGCTGCGCTCGCTCACGCAGGGGCGCGCGACCTACACGATGGAGCCCGAGCGGTACGCGCAGGCGCCCCAGCAGATCGCGGACGAGATCCTGGGCCGCGTGCGCGGCCATTGACGATTTCCGGCGCGAGGAGCCGCAAGCAGCCAAGGAGAGACTGTCATGGGCAAGGCGAAATTCGAGCGAACGAAGCCGCACGTAAACATCGGGACGATCGGCCACGTGGACCACGGGAAGACGACGCTGACGTCGGCGATCACGAAGGCGCTCTCGGCGCAGGGGTGGGCGGAGGCGCTGGCCTACGAGCGGATTGACTCGGCGCCCGAGGAGAAAGAGCGCGGGCTGACGATCAACATCTTCCACGCCGAGTACGAGACGGAGAAGCGGCACTACGCGCACGTGGACTGCCCGGGGCACGCGGACTACATCAAGAACATGATCACGGGGGCGGCGCAGATGGACGGGGCGGTGCTGGTGGTATCGGCGGCGGACGGGCCGATGCCGCAGACGCGGGAGCACATCCTGCTGGCGCGGCAGGTGCAGGTGCCGTCCATCGTGGTGTTTCTGAACAAAGTGGACATGGTGGACGACCCGGAGTTGATCGACCTGGTGGAGTTGGAGTTGAGGGAGTTGCTGACGAAGTACGAGTTCCCCGGAGACGAGATTCCGATCGTGCGGGGATCGGCGCTGAAGGCGGTGGAGGCGGAGGACCTGACCCGTGAGAGCGAATGGGGGAAGGGGATCTGGGAGCTGCTGGACGCGATAGACGACTACATTCCGACGCCGGAGCGGGACACGGAGAAGCCGTTCCTGATGCCGATCGAGGACGTGTTCACGATCAGCGGGCGGGGGACGGTGGTGACGGGCCGGGTGGAGCGCGGGACGCTGGAGCGGGGCTCCGAGGTGGAATTGGTGGGGCTGCACCCGGAGACGCGCAAGACGGTGGTGACGGACGTGGAGATGTTCCGCAAGAGCCTGGACCACGCGACGGCTGGGGACAACGTGGGCCTGCTGCTGCGGGGCGTGGAGCGGGAGGACGTGGAGCGCGGGCAGGTGGTGGCGGTGCCGGGCTCGATCACGCCGCACATGAAGTTCCGGGGTGAGGTGTACGTGCTGAGCAAGGAAGAGGGGGGCAGGCACACGCCGTTCTTCACGGGATACCGGCCGCAGTTCTACTTCCGGACGACGGACGTGACGGGAGTGGCGACGCTGCCGGAGGGCGTGGAGATGGTGATGCCTGGGGACAACGTGAACCTGGAGGGGCAATTGATCCAGCCCATCGCGATGGAGGAGGGGGTGCGGTTCGCGATCCGTGAGGGTGGCCACACGGTGGGGGCCGGCGTCGTCACGGCGATTCTGGAGTAGGAGAGGACGGACGGGATGCCCAGGGCATCGCGGATACAGGACCGTGGATTCTGGCTGGCCTGCGGGGACTGCAAGAACCGCAACTACACCAGCATCAAGAATAGGCGCAACGACCCCGATCGGCTGAAGTTGCGGAAGTACTGTCCGACCTGCCGCAAGCACACCGAACACCGCGAGACGGCCATCGGCGGCAAGGGGAAGAAGTAGGCGAACCATGGCGGTACGCACGGCGAGCGCAACCGAGAAGGCGCCCGGCATCGTACGCAAGATCGTGCGCTTCTTTACGGAGGCCTACGCCGAGATGCTGAAGGTCATCTGGCCGAACTTCGACGAGGTGCGCAAGTTCACGGTGGTGGTGCTCCTCACCGTGATCGTAATCGCCATCTTCATCTATTTGTGTGACGTCATCTTCGGCAAGATCGCACTATCGCTCTATGGATTGGGCAAGTGACGCCTGAGGACCTCACCAGCGAGGAAGAGCAGACGCAGGCCGCCGAGCCGGAAGAGGCGCCCGAGGAACCGGAGGCGCAGACGGAGGCGGCCGAGGCTGCAGCGACCCCGCGACGCCGGGGGCGCGCCGTCATGGCACGCCCGCCGGTGAAGGGCGAGAAGCGCTGGTACGTGGTCCATACCTTCACGGGCCACGAGAACAAGGTCAAGACCAGCATCGAGCGCCGCGCGGCGTCGGAAGGGCTGCAGGACCGGGTGGGCCGGATCCTGGTGCTCACCGAGGAGGAACTGAGGGGCACGCGCCGCGGCAAGAAGCAGGTGCGCAAGCACAAGGTCTTCCCGGGCTACGTGATCGTCGAGATGGAGTTGACCAACGAGACGCGCCACCTGGTGCGCAGCACGGCCGGCGTGACGGGCTTCGTGGGCCCGGACCGCCAGGCCGTGCCGCTGCAGCCCGACGAGGTGGAAGGCATCCTGGGCGCCGCCAGCGAGGAGGCGCCGCGCAGGCGCGCGCCGTTCGAGAAGGGCGACATGGTGCGCATCGCGGCCGGACCCTTCGAGAACTTCCACGGGCGCATCGAAGAGATCAACATCCCCAAGGAGAAGCTGCGCGTCCTGGTGTCCATCTTCGGCCGCGACACGCCGGTCGAGGTGGACCTGGGCGACGTCGAGCGGCTCTCCTAACGGAGAGGGGCAGGAATGGCCAAGAAAGTCATGGCCGTGGTCAAACTGCAGATCGAGGCGGGCAAGGCGATGGCCGGGCCGCCGGTCGGCCCCGCACTGGCGCCGCACCAGATCAACCTGATGGAGTTCGTCAAGCAGTACAACGCCCAGACGGCCTCCCAGGTCGGGTCCATCGTGCCGGCCGAGGTGACGATCTTCGAGGACCGGTCGTTCAGTTTCGTGCTCAAGACGCCGCCGGCCTCGGAGTTGCTCCGCAAGGCGGCCGGCGTGGAGAAGGGCTCGGGCGCCGCGGGCCGCGAGGAGCCCATCGCGGTGAGCCGCGACAAGGTGCGCGAGATCGCCGAGCAGAAGATGAAGGACCTCAACGCCAAGGACATCGAGGGGGCGATGCGGATCGTCGAGGGCACCGCCCGCAGCATGGGCATGACCGTGCAGGACTAAGAGGAAGACAGATGGCGCAGCGCGGGAAACGGTATCGGACGGCACAGCAGGCCATCGAGGCCGGGCGCCTCTATGCGCCCGCCGAGGCCATGGAACTGGTGAAGCAGGCCGCGTCGGCCAAGTTCGACGAGACGATCGAGGTCGCCCTGCGGCTCGGCGTGGACGCACGCCACGGCGATCAGATGGTGCGCGGGACGGTGAACCTGCCCCACGGGACCGGCAAGCCGCCGCGCGTGGCGGCCGTGGCGCAGGGCGAGAAGGCCCAGGAGGCGGAGGCCGCCGGCGCCGACGCCGTGGGCGGCGAGGACCTGGTCGCCAAGATAGACGAGGGCTGGCGCGAGTTCGACATCCTGGTCGCGACGCGCGACGTGATGCGGATGGTGGGCCGCCTGGGGAAGAAACTCGGGCCCCGCATGCCCAGCCCCAAGGCCGGCACGGTCTCCGATGAGATCGGCAAGACGATCCGCGACCTCAAGAGCGGCAAGGTCGAGTTCCGCATTGACAAGGCCGGGATCATCCACCAGGGGATCGGCCGGGCTTCGTTCTCCGCGGAGCAGTTGGCGGAGAACCTGGGCGCCTTGGCGGGGGCCCTGCTCAAGGCCAAGCCCGCGTCGGCCAAGGGGCAGTACCTGCGGCGGATCGCGGTGTCGGCGGCGATGGGGCCCAGCGTCTCGGTGGACCCGGCGGCGCTGGAGAGCATGGCCGAGAGGATGGCCGCCTAGCGGGAGCGAATTCGCACAACAGCACGAAACCGGGGCTCCCGGCGAAACGGGGGCCCGCCGCCGAAGACAGCAGGTGCCCGGGGCGTAATGGGCCGCAGGCCCGCCTGCCGAGGTGGGGAGAGCCGCGCCGATGATCTGGTGGGCCGCCCTGCCCGGCTGGGGGCGGCCCACGTTCGTGACGGGAGGCAAGGAGCAAGGACATGGCAAGGCCGGAGAAGGAAGCGAAAGTCGCCGAGTTGACGGAGCAGTTGACCGGCTGCCAGGCCGCGATCCTGACCGACTACCGCGGCCTGAAGGTCAAGGAGATGACGGACTTGCGGACCCGCATCCGCGAGGCGCACGCCAGTTACCGCGTGGTCAAGAACAGCCTGCTGGTGCGGGCGCTGGAGGGGATGGGGCAGACGGAGGTCATCCCGCTGGTGCAGGGGCCGCTGGGGGTCATCCTGACCTCCGAGGACGCGACCGAGGTGATGCGGGCCGTGGCGGCCTTCCACAAGGAGCACGGGCTGCCGGTGGTGCGCGGCGGGCTGATGCTGGGCCGGCCGCTGAGCGCCGAGGCGGCCGATGCGCTGGCGACCATCCCGCCGCGGGACCGGCTGCTGGCTATGGCCGTGGGGGCCTTTCAGTCGCCTCTGGCCGGCCTGGTGACGACGCTGCAGGCTGCGAGCCGCGAACTCGTCGGCACGCTGCAGGCCGTGGCGGAGAAGCGCGGCGCCGAGGGCGCCGCTTGAGCGGGATAGCAGCGCCGAATGGGCGCGAACATGGATTTGACACGGACTATGGAGGAGGAAGAACGGTGACGCAAGAGGAGATCATCCAGGCCATCGAGAGCATGACGGTGGTGGAACTGAACGAACTCGTGAAGACGCTTCAGGACAAGTGGGGGGTGACCGCAATGGCGGCTGCGCCTGCGGCCGCGGCGCCGGCCGCCGAAGAGGCCCCCGAGGCCGAGGAGAAGGCGACCTTCGACCTGATCCTGACGGGGTTCGGCGAGAAGAAGATCCAGGTCATCAAGGCGGTGCGCGAGGTGCGGCCGCTGGGCCTCAAGGAGGCCAAGGACCTGGTCGAGGCCGTGCCCAGCCCCGTGCTGGAGGGGGTGGCCAAGGAAGAGGCCGAGGCCGCCAAGGCCAAGTTGGAAGAGGCGGGCGGCGCCGTCGAGATCAAGTAGCCGCCAGGGGCTGCAGAGGCCCCCGGCGGGCGGCTTGTCGCGTCTTCCACCCCGGTGGGGGCGGATTCGCCGTTTGCGGGCGTCCCGAAGCGGGAAAAAACCCCATGCCGGGGTTGACAGGTAACGGGTTTTCGGCTAATCTTTAGTTTCCCGTAGGGCTTCTCACGCAATACGACATGGCCTGCCGGTGACGTTCGGGGTCCGAGTCACCGAGCGGGCCTTTGCGACTGCCTGCAGACCTTGGCCACATTCCGTCGGATACTCGCTCGCTCCAGCGGGTCCATTGCGCCTGTTTCCTGAGAGGTGACACCTATGCCGCGACCCCGCGTGCTCTCGCAAGGGTCAAGCCGGGACATCCAGCCTCCCCCCAAACTGATCGAGATCCAGATCAACTCCTACAACTGGTTCCTGCAGCCCGGGCTGCGGGAGTTGCTGGACAACTTCTCCCCCATCGAGGACTTCACCGGGAACCTGTCGCTCTCGTTCCACGACTTCTACCTGGGCGAGCCCAAGTGGACCATGGACGAGTGCCGGGACCGGGACGCCACCTTCGAGGCGCCGCTCAAGGTCGTGGTGCGGATGCTCAACCGCAGCACCGGCGAACTCAAGGAGTCCGAGGTCTTCCTGGGCGAACTGCCGCTCATGACGGACAACGGCACCTTCGTCGTGAACGGCGCGGAGCGCACCGTGGTGAGCCAGCTGGCCCGCTCCCCGGGCGTCTACTTCAAGGACGCCATTGACTTCAGCGGGCGCATCCTGCTCTCGGCGCAGGTGATCCCCAGCGAGGGCGCCTGGCTGGACATGGACTCGGACGCCAACGACGTGGTGTCGGTGAAGATCGGCAAGGCCCACAAGTTCCCGGCCACCACGCTGCTGCGGGCGATGAACTCGCTGGAGGGCGGCAAGCAGAGCGGCCGCACGGCGTGCTCGACGGACGGCGATCTGGTGCGGCTCTTCGGAGAGCGCGAGGTGCTGCGCGAGCCGCGCGCGGAGGACCTGGTGGGCCGCCGGGCGTGGAACGACGTGGTGGACCGCAAGACGGGGGAACTGGTGGTGGCCGCGGGCGCGCGGATGGACAAGGAGACGGCGCCGGGCGCGGTGGCCGTGCACCCGAGGCGGATCGAGGTGGCGAAACTGAGCCCCCTCATTGACGCCACCATGGAGCGGGACCCGGCGAGCGACGAGGAGGAGGCGCTGCTGGACATCTACAAGCGCGAGCGCCCGGGCGATCCCGTGACCACGGACATCGCGCGGGGCCGGCTGCGCGCCCTCTTCGGCGACCCCCGCCGCTACGACCTGGCCCGGGTGGGGCGCTACAAACTCAACAAGAAACTCGGGCTGGACCTCCCCGAGAGCGTCCACACGCTGACGAAGGAGGATCTGATCGCGATCCTCGGCTACATGGTTCGCCTGCGGGACGGCGACGAGACGGCGACGGTGGACGAGATTGACCACCTCATGAACAAGCGCGTGCGCTGCGTGGGGGAGTTGCTGCAGAACCAGTTCCGGCTGGGGTTCCTGCGTATGGAGCGGATCGCCCGCGAGCGCATGACCAGCCTCGACCCGGAGCAGGTGACGCCCCAGGCCGTCATCAGCACCAAGCCCATCTCGGCGGCCATCAAGTCGTTCTTCGGCTCCAGCCAGTTGAGCCAGTTCATGGACCAGACCAACCCGCTGGCGGAGTTGACCCACAAGCGCCGCCTGAGCGCGCTGGGGCCGGGGGGCCTGAGCCGCCAGAGCGCCAAGTTGGAGGTGCGCGACGTCCACCACTCGCACTACGGGCGGATCTGTCCCATCGAGACGCCGGAAGGGCCCAACATCGGCCTCATCGGGTCCATGGCGATCTATGCCAAACTGGACGAGTACGGCTTCCTGCAGAGCCCCTACCGCCGCGTCAAGAACGGGCGGGTGAGCGACGAGATCGTCTACCTGACGGCGGACGAGGAGGACGAGTACCGGATCGCGCCGGCCAGCGTCCCTACGGACGAGGAGGGGCGCATCCAGGGCGAGCGGACGGTCGTGCGCTATCGCAACGCCT
>Ga0180434_10004366_pt1 | contig 17261 bp, 16 predicted proteins | sample SS_ome_7_FD_132453 | JGI IMG/M metagenome (GOLD analysis project Ga0180434, IMG submission 132453) | Hypersaline lake sediment archaeal communities from the Salton Sea, California, USA - SS_1_D_2 metaG | ecosystem: Environmental > Aquatic > Non-marine Saline and Alkaline > Hypersaline >...
CATTTTCTTCGGCGTGGTGAGCTTCGCCTCGCCCAAGGCCGCGGCCGCCTGGACCGCATTCTTGGCCGGGATCCGCGCGCTGAGCAGCATCGTGGCGTTGAGCAGTTGGTACAGAGCCGACGGGGTGTCTTTCAGCCGAATGCCGATCTCCTCGGCGTACGTGCGGCCGAACCGGTCGAGGACCGCCTCGGCCAGCGATCGCTTGGTCGTCGTTGCCATGGTTTCTCCTCCGCATTGCGAGTTGTCGCGAGAATGCACGGTATTCTTACGTCAATGTCCGCCGAGGCAACCCAGCGCCTAGGGCCGGCGGAACCGGAGCGTCAGACGCCAGAGCAAGAGATTCTCGTGCATTTTCATGTTCGGGAGGCGTTGCCGCGTTTTCGACGAGCCGTCGAATAGCAACTCGACGCCCGGCCCCTCGCCGGCCGCGGCGCAGCGTGTCTTGAAAGCGATCGCCAACGCGAGGTAGCTCTTGGTGGCGGTGGGATAACGGGGTAGATTGGCCTCGTTGAAGCGGAACGTTGTCTTGTCGATCCGCAGATGCACCCAGGGCTCGTAGCAGACCACCTCCAGCAGTTCCTGCCAGCCGGTCTCGAGTTTCAGGTAGGCGACATCGCGGAACTGCACGCCCTCCTCGCCCGAGGTGTCCCACTCGCGATCGTGGGCGACGACATTCTTGGCCGTTTGAACCTGCACGGCGTCGAAATAGACGATCTCGCTCCAAGGGGCCAACCGCATCGAATCGGCCTCCTCGAACAAGAACCCCTCTTCGATGACTTTGCCGCGACGGATTTCGCGCACCGGCGGTGGAACGACAACGTCCGACTCGGGCAAGGCGAACACCGAACATCCGGCCTGGTTGAGGGCGTCGACCGCCATGGCCGCCTTGTACTCACTGAGCCCGCCGACGAGCACACCGGGCCGGTCGAGCAGTTCGCGGTGCAGATCGGCGCGGACATGGCCGAGGATCGGCGCGAGCACGGCCGCGACCTTTCCCGGGTCCAGCTCAGCCGCCTTTTCGCGGAGCAACACATATCCGGACGCCGCCGTCATCGATGCCCTCCTTGTTTGCAGGCGCAATCGTTGGCGAAGCCGGTTGGCCGGCCAATGGCACGATTCTAGCAGCAATGCGTTAGCGGGACATTAACAACGGGGAAAGAAAGAGGGAAAGCGGCTTCGGACCGCCACACCCCAAAGCCGGCTGACGAAATCCTTGGAGTGCAGCGGCCCGACGCCGCTTTCTTTATCTTCTTTTCGTCTTCTATTTCTCTACCTCCAGAATCAGGCTTCGGCGCCTTCGTCGGCCACAATCACCTTGGTCATCGTGTCGCCCTGCTCGATCGCGTCGACGATCTCCTGGCCTTCAACCACTTGGCCGAAGACCGAATGCTTGCCGTCGAGCCAGGGGGTGGCGACGTGGGTGATGAAGAACTGCGAACCGTTGGTGTTCGGCCCGGCATTGGCCATCGAGAGCACGCCGGGGCCCGTGTGCTTCAGTTCCGGATGGAACTCGTCGGCGAAGGTGTAACCCGGTCCGCCGGTTCCGTCGCCCTTGGGGCAGCCGGCCTGGACCATGAAGTCGGCGATCACGCGATGGAACGTCAGGCCGTCGTAGAAACCGTCGGTGGCGAGCTTTTCGAAATTCTCCACCGTCTTCGGCGCCTTCTCCGCATGGAGCTTCAGCCGGATGGTGCCGCGGTTGGTTTCGATCGTCGCGATCTTCATGAGGGACCTTTCGTGAAGGGACTAGGGGATACCGTCATTCCCGCCTGCGCGGGAATGACGGAGGGCGCATCTTCATCTTTCCAGGTGCCGCGCAAGCGGCATGACGGACTTCGCGGGAATGACGGGTGGAGGCCGAGCCCATATGACCAAACGGTCAAACCTCGTTCTCTATTGTCGTCCGCTGCCGCAGGGCTTCGTAGAACAGTATAGCGGCCGTGACCGAAACGTTCAAGCTGTCGGCAATGCCGAGCATCGGCAGGCGGACGGCCTGAATATCGTCGGCCGACCAGGCGTCGCTCAGCCCCGCGGCCTCGCTGCCGAGCACAATAGCGGCCCCGCCGACGTAATCGACGGCCGTGTACGGGACCGAGCCATCCACCCGCGCTGCGAAAATGGCCAGCCGGCGATGCCGCAGCCAGGCGAGCGTCTCGGCGGGGGTCGCTTCGCACAGCGGCACGCGGAAGATCGTGCCGAGGCTTGCCCGAATCGCGTTCGGATTGAATAGATCGGTGCCGGCGTCGGCCACAATGACGGCCGAAACGCCGGCCGCATCGGCACTGCGGAGCACGGCCCCGATGTTGCCCGGCTTCTCCACGTGCTCAAGCACGGCCACCAGCGGTTGCGGCGGCAAAGTGAGTTGGTCGAGGCTTGTGCGGGGCGGTTCGGCCACGGCGAGCAAGCCTTCGGCGCGTTGGCCGAACGCCAGGCGAGCGAAGACCGGCTCGGCGACGTGGAGGATTTCGGCGCCGAGCTGATCGAGCCTCGCGAGGATCGCTCGGGCGTCATCGCTGGTGCATCGCGGTTCGCAAACGAACAGCTCATCGAGCCCCACGCCCGCCTCGATCGCGCGGCGCAGCTCCCGCGCGCCGTCGATGAGGATCCGCCCCTGCTTCTCGCGATGCCGCCGATCGCGGAGCCGCAGCGCGTTCTTCACGCGGGGGTTGTGAGGGCTGGTGATCGTGGTCATGTCGCTTCCCAACTCGCATACGCGCCGCTTGGCAACAGCCGGCCGTCGACCGCGGGAACACTCATCGCGCCGGCGGCGAGACGGCCACCGTCGCCCAGGGCGTCGGCCATCATCTGCCGCAAGCGGTCGGCTTCGAAGCCGGGCGTGTGGCACGTCAATAGCATGAAGCGTCGCCGGCCGGCCGTCAACTGCCCACAGAAATCCAACAGCCGCGGCAAGTGCTTCGACAAACGCCAGACCTCGCCGCGACGGCCGTGGCCGTAGCTGGGCGGGTCGAGAATCACCGCGTCGTACAGGTTGCCACGGCGGAGTTCGCGTTTGACGAACTTCATCGCGTCCTCGGCGATCCAGCGGATCGGCCGGTCGGCCATGCCGGACAGCTCGGCATTGCGCCGGGCCCAGCCGACGGTGTTCTGGGCCGCGTCGACGTGCGTTACCTCCGCGCCGGCAGCCGCCGCGGCCAGCGTGCTGCCGCCGGTGTAGGCAAACAGGTTCAACACGCGAACCCCCTCGGTGCCGTCGAGTTGTTCTGAGATCCAGTCCCAATTGGCCGCCTGCTCCGGAAACAGGCCAATATGGCCCACGGGCGAACGCTTCAACTCGAACCGCAACGAGCCGTGGGCAATCGTCCACTTCTCCGGCAGCGCGCGACGACCGTTCCAATCGCCGCTATTGGTCTCCGTGCGGTCGAACCACGCGTCGGCCTGTTGCCAGGCGTCGGGGTGTGCTTGTGGCATTTGTTCGACCGCCGGACAAGGGCGGTCGAGGCACCACGCGCCGAACCGCTCCAGTCGCCGGCCGTCGCCGAAGTCGATCAGTTCGTATTGGTCTGGGGAAAACATGCTCGGCTACCAAGAGGGTATTTGCAAAGGCGACGGCTCCCGGCCCACACAAGATCGCTCGCGGTAAGGGATTTGGGGAATTTGCACAAAATACGTCATGTTAGAGTTAAGGCGAAGGTCGGTGATATGCGATATATAGGATATCGAGGGGAAATGAGGAAGATTTCCCCTCGGCGGCGCCGGAGTATCGTTGCCGCGGTCAGGGGTGGCCGCGGCAGCGAACCGTTCGCCGAATGCCGATGGGAACAGGGCTGTCTGGGATGCACCCTACCGGGAACGCGGGAATCGCTCTCCGTGGCTACTGGGTGGCTGATCTCGGGTGGGAAGGACGCACTCCAGCAGCCCTGCTTCCCTATTCTACGCACGCTCCCTGGCGGTCCAGGTGTCGCAAAATCACATAAAACGGCGGCAGATAGACCACATCGGCCAGAAAGACCACCGCCGCGAACCAAACCGGCAACGGACCAAACGCCACATACCATAGCGCCACCGCCGAGCTGAGCGCCTTGCTCCAGAAGCCCAGCATTAGCAGGTCCCGATTCTTGTGTGGATGCCGGGCCACCAGCAGGTAGCCGACGCCGAACAAGGCCACCAAGATGCCCATCACCTGCACCGGCATAACCACGACCGGCTTCTCAATCCCCAGTAAGTGGTACCCCTCGCTGTACAGTCCGATCATACTCGCGCCAGCCACTAGATTGAAGCAGCCGGCGAAGCGAAGCAAAGAGCGCATCCAGGGGCGTAAGGGGGGCATGGTTCTCTTGGCGTAATTGTGCTTCTGCCATGGGGTTGCAGTTCCGCTCATTCGTTTCGACAAACAAAATGGTCGTCGGGGAGCATCGCCCATTTTTCCCGGCTCAGGAGAGCCGGGAAAGCGGCATTGCTGGTCTTGATCGTCAAATCCTTCCGGCGGCAGATGTCGGCAAGACCGTTGCCGTCACCGCACCGCGGCCGCCTAAAGGCGGGACTGCCAACGACAGCCGCCCATTCTAAACCCTAGCCGCGTCGCGAGAAACTGCTAAAATGGCGGGTTTCACAACTCAGTCGACCCTTCGAGGAGTTCCCACGATGACGGCGACGATTTTGGACGGCAAAGCGTTGGCAGGGCAAATCCGGGCCGAGATTGGCGAAAAGGTGGCCCAATTCACCGCGACGAGCAACGTGACCCCCTGTCTGGCGGCGGTGCTGGTCGGCCAGGACCCGGCCAGCCAGGTCTATGTCCGCAACAAGCAGAAGGCTTGCGAGAAGCTCGGCATGACCAGCCAGTTGCATACGCCCCCGGCCGACATCTCCACCGATGGGCTTCTCGAACTGATCGGCCGCTTGAACCAGGACCCCACGGTCCACGGTATTCTGGTGCAGCTCCCTTTGCCCGAGCAGATCGACGAGCCGCGGGTGCTCGACGCCGTCCATCCGCTGAAGGATGTCGACGCCTTCCATCCGGAGAATGTCGGACGGATCGTGCAGGGGCGGCCGAGGTTTTTGCCCTGCACACCGCACGGCATCCAGCAGCTGCTGTTGCGCAACGGCGTGGAGACCTCGGGGGCCAATGTCGTGGTGCTGGGCCGAAGCGATATCGTCGGCAAGCCGATGGCGGCGATGCTCATGCAGAAGGGGCCCGGGGCCAACGCCACGGTGACTGTCGCCCATAGCCGCACGAAGGACCTGCCGGGGGTTACCCGGTCGGCCGACATTCTGATCGTCGCCATCGGTCGGGCGAAGTTTGTCACCGCCGAGATGGTTCGGCCCGGGGCGGTCGTCATTGACGTCGGGATCAATCGCACCGAGGCGGGGCTGGTCGGCGACGTCGATTTTGACGCCGTCAAGGAGGTGGCCGGCCAGATCACGCCGGTGCCCGGCGGCGTCGGTCCATTGACCATCGCGATGCTCATGCACAACACGCTGGCCGCCGCGGAATTGCAGACGGCACGATAACGACTTACTCCTCCTCCCCGCCGGGGAAGGTGAGGACGCGGAGACGGTCGGCGGTGGGTGTGTCGGTTCCGAACAGGTCGCTGGCCTGCTGCAGGAGATCGAGATACGCCTCGTCCTCGTCGAAGCCGGCGTCGGTGGCCCACTCGTCCTCGATGGCGCCGATGTTCATGGTCCGGTCGACCAGGTAGAGCGGCCGGGCGCGGACCTGATCGTAGATGCGCACCACATACTCGCCAAGGATCGATATACCCAGGGCGTTCAGCGCGCCGAAGAAGCTGCCGGTCAGCACGTGGGAGGTCCAGCCGGGCACGGTCAGGTCGGTAAACAACTTGCAGAACAGGGCAAACACACTCAGCCCGACAAACGTCGCGGCGGCCAGAAGCCCGATCAGGTAGAACGCGGTCAAGGGCATGGATGAGAACGAGAACAGGGCCGTTTTCGCCAGACGGCAGAGCCCTCGCAGCGAGACGCGCGGATGGCTGTCGTAGCGGACCTGCCGCTCGACTTCGACGCCCTTTTGCCGGAAGCCGACCCACGCCCTTAGGCCCGGGAAATAGCGGTCGCGCTCGCCCAGGCCGACGATCTGCCGAACCACCCGGCGGTCGACCAGACCGAAGATGCCCGCGTCGGCCGGCACCGGCACGGTGGCCACGCGGGCCATCAGCCGGTGGAAGGCGGCGAAGGCCAGCCGCTTCCAGGCCGCTTCCTTCCGCTCGGTGCGGACGGCGTAGACGACGTCATGGCCCTGCTGCCACTCGGCGATGAACCGCGGGATCGCCTCGGGGGCGTCTTGGAGGTCGGAGTCCATCAGCACTACGGCGTCGCCCTGCGTGTAAGCGAGCCCTGCCTGAACGGCCGCCTGGTGGCCGAAGTTGCGCGACAGGTGGATCACGCTGATCCGCCGATTCTCCGTCGCCATCCGGTCGAGCACGGCCGCGCTGTTGTCGGTCGAGCCGTCGTTGACGAAGATCATCTCGTATCGCCCCGCCAGCGGCTCCAGGGCCATGGCCACGCGTTCGCCGAGTTGCCGGAGCACGGCCGCTTCGTTATAGACCGGCAGGACCACGCTAATCAGGCATTCGTGGAGGTCGGGGCGACGATAAGCGTTCATGGTGATAAGATCGTGGGTTCAAGACATGAGGTGTGCGTTTGACGACGACGCCCAAGGAAGCAGACCGACGCGAGAATCACGCCGGTACAACTCAGCCACCAGCCGCGGCGCAGGCTGCCGGGCTTGAAGGTGAAGACCACGCGATGATGCCCCGGCCCCAGGCAGCAGCCGAGGAAGTCGCCGTTGACGCGCAGCGGCGGCTCAGGCTTGCTGTCGACGGTGGCTTGCCAACCGGGATGGAAACTTTCGGCCACAACCAGCAATTGCGGTGCCGGGCAATGGGCGTAGACCACCAGGCGGCCGGGGCGCTGGGCAATCAGCGCCGCCTTGCCGGGCGTCGACGGCGGCAGGGCCACGTCGATCTCGGTCAATGCGGTTGACGCAACGTCGATAGGCGCGAGATCGCGGTCCGGTGTCTCCGTGCGAACCGCGCGACTGACCAGCCGGACCCGATCGAGCGGTTGGGGCACTTCGAACCACCGGTCGTCGTAGGGCATTAGCCCCGCGATGTCGGTCGTGGTCGGGTGCTTGCCGACCCAGCGGACACCGGCAACCCGCAACGCATCGAGTTGGCGATAGTCGAGCCGGCGCTCCGGTTGCAAGCCGGCATAGCCGTCGGCGCGCGAGAAGCCGGCTAGGGTCATTTCATTGCCGGTTCGCAGGCCTGGCTCGTTGAACCGCAGCACCGACGCGACCACCCGGCCGTCGCTGCCATCCGGCGGCAAATGGTCCGGAGCCGGCAACGCATCGAGCCGAGCCGTCCGCCCGCGGGCCGCGTAGCCGAGGCCGTAAACGCCCAGGTCGGCCGCGGCGTAGAGCACCAAAGCGACCAGCGCGATCCGCGACCCGGCCGCGACGGCGCCGATCAGCAGCGCAGCGCCGCCGATCAGCAGCGGTCCGGCCAGTGCGGCCGACCATCCGGCGATCTCGGCGTGGTTGTGCATCAGCAGGCCCACCAGGGCCACCGCCGTGCTGAAGAGGACCACGGCCCAAAGCGGCTCGAAACGCCGCCAGAGTTTGGCGGGTTCTTGATCTTCTCTGAATTCGTCCCGACTACGCCGATAGTCTTCCAGCAACATGCCGAAGCCCAGCGCGGCCATGACGGCCACGGCAAGCTGGAAGAGCATCAGGTAGCGGCAGGGGAAGCGGAACCAGCCGAGTACCGGCAGGCTCGCTTGCAGCTTGTAGAGCACGCCGTATTGGCCCAAGGCCAGCATCAACGCGACGAACGCCATCAAGGCGGCCGCCCGGGCCAACGGCGTCCAGCCGCCCAGGGCTCGCCATCGCACGGCCAGCCACACGACCAATAGCAGCGGCACCGCGCCGACATAAAGCCCCAGTTCGTGCGTATTGCTGCCGGCGACGCGGTCGGTGAACAAGTAGGGCGCCAGCAGTTGCAGCAGATTGATCGGGTGCAGCGAGCCGGAGTTGGCGAAGGCGGCGTCGGCCGTCGGTCGGGTGCTGTGCAGCGCGGCATCGAGCGTCGGCAGCAGTTGCACCCCGCCAAGCAGCAGGCCAATGCCCTTGGCGATCAACAACGACCGCCAGGGCATGAACGTGCATCCGACACACTCGCTGCACGCGACGTACCGCTCGCAGCCTTCGCGAGGCGCGTATCGGTAGGTCGCCATGAGGAACGTCGCATAGGACGCCTCGGCCACGAGCGAAAACCAAACGTATTGCGGATAGCCTAGCAGCAATTGCGAGCCGGTCAGCATTGCGATGGCCAATTCGGCCGCCGCGACCTTCCGCCGCGAGCCGTCGAGAATGACCACGTCCAGCGCCCAAAGCAGCCACGGGATGTGCGCGATCACGGCCACGGCGTTCGGGTGGATGAAATGCAGGAGGTTGAAGCCGCCGAAGCTGAAGACCAGGGCCCCGAAGGCCGCCGCGTCGTTCCGCTTCAGCCGCCGCCGCAGCCAGAGCCACATGCCGACGAACATCAGTGGATAGGGCAACAACCATTCGACACCCAGCGCGGCTTGCAGGGGCAACCAGCGGTAGAGCAGCCAGTGCAGCGGATGGTAGGTGCCGGCCTGACCTTCGCCGGTCAGGTAGAACCCGCAGTAGAGTTGCGGCATCCAGTCGAACGCCTCGCCCCGGGCAAGCTGTTGGGCATAGAATGCCCGGGCCGGCACATGGAACGCGCCCAGATCGTCGCCGACATGAACGCGTCCGGCGACCAGAGGCAACGCCATCGCGCCCAACAAGACGGCAACCGCCACGAGCACCGCGGCGCAGACGCTTTGCTGGGTGGATAGGGTGGGCAGGCGTTGGAGCAGGTTGCCGGGTGCGCGCATAAATAGAGTATCTCCCAAGAAAGCATAGGTCATGGTCGGTTAGCGGCCCGGCTTGCTTGGCGTGTTTTCCGGGGAAAACGCGCTGGCATTCCCGCCTTCGCGGCAGTGACGGTTAGGGCCAACGGGTTCGTGGTGGGACTCGCCGCGCTCGTCCCCCCTGCAAGCGACGATAGACGACGCCGGGGGCACGCTTTTTGGGGAAACGCGAGGGTTTTGGCCGCGAACGCTTTTTTGCATTTGACAACGGCCGAGCGTGACATAGGTTTCATTACAGACGCGAGAGGGCTTTTCTGCTGCATTCACATCGAAAGAGCGGATCTGCTTGGAAGACTCTCGCGAACCGACGAGGCCTGCTGCCTCATCCTCGATAAAGGCAACCCGGTCGCAAGGCCGGGGCGCAAAGCCAAGGACCGCCGGAATCCGTTCCGGTGGCAGCCTGGCCGCCGAAAGGGTGAGTTGCTTAGCAACTAACGGGGAAGAGGCTTGGTTTTTCCTGACTGGGATCCAAAGGGCGCGCCGCAGGCCCACTTCGGCTTCGTGCCGTGTGTCAGTGCCCAATGGGTCCGGACAGTTGTTCCGGTTGGCCCCATATTCCTGGGGTGAAAACTGGAAACGGAGGATACCCATGAAGTTGCTCGCGAAGAAGTTGCACCGTTTCCTCGTTTCCGAGGATGGACCCACCGCAGTTGAGTACGCGGTGATGCTGGCGTTGATCGTGATCGTCTGCTTGACGGCGATCAGCTCGATCGGCACCCAAGCCAGCTCCACGTTCCAGGATGTCGCCAACTCGCTTGGCGCCGGCAGCTAGTCGTAGCGCCGGGTTGTTGCATCCGGCCTGGGCTGAAATGGCCCAGGGCGTGATTCCGCGAATACCGGACCTGCCCCTCGGCGACTGACGGAGTCGGCGCCGAGGGGTGTTTTTGTTGGCGCATCCGATACAAGCACGACGCGCCGGCGATCGGGTACGCACGACGGTGGCGGGAAGACCCACTCGCTTGCGAGTCGAGCTTGTAGATCGTGTCCAAGAACGCCCGAGGGCGAGAGTCCCATGTTCGCGGCGAACGGGCGTCCGCTTGAAATGGGAGCCTCCACCGCCGCGAAAATTGGGACAGTCCCCGTCGAGCTCGTCGAGGGCCGTTTTTGTAAGCTAAGGTTCAAATAGGGGTACTTCGCCCCAAAGCTTTGCTTTGTCCCCGTGGAATATCGAGGTGAACCATGTATTCAATGGTCCCTGTGGAAATGGTCGACGGCGCCATGCAATTGGCGGTCTATTTCGTCACGGCCCTGGGGGCGTTGCTGGGGTTGATGATCTCGGTCCGGCCGTAAGGAACGAGAAAGTAGCGTCCGGTAATTCTTATTTTATGATGGAGAATGCGTATGTTGGATCTCAGTTCCCTACTAAACGTAATGGGCCAAAACTGGCACGTCTGGCTGCTCAGCGCGGTGCTGGTCATCGCGGCGGTGATCGACGGATGGAAACTCAAGGTACCCAACTGGATCACCTTCCCGCTGATCCTCAGCGGATGGATCTATAGCGGCATCGCGTTCGGCTGGCCTGGGCTGGGCTGGAGCCTGCTGGGTACCGCGGTCGGGCTCGGCCTGCTGTTGCCGGCCTACGCCATCGGAGGCATGGGCGCCGGCGACGTCAAACTCCTCGCCGGCGTCGGGGCTTGGGTCTGGGGAACCGTGACCTTCTACGCCTTCTGCCTCTCGGCCGTCATCGGGGGAGTCATCGCCATCGCCATGGTCCTGCTCGGCGGCGTCTGGCAGAAACACCGCGGCCAGTTCTTCGCCATCCTCAACGAAATCCTGGTCGTTCGCGATCCGAACCAATTGGCCACCATCGCCGCCGAGCGGAAAAGCTCGATGATGCTGCTGCCATACGGGATCCCGATCGCGATCGGAACCATCCTCTACTTTGCCGGCACGGGAATGCTGCTATGAACACAACTGTCTCAGCACGAAGCGATTCTGATCGGGGCAGGGGTTACCTCCCCGAGAGGGTGTGCCAGAAAAATGTCGCGATAAGCGAGGACAAACTGGAGAGATTGTGCCGGCCGTGCCGAAAAAGACGACGAGGCGCTGCTGCCGTCGAGTTCGCCTTTGTCGCGCCGGTCTTCTTCCTGATGGTCTTCGGCCTGATTGAGTTCGGCCGCATGGTGATGGTCCAGCAGATCATCACCAACGCCTCGCGGGAAGGGGCCCGAGTCGGCGTCCTCGATGGCACCACCGGCGCCGACGTGCTCAGCGCCGTCGATAACTACCTCACAGGAGCTAGTGTGGCGGGGGCGACTATAACGGTCGATCCGGTTGAGCCGTCTACGGCCGGGTATGGCGAACCGGTTACCGTTACCGTGGCTGTCCCTTTCAGTCAAGTAAGCTGGCTCCCTTCGCCAATGTTTATAAGCGGAGGAACCGAACTATCCGCGAGCACCGTCATGCGCCGCGAAACTGTCCAATAACCGTCGCGGCAAAGAATTGCCGCTACCGAGGGGGAAGCTGAACATGCGTGGAAAATCCGTCGCGCTGCTGGGGCTCGCGCTGGGCTGCGGACTGATCGCCTCGATCGGCATCACCCAGGTCATGGCCAAACGCAACGTCGAACCGGAGCCGGTGCCCGGCGAGACCGAGACCGTCTTCGTCGCCTTGGAGGATGTCGGATTCGGCGAGCCGCTCAGCGCCGAGGCCCTGCGGCTCGAACAATGGCCCAAGGACAAGGTCCCCACCGGCGCCATGACCAAGCTCGAAGACATCGAAGGCCGCCGCACGCGAACTCGACTCTATGCCGGCGAGCCGATCCTCGACAACAAACTCTTCGACAAGAACTCCGCCGACTGGGGTGTCTCCGGCCGGATTCCCAAGGGCTACCGCGTCGTATCGGTCCGGGTGGATAAGGTCAGCGGTTCCGGGCTGATCCTGCCGGGCGACCGCGTCGACGTGCTGTTGTACCTCGACCGCAACCCCTGCAAAGGCATCCTGAAAACCACCACGAAGACCATCCTGCAGGACGTCAAGGTCTTCGCGGTCAACGATTTGGTCGACACCGAACAGCAGGGCGAAACGACGATCCGCGCGACGACCATCTCGCTGTTGGTCACGCCCGCGCATGCCGAAAAGATCATGATGGCCACCGAACTGGGCCGGATCCGGCTGGTGATGCGGAGCCCCGAGGACGACGACATCGCCGAAGTGCAGGGCACCGGCCCCGAGGAACTGCTCGGCTATACCGCCGGCAGCGACCGGGAGGCTGAAGCGAGCTTTGACAAGCCGGCGGCACCCGATGCGCCGCCGGAAGGCAACGGATTCCTGGACCTATTATCGCGGATTCGCAACCAGAAGACGGCCGATCCGGCGTCCTGCGCGATTACGCCGGGCACCGCCGCGGCACCGGAGGGCGAGCGGCATGAGATGCGGATTGCCCGCGGCGACCAGGTCGAGGTGATCGTCCTCGAGGCGGACGGGCCCGGCGATGCGGGCTCTGCTTTTTGGCGGCCGAGCACCTTCGGCGGCGGCAGCAGCGTTAGCCCGACGCCGATGCCGATGCAGCCGCTGCCCTCGACCGGTCAACCTGGCCCGGATCAAGGTGCCGAACCCGAACCCGAGCCGGAGACGGAACCTCAAGAGCAGGATTGAACGCAAGGACCGGCCGAGAGGCGTTGGGCCGGCAGTCGTAATGGTATTAGTCCCAGAATTCGTAATCGTTCGGCCATCTGAAGCACGTCGTTCCCGCGCAGGCGGGAATGACGAACGAGGCCCTGTGGCGAGCGTACCGCGTCATTTGGCGGAAGTGTTACCAGAATTTCCTGACTCGGACCTGCAACGACGGAATATCGTCACCGCGTTGCGTCGCGATGACGACGAAGCAATGAAACGTCACCCTCACGGATGAGCTTCTCCGGCGCGAAAGCGCCGGGGGATTGCGGTAAGGAAGACAAGGATGTCCAAAAAAGGCCTGCGGCGAATTCTCCCGTCCCTGAGCACCTGCGTCCTGCTGGCGGCCACCGCATCAGGGCCGGCCTGGTGCCAGGGCCTCTCCGACCGGCAACCCGCGGCTCCCTCGATCGTGCATAAGGTGCGTTCGACCTACGAGCGGATCCAGATGACGGTCAACACCAGCCGCCGGTTGGAGCTTACCCAAAAGATCCCCGACGCCCAGGTCAACAACCCCGACCTGCTGCAACTGACGCCCCTTTCGCCCAACATCGTGCAAATCTCGGCCAAAGCGCCGGGCGTGACCCAGGTCAACCTCTGGGGCGAAGACAAGCAGATCTACACGATCGACGTGATCATCTATGGCGACGCCCAGGAATTGGCGATGCTCTTGCAGTCGCAATTCCCCAACACGGCGTTGCGGGTGATTCCGGTCAACAACGGCGTGCTGATTTCCGGCTACGTCGACCAGCCGGGCCATATCGAACTAATCACGCGCATTGCCGAGGAATACTACCCCAAGGTGATCAACAATATCACCGTCAGCGGCACCCAGCAGGTGCTCTTGCACGTGAAGGTCATGGAGGTGTCGCGAACGAAGCTGCGGACGCTCGGTTTCGATTTCGCCAACTTTACCAGCGGCAACGACCTGATCGCCTCGGGCATCAGCGGTCTACTTCTCGGGGCCGAAGGGCCCGACCCAGCCGCGGGAACGCTGGCCACGGTCACCTCCAGCGGCAATGAGACCTTTGTGTTCAATATCCTCGAAGGGGGCAATGCCTTCTTCGGACTGCTGGAGGCCCTGCGCGAAGACAAGCTGGCCAAGGTGCTGGCCGAACCGACCGTGGTCGCCGTCAGCGGTCGGGCCGCCTACTTCAAGGTCGGCGGCGAGATCGGTTACGTCGAAAGCGTCGACGACCAGGGCCGCGCCCAGGTCGGCTGGAAGGACTACGGTACCCGCCTGCATTTCGTGCCGCTTGTGCTGGGCAACGGCCGCATCCGCCTGGAAGTCCGGCCTTGGGTCAGCGAACTCGATCGGGCCAACGGCGTCGGCACCATTCCCGCGATCAAGGACCGCATCGTCGACACGGCCGTCGAGCTTCAGGCGGGCCAGACGCTGGCCTTGGCCGGGTTGGTCCAGAACCGCGTCGAGGCCGAGAACCGCGGGCTGCCGCTGGTCAGCGAAGTGCCCTACGTCGGCGCCCTGTTCCGCCGGGTCGAGGAGAAGAACAACGAGGTGGAACTGCTGATCCTTGTCACGCCCGAGCTAGTCGAGGCGATGGACGCCCACGAAGTACCGCCCTGCGGGCCGGGCATGGCCACGACCAGCCCCGACGATTGCGATCTGTACATGAAAGGCCACCTCGAAGTGCCCAACTGCTGCCCGCCCTTCTCGGCCGCCGGGCCCAATATGCAGCCGTACCCGGCCGGCGGACCGATCGGCGAGGGCCTGATCCTCGACGAGGTGGGGCCGGAAATGCCCCAGCCGCCGACCAGCGATCGGTTCGGTCGAAGCCCGGCCGGCGCGCGTGTGGCCGCCGCGCCAAGCCGAGCGCCATCGGCCCATGCGGCCCGACCGCAGGCGCCACAAGTCCGACCCATCGCGCCGAGCAGCGTGCCGGGGCCGCCGCCGGCTCGACCGTCGATCTCCGGCAAGCCATCGGCTTCCCATAACCGCTACAGCCCCTCTAATATGCAAGGTTCCCGGCTGTTTGCCCCATCGGACAGGCAGAACACGGAACCAGGCTTCATTGGACCGGTCGGTTATGACGTAATTAAATAAGGGCAACCGGGATCGCGAAGCTCCCGGGAAGCCGTTTCGGGTTGCCATCGTCCTGGGGTCGATCCTGCCTGACTTGCCCGCTACCGCACCAACCACCCTGCTGCCGAAACCGCCGCTATGAGCAACGTCCTGCGCCTGGCCATTGTCGACCCTAACGATTCGAAGCGCGACGCGCTGAAGAATATGCTGTTGGGGATGGACACGATCTGGCTCGAAGCGGAATGCTCGCGCTACGAGTTCTTCGCCGACGTGGTGGCTCAGACCAGTCCCGACATCGGCCTGGTCGCCATCGACGGCGATCCGGAAAAGGCCCTGCAACTGATCACCCAACTCGGCGACAGCTCGCCCAACTGCGCGGTGCTGGTCGTCAGCGAATCGGGCGACGGCAACCTGATCCTTCGGGCGATGCGGGCCGGCGCCAAGGAGTTCCTGACCGAGCCGCTACGGATCGAGGATTTGCTGGGTGCCTTGGGGCGGATCAGCGACCGGCGGTTCGGGCACGGCACCGACCGCCCACGCGGAAGCCAGGTCATCGCCGTCTCCGGAGCGCTCGGCGGGGTGGGTACCACCAGCCTCGCGGTCAATCTCGGCTGTGCCCTGGCGGCCGACAAGCAGAACTCCGTCGCCCTGGTCGACCTGGACCTCTGCCTGGGCGACGCCGACGTCTTCCTCGATACCATTCCGGATTACACGCTGGTCGACGTCGCCCAAAACGTCACCCGGCTCGACTTCACGCTGCTAAAGCGGTCGCTGACGAAGCACTCCTCGGGCCTCTACCTGTTGCCCCGGCCTGTCCAACTGGCCGACATCGGTTTGATCACGCCCGAGGATCTCCAGCGCGTGATCGGCCTGCTGAAGGCCACCTTCTCCCATCTGGTGCTCGACCTGTCGAAGAGCTACAGCGCGATCGACATGATCGCCCTGGAGATGGCCAACCATGTGCTCCTGGTCACGCAGCTCGACCTGCCGTGCCTGCGGAACGTCGTGCGGCTGGTCATGTCGTTCAGCGAGATGGAGGGCATGTCGGAGAAGCTGAAGATCGTCGTCAATCGGCTCGGGCTCGAAAGCGGCCACATCACGCTGAAGAAGGCCGAGGAGACGATCGGCAAGGAGATCTTCTGGCAATTGCCCAACGACTACCGCTCGGTGGTCGACGCGCGGAACAACGGCGTCCCGCTGATGGAGCAGGCTCCCAAAGCCGGCATCACGCAGGCGGTCAACGCGCTGGCCGACGCGCTTGGCAGCGATGCCCCAGGCAAGGGATCCTCGCCCAGCCATGACGCCAAGAAGGGCCTCGGCCGGTTGTTTAGCTGGGCGAAAAAGTAACGCCGACGTCTCCCATCGACCGCAGTGGTTCTGCTTGCGATACAGCGCCAAAGCTAGCGCAGAGAATCCAAAGCGGCGTCGGGCCGCCGCACTCCAGGGGGCGTTCAGGCCTGACGTTGCCGATGCCAAAACGCCAACAGCTTCATGACCAGCCGGGCGGCGGTGAGGTCGCAGCCGGGCGGATGGGGTGAGGCGATCAACTCAACGACGTCGGCCCCGATCCATTGCCCACGCGGCGCGGCGGCCACGCGGCGGATGATCTCCATGCCTTGCGCCCAGCTCAGGCCGCCGGGCTGCGGCGTGCCGGTGCTGGGAATCACGGCCGGGTCGAACCCGTCGACGTCGATACTCAGGTAGACCTTCCCTTCGATCGCGTCCAACAGCTCGCACAGCTCCGCCCATCGCCCGGGCAATTGGTGGGCGTAGAACGTCGTGATGCGAGGCTCGGCCGCCGCAAACTCGTACTCCTCCCGCGAAAGGCTGCGGATGCCGACCTGCACCAGCCGGGCACCGCGCTCCCAGAGCCGACGCATGACCGTGCCGTGCGACCAGCGGCGGCCTTCGAGCTCGTCGATCAGATCGGCGTGGGCGTCGATATGCACGATCGTCAGTTCGGCCGGATCGTCGAGAAGCCCGGCTACGGCGCCGTAGCTGACCGTATGCTCGCCGCCGAGGGCCACGGCGAACTTATCCCGCAACGGCCGAATTTGCCGCTCGATGGCCGCCAGATAGTCCTCGACCTCGCCGTCGGCCAGAAGCAGCGGCAAGGTGTGCAGCCGCGGGCCCTGCTCGAAATCGACCTCGGTTTCCTCGTCGAACAGCTCGACCTGGCAGCTTGCGTCGAGGATGGCCCGGGGGGCGCGCCATGTGCCGGTCCCGTAGCTGACGGTCTTCTCCAGAGGCAGCGGCACGACGACCGCGTCGGCCTCTTCGATGGGGCAGGCCGGCAGGCCGAGGAATTGGTTCGGGTCGATAATATCCATAATCGGCTTCCGTGGCTTGGGCAAGGGGGCATACAAGCTCGACGCGCCAGCGAGTGAGTAGACAAGGGCCACGCACAAGTACGTCATTCCCGCGAAGGCGGGAATCCAGAGCCCCACCGGAGACGGCTGGATTCCCGCCTTCGCGGGAATGACGGGGGAAGGGAGCCCGAGGGGGGAAACGGGCCGGTACTGGACTCGCGCGATTGCGCTTCGTGCTTGGACTGGGCATGGACTACCGTTTCTCCAGCATCGCGCGGATCAACAGCGGCCAGGCGATCGTGGCGTCGCAATAGACTTCGGCGAATCGGCCGCCGTCCTCGGGACTGACAAATTTACCCCAGGAGACGCCCTCGCTGTAG
>Ga0180434_10004368_pt1 | contig 17255 bp, 16 predicted proteins | sample SS_ome_7_FD_132453 | JGI IMG/M metagenome (GOLD analysis project Ga0180434, IMG submission 132453) | Hypersaline lake sediment archaeal communities from the Salton Sea, California, USA - SS_1_D_2 metaG | ecosystem: Environmental > Aquatic > Non-marine Saline and Alkaline > Hypersaline >...
AGGTCGCCGGCCATCCGAGCGATCCGTCCCGCCGCCCGGAGCGCGATCGGGCTCGGATCGCTGACGACGAGGAGCAGGTCGATCCCACTCGAGACGCGCCGCGAGAGGTGCTCCATCCCCGCCTCGTTGTCGAGCACCGTCACGCGGTAGGCCGCACGCAGTGTCTCCAGGTACTTGCGAAGGATGTGGTTGACCGCGCAGTAGCAGCCCGGCCCCTCGCCGTGTCCCATCACGAGAAGATCGAGGCCCTCCCCTTCGGCGATCGCCTGGTGAAGCTCGTACTCAAGATGCCGGCCGAGGGGAACCCCGGCGGGGAGATCGTGAATCTGCTTCAGCGTCTCCGCCTGGAGCCGGCCGATCGACCGATCCGCCTCGATCCCGACGACCTCGCCGAGGTTCGAGTTCGGATCGGCGTCGACGGCGAGGAGGGGCGACAGATCGCGTTCGATCAGGGCGCGGATCAGGAGCGCCGAAACCGTCGTCTTCCCGATCCCCCCTTTCCCGGCGACCGCGATCGTCATCGACTTCACGGGTCACGCTCCGTCTCCGGTTCTCGAACGGCGGCCGACGGGAAGAGCCGAAGGTCGGTGTGGGGCAGGAACTTGGCCGAGGTGAACTCCTCGTAGTAGCCGGCGTAGGTGATCAAGTCGTAGTACGTCGCGGAGTGCGCGATCGTCTCGCACCGCTCGAGCGCGTCGGTCGAGAGCATCGCCATCTTCGCGCCGATTAGAGACGTGTTCCCGGCGAATCGGACCCGTTCGAGCGGGACATCGGGAATCATCCCGAGCGCGATCGCCTTCGCGCGATCGAGGTAGTTGCCGAAGCCGCCGGCGATCAGCAGCTGCTCGATGTCCGCGAAGGTGTGGTCGGTCGACTCGAGGAGGACCTTCGCTCCGGCGTAGATCGCGGCCTTCGCCCGCAGCAGGTTCTCGACGTCCGGCTGGGTGATCACGATGTCTCCCTCGGCCGCCGCGTCCGCGGCATCGACCAGGACGAACTCCCGGCGTCCGTCGACCTCGCGCACGCGGCGCGACGCGTCGGGAAGGAGGGTCCCGGACCGGTCGAGGACCCCGGATTCGAACAGCCCGGCCACGGCGTCGATCAGGCCGGAGCCGCAGATCCCGCGCGCCGGCTCGTCCCCGATCGTCCGCACCTCGACCGATCCGTCAGCATCGATCGCGACACGCTCGATCGCCCCGCGGCTCGCGCGCATCCCGCACTGCACGCCGCTCCCCTCGAACGCGGGACCGGCGGATGTCGCGCACGCGATCATCCAGTCGTCGTTGCCGAGGACGATCTCGCCGTTCGTTCCGACGTCGATCAACATCGTCAGCTTGCTCGTCTCGTACAGGCCGGTCGCCAGGATCCCGGCGGTCACGTCTCCGCCGACCCAGCTTCCGATCGACGGCATCGTGAACAGCAGGCCGCGCGGGTTGATTCGGATCCCCACTTCCGCGGCACGGACCGGCGGGGGCGCCGTCGTCGCCGGGATGTACGGAGACTTGCGGATCCGCGACGCGTCGAGCCCGAGGAGGAAGTGGATCATCGGCGTGTTCCCGGCGGCGAACAAGGTGACCACGTCCTGCAGGTCGATCGCCCGTCGGGAGACGAACGCGGCGATCAGGTTGTTGATGTCGGCGACGACCGACTCGCGGAGGGCCTTAGCGTCCCGCTTCTCGGCGTAGATGATCCGACGCGTGACCTCTTCGCCGTACGCCATCTGCGCGTTGTAGCAGGCCTCGGCGTCGATCGTCTCGGAGGTCGTCAGGTCGACGAGATGGGCGACGATCGTCGAGGTTCCGATGTCGACGGCCACGCCGTAGCTCTCCCCCGACCGATCCCCCGATTCGACCTGGATCACTTCGGTCGTCGCGCCACGCCGCCCGATCGTCGCCGTCAGCTCCCAATCCTCCTCGCGATTCGCCGTCGGCAGATCGCGAAGGACCTTCAGCCCCATCTGGAGGTGCGTCGTGTCGACTCGCCGGCGGATTTCCCGCAGCAGCCGCTCCTGGCAGGCGAGGTTGTCCTGCAGGGAGGGCGGGGGAAGCTTCATGTAGACCTTCCGAACGACGGGCGCGTGCCGGAACGAGGCCGATTCGTCCGTCGTCGGGTAGAGGGCGCGGAACCGCTTCGCGTCCTCGTCGACCAGGATCTGCGCTCCGTCGGAGCGCGCCTCCTTCGGCACCGAGACGGTCAGACCCTCGACGATCCGCGTGCGACAGGCGAGGACGTAGCCGCGTTGGATCTCGTCGCGCGTGAGGAGCGTCGTCGGCTCGGCGTCGACCTCGCCCGCCTCGACGACGAGCCGGCACTTGCCGCAGATTCCGTCCCCTCCACAGACCGACGCGACGAAGACCCCGGCCGACCGTGCGGCCTCAAGGAGCGTCGAACCGACCGGGACATCGACCGTCTGGCCTTCGGGCTCGAACGTGACGCGGACCGTCTCCATCGAATCGTCTCTCCGGCGCGGGCGCGGGGCTAGGCCGACCACTCCGTCTTCAGGAAGTGCGGGATCCCCGCGGCGTCCTCCGGACCGACGATCACCTCCCATCCTGAATCCTCCTGGACCTCCATCCGCAGGACGGCGACCAGGCCGGGGATGATGAGCTTGTTGTGGTTGACCTTGTCCAACGGGCCTTGCTCGGTGACCGCCTTGATGATCTTCTCCGCCGTCAGCTTGTCGTCGGCGTAGGCATTGAGGACGCCGAGTCCTTCCGTGTCGACGACGCTGATGTACGCCGGGACCTTGCTGTTCTCGACTTCGCCGGCGACAGTGAAGTAGGTCAGCGCGAAGTTCGTCGTGACGATGACGGGCGCATCCGGACCGGGGCTCCCGATCTCGTAGAGCTTCGCTTCGATCGCGTTCGGCACGGTCGGGTCGGTGTAGACGTTCTGCCGCACGGTGAGCGGGGGCAGGATCTCGGACGGATCGACGGCGTCGGTGATGACGATCCCGGCGTAGCGGCAGACGGCGGCCCCGGTGGCGATCGACGCCTCGGACGACGTCTCCCCGTCGGCGCAGGCGAGCGTCGGGTAGCCGAGCGGTCGGTAGACCTTCTCCAGCGCGAGGCGTCGCAGTTGGGCGAGCGTCGTCAGCAGGTCGATCAGGCTCTCCGCCTCCGGCTGGAGGACGAGGTCCTCGACGCCCTTGGCCTTGATCTTCTCCGTCAGGTCGGCGAGTCCCTCGAGGGAGTCCGCCCGGACGACGAGCGGAACCTTCTGCTCGACGGCGAGATCGGCCATCGCTTCCCACGTATCCGCCGTCGCCGGGCCGACCAACGGACGCTTCGCAGCGAGGGCGGCGACCTTCGAGGCGAGGGCCTCGGGCGATCCGAGGAGGATCAGCGGGAGCTCGGTCTTCGCCGCGACCCGGTCGACGACGGCAGCGAACGTCCCCGCGTCCCCGGACGTCCCATCGACGGCGATCAGGTCGACGCCGATCTCCTCGCCGACGCGCGTGAACCGAAGCTTCGCGATCGCGTCCAGCCGGGTGTCGATCTCCGCTTCGGACAGCGCATCGGAGATGCGCACGGCGACACCGGTCGGATGGTGGAACTTCTCCTCGTGACGGAAGAGGACGGTCTCGCCACCGAGGGGAACCTCGGCCGCGCCGGCACCGACGGTGACCGTGCGCATCGGGGGGGCCTGGGCCTCGCCGAGCGACGTCTGCGCCTCGGCCGAGACGTGCGGGCATTGATCGAGGGCCGCCTTCTTCGCCGCGACCTGCATCGCGAATGCCATGCAGGTCGGGAAGTTACAGTCGCCGCAGTTGGTTTTCGGCAGGAGCTTGTAGATCTCGATCCCGCTTACCTTCGCCATCGTTCCCCCGTCCTCCCTCTAGAACATCGGTTCCATCGCGAGGACCGGGTGCTCGACCTTCTCCAGGAAGGCGAGGAGCTCCTCGCTCGTGGTTGCGTCGTCCTCCGTTGCGATCTTATCGAGCAAATCGGTCTTCCCCAGCGCCTCCAAGCGCTCCTCGAGCCGGTCGCGGATCTCTTCCTTGAGCGCCTTCGGCATCCAGACGACCCGTTCCAGTCCGCCCTCGGCGGAGATGAACTTCCGGCTGGAGATGTAGAGCTTGCCCATCCCGACGAATCCGGGGGTCTGGATCCCACCGCCGATCTGACCGGCCATCGTCGAGAAACTCATCCCGACCGGCGTCATCCCCTCGTGCTCTCGATTGACGATCATCACGCCGTTCGTCTCGGGGAGGATCGCGGTGATGCACTCGAAGCAACCGCAGCTCGTCATCGGGTCTTCCATCATCGAGTAGGCGTTGAACCGCTCGAGATTCCCGTTCGAGGCGACCTCGAGGAACTCGTTGACGCCCTGCCACTGGCCGAGCCGTTCGTCGATCGTCGTCCCCTTCTTGATCGGCTGGTTCGGGCCGTGCGGGTTCATCTCGTAGCTCGCCGCGCAGTCGAGCCACGTGTACGCACCGCAGAGGCCGAGGCGCTCCGGTGTGACGACGCAGACGTGATCCGGCGCGTACGACTGGCAGAGAACGCACGAGTAGTACGTGTCGGTCTCCTCGTCGATCATCCCCTTGATCCGGTCGTCTCGCTGCCGGTAGACGGCGCGCGCCTCCGCGAGCGGCTCGGCGAGCTTCGTCTCGTCGGTGTAGATCTTGACCTGGATCTTGTCGATGATCGCCGAGAACTCCTCGCGGAGCTTGTGGACCAGCACTTCGCCGTAGTGGTTCAGACGGAAACCTTTCTCGTAGGCGTCCTTGCTGATCCGCACCCACACGATCGCCCGCTGGCCCATGTGGAAGACCCCGTTCGACCACGACGCAAACTCGTGAATCCGCCGCTCGATGACCGTCTCGAAGTCTTCCTTGAAGCTGCGGCCGGCGACCTCGACGACGACGCCGAGGGGGAGAGCTCCGCCGACCTCGATCGAGTCAACGTCGGGGCCGATCACCTCGATCGCGCCGTCCTGGATCGCGTCCATCGGCCGGCCGCGCACGAGCTCGAACGCCTCGGTGTACTTGCCGCCGAACTGGATCTGCATCTGCTCCTTGCGCACCCGTTCGCCTTCGAAACCGGCGCCGTAGGGGACCGGAATCGGGATGTCGGACATCTTGAGCTTGAGGCCGCGCACCTCGACCGCCTTGTTGACGATCTCGGCTCGCGGGATCCCGGAGACGACGTGTTCGTAGGTGCAGACACCCCGCGGGAGGATCTGCGGGATGTCGACGTCGGAGATCACCGGGAAGCCGAAGTTGATCGCGCCGGCGGCGGTCGCGTACTTCTCGTCGGTCAGGAGTTGTGCGCTGTTCCCGTTCTCCGACGGGCCGTAGTCGGCACCGAGGGCGAGGACGAACGCGAAGACGCGCTCCTTGTTGTACAGGAGGATCTTCCGCGCCGCGTCGAGGCCGCCCGGCTTGATTCCGCCGAACGTCATCGCCGCCCGCGCGGCGAAGTTGAGCGCGTGAACGGCGGCCGACGTCTCCTTCCCGTACGGAACGAGGAACGTATCCCAGCTCATCTCGACGCCCTCTTCGGCGAGCTGCTCGGCGAAGGAGCGACCGCTCGTGTTCGACGCGATGAAGACGAGGATCGAGCGCTCCTGAAGAGACCGCGCCAGTGCCACCGCCTCCTCGTTCGTCGGCATCGCGCCGGCGATCGCGGCGAAGCCGGGCATCCGTCCGTCGACGAGCTTGATCCCTTGCAGACGAAGGACGGCGTCGTCGGTGAAGCCGAGCCACGGCTCCTCCGGCTCGTCACCGCGGACGTACCTGAGCACCTCGATCAGCTCCTGCGCAAGCAGGGTCGCCACCCCGGCGTCCAACGTGTGGCCGAGGTAGGGGAGCCAACGCGCGTCATCGGGAACGGGAGGGAGAAGTGCCTCGGCGCGAGCGAGCGCCGCCTGTGCGTCGCCGAGGCTGTCGACCTCGAGACCAGTCAACGCCAGGGTCAGGGGCAGGTAGTAGGCGGTGTTGGGAAACTCGACCTTCCGCTCGGGGCCGAAGGCCTCGACGGCCTCCTGAAGCTGCGTCCGAGCTTGCTCGACGTACGCGTGAGCCCCGCGGATCGCCGCCGTCGCGATGATCCTCGACATGCGTCCACCTCCTCGGTGCGCAACTCCGAATCTAACAAGAACATGCGAGCAGGCGTGTCGAACAGCGGCGTTCGGAGCATGTCGAGTACGATATCTGCTCGTCCTCAGACACCATACCATCGGAAGAGCGTTTCGGCAAGACCTGAGCAGGTCTGAACGAGCGAGAACTAGGAATCCACTGATTCCAGCTGGGATTCCACCGCCTCGAACAGAATCCGGAGTGCCTCGTCGGGGCGCTCCGGCGGAAGCGCGCCTTGCCGTGCCGACGCGCGGATCGACTCGAGTTCGGGGATCGAACCGACGATCGGAATCTCTTCCGGAAGCGCCCGGCGGACGACGTCGACGTCTTCGTCCTCGCGCACGCGATTGACGACGGCGAGGATCCGCTCGATGCCGAGGTCGCGCGCGAGATCGACCGTCCGCTCCGCCGTCTCGAGGGTCTTCCGATCCGACTCGACGACGACCAGAAGGGCGTCGACGCTCTTGACCGTTCCGCGGCCGAGGTGCTCGATCCCGGCCTCCATGTCGAGGAGGACGGCGTCCCGCTCCCGGAGCAGGAGATGTGCGAGGAGCGATTTCAACAGGACGTTCGCCGGACAGGCGCAGCCCTCGTCCCCTCCGCGCACGCCGCCGAGGACGATCAGTCGAATCCCGTCTCGCTCGACGGTGTAACGGGCCGGGATGTCGTCGACCGTCGGGTTGAGGCGGACGAAGCCGCCGGAGCCGACACGTTCGGCGACGAGCTCCTCCTCGTTGGCGAGCGGCGCGAGCGGCTCGGGAAATCCGAGGGTCGTCGCCAGGTTGGCGTCCGGATCGGCGTCGACGACGAGAACACGATACCCGGCGGTGACCGCCTCCCGCGCAAGGAGGGCGACGAGCGTCGTCTTCCCGACCCCGCCCTTCCCCGCGATCGCGATCTTCACGACGCGGCCTTCGCCAGCCCCCGGCAGAGCATCCGCCCGAGGATGGCGAGCCCGTCCGCCGGCAGGTACCGTCCGGCGACCTCGTCGAACAGGACGGTCGCGTTCGCCGGGAACTCGTCGTCGGCCGCCCACCAGACGACGGCCAGGGGGACGTTGGGCAAGACGCGGAACGAGAAGCCGGCGTCTCCCGTCTCGATCGGTCGTCCCCCGAGCGCTTCGGCGGCACGCCGGAACACGTCGAGGCTCCCGCCGAGATCGCGGACGAGCTGGTCCCCCGAGTAGCCCTGGAACGCGTGACGGTAGAACGCGCCGTCGGGAAGCTCCTGGTACCCGATCCACTTTCCCGTCGGCGGGGAGCCGTCCCCGTGCCGGAGGTAGTCGAGGAAGAGAATCCGCAGATCGTCGCGGGTGGGATCACCATCCGGCGTTCGCGCGACGAGGCCGGGCCAATCGAGGGTGTACGTCTTGCCGAGGAACGCGATCTCGAATCCGTCCTCGCCGTACGCCAGCCCGCCGCGGCGGACGATCTCCTCCGGCGTGAGCGCCCCCAGCTCGGCGACGGCGGCGTCGATCCGGGGGCGGAGTGACTCGAGGTACTCTGTCTTCGCCATCGCGCCTCCTTCGCACCGTCTGACCGAGCCAATCCGTCGACGTAGGATCTTCGCAAGCCCGGCTGTCGTCAACTCGCCGACGCCTCCGGCGGCTAGGACTTCGCTTGATCGCGGACCTTCGCCGCAGCCGCGATGAGAACGTCGAGCCGTCGCTCGGCATCGCCTACGCTGAACGCGTTGTGCGGCATCCCGCACGGCCCCGTGATCAGGTCGCCCCCGGCGAAGTCGACCACGTCGTCGACCCGCTCGATCCCCCACGCGATCGCCGTCTCGCCGCGATCCTCGTAGTAGCGGGTGATGTCGTAGCGCGACGCGTCGAAGCTGACGATGTCGATCGGCGCGTCGAGTAGATGATCCCACTGCATGTTTCCGCAGACGTGCACGCCGCGCACGACCGGGAAGCTCTCGAACAGCGGCGTCCACAGCCGCTCGTAGTCGAAGCCAACGTAGCCGAGGGCCGGCTCGTCGAAGAAGAGAATGATCTCCTCCGCGCGGAGTCCGTCGAGGATCGACTCCACGTGCCGGTAGACGCGGGCGACCGCGTCGTCCTCCTCGTACCCGTTTCCGCGAAGCGTCGCCGGCCCGACGCACTGGACCTTGACCGTCTCGAAGCGGTGCGCCTGAAACGCGGCGAGGCAGCTGAGCCGGCCCGGCTGCTCGATGTAGTGCATCATCGCGTCGCCGCGCGCGGTCAGTTCGGGAAGAAACGGGATCTCGTGACGCAGGCTGTAGGCGACCGCCTGGGCGACGTCGTCGAACGGGAGCGAGCCGATCTGGGTGATCTTCTTCCCGGATGCCTGGTAGCGATGCATGGCCGGAGTGTACCCGGCGACGCACTAGCGGAGGTGCGGCTCGTCCGTCGCCAGCGCGGTCAGGTTCACCGGGAGGCCGGCGACCATCAGGACGACGCGCTCGGCGCCCGTGGCGAGGCGTTGGTTGGCGCGCCCGAGTAGGTCGCGGAAGACCCGGCCGAGGGGGAACGCCGGGACGACGCCGCTTCCGACCTCGTTGCTGACGAGGATCCACGGAAGACCGCTCGCGCGGATCGCGTCGAGGAGATCGTCGAGCGCTCGATCGACCCGCGCTTGCGCCACGGCAGCGTCGGGGATCCCGTCGCGACCCCCGACGTCGACGAGCAGGTTCGAGACGAGCATCGTCACGCAGTCGAGGACGACCGCGTCCGCCCCGTCGCGCTCGAGCGCGTCTCGCACCGCGCGGCCGACGCCGAACGGGACCTCGAGCGTCCGCCACGTCGACGGCCGATGCGCCCGGTGGGCGGCGATCCTCGCCGCCATCTCGGCATCCTTCGCCTCGCCGGTGGCGACGAAGAGAACGTTTGGGCCGTGGTGCGCGGCCGCCCGCTCCGCCGCGCGGGACTTCCCGCTCCGGACCCCGCCCAACAGCAGCACGTGCGTCCCATCGCTCATCGTTCCTCCTCACCTCGTCGGTCGATCTCGCGCGCCAGCCCGTCCAGGATCTCCAGGCTGTCGAAGAACGGAACTTCGGCGAACGTCTCGACGGTGACGACGCCGCGGAAGCCGCCGGTCTCCAGCGTACCGATCATCGTCCGCAGGAGCCCCCGGTCGAGGTCCGGCAGGCCGAGGTGGTCGCGCCCGTCGACCGCCGCGTGGAGGTGGACGACCCGCAAGTGCGGCAGCGCGTCTCGCAACGCGGCGACGGGATCCCCGCCCCCCTTTAGGACGTGGCCGACGTCGAGGCAGCGGCTGATTGTGCAGCGCTCCGCGAGCGCCGCCGCCCACGACGGGGGGCAGTCGACCAGGTTCTCGACAGCGAGCCGGTCGGCGTCGGCGACCTCACCGGTGAGCGCGCCGAGCGATCGCGCCGCACGATCGAGCCACGCTTCGGAAGCTCCGTTGCCGGGCGTCTGCGTGGCGTCGTCCCCGCGAACGTGGATCACGTAGGCGAACGGATCGAGGCCGCACGTCGCCGCGATCGCGCTCCGGGCCGTCGCCACCGACGCCCGCCGTCGCTTCTCGTCGGGAGCGGCAAGCGCCAGGTCGAGCGGGAGGTGGACGGTGTAGCTCAGCGCGTATTCGCGGGCCAGCGCGCGAAGCTCGTTCGCCGTCTCCGCGGACGGAAGGTCGCGCGGCGAGTTCACCTCGAACAGGAGGAGCTCGACGTCGTCGACGTGCGGTCCGAGCCGGACCACGTTCGGGACGATGTCCGCTGGGAAGACGTACGACGGCGCGCCGAGACGGAATCCGAACGGCGAGCCCACCCTAGCTCGCGCCTCCGACGGCGACGACGAGCAACAGCGCGACGACCTCCGACAGCTCGACGACCGCGCCGTAGACGTCGCCGGTGAGGCCGCCGATCCGCCGCATGCTCCAGATCGAGACCGCGACCGTTGTCAGCGCGACGGCACCCGCTGCCGCCGCACCGACCCATCCGAGCGCGATCGCCGCAACGCCGACGGCGATCGCACCCGCGCCGGCGACGTGCGCCCACGACAGACCGTCACGGAAGAGCCGTCCGACGCCCGGTCCCGGCCGCGCGTACGGGAACGCCCGCGCGGCGAGGACGGCGGCCGCTCGCGCGAGGGCGGGGACGACGAGGAGGGTGACCGCTCGCCCGACGGCGGGAAGCTCGAGAAGGAGCGCGAACTTGACGAGGAGGAGAACGATCCCGCCGGCGACGGCGAACGATCCCGCGTGAACGTCGCGCAGAATCTCCAGACGTTCCCGCGGAGGGCGTGCGGCGCACAGGCCGTCGCAGGTATCGAGGAATCCGTCGAGGTGAAGGGCGCCGGTCAGAGCGACCCAGACGGCGAGAAGGAGGCCGGCGCCGACGGCGGGCGGGAGAACCGCGCGGATGGCGAGATCGGCGACGGCGAGTCCGCCCCCGAGAAGGAGGCCGACGACGGGGAAGCAGAGCATCGCATTCGCCATCCGCCGAGGCGTGACCTCGACGACCCGACCGACCGGAACGACGGTCAGGAACTGGACTGCGAGGACGAACGAGCGGAGAAGCTCAGCGGCCATCGGCCACTCCGGCGCCCTCGAACGTCGCCATCTCGTCGAGAATCTTGCACGCGGCCTCGACGAAACCGAGCGCGAGCGCGGCCCCCGTCCCCTCGCCGAGACGGAAGTCGACATCGAAGAACGGCGTCAAGCCGAGCCGGTCGAGCATCGTGCGGTGACCGGGTTCGACCGAGACGTGCGTTGCGATCACGTACGCGCTCGCCTCCGGGGCGAGCGCCGCCGCCACCAGCGCACCGGCGGTGGAGATGAATCCGTCGACGACGACCGGCACCCGCCGCGCCGCCGCGCCAAGGATGACACCCGCAATCGCGCCGATCTCGAACCCGCCGACCTTGGCGAGAACGTCGATCGGATCCGATGCGTCGGGGCGGTTCACCGTGAGCCCTCGCTCGATCGCGGCGACCTTGCGCGCACGCCCCTCCCCGTCGAGACCGGTTCCCGTCCCGGTGACGGATGCGACCGGGCAGCGGCAGAGGACGGCGGCGATCGCGCTCGACGGCGTCGTGTTCCCGATGCCCATTTCGCCGGTGGCGAGGACGCTCGCGCCTCGATCGACCTCGCACCCGGCGACCTCGATCCCCGCGGCGATCGACGCGATTGCCTGGTCTCGATCCATCGCCGGACCGATCGAGAGGTCCGCCGTTCCCCGCCCGACCTTGCGCACGACGAGGGTCGGGCTCGGCGAAACATCGGAGACGACGCCGACGTCGAGCACGACGACGCGGGCGCCGACGTGGCGGGCGAGGACGTTGATCGCCGCGCCACCGGCGAGGATGTTGGCGACCATCTGGCCGGTGACCTCCTGCGGATAGGCGCTCACGCCCTGCGCGACGACGCCGTGATCGCCGGCGCAGACGATCACCGACTTGGCACCGATCCGAGGGCGGGGGTCGGCGCAGATCCCGGCGAGCCGGATCGAGATCTCCTCGAGCACCCCGAGGCTTCCGGGCGGCTTCGTCAGCTGGGCCTGGCGAGCCCGCGCGGCCGCCATTGCCGCGTCATCGAGGGGACAGATCCCGTCGATCGTCCGCTTCAGCGTCGACCGAGCGGACGACGCGGGCTCGCTCGCCCTCCGACGCTGCACTCGCTCCTCGTCGATCGCCGGGGGCTTCTCGTCTGGATCGGCCGACCGTCGCATGCCCGGAGTATACGGCGACGCCACGTCGGACGATCCGCCACCGCACGCCGCCCGACACCCCCGATGTCACCTGCTTTCGCGTGAATCAAGGATGATGTTGCAGAGTTGGCATTCGCCCCGGTCGCCCCTATAGTGCTCCCGAACCATCTGAGACGGACTTACCTGTCTGCTGGGAGGGTGAAACGATGTCAAAAGCCCATGAAGTCCCGGTCGTCTGGCTGCAGGTCTCGACGTGCAGTGGCTGCTCCGTCTCCGCAATCAACGCCTCCGCCCCCAAGATCGCCGACCTCCTGTTGAGCGAAGTGATCCCGGGGCGACACCTCAACCTCCGATTCCACGCCACCGTCATGGCCGGCGCCGGCGAACCGGTCGTCGAAATCCTCGAACGGGTGCCCAAGGAAGAGCCCGGACAGTACCTCCTCATCGTCGAAGGGTCGATCCCGACCGCCGAGGGCGGCGCCTACGGGACGCTCGGGGAGGTACCGATGGTCGATCGCGTGCTCGCGTTGGCGAGAGACGCGACCGCCATCCTGGCGCTCGGCACCTGCGCCGCGTTCGGCGGGATGTTCGCCGCCGCGCCCAACCCGAGCGGGTGCGTGAGCGTCGGCACGCTGCTCACCGACCGCGGGATCGACGTGCCCGTTCTCAACGTCGCCGGCTGCCCGCCGCACCCCGACTGGTTCGTCGGCACCGCGGCGATGATCCTCGTCGGCGGCGTCTCGTCGATCGACATCGACGCGCTCGGCCGCCCGACCCGGTTCTACGGCCGATTGATCCACGAGAACTGCCCGCGGCGCGCGTACTTCGACGAGGGCAAGTTCGCCGCCCACCTGAGCGACGAGGGGTGTCTCTACGAGCTCGGATGCAAGGGGACGGTCACCCACGCCGACTGCGCCCAGCGACGGTGGAACGACGGGACGAACTGGCCGATCGGGAGCGGCGCGCCGTGCAACGGGTGCACCGAGCCCGAGTTCCCGGACCTCGTTTCGCCGTTCTACGAGCGGATTCCGGAAGAGGCGCTGCTGGTGCCGGCGCCGAGGAAGGGGTCCTAGCCATGCGTACGATCACCATCGATCCGATCACGCGCATCGAGGGGCATCTGAAGATCGAGGCCGTGATCGACGACGGCGTGGTGAAGGAAGCGCACAGCACGGGAACCCTCTTCCGCGGGATCGAACTGATCTTGCGCGGACGGGACCCGCGCGACGCCGCGCGGATTACCCAGCGCATCTGCGGTGTCTGTCCGACCGCGCACGCCACCGCCGCCACGTTCGCTCTCGACGAGGCGTTCGGCATCGCCGATCGGATCCCAGAGAACGCCCGGATCCTGCGCAACCTGATCCTCGGCTGCAACTACATCCAATCGCACGTCCTCCACTTCTACCACCTTGCGGCGCTCGACTACGTCGATCTGACCGCGGTCGCCGACTACGACGGGACCGACCCCGGTCTCCTCGCGGCGAAGGGCTTCGTCGAACGCGGCGCTCTCGGGCCGTTCGTGCCGCGCTACGAGGGCGACTACCGCCTCCCTCCGGAGCTGTCGTGCACGCTCGCCGGGCACTACGTCCAGGCGTACGACGTCCGGCGCAGGGCGCACGAACTTCTCGCCGTCTTCGGCGGGAAGATGCCGCACAACGTCGGCATCGTCCCCGGAGGCGCGACCCAGATCCCACAGGTCGACACGATCGCCGCGTTCCTGTGGCGGCTGAGCGAGATCCGAAGTTTCATCGATCACGTCTACGTCCCCGACGTCCTCGAGGTCGCCCGACACTACGCCGACTACGCCGAGATCGGCGGCGCGAGCGGACGGTTCCTCGACTACGGCGCCTTCCCGCAGACGAACGGGCGCTTCCTCGAAGCGGGCACGATCGGGCTCGATCCAGGGATCGAACTCGATCTGGATCCCGAGCCGTTCGACCCGGCGAGGATCGCCGAGTCGGTGACCCACGCCTGGTACGCCGACGGCGACGGAGCGCTTCATCCGACGGAGGGGCGAACCGAGCCGCATCCGGACAAGGAACGGGGCTACTCGTGGATCAAGGCGCCGCGCTACGACGGCGCCGTTCACGAAGGCGGCCCGTTGGCCCGGATGCTCCTCGCCTACGCCCGCGGCGGGCCGGCGAAGGAGATCCTCGATGGGATTCTCGACGCCCTCGACGTCCCCGCGACCGCGCTCAACTCGGTTCTCGGGCGTCACGCCGCCCGCGCGGTCGAGTGCAAGCTCGTCGCCGACGCGATGGCCGAGTGGGTGATGGAACTCGCTCCGAACGAGCCGGTCTTCGCGCCGTACGCGATCCCGGACGAAGGGGAGGGAGCAGGGCTGACCGGCGCCCCCCGCGGCGCTCTCGGCCACTGGGTTCGTGTCAAGGACGGCGTGATCGACCACTACCAGTGCGTCGTGCCGACGACGTGGAACGCGTCGCCTCGCGACGAGAACGGAGAACCGGGACCGGTCGAGCAGGCGATCGCCGGGACGAAGGTCCGGGATCCCGACAATCCGTTCGAGGTCGTCCGCATCGTTCGATCGTTCGATCCGTGCCTCGCCTGTGCCGTCCATCTGATCACGCCACGCGGGCGGCCGATCCGCCGCGTCGTCGTGAGCTAGGGGTTCTCATGCGCACGGCGATCGTCGGTGTGGGGAACCTGTTGATGCGCGACGACGGCGTCGGCGTCCACGTCGCACACGAGCTGTCGGACCGTCCGCTCCCGGGCCCCGTCGAGGTGATCGACGCCGGAACCTCGGCCGAAGCGGCGTTCGCGCTCGGTTCGGTCGAACGCGTCATCGTCGTCGACGCCGCGGCCCTCGGCGGGTCTCCAGGGACCGTCTATCGACTGACCGCGGATGACGCGCTCGCCGCGGAGGGGCTCCGGACGTGTCACGACCTGGGGCTCGTCGGGACGCTCCGCGCCGCGGCCGGGCCGGACGCGCCGGAAATCCTCGTCCTCGGCGTCGAACCGAAGGAGATCGGCTGGGGCGTCGGCCTCTCGTGGGAGGTTGCCGCCGCCGTCTCGAAGGTGATCGAACTCGTGAACGCAGAACTGAAGGGGGCGCAATGCTTCTGACCGAACGCAAGCCAATTGACGAGATCGTGGGCTTCCTGTCCGGCGAGCAGGCCGTTTTCCTCCTCGGATGCGACGGCTGCGCAGCCGCTTCCGGGACGGGAGGGGAGGCCGGGCTTCGCGATCTCGCAACCGAGTTGAAGGGGCACGGGATCGACGTCGCCGGAAGCGCGGTGATCGACTTCCTCTGCCAGAAGTCGCTCGTCCGCGCCGCCCTCCGTCCGCATGCGCCGGCCCTCGAGCGCGCCGACTCGCTCGTCGTCTCGACGTGCGGCATCGGGATCCAAGCGACGGCGACCGTCAGCGACCGGCCCGTCCACCCCGCCTGCAACACGATCTCGCTCGGCGGCATCCGCGGCGAGTGGCAGGGGGAGGAGCGCTGCAACGAGTGCGGCCAATGCTTCCTCGAGTTCACCGGCGGGATCTGCCCGCTGACCGCGTGCGCCAAGGGTCTCGTCAACGGCCCGTGCGGCGGCTCGACCGACGGCCGGTGCGAGGTCGAGCCGGACGTCCGACGCTGCGCGTGGGACGCGATCTACGAACGACTGGAGCGCCAGGGACGTCTCGATCTGCTGCGGACGACGCCGGTCCAGATCAAGGACCACGCCCGAATGCGTCCGCCGGAGGAGCTCCGAGGCACGAAGCGGTGGGCGATCGACATCGCCGAACGCGAGGGGGGGGGCCGATGAAACTGACGAAGCTGTTCGAGCAGGGGAAGTTCGTCGTCACCTCCGAGGTCGCCCCGCCGAAGGGGACCGACCTCACGGAGATGCTCGAGGACGCCGAGCGCCTTCGATCCCGCGTCGACGCAATCAACATCACCGACCAGCAGTCGTCGGTGATGCGCCTCGGCTCGCTCGTCGCCTCGCACCAGTTGAAGAGCCGCGGAGTCGAGCCGGTCTTCCAGCTGACGTGCCGCGATCGCAACCGGATCGCGCTCCAGTCCGACCTGCTCTCGGCGTGGGCGGCCGGAATCGAGAACGTCCTCTGCTTGACCGGAGACCACGTCTGCCTCGGCGACTCGCTCGGCGCGAAACCGGTCTTCGACCTCGACTCGGTCTCGCTCCTCGCCGCCGCGCGCGGACTGAACGGCGGCGTCGACATGGAGGGAAACGATCTCGCGGGGAGGACCGACTTCGCCCTCGGCGCCGTCGTCACGCCGGGCGCCGATCCGGTCGAGCCGCAGCTGCTCAAGATGGAGAGGAAGGCTGGCGCCGGGGCAGCGTTCTTCCAGACCCAGGCCGTCTTCGACGCGGAGGCGTTTGCGCAGTTCATGGAGCGCGCGCGCCCGCTCGGGGTTCCGGTGATGGCGGGGATCATCCTCCTCAAGTCCGCCGGCATGGCGCGGTTCATGAACGAAAACATCGCCGGCGTCGACGTTCCGAGCGAGCTGATCGAAGAGATGGCGGCGACCGCCAAGGAGGACCGACCCGCGAAGAGCGTCGAGATCGCCGCTCGGGTCGTGCGCGCGGTGCGAGACGTCTGTCAGGGCGTCCACATCATGCCCCTCGGATGGGAAGCGCACGTCCCCGCCGTCCTCGACGCCGCCGGGTTGTAGCGATGTGCCCACGGGGAGGCTCGAAGCGCATGCCAAGCCTCGTCAGCCCGCGCGGCCGTCCCGTTCGCCGATGACGTCCGCCGCGAGCGCCCGAGAGACGAACGAGCGGTGCACGTCCGCGGACAGCCTGCCGGGCGTGCGCCAGCGCGTCCTGTCCGACGGCACCGAGGTCACGATCCGCCCGATCGCGGCCGCCGACTGCGTCTCGTGCAGCACGATGCTGACCGCGTGCAGCGAGGAGAGCCTCTACTCGCGCTACGAGCGCGTCGTCTCCGAATCGCCGGACGCGCTCGCCCACGACCTGTGCCATCCCGATCTGTCGTCCGAGCGGACGCTCGTCGCCGAGATCCGCCACGGGAATTTCCCGACGATCGTCGGCATCGCTCAGCTGCTCACCGACCCCGCGCACACGGTCGCCGAGTACGCCGTCCTGATCGCCGACGTCTGGCAGAATCGCGGGCTCGGGAGCGCATTCACCGACGCGTGTCTTCAAGTCGCCCGCGACTGGGGCGTCCCCCGCGTCGTCGCCGAATTCCTCCCGAGCAACATGCGGATGATCCGGATCCTCGAGAAGCGTCGATTCGATCTCGCCCGCGACCTGCAGGAGCACGTCGTCTCCGGTCAGAAGCTCGTCGAGCCAGGCGGTGCGATCGAGGCGCGTGACTGCGCGCCGCGGGCCGTCGCCTGAAGCCGCCGACTCGCGGCGTCGCCCGGGCGAACCGTTGCGCCCATCTACTCCTTCGGCTAGACTCCGCGGCGGTTTGCGTCGCCGAGCGGCGCAGCCTGCCGGAGGAGTTGGGTCCGAGGGAGCCGACCGCCGAAAGACGGTCGGCTGATCGTTGACAGAGAGGGGCAGGATGAGCAATCAGAGCAATGGGCTGGCTAACGTGGGAGCACTCG
>Ga0180434_10004370_pt1 | contig 17253 bp, 33 predicted proteins | sample SS_ome_7_FD_132453 | JGI IMG/M metagenome (GOLD analysis project Ga0180434, IMG submission 132453) | Hypersaline lake sediment archaeal communities from the Salton Sea, California, USA - SS_1_D_2 metaG | ecosystem: Environmental > Aquatic > Non-marine Saline and Alkaline > Hypersaline >...
CCAAAGCGTGGGGAACAGAGCGAGAATCGCATCGGCGAAGAAGACGGCCGCGAAGCCGACACCGAAGCCGGAGAAATCGCTCTTTCCGATGACGATGAGGGCCGCAACGGCGATAACTGCGTTGACACCGGCGGCGGCATACTGCGCCGTCATCTTGTCGACCGGGAGAATCCCACGCACCAACGTTCGTGCAGACGGGGCGAGAACCATTGCGGCGCCAACACCGACAACGATGTCCCAGTTGCCCCGAATCGCTCCGAGTCCTGCAAACATACTCATACCTCCCTTGGGTAGAGGCGTCCAACCGGGTTCGCTCCCGGTGCTACGTCGCTTCGCTTGTAGCCATGGGGACAGAATGTGCAGACAGGCAGGGGATTACAATAGACTGACGGCAACGCGGCGAAACTGGGCGGGGTGCTGCGCTGTCGCGGAATCCCTAGCACACAGGGACTTGCGCGTGTCGACGTGAAACCTAAAGCGTCTGTGGTGCTGTGACGCCTCCGATGCGAAGGTCACAGAAGACGAATGAACGCAGGGGAATCTCGGCCAATGCGTCCGCGTCGAGGTCAGGCCGATTGACTTCGGTCGCGAGCTTCTCGCGGTCGAGCTCTTGGGGCATGCGGAAAAGGGCCATGTAGCCGAAGTTGGTACGGATGTCCGGATCGATATCGACGTACCGTTGGGTGACCCACGCGATGTCAACGCCCCACCGTCGTGCTCCTCGAGAGAAGCCGACGAGCGACGGCGGAGCGTATCCTCGTCTAGCGAAGGTGTGAGCCTCGTCGATCACAAGGGCAAGGTCCTGGGAAGCCTTGGCCGAGAGCACGAGACTTGAGAGCATCTCCCGGATCTGTGCCGGTGTGAGATCGTAGGCGGAAAGGTAGAGGTACCGAATGCCGCTTGCCCTGACCGTATCGAAGACCTCGGGGCGCACGATGTGCGCTGAGGAGTCGAGAGAGACGAGCTTCGTCTTCTCGGCGGGGAACCGCGAAAGGTAGACGAGGTCCGGGGACACGTGCAGGATGACGACGAAGGGGCGGGCGATCTGCTCGGCGTAGGCGGCGGCGAGGTGTGTCTTCCCGGATCCGGTGACACCGCAGAAGAGCACATACTTGGGCTCGTGGTACGGGTCGACGATCTGTGCAGCATCCGGCGTCATTCGTCCTCGGCCTCCGCGTTGTAGGCCCGCTCGAGAATCGATGATGCAACCGAGAGGAGCGCTGCGGCTAGTTCTTTGAGGGTGTCCTCGCCGCGAAACGGATCCAGTCTGTTCGCGAGGTCCTCGGCAAGGTGCATGGTCTCCTGCAGGCAGAGAAGCGATGTTGAGACCGTGTAGTCGCGGGACTCGCAGTCAGCATCGAGACCCGGGAGGATCACCGATAGATGCCGTGTCTTCACGGTCACCTTGATAGTGATGTCGGATGCCATGGGTTCGACGTCGATGTCACGCATCGTCATGATCGGCCTCGATGATCTGTGTGGATTCAAACGGCACCCCCACCGAATCGAGAAGGCCCTCGATCACGTTCACGGACTCCTCCGGGCCTTCGATCGTTCCTGCGAAGGAAATGCCCTGTAGCTTGTCTCTGAGGACCTTGGCACGGCCCATGAGGGACATGATCTCCGGCAAGCCGAAGCGTCGGACCTGGGGGAGGCTGTCGCCGCGTAGCGCGATCGTCAGGCGCTTCAATGGCAGCCGTCCAAGTCCATGAGACAAAGTTGCCCGAGTAGTGCTTGCTTCGCCTCCGCCTCGCTGACGGCACCTCCGTTCACGGTTCCCTGGTAGCACTTGAGCGCCGAGAGTACGCGCGGGTCCGTGACGAAGTGCATGAGATTGAGGAGCACGGGGTCGGGAACGTCGCGCGGCGTTGGGTCCGTCACGACGTCCCGCGGCTGCGCACACCGCCGAGCACGCTGCGCATCAAGAAACCTACTCACGGCGGAATCAAAGGACTTCTCGGCTGACCGCGCGTGCGACGGCACGTCTGAGCGAAGATCCTCGACGTAGCAGTAGACGGCCTGCCGAGCCCGCGTGATGTCATACCCGTCGCCGTTGAGGAGGCATTGTACTCCCTTCACGGCGGCGCGTAGACGATGAAGCTTGTCGACCGCCAAAGCGGGTTCCCATTCTGATGCTGCTGGCTTCGACTGCCGCTGCACGTGCATGTCAGTGCGGTTGAGTCGGGCGATGACGACGACGAGGAGCCAAAAGCAGAGGAACTGCATCACGAACACCAAGACCAAGAAGGTCATGACACACGATCCAGTTGACTAGCCATTCTCCGCGCCTCCTTCCGCCGGCGGTGCCGGCGACTCCGGTTTGGTTGGTTCCTCCTTGGGGGGTCGGATGAAGACGAGCGACCCCACCAAGATTAGCATGCAGACGATCAGACGAGCCTGGGGGGACAGAAGCGTTAGCGGTCCCAAGGTCTCGTAGAATCGCAGAATGTCAAGCCACGGCACGACGCGGCTCACGTAGGTTTGTGCGACCTGCGAGCGCACCGTGGGCGGCTGCCCTCGTGCGATGAGCTCCGAGGTCGGGGGGCTCCGGTAGCCGAGCGTGGCGATCAGCGAAGCGAGTGACTCGTTGACCATGTGCCCGGTCGCGGGGTCGATGTAGTCAGGGGCATCGGCCTCCGGACCGGGCGGAATCAGGCCATCCAAGAGCGTGGGGTCGAGACCCTCGAGACCGATTGCCTCGGGGTCGATGTCTCCAAGCGGTGTCTCGCGGAATCCGGCTGAGTCCATAGTCGCCCTCGCCTAGTGGGGCAGGGTTCGCATTGGTACGCCGTGAGCCTCCGCCCATCGCTGCTCGTAGGAGAGCATGGCGGCGGCTTCGCTGTCGACCGGGGGGCGCACCTGGGCTGCGGGCGGTGCGGCTGCGATGCTCGCTCGTCGGCGCCAGAGGAAGAGCAAGACCACGACGAGGATGACGATACCGACAACGGGGAGTACCCACGTTGGCAACGTGCGCTTGCCCGTCGGGGCGTTGGGCTTGGGCGGTGTCGGTTCTGCGGCGGCGCCGCCCTTCGAAGGCTTCCTCACCACGGACACGGGTCCTTTCCTGCGCGCAACCTCCAACGGCGAGCTCGCCGGCTGCCGAGGTGTCGGATCTGAGGGAGGAGGCGGAGGCGGCGGGGGCGGGTCGGACGGAGGATCCGCGGGGGGATTCGGGGGCGGGTCGCCCTCGCCCTCGTTGGGCGTGGCACCAGCAGAATCCTCGGCGGGCTTCCGCGCGCCGAATCCCCTTGGCGGGTTCAAAGCTCTGTCCTCGACCTTGCGATCGAGCGCCGCGCGCAGTGCTGCGGCCTCTTCGTCATTGACGATGCGCGCGTTCCCGCGGCTGCGGTCGTGCGTTGGTGTGATCTCCCCGTCGGCGATCATGCGCTTAATGAGCCTCTGTTGGGTCGCTCGGGGGATCTTGTCGGCGTACTCGGTGACAATGTCCTTCACAAACGGCATGGCGCCTCCCTACTCGGTATCAGTGGTGCTGCACGTGGCAAGCCACATACGGAACGCCCACTGAACGTCAACCGTGTTCTCTCCATCGGTGACCTCGAGGCGGGCGTGTACCCACGTCGACGGACCGGTCTCGTACCCTGGCGGGTCATCCTCACTGGGGGGAGGACTTGGACAGTCAAGCGGCGTCAAGATGCCCGCGGCCTGCACTGCCTGAAGGCTCTTGGGGGACAGGATGATCGATGGAGTCTGTTCGCTCGCCGACTGGCCGAGGATCACTTGCACCGTGCGGGCGTCGGACCACACGCCGGCGACGTTCTCCGATCTGTGGTAGGTCGGGACGCTCCATACGGCATAGTCGATCACTTCTCGCCGATCGGTCGAGAGACCCCACACCTTCCAACGGAATCGGAGGGGATCCGCTTCGGGGTCGATGATGCGGAAGAGGTAGCCGTAGCATCCGGCGTGGTCCTTCGCGTCGATCAGGACGATCGAACGCAATCGGGGGGTGTCCGGCCAGTGAAGCGGCGTGCCGACGATCACCGGCGGGTTGTTGATCTCGCCGGGGTCCGGCGTGGGGATCGGGTTGGGGGGGTTGGTTGCGTTGCAGGATGCAAGGAGAAAGGCCGCGACTCCCATGAGCGTAACGATGAGAATCGCGATGCCCCCTCCCGTTTCGATGGGGATCCAGCTTCGTCGGGGTTCCCCTCGTCGTCGGCTCGGGTTCCACTTCATCGGGGACCGCCTTTCGCGTCCGTTCTGTGCTCAGTCTACACCGCACCGATGACCGAGACAAGCCCGGGGGCTTTTGCCATGGGAAGCGGGCCGCGTAGCTTGCCGACTCTGCGAGACCGCGGATCACCTCCACGGCTTCGATCCTGGCGACAACGGCGCCAACGAAGGCCCGTGCACGCTTGTACCGATCGCGCCGAGACTCCGGGCGGTCGCCGCCGTAGAGCTTCCGGAACTCGAGGCACTCCATGATCGCGAGGAGGCGCGGCCACACTGTCGGCGCCATGAGGCGCTCGGGCTCGCTGCCACGGTAGACCATCCGACCGACGGTCTGCAGCATGATGGTTCGCTCTTCGAGTGGTGCGAGGTTCGGGTTTCGGTCGAGGGTCTGCCGTAGCTGGCGCATGGCGATTCCCGGTGTCGGGGGGATTGATAGCGGTCGTTGCGATCGCGCGGCGCGCGTCCCTACGGAGTTGTCTGTTTTTTCCTGGGGGGTACTACCACTCGCGCGCGTAGGGGCGACCGATTGCCTGTGGAAAACTCGCGGCTTGGCCCTCGCTGCACGCTTCCGGCGAGCGATCGCGAAGACGGTCACGCGGAAGCGGTAGACCGCACCTCGGCCGGTGCGCTCTCGGCGATCCTCGAGGAGCTTGCCGGCGGTCAGTCGTTTCACTGCACGCATCACGGTGGTCCGATGAAGGCCTGCGAACGCCGCGAGCTCGTCGAGGGAAATCGTCACGATGTCGTCACGCTGCGCGAGGTTGAACAGGACACGATAGACCTTCTCGAGTGAAGGCGGTTTGCCGCCAAGCCACTGTGACGGGTAGTACGCGCGGGCGTAGTTGTCGAGGTCGCGCTCGTGCTTTGGGATGTGTCCGAGACCGGGGCGCGGCTCAGATGTAGCAAGGGGCTTGTATTCGGCGCGTCTAGTTGCTACACTGTGCATGTAGTTCTCCTTGTGTCGGGAGACAACCGCATGTGGGGGAGGCCACGCACTCCGGGGCGTGGCCTTCTTCCGTGATCGTCTCGAAGATTTCCTCCCAACGGACCTGCAACGCCGTAGCGATGGCGTGGCTGACCTCGGGACTTGGATGGCGTCTTCCGTATCGCAAGAGGCTGATGTATTGCGGTGACAGGTGCACTCGGAAGGCGAGACGCACGTTGGATACTCCGCTTCGATGCATCACTCGTGCGAAGCTTTCGCACTTGACGGAAATCACAAAGCGAGCACGCGCGCGGTCTGTCATGTCGGCACCGAAGATACACCACGTCTCGAAACGCTGTCAAGACTTCACTCATAGCCATGCGCGGGCAATCGAGAAGCCGCGCAGGAGGAACGCCGCGCGGCTTCCCTGGGTGTGAAGATGAAAGACCTGTATGGGCAGTATAGCGAGTCGATCGCGGAACGACAAGAAGGCGAACCCGCCGACGGTGGCGGTGGCCGGCGGGTCGCGGCAAACGTACCCAATGCGCTCTCGCGCAACGTGTGATCCGTCATTCTACACGCCAACCGGTCGCGGTCACAACTCCTCGTCGTTCTCTTCGTCCTCGACTGTCGCCGCGAGCAGGTTGGAGACCACATCGGCATACCGTGTGCACACGTCTTCAAAGGTCGGTTGACCGTAGACCTTCGCAGTCGTGACGATCGTCGAGTGCCGCAAGATCCGTTGAAGCGTGACGAGGTCGCCACCTCGAGCGAGGAAGTGTCGGCCGAAGCTATGGCGCAAAAGGTGAGGGTTGATCCGCGTTCGCTTCGGGTTCGGGTGTGTCACGTGGGCCGCTTCGCCGGCTCGGTAGACGATGTTGGAAATGGTCTCGGCGGCAATGCGCGACTTGGGTCCTCGTGAACCAACAAGCAACGGACCACTTCTCACGCGGCCGCGGGCATCGCGCACGAGGTAGCGGATGTTCCGCACGACGAATCCCGGCACCGGCACCGGTGCAGTCACGGGCTTCGCCGGACCCTCGACGCCCTTCGCTCGCGGTTTCGCCTTGCCGTGGACGTAAAGCGTACAGCGGGTGAAATCGATGTGAACCACGTCCAGCGATCGAACCTCGGCACGACGTAGTGCGCAGTAGTAGAGTAACTCGACGGCGACGCGGTCGCGCAAGCTCTTCGTCGCACCGATCAGGCGCGTGACGTCGCGTTCCGAAAGATAGAACTGGTCAGGCTCGTAGTAGTCAGGCACGGAATCGTCCTCCGCTCTTCCTCGTGCCGAGGTAGCCCAACGCGACATAGCCGATAACCAGGCACGCGGCGAGAAGCGGTCGAACCGCCCACTCAATGCCGATCCGCGGGAACGCGAAGGCACTTGAAAACCCGACGACAAGGCAAGCACACACGGCGACGACGGCGACCGTCTCCCCCCTCCTCATAGCCCCAAGTCGTCGAGAAGCTCCAAGAGGCGGTCAAGCCCGCTGCGCGACGCCGACACGCGGTCCCACGCCTTCGCAATCGAGGGAAGCCCCCAAGACGTCGCCTGCTGGGCGAGTGCTCCGCGCACTTCCTCAATCGTCGGGCGTAGCGTGTCTATGAGCTCGACCATGGCGCCGGCGATCTTGGAGACCTCGGCCGTCTTGGCTTCGCGGTCCTTGTGCTCGTGCGGTGTTGGGGCCGGATCGAACGGAGGAGGCAACTTGGGTCCAGTCTCCTTCAACGGCAGCGGCAGCCACCGGATGATGTTGACGTGGACGAGGGGCAGTTCGTCAGGCGCGGTGACTCCATCGTAGAGCCGGCCGAGAAATCCGTCATAGTCGCGATCCCACGTCGCTTCGATGAGGATCGAAGGACCCATGTGTCCCGGCACACGGTACGCCTGGGCGAGAATCCGCCTGCCGTCACGCGGTGCCGTCTTTCCGTCTCTCCATGTGCTTCTCTCAGTGTTCATGCGCTTTTCTCCTTCGCGAGTAGGGCGAGGGCCTTCGTCCCTGCCTGATGCGCTCGATCTACACTCCCTCCCGGCCTCGCCTTCACTTGTTCCTTGAGGTAGGCCAGTTCGATGACGCAGAGCTTCAGCGCCTCCTGCACCTTAGCCTCCCGCTCGGCTCGGGCCGCGAAGTAGGGGGCGATGATCGCTTGGGCTTCGTCCTGAAAACGATCGACTCGCTGCTTGTCCTTCTCTGTCACTGGGAACACGTCGGGCTCGCTGATCCAGTGTTTTCGCCAGAAGCCTAGCGCGATTTCCCGCGCCAGCGTGTCGAGGTCAGGCGAGGCGCGCTTGTCTAGGCAGCGGAGGACGATGGCGGCCACATAGTCAATGGAGGGTAGTGTGTCGGCGTTCCCTGGCATCGCGCACACAATCTCTCTCGCTGTCTCCTGCGCGAAGTCACTCATTCGACTCACCGAGTTCCTTCGCCTCGCGTCGCTCGCGGTTCGCTGCCTCCCGGATCCGGGCGCGAGTTATGATCGTCCGGAGCAGGTCGTCGGGGATCTCGTTCGGCTTGTCCTCGGTCAGGGCGCGATAAAGCAGGAACGCGCGACGGCCGGGGCTGTCAAGCCCGTTTGACGCCATGTTCTGCTCAATGTCGATGGCGATCCGGGCGCCGGTCCTGGCAAGCCTCTGAAGGCCTTGAGGCGTCTTTGTGACGGTCGGTAGCTTGTCGAGGTAGGCGATCAGGAACGCGATGTCATGTCGAAGGTTCTGCAGTTCCCGCCAGAGATACGTGAGCTCAGGCGGCTCGCCTTCAGGGATTCCGCGGCGCGCGCGTGCTCTGAGATCCTTTTCGCACGCCTTCAGGGTTTGGCGGATCACTCCTTCTGGATACTCGATCATGTGGATCTTCTGTCCATCGGCTCGCCGGGTCCGGGGAGCATCAGCCACATCTGAACGAAGTCGACGTCGCCGCGGTTGTCGACGACGAGGAGTCCGATGGTGTATCGACCGGGCTCGTGGTAGGTATGGTTGACGACGCACGGTCCGTCGCCTCCGGTCTGGTCACCGAAGTCCCACCGAAACACGCGGATCCATCCGTCGGGGTCGGTCGACCGGCAGGCGCTCAACGTGACTTCGATAGGAAAGCCGTGAGCCGTCGACCATGAGGCCGTGAGGTGGGCCGTAGGCGGCTCGTTGGGTCCGACGTAGCATCCGGCGGCGACGAGAAGCAGGCAGATGCCTACTAGCGCCGCTCCAAGGGTCCTTGCTCGCATGGTGTGCCTCCTTCGTCAAACTCTCTTCCTGCGTAGGTCACTGCAAGTCGGCCTACTCGAAGGTTCCAGAAGCTGGAATCGGGGAAGTGGTCCCATTGTGTGTGCTCGTTCTTGCGTGGTCGGCGAGGACGCCGATACCAGAATCCAACGCGAAGCTTTGGTGTAATGGCGATCCAAACGGCTTTGTAGCCTCTGGCCTCGGTCACTCCGCATCTCTTCATACGATGCATGATCGTGTCGATCATGGACTCGGAAAGGGAAGGTGTGGTCGAAAGCCGAACATCGGCACGGAGAACAAGTCGATGAAGGGCTTGACCCACGTATCCCCTTCGATCTCCCATTCTTCGACGGTCTCTCCGCCGTAATCGCGCTCGATCCTAACTTGGACGTAGGCGAGGACTCGCCACACCTCGCCGGTGTCGAGGTCGCGTACGTAGACATGCTCGCTGGTGCTTTCGTCGGGAAGCCATCCACCCAACTCGTCGTGCTCCGCCCAGTATCCTGCTACACGTTCGATCAGGAGTGTCGTGTGCAGACTGGGGGCAAAGTTGCGTGTCCATCGATCGATCCACTCATGCAGCTTCTGGATCTCTTCGGGGGGTATGGTGTGGGCGTTGTCCTCGTCCTCGCTGCACGCCCACACGTGAAACCGCTGCAGCCTCTTCACTCCGGATCACGCTCCTTCGCTTCATCCTCCAACGTCTTCGCCGTCTCCATCGGAGACCACTCGTAGGCATCACACACCGCCTCGAGCGCCAGCACCGGCCGATCATGTTTCGTACACGTTCCCACGGTGTCGGTCAATGTGCGGCGCCACTTCCGGCAGTCTCCGCACTTGGGTTCGCGCCGGCTCATGTGAATGGTAGATCGAATTGCCCGACGTTGCGTGCCTGCATCCAGTAGACCGTGACGAGCTTCTCGGTGCCGTCAACCTCTCGCTTGGTCCTGCGTGACCGGATCGCCTCGTCAAGCTTCACGCGATGGCCGAGTAGCTGCTCGGCCATGCGGTTCCAACGTATCTCGGTCTTGAGACGGTGAATGCGGGACGAGAGCCGCCCCGCACCACACATCTCCTCGGCATCGTATCGGGTGATCCGTTCCCCACGGATCAACGCGCGCAGAATCGCTTCATCCTGTGTCACGTTCGATCATCTCCAGTATCGACCTCGCCCAATCGCACGCGCAGAAGCGCCCGGACGGAGGCCATAGCACGACGAGTTGCACGCCTACGCGCGGCGATCCGTACGGCACGTAGCCGATCATGTCTCACTCCGGAGTCCTAGCTCGAGGAGTCTTCGGAATCCTCCCAACTCGCGCTCGGCCGCTCGTCGCTGAATGCGTCGGTCGTGTGCGTTCCCACTGCAACGCACCTGCCACTTGAACGAAAGGCCAAGCTCTCCTCTTCGGTGTCCCTGTCGCCTCAGTCGCCGCCTACGGAAGATCCGCACGAAGCGGAGCCCCCATGCTCGCCTCCGCAGGGAAGAGCTCAAACGTCGTTCCACTTGGTCCTCCTGTATGTCGCTTCGGCTTGGGGGCGTGCTTGCGACGCGGAAACGCATCGGACGCCTCGCCAGGGCTTCGCCGTGCGGGTCCGGTCAATCCGCAGTCCGCGCACGTCGTCTGGAACTGGATGCCGCGTCGTTCGGGGGAAACGTCGGAAGTGATGAGGCGGGCGTGGGGACACTTCGGCCTACTCGATTTCGCCAAATTCGTCATGCCACGCCTGCCAGTCGTAGAGGTCTTCGAGCCGGCTGGACAGCCTCCGCGATCGCTCGTAGTTGCTCGCCATCGCGGCCTTGTCCTTCTCGGCTTGGATGAGCTCGATCGCGGCATCGATCTGCTCGAGAGTCATGTCCTCCGCGTCCATGTGCTCGGCATCAGCCGTCGAGAGTCTCGCTTGTGTCGTCACGTTCTCCTCCTTTGGTCGGGTGGTTGCAGTCCACTCTAGCGACAAGCTGCAAGAATGTCAAGTCGCGTGCTCCGCTGTCGACGAGAAGACGGCACTTCGACCGCCTCTACACGCCCCTTGCTGCAGACTTCTTAAGAGACTCTGCAGGGGACGGCGGGCGGTTTGGCGGCGGCGATCGCCTAGGCGGTCGTGTGCCGCGGGGAGGTAGGGCAGAGGTCAAGGCAAATCGGGGTGTCCGAGAGATGAGCCGCGGAGGGGCGGCGGAGCCGTTTATGGGCCTCTCAGCCGATCGGCAAGCGGTTCGGGAACGAGGAGCCGGCCATGGATTTTAGGATGTCGGCGACCAGGCCTGCGCTGTACGGTTCGTCCCAACGCCAAATGAGAAGACAACACCCGAAGGGCGGGCGTGAGTTCGGACGAATCTTCAAATCTCTAGGGCTCAGGAAACGCAAGCGGCCGGGGAGGAACTCGACGTGTAGCGGCAGGCCATGGCGATCGCGGTACGGCTCCACCCATCGTTGCCACCAACCGAGTTCGGTACGGTTCGCCGGCAGGAGCATCACGACAAGCTGTGCACACGTCTGGGTCCATGCTTTGATCAACCACGGCTCGATGTTGGAGAACGGCGGATTACAGTACACGCGCTCGCTATCCCAGGATGTGGTGAGCCCGTCCTCACGCGGAGTAAGATACCGTGGGAGCTTGGCGTTGTCTGGAGAAGCGGCGACGTCGATCGAGAAGTGGAAGCGTCGATGCAGCTGCGCGAAGTCGGACGGAGGCAGCGCGCGATCATCTACGCTGCTCAGTGCCTCGGTTCGATTACGGCACTGTTGTGGATGATTGGTCGCCCGGAAGCTAAGCAGCATGCGATACACCTCCGAGAAGCAGTATATCCTATTTCCTCGACCGCGACGGGCGCGCCTTCGCGCAGATGCGCTTGATCTGGTCTGCCGTCGGCTTCCGGCTCGATCCCGTGTCACGCCATCCGTGTGGGGTCCTGACGTACCAATCGGCTTGCCGATGGTAGGTACCATCGGCCTTCTTCGTGCGAACGATATCCCCGACACGCGCTCGCCTGCCGTTCTGCCGGATGAACTCCTTGCCGATGTGTACGCGGATCCCGTGCACGGTGTTGGTTTTCTTGGCGAGGTCTCGCTTGCTGCGTCCACCGGTCCACAAGCGGAACGTGCCGTCGGCTCGGCGGCGCGCTCGGCGCGCACGTTTCTTCGTCCATCGGGGCATGTGTCACCTGCCTTCGTAGAAGGTCACGGCCCCGCCGCACAACCGACGGGGCCGGACTGGAGGCGCATCGAAGGACCCGCGTGGGGCCCCGTCATGCGTGTTCATCGCTACCCGACTTGCCCGACGAGGTACACCTTCCCGCCGTTGATCGTAGGACTCTCGCAAATCCATTGGATTACGCCGTTGTCATCGGTCATGCAGACTGCAATCCCGGAATCGGCCGAGTTTGAGAGTAGACCGTTTGCTCTGAGGTCCGCATCTGTGGCGGACTGGCCGATACTCGTCTTGCCATTCGGTCGAAACTCGACCCGTCTCCCGGTGTAGGCTCCGCAGTCGATCGCGAGCATCACTAGCGCCGGCTCTGCGTTGAGGTGGGTCGTGAGATCAAGGGTCGTCCAACTCGTCGGAAAGTTGCCACTGTAGACCTCGGTTCCGAAGGCTCCGCTTTCGAGGTCGACGGTTGCTCCGGACCCTTCGGCCGATAGTTCCTTCCAAACTGCGGCGGTCGCGGTCGCATCGACGCACTGGTATACCTTGTCATTGGTTGTGTCAATCCAAAGCGAGCCGACCGCGTAGCCGTCTCCGCTGTCGTCATCCGCCGTCGGTGCGGCCGACGCGGAGAGATTCGACTTAATCGCTTCATACAAGCCGGCGCCGGTCTTCCGGATGAGGCCTTCGCCCTCGCTGATGTCGGAATCCATGACGGCACCTGCAGCGGCGACGTTGGTCGCATCGGTGACATCGGCGGAAGCTTCGATGCCGTCAAGCTTTGTGTGATCCGCATCGGTGAAGGCGTTGGTGTCGTCCTCGGCTTCGTAGGCGGTCTTGATCTCCGCTCCGCTCTGGTCTGCGGCCGCGCCGTCCTCGACGTTGAGGATCGCGCGCGCCTGCGCGGGTGTGAGATCTTCGGGGTCGCCGGTTCCTGCACCACTTTGCCGCCCCTTGATTGTCGCCTGGGCCATCGTCCCGAGCTTCGCGTTGGCAATGAGGTTCGCGGGGATCTGTCCTGCGGCGATGCTTCCGATGAGGTCTGAGAACGCGCCTGTCAGGGCGACGGCGGCGAGCTCTGTTGTGTCGAGGGTCGTGTTGACCCACACCGCGGCCGTAGCAGTCGCGTCGACGCATCGATAGGCTTCGTCATTCGTCACATCGACCCACAAGGAGCCCACTGAGAACGTGCCATTACCACTCGTGTTTGCGCTGTCGTCGTTCGCCGTCGGTGCGGCTGTGGCGTCGAGCTTATTGGCGCCAGTGATGAGGTTTGCGACCTTCGCCTTTTCCGCGTCGGTGAAGGCGTTGGTGTCGTCCTCGGCTTCGTAGGCGGTCTTGATCTCCGCCCCGCTCTGGTCGGTGGTCGCGCCGGCTTCGATGCCATCCAGCTTCGTGATCTGCACCGCGGTCGCAAGTCCCTTCTGCCCGCTCGTCGCGTCCTGGATGTCATCGGTCCCGTCGGTGTGGTTGGAGGCGTGGGATGTGCCGCCGGAGATGAGTTCCGGGTTGACCGCCACAACGTACCACATCGAACCGTGATAGACGAGTGTAACGAAGTGCTCCACGAGGTCCAAGACGAGGTCTGCATTGTTCGGCAGAGTGATGTTGCCGGTACCGTGCTTCACGGTGATCGTGTCGCTCGCATCGGGAGTCAGCAACACCAAGTCACCTTCCGAAGCACCGGAGATCGTGTCGAGGTCGTCGGTTGTGCCCGTTTGGGCCGCGATCTTGTGAATCGGGGCGGTCCGGATGATGGTTCCGGAGGCGATCGTTTGGAGCACCGCGGCGCCCCACTCGGCGGGCTCGGTCGCCGTCGCGGCGTCTTCGATGCCATCTAGCTTGGTGATCTGCGCGGCGGTCGCAAGACCCTTCTGCCCGCTGGTCGCGTCCTGGATGTCATCGGTCCCGTCGGTGTGGTTGGAGGCGTGGCATGCGGGGTTCACGAGGTTCGGCGGGACGCTCAGGAGGTACCACATGGAGCCGTAATAGAGGAGCTCTAGTGCGTGTTCGTTGGACCGCGATAGCACGAGGTCCGCGTCGTTGGGAAGCGTGATGTTGCCAGTCCCGTGCTTCACGGTGATCTCGTCGGCGGAGTTCGGGTAAATGACGAAACGGTCACCGTTCTCGCCGCCCTTGATCGTGTCGAGGTCGTCTTCGGTGCCTGTCTCGGCGTTGATCTGCGCATACGGGCCTAGCTTGGTGATGGCGCCGGAGGCGATCGTCAGGATGTCCGGGGCGCCCCATTCGCCTGCGGGGTCGCCGCTTCCTCGTCTGTTTACGGGCATGTGTTGGCCTCCTCTCGGAAGACGGCGAAGCCGTAGCCGCGCGGGGTTCCGGTGACTCTCACGACGCGCGCGCGCGCGCCCTCGCTCCTGATTCTCTCGCTCATGTAGTACGCACTCCGGCGCGATAGCCGGTCACACTCCTGGATCCAGTTGACGCCCTTGCAGTCTCGGAAGCTTGGCGGACCCGACGTCGACGCAGTGCCGGTGAGCATCAGTAAGGCGAGTCCGATCGAGGTTGCGACCAACGCGCCAAGCACGCTACCGACTCCCCATTCGTGCGATCAGGATTCCCGCAGCGAACGCCGCCGAGCCGATCGCGATCAACTGCCAGTCGGCCGGTCGGCCGCCTCCGGAGAATCGGCCGGCGAGGTACGACGATAGGCCGATGCCTCCGCCGAGGATCAACGCACCGATGATCATCTCGTCACACCTCCTATCGTAGCGACGGCCGCGGATCCTCGAGACCTGAGCCCGGGGAGTCTCCCAGCCATGTGGGATCGAAGTAGATCACTCGTGTCGGATCCGGTGTGGTCCAACGAACGAAGGCCTCGGCGATCGGATCCCACCACCAACCGACGAACGTCTCGCGCAGTTGGCTCACGTAGGCGGGGCCGAGCTCGTGCCACTCGTCGATGAACTCCTCGTCGCGCTCGTGCTGTTCCTGCGCACGGCGCATCGCGTAGATCGCGAGCCCCACGGCAACGGCGATGAGGATGAAGTCGACCGGATCGAACCGACCCACGTAGGCCTCCTAGGGCTTCCGCTTCTTGTACACCGCCCACCGCGGCCCCTTGCGCTTCGCATAGGAACCCTTCCAACCGGCACGCCGGAGATCCGCAACAACTCGATCGGCGATCGCTTCGGTTGGGAACTGACCGTGAATCACCGCGCGCGGCTTCTTGGTGGCCGTCTCTGTCGTCTTCTTCTCTGCAGGCATGTTCTCGCCTCCTAGGTCGTGGTTCTACTCCGTGGACGGTGGGGCTGGCTTCTCCTTAAAAAGAAGGCTCTTCATCTCCTCACCGCGCCACGTGTCGCCGGTCAGCTTGAGCAAGTAGCCGACGATGTTCACCTCGAGCGGTCCGTCCGGCAACACACGTTCGAGCATGCCGAGCACGGCGATCACCAGTCCGAAGACCAACTCACCGAGAAACGGGATTCTGTAGACGACATCCAACATTAGCGGCCTCCTTTGTTCGGTCTGCGGAACGCTCTCTCGCCGGCCATACGCGCGGCGATCCTTCGTGCGCCCTTCTTCGTGCGTCGTGTGACCTTGCGATCGGCGTCACGGAAGATCGATGCGAGAATCGAGCCTCCGCCCTCCTCGCGGTGGACGTACACGCCCCACCGCTTTCCGGCCTTCCACACGCGCGCCTGGTGCCCTGCGCGGCGGTACTGCCTTGCTCTCTCGCGGGCGCGGGGCTTGGACGTGTAGGTACCGAGGAGGCTGTAGGCGATGCCGTTGAAGCGTACGACGGACTTCATCGGAGGCGCCTCTTCTTCCGTCGCGTCTTGGGGGGCTTCTTCATGCCGATGACGACAACGGGAACAAGGCGTGTGCCACGGGACCCCATTTCGAGGATGTAGCGTTGGCCGTTGGTTACGTGCTTGTAGTCCTTGTGTGTCCCTTCCCACTGACGCCGGCTGATGCGCTTCACGTCTGCCTCCCTCTCCTCGAATCATACAGTCGTGCAAGCATCGCTCGCGCGTGGCGGCGCCATGGTCTCGACGAAGGCCGCTGATACCACTGCATGGCATCGAATCCCTGCGGCAGAGTTGATGACGCGAACCCGATTGGGGGCGGCGGATAGTCTGGAGACGGAGACGGCGGTGGTCCGGGTATCAGAACATCGAAACCGGATCGAACGCGCCGCAAGCGCCTTCGATTGACTCGGCGGCGGCGGCTTCGTCGGGTGTGCTGCTCGAATTGGTCAAGCAACGCTCGTCGACCGCCACGCCGCGCGCCATACGCCGACTGCAGCATTGAGGGTCTCTTGTTCGACACGGTTTGCCTCCTAGGGGCTGAGGTCAAGAAGCACGTCGATACTCGTCTCGAGGCGGGCGGTCCGCTCCGAGAGCTCGTCGAGTCGTGCGTCCTGCGCTTGGGCTTGCGCCTCTTGCTTGATGGCCAGCGTTTGGACACCGGCCGCCACGTCACGCACGTCGGCCGTCAGCGAGCCCCACGAGAACACCGCTTGCAGAATGGCGAGGACGAGGGCAATGCCTGCTGCAAGCCATCCAGCTCGATCAGGGCGCCCGTTGCGCTTCTCTGTGGTCACGACGGCGTCCCTCGACGGGTGAGGTCATAGACGACGATCGTCACAACGGCGGTGATCGCTGCCGTTACGAGGATCCATCCAATGCGTCCAATCTTCGGTTTCGGCATAGCGTCTCCCTACGGGCAGTCGATCTCTCGGCCTCTGCGATCGAAGCACATGCCGGCCTTCGACCCGGTGCCTTTCCAGTACGTGAAGCCGTCGGCGTTGCGCGTCACCTCGATGTATCCGAAGTCGCTGTCAATCGGGGAAAGTGATGCCTTCGGACCTCGACCGAGGAGGCTGGTCTCGATCGTGCGTGAGACGTTGCCAACGGCCTTGGGGACGCGGGGGTCAAGTCCGATGACGAGGGGGACGGTCGCTTGCGCTGCGGCCTGTGCGATTGCCGCCGGACCCTGCGCGGCAAGCTGGCGAAGTTGGTTCACGACAAGCCAGTTCGACGACTGCACAGCGGCGGTCGACGCGGCGGCTCCAGTGAAGGCCGATGCGGCCTGCCCTGCAGCACTGGCCTGCGCGAGCTCGGAAACAACCTCCTCCCATGGCAGACTCCCCGGCGGCGTCACACCTGGGGGGAAGTTCTCGCCGATGATCTCCTCGAGTAGGGCTTGGATCTCCTCGGGGGAAAGCTGCTGGTTCCCCTGCTGACTGATGAGGTCGAAAATCGTCTTCCAGCCGTCGGGCGGTAGGTCGCCCTCGGCGCCTCCACCGAACAGGGATGCGACCCATTCCCAAAACGTGGCGTCCTGTGAAGGTGGGGGCTCTTCTCCCCCACCGCCGAACAGCGATGCGAGCCACTCGAAGAACGTTTGGTCAGACGGGGGAGTGGTCGGTGGAGGAGACTCTCCCCCACCGGTGAGCCGTGCGAAGAAGGCCCCAATCTGCGCGCGGTAGGTGTAGGCAAGCCATCCGCCACCGACGAGAAGCGCGATGGTGAAGATGAGGCGCTGCGTCTTCTTGGTCACGTCGACCGCCCTCCTACGTCATGTGATACTTGGGTCCGAGGTCCGCGTCCTGACCGCCTCCGAGGGGGTTCAGGAAGCTTCCGAAGTCGTGTCCCTGGCGTAGTGCACCGGCTGAAGCGTGCATCGCCGAAAGCTCCCGGATCTGTTGCATCACGGCGCTCGAATCAAAGCCCGGGCCCCGTGTACTCAGGATGTCCCCAAACTGCGCCGTCAACGCATTCATCGCACCGCCAATCATCGCCGAGAACGAGTC
>Ga0180434_10004371_pt1 | contig 17247 bp, 15 predicted proteins | sample SS_ome_7_FD_132453 | JGI IMG/M metagenome (GOLD analysis project Ga0180434, IMG submission 132453) | Hypersaline lake sediment archaeal communities from the Salton Sea, California, USA - SS_1_D_2 metaG | ecosystem: Environmental > Aquatic > Non-marine Saline and Alkaline > Hypersaline >...
ACCGCGGAGAAGAACGAGCAGGGCGTGTACCAGATCCAGACGCCCGCCCGCATGCTCTACGCTCAACAGAAGGGCCCCTGGGCGTACATTGCCGACCAGGCGTCGACCCTGGACAATGTCCCCGCCAACCCAATGGGCCTGTTGGGAGGATTGCACCAGCGCTATGATATCGCCATTCGGGCAAGCATCCAGAACATTCCCCCCTTGTTTCGGCAGATGGCCGCCGCCCAATTGCAGATGGGCATGGAGGCCGGCATGGAGCGGATGCCCGGCGAAACCGACGAACAATACGCCGCCCGAACCAACCTCGCCAAGCAGGCCGCCGGACGGATCACCACGCTGATCAACGAACTGGACCAGTTGCTGCTCGGCTGGGCCATCGACCGCGAGAAGGGTGTCAGCCATCTCGATATCGGCGTGACCGCCGTGGCGGGAACGAAAACCGCCGAACAGTTTGCCCAGTTGAAGCAGGCCAGCACCAACTTCGCCGGCTTCGATCTGCCCGGCGCCGCGGTGACGGGCAATTGGGCCGGTCGGCTGACCGACGCCGACGTCGAGCAGTACAAGTTGGTACTGACCAGCCTCCGCCAGTCGGCTCAGAAGGAACTCGAGAAGGAAGAGCTTCCCGAGGAAGACGCGAAACTCGCCTCCGACCTGCTGAACCAATTGCTCGACGTCGCCGTGGCGACCGTCGAGCGGAAGGAGGTCGACGGGGGCATGGTTGTTCTGATGGGGCCGAGCCAGTTCGAGGCCGCCGTTGGCGGCGTTGTCGCCGAGGGTGCGAAGCTGGAAGATACCATCAAGCGGCTCGTCGCCGCGCTGGCCGAGGACGAGCCGGACGTACGGGAGATGATCACCCTCGATGCCGAGACCTACAAGGGCGTTAACTTCCATGCGATCACCGTCCCGCTTCCGGAAGACGCCGAACAGTCGGCCATCGACCTGTTCGGCCGGAACGTCAACGCCGTGCTCGGCATTAGCGAGCAAAGCGTGTATCTGGCTGCCGGCCAGGATCCGGCCGCGACGCTGAAGCGCGTGATCGACGCCTCGGCGGCGCAGCCGGGCAAGCAAATCCTGCCGATGCGATTGTCGGTGTCGGTTAGGCCGATCCTCGAGTTCGTCGGTGCGATGGGCGACGATCCGCAGACCCAGCAGATGGCCCGAATGCTTTCCGGTGTCTTGGCCCAGGGCAACGGCGAGGATCATGTGACGCTCAGCACCCGACCGGTGCCCGGCGGCATGCTCACTCGGCTGGAAGTCGAAGGCGGCCTGCTGCGGCTGATGACCATGTTGCCGCAACTCATGGGTGGCCAGAGCGGCCCTGGCGGCCCGGGTGCCGATCCGTTCGGCGGCCCTGCCGAGATGGAGGAGGCGCCGGCCATGCAAGGCGCCGATCCGTTCAATTAGCGGCCGACCGGGCACCGTTGAAAACCACGGGAGCATGGCGCCGCCGTACGGCGCCATGCTCCCAGACTTGTCACCTTGAGCGACTCGGGGTTTTCAGCCGTCATTCCCGCGCAGTCTGTCATGCCGCTTGTGCGGCACCTGGAATCATGATAATGCGCCCCCCCGTCATTCCCGCGAAGGCGGGAATCCAGAGCCCCTCGCAAACGGCTGGATTCCCGCCTTCGCGGGAATGACGAAAAACGCGTCCCCTCGGGCTATTTTCGAGGCAGGCGGGAATCCGGCGGGATTCCTTGCTCGGCTGGGTTCCCGCCTGCGCGGCAGTGACGATTAGCTTGCCCATTTTGTTCGTCAAGCCTCATGGCACCACCCACTACGCACCAAGCACGGTAAACACCCCACGGAGGGCTCCACGCGATGACGCTTCGTTTCGACCGGATTCATCACGAAGATTGCCTGGCCGGCATGGCCCGGATCGACGACGGAGCGGTCGACCTGGTCTTCGCCGATCCGCCGTTTAATATCGGCTACGATTACGATACCTATCAGGACAACCTCGCCAGCGAGAAGTACCTCGAGTTCAGCCGGCAATGGATGGGCGAGGTGGTCCGCGTGCTGAAACCCAACGGCACGTTCTGGCTGGCCATCGGCGACGAATACGCCGCGGAACTGAAGGTGGTCATGCAGCGGGAACTTGGGCTGCATTGCCGCAGTTGGGTCGTCTGGTACTACACGTTCGGCGTCCATTGCACGCAGAAGTTCGCGCGGTCTCACGCCCATCTGTTCCACATGGTAAAAAACCCCAAGGACTTCACCTTCAACGTCGAGGCCATCCGCGTGCCGTCGGCGCGGCAGTTGGTCTACGGCGACAAGCGGGCAAACCCGAAAGGGCGGCTGCCGGACGACACCTGGATCCTTCGGCCCCAGGACCTGCCCGACGGCTTCTCGGCCGACGGCGACACCTGGTACTTCCCGCGCGTCTGCGGAACGTTCAAGGAGCGGGCCGGCTGGCACGGCTGCCAGATGCCCGAGCAGTTGCTCGGCCGAATCATTCGGGCGTGCAGCAGCGAGGGGGAACTGGTGCTCGACCCGTTCGGCGGCAGCGGCACGACGCTGGCGGCGGCGAAGAAGCTCGGGCGGCAGTTCGTCGGCTTCGAACTTTCCGAGGAGTATGCCGAGCGAATCCGACAGCGGCTGAAGACGATCCGCGCCGGCGATCCTTTGGACGGCGCCGCCGAGCCGCTGGCCAGTGCGCCGACGACGGCCAACGGCCGCCGGCTGGAAGACCGCAAACGAACCGTCACGCGACGTCGCAAGCCGGCCGACCAGCCGCGGTTGCCGAATCTCTGACGTCAGCAGTTCCAGGTTTCGCCGTCTGGGGGGATCGGCAGGGCGAATCGCCTCCTGAGCCGTGAATCGTACGGGTGCCAGCGGCTCGGCGGGAAGCCCGCCCTCCCAAACCTGCCGCTCCCGAGTTTGCCTGCCATTATGGCAAGTCGGGGAAGAATAGTCTGCCAATGTCGCGAAAGTGTCATGGCAGGCCGAAATGTAACGGCCGGAAAAACTTTCATTTTCCGGAGATCCCCCCGATTCGGAGCCCAAGGTATTGGGGATTCGGCCACATCGCGTAACCTCCATGCACGAAAGGTCTTCGGGGAAATCAACAAATGTCCACCGCCTGCGGGCCGCACTTTTTTCCGTTTAGGCACGTTGCTTGCATCCTATGAAACCCAGTGCGTTGGCCATTTGTCCCGGTTTGCCGGTCTGGCAGTGGGTTTCTTTACGAAAAACGAATAAAATTATCCACGGGCAGGCCTAGGAGAGTCAGAACCGCAGCCTGATTTTCCGCCGCAGGGCGAACCTTCTCTGCGAACGTCGCGTATCGAAAATGAACGGCACGATTGAACACCTGCATTCCAAGGAGTCGTCGGCCGACTCGACGAACCATGTCAGTGACGAAACGCTGATGCGTCGTTACTGCGAGAAGGGCGATCGGGTGGCCTTCGACGAGTTGGTCCATCGTTACGAGCGGGAGCTGTTCGGCTACCTCCGGCACTACCTCGGTAATGCGGAGTTGGCGGAAGATGCGTTCCAGCAGACGTTCTTGCAGGTGCATTTGAAGTGTCATCAATTTGATCCACGGCGCAGGGTTCGGCCCTGGCTGTATACGGTGGCGACCAATCAGGCGATCGACTTGCAGCGGCGGCAGAAACGGCATAAGATGGTCAGCCTCGATCGACGAACCACCAGCAAGCGGGAGGAAGACGTAGGAGCGTTGGGCCAGTTGGTTGACGCACAGGAGCACCGTCCTGAGGACCAAGCCGAGTTGTTGGAGCAAAGGGCGCAGATCCGCGAGGCCGTCGATAGCCTCCCGGAGCAGGCTCGGCAGGTCCTTTTGTTGGTATACTTCCAGGGAATGAAGTATCGGGAAGCCGCTGACGTCCTTTCCATACCGGTCGGAACGGTGAAAAGCCGGCTGCACGCCGCGATGAACAAGTTAGGTGAGTCGCTTAACCACACCCGCCTTCCAAAATGAGCGATCCGGTCCAAGAGCAATTGTTTGGGCACCTGTTTCAGGCCTTGGATGACGACGAGCAGGCATCCATCGAAGCTCGCCTCAACGGCGAGCCGGACCTGTGGCAGCAGTATTGCCAACTCCGAAGGCAATGCGAGCAGTTGGAGTTTCTGCGGGAGGAACTCTTCCCGCCCGACGGCCTGGCCCGGCGAACGTGCCAGTTTGTTGACGGCCAACGCCGGCAGGACCAAGGCCAACGCCCCGGCGGCGCTCCACTGACTAGCCCCGCCGAACATCCCGCGATGAGCCCCGAACGCGGGTCGCCGAGTTGGGTCGGGCACGTTCGCTGGGTCGACGTGGCGGTGGCCGTCGGGCTGTTCCTGGCGGCCATGGTGCTTCTGTTCCCGGCCCTGCAGAGCAGTCGCTTCGACGCCCACATCACCGCCTGCCAGGAAAACCTGCGGCAGATTGGCGTTGCGCTGACCGAGTACAGCGCCCGCAATGGCGGCTATTTCCCCAGCGTGCCGGCGGGTGGAAACACATCGGCGGCCGGAATCTACGCGCCGGTACTGTTCGATGCGGGGTTCCTCAAGCAGGCCCAGCGGGTGATTTGTCCCGGCTCGTCGCTGGCCGGTCGCCAGTGTTTTCGGGTGCCGCGTCTGGGCCAGATTAACTCGGCTGGCTCGGACCAGTTACCCCAGCTTCGTCAAACGATGGGCGGCAGTTACGGGTATAGCCTGGGCTACATGCACCGCGGCCAGTACCACTCCGCCCGAAAGAACCTTCGTCGGCCGTTGTTCGCCATCATGGCCGATGCCCCCAGCGTCGAATTGCCGGAGTTGCAGAGCCTTAACCACGGAGGCAAAGGCCAGAACGTCCTGTTCGAGGACGGCCATGTCGATTTCCTGCTCACGCCCCGCCCGCAGCCGATCAACGACCACTTCTTTACCAACGACAATGGCCTTGTCGCCGCCGGCGTCCATCCGGATGATGCGGTCATTGGGGCCAGCGGCGCGTCGCCGGTGCAGGAGGCGGAAGCGGCGTGGGGAAATCCGAATGAATGAATGACCAAACCCCTGGGGCGCCACGCAGCTCTGGACGCCGTACAATGGCGTTCGCCTCGCGGTTTCGGTCATTCGTGCTTTCTGTATTCGAGTTTGTTCGTATTTGGACATTCGTATTTCGGATTTCCCCCGCATCCGCCTCCTTCTCACGCCTATTTTCCCTATTGTGCCCCTCCCCAGGACCGTGTAGAATCCGCCCGCCATGGACGGTTCTCGCAAGATAGTCGGGCTGGTTCTGCTAGCGCTGCTGGCGTTGGGATTACGCGTCTGGGTGGTCGCCGCGCTCTGGTCGGACCACGCGGCGCCGATCGCCTATGAACACGGCCCGATCGCCGAGAACCTGTTGGCCGGCAAGGGCTTCTCGGTCACCTTCCTCGGCACCGAAGGCCCTACCTCGCAGCAGGCGCCGTTCTACCCGATGCTGTTGGCCGGGGCCTACGCGATCTTCGGCGTCGGCACGGCGACGGCTCACCTGGCGGTTGAATTGCTGCAATGCGTCGCCGGCACCGCGCTGGTGCTGGCGGTGGTCTGGCTCGGCTGGTCGCTTCTGCCCCAGCGGCGGAGCGTCGGTTGGATCGCCGGGCTGGGCGCGGCCGTCTACCCCACGCATCTTTATATGGTCACCCACCTGCAAGTCGCCCTCTGGGCAGCCCTGGTGCTAACGCTGTTGTTGGCCGTGGTCGTCTCGCCGCGATGGCAACGTCGTCGGGCAGGCGCCGTCTTGGCCGGTTGCTTGTCCGCGTCGCTGCTGCTGATCGAACCGATCCTCGCCCTGGCCTTGCCGATCTGCGCGGCCGTCTTCTGGCTGGCCGAAGGCGACGGCACCTGGACCGCCCGATTCCGCGCCGGGCCGTTGGGGCGAATTGCCCTAATGGCCGGAATCGCCGCCGCGATCGTCGCGCCGTGGTCGGTGCGGAACTGGATCATCCACGGCGAGCCGGTCTTCGTCAAGTCGACGTTCGGCTATGCCTTCTGGCAGGCGAACAATCCGATCAGTTGGGGCACCGACAAGATCCCCAAACCGTCGGCCGAGCCATTGCGGCGCCGGCACGACGGCACGCTCGCGGGCATGGATCGGGCGTTGTGGGAAGCGCGGCACGAAACGCTCTACATCGACGACGTGCTGCTGAAGCCCCACGGATACCGCGAGTTCGCCGGGCTCAGCGAGCCGCAACGCAGCGCCCTGTTGGGCCGGCGTGCCTGGACGTTCATCCGCGAGAACCCCGGCCGCTACGCCGGGCTATGCTTGCAGCGGCTGCGCTATTTCCTGCTGTTCGACGAGACCAACCCGAAGGCGGCCAACCGGCTCTACCGCATCGCAACGGTCGCCTGGCTGACGCTCGCCTTGATGGGGCTGTTCGTTTCGTCATCGCGATACCGGGCCCTTTGGCCGACGTATGCCATCTTCGGCGCCGTGGCGCTTTTCCACGCGTTGGTGATCGTCTCGGCCCGATTCCGCGTGCCGGTCGAGCCGATGACGTTCGTCTGGGCGGCCTCGGCCGTTTCGCCCGTGGCAATGCGGCTGTTTGAACCTCGTCAGATTCGCGTCTACCGACCCGGCGAGCGCCCCGCCGAGCCCCTTCCCCGCACCCACGCGCTGCGCGGCCCGCATTATCGCGCGGCGGCCCGGCGGCGGGCGGGGTAGACCCGAACCTGGCTCTCCGGAGCCGGGAAAGAAGCGACTGCTACTCTCGCGGAACCCCACCCGACCGCGCTGCGGAAGCTCGGCTCATGTCGTGGACATGAAGACGACTCGGCTCAGGAGAGCCAAGCCGTGGGGCCCCAGCGCGGGGGGGTGCGGCATGTGAGTTGACGCAGGTTCGCGAGTTTCCTTTTCGCGTCGGCGGTGGTATAACTTCGAGCATGGCAATGGAACTGACGTATCCCCATCTGGAACAGCCTTCCGACCGGCCGGCTCGGGCGGCTGCCGCGCGTACGCGTGGCTCAGGTCGTCATGGATTACCTCGCCTACGGCTGGTCGGCCGACGAAATGTGCCGCCAGCATCCACATTTGAAGCCGGCCGAGATGCATGCGGCGATGGCGTACTACTTCGACCATCAGCAGCAGGTGGACGAGGAAATCCACAACGAACTCGACGAGGCGAACCGCACGCGCGCCGATGCGACGCGTTCGCGCTTCTCCACGCGACCGCACGCCAAAGGGCTCCCGTGGATGGCCATCGCTTTGGACATGGACGTGCATGTGCCCTAGCCTTCCCCCAAACACCGCCATGAACGACTACCGCATCGAACGCGACACGATGGGCGAGGTTCGCCTGCCGGCGTCGGTCTATTATGGGGCCCAAACGCAACGGGCCGTGGAAAACTTCCCGATCTCCGGCCAACGCATGCCGGCCGAGCTGATCCATGCCCTGGGACGGATCAAACGGGCCGCCGCAATCGCCAACCGCGACCTGGGCCGCTTCTCCAGCGGAAAGCGGCCTCTGACGGGCGCCCAGGTCAATGCCCTGATCGCCGCCGCCGACGAAGTGGCCGAGGGCAAGCTCGACGACCAGTTCCCCGTCGACGTCTACCAGACCGGCTCGGGCACCTCGACGAACATGAACGTCAACGAAGTGATCTCCAATCGGGCCATCGAACTGTCCGGCGGCGACCGCTTCGCACCCGAAAAAACGATCCACCCGAACGACCACGTCAACCTCGGGCAAAGCACCAACGATACGTTCCCCTCGGCGATCCACGTGGCCGTGGCCCTAGGCGTCCACGGGCAGTTGATCCCCGTGCTCGACCGCTGCGGCAAGGTGCTGTACGAGAAGGGCCAGGCCTGGCAGAAGGTGCTGAAGATCGGCCGTACCCATCTGGCCGACGCCACGCCGATGGCCCTGGGCCAGGAGATCGGCGGCATGGCTCGGCAGTTGGACCGCTCGGTCGGTCGGGCGGGCCTGGCGATCGAGGCGGTGCTGGAGTTGCCGATCGGTGGCACGGCGGTCGGCAGCGGCATCAACACCCATCCGCAGTTCTCCCGCCGCTTGTGCAGCATTCTGGCCAAGGAAACCGGCCTGACGTTCATCGAGGCGATCGACCACTTCGAGGCGAACGCCCAGCGCGACGCCCTGGTCGAGTGCCACGGCCAACTGCGGTGCATCGCGGCGACGATGTTCAACGTGGCGAACAACGTCCGCTGGCTCGGCTCGGGGCCGCAATGCGGGTTCCACGAACTGCAACTCCCCGATCTGCAACCCGGCAGCTCGATCATGCCCGGCAAGGTCAACCCGGTGCTGTGCGAAAGCATGATGCAGGCCGCGGCCCGGGTGATCGGCAACGACCAGACGATTGCTTTTAGCGGGGCGGCCGGCGGGCAGTTCCAGTTGAACATCCTCATGCCGATGATGGCCGACACCGCGCTTCAGAGCGTCCGGCTGTTGGTCGGCGCAACCCGGGCGCTGACCGAGCGGTGTCTGGTGGGCATGGAAGCGGATGAAGAGGCGTGTTCGGCGGCGGTGGAGAAGAGCTTGGCGTTGGTGACAGGCCTTGCCCCTCGGATTGGCTATGAGCGGGCCGCCGCGTTGGCCAAGGAGGCCCTGGCATCGCGGAAGACGATCCGCGAACTCTGCCGCGAAAAGCAGGTCTTGCCTGAGGCGGAACTTGAGGAGGCGTTGGACCCCTGGCGGATGACCCGGCCGCAGGAATAACCCCCCCTGGGGTCTATATCCATAAGAAAAGGCGCTCCCCGGCGGCCACTACTTGCTTTGCGCAGCTTACCCAATTATGATCGATAGTGTGGCCGCAAGGTTTGGCGGGCCGTTCTAGGCCCTCCGACCTCCATGGCGGCATATCTTCCATGACGAACTTCCACTGCGTCCACCAAAACGCTCCCGCCTGCGGCAGCCGCCGTCTGGGGCGGGGGCGTACCGGACAGTTTTCCCGACTGGAGAAGAGACTTATGCATCGTCGAGCCATCCTCCTCCGAACGCTCTGTGCGTCCGCCGTGGCAGCCCTGGCGTGGGGCCTTTCCGACCAAGCGATGGGGCAACAGCAGGCCGGCGTGGCCGTCGATGCCCAGGGCGTTTTGCAGAAGCGCGTTGTCGCCGATCCGACCGGCCAACTGATGCAGCAGCGCATTGCCGCCGCCGCGGCCGCCTTAAACCCGAAGGTCCGGGCCACCAGCGCGTTGCGGAAAGTCTCGCTCAACCGACTCGAAGCCGAAATCCAGCGCCGCGGCGGCGTGCCGACCGACGAGATGCGCCACCTGGCCGGACTCCAGCGGGTTCGCTACGTCTTCTTCTATCCCGAATCGAAGGACATCGTGCTGGCCGGGCCGGCCGAGGGCTGGGTCACCGATCCGGTCGGCCGGGTTGTCGGCTTGCGGTCCGGACGCCCGGTGCTGCAGTTGCAGGACCTGGTGGTCGCGTTGCGGGCGTTTCCGCCCAACGGCCGCCATACGCAGTTGATCGGCTGCTCGATCGACCCGACGGCCGAAGGCCTCGCCGCAATGCAGCAGTTCCTCCGCGGCATCGGCTCCCATGCCACGCCCGCGCATACCAACTACATCGTCACCGGCTTGCAGACCAGCCTCGGCCTGCAAGAGGTGAGCGTGCTGGGCGTGCCGGCCGACACCCACTTCGCCCAGGTGCTGGTCGAGGCCGACTACCGGATGAAGCTGATCGGCATCGGGCTGGAACGGCCGCCGGTGCGGATGGTCAGCTACGTCGATCGGGCCAACCCCGCCCAGGTCAGCCGCAACGCGCTGGCACGCTGGTTCTTCACGCCCGACTACCAGTGTGTCCGCGTGGCCGAAGACCGGCTGGCGATGGAGCTGGTCGGCGACGGCGTGAAGCTCATCGGCGAGAACGAGATGGTCGGCGCTGACGGCCGGCGTCAGGCGGCCGGGCGCGTTGACGCGGCTAGCCAGGCGTTTGTGACCAGCTTCACGAAGAAGTATTCCGAGCTGGCCGAGCGATCGCCGGTCTACGCTGAACTGCGGAACCTGATCGACATGGTGATTGCCGCCGCGTTCATCCAGCAGGAAGACTACTACGGCGACGCCGGCTGGGAGATGCCGTTTTTTGGCAATGAGAAGAAGTTCGCCGTCCAGACGTACAACGCCCCGAAGAAGGTCAACACGGCGGTCAACGCCATCTGGAAGGGGCACCGGCTGATGACGCCCATCGGCGGCGGCGTGACGATCCACGCCCTGAAGGCCCTGGAGCCGGAATCGGTCCTGCCGGACGAAGGCCAACAGGTCGCCCGCACCCGTCGCGAGCTGACGCCGCAGGTGGCCGAAGGCCAGTGGTGGTGGGACTAAAGCCGCGGCCGGTCGATGGATGGCACTGGGGGTAGCGGCTCGTGAAGCTTGAGGAGTTCGACCGCCCGTTTCGCGTGCCGCACGATGCGCGGATTTCGCTGGCCAAAGATTACGACCCCGCCTACACGGCCGATGTGAAAACCAAGGCCGAGGGCCGCAAGAAGCGGCAAGCCACCGTCAAGCAACTGGCCGAGCGCCAGGATATGCTCTACGCCCAGAACCGCTACGCGGTGCTGGTGATCTTCCAGGCGATGGACGCGGCGGGTAAGGACAGCACGATCAAGCATGTGATGTCCGGGCTGAACACGTAAGGCTGCGATGTCCACAGCTTCCAGGCACCCTCGTCGGAAGAACGCGACCACGATTATCTGTGGCGGTGCATCAAGCGGCTGCCCGAGCGGGGACGCATCGGCATCTTTAACCGTTCCTGCTACGAGGAAGTGCTCATCGCCCGGGTTCACCCCGAGCTGCTCGACACTCAGCAGCTTCCCTCGGAAATCCGCCAGGGGCCGATCTAGCGGAAGCGGTTCGAGCAGATCAACCACTTCGAGAAATATCTGGTCGAAAACGGCATCGTCGTGCTGAAGTTCTTCCTGAACATCTCCAAAGGGCGCCAAAAAGAGCGGTTCCTCCGGCGGATCGACCGGGCCGACAAGAACTGAAAGTCCGCCTTCGGCGACGTCGAACGGTGGGCGTGCTGGGACCGCTACATGGAGGCCTATGAGGACGCCCTGAACCATACGAGCACCTCTTGGGCACCCTGGCACGTGATCCCGGCCAACCGCAAGTGGTTTGCCCACCTGGCCGTCGCCGACGTTTTGCTGCTGGCACTACAGCAACTCGATCTGCACTACCCCACCGTCAGCGACGAGCATCGCCGCGCCCTTGAGCATGCCCGCGAGATCCTCGAAAACAAGGCGTAAGCGATTCCATCGGGGGGTTTGACAGTTGGGGGCGAAAAAGGCCATCATTATAGGTGAGGGAATTGTCCCAATCGCCGCGGCGACCGGCGCTGGGGAACTTTTCCGCCCCCCGATGCGTCCTAAATCATGAGCCTGTTGTGAACGACGACGCCCATTGGATCGACCAGACCCTGGCGGGCAACTCCGCCGCGTTCGGTCAACTCGTGCGCCGGTATCAGGATCGGCTGTACAACACGGTGCTGCACGTGGTCGGCAATGCCGAGGACGCCCGGGATGTCGTCCAGGACGCGTTTGTCCAGGCTTTCCTGAAACTGGAAACCTTCCAGCGGGCCAGCACGTTTTATACCTGGATCTACCGGATTGCCGTGAACCTGGCCATTAGCCACCGCCGACGACGCCGGCCGGTCGCCTCCGTTGAACACGCCCGGGAATCGGCCGGCATCGAGCCGGTCGACGGTGGCGACGGACCGACCGAGCCGTTGGAGCGCGACGAACGCTGCCGTCAGGTCCGTGCGGCGATCAGTCGGCTTAATGAGGAGTTCCGCGCGGTGCTGGTGCTCCGCGAGATCGACAGTTGCTCCTACGAAGCCATCAGCCAGATCCTCGAGCTACCCATCGGGACCGTGCGAAGCCGGCTTGCCCGGGCGAGAATCCAGTTGCGGGATCAACTCCGCGAAGTGATGGTAATCGACGAATGACTCACGTACCGGAACACGAACTGATTAGCGCCTACCTCGACGGCGAGCTTTCCGACGCCGAACGGGAGCAGGTCGAGAAGCTGTTGAAGCGGAGCCCGGAGGCCCGGCGGCAGCTCGGGGAGTTCCGTGCGCTGAGTTCGACGCTGGGGAGCCTCTCCCGGCATGAGTTGGGCGAAGACCTGAGCGAAGCGGTCCTTGGGGCGGCCGAACGCGAAGTGCTTGTCGGCGGCGATTCGGTCCCCACGCCCGCGCCGCCGCGAACCGCCCTGGGCCCGACACTGTTCCGCCGGTTCCTCACGCCGCGGGCCATCCTCTGGTCGTCGCTGGCGGTGGGCGTTGCCGTGATGCTGATGCTCAACGAGTCGGCCCAGCAGGACAAGCGGCTAGAGGACGGCATTGCCCTGGCCCCGAAAGAAGCTGCCAAACCGGCCGAGCCACCGAGTCTCCGCGCGGCACCCGCGATGGAGAAGGCCAAGCAAGCGGAAGCCCGGGCGGAACGCCGAGATTTGGCAGCCGACGACCTGGAGGCAACGCCGGCCGAAGACAAGGGGTTTGCCGGCGAAGTCCTGGCGGGTAAGGGCGCATCCGGGATCGGCAACGCTGCCGAAATGCCCGACGTGCAGCCGGCCCGAGAGGCCCAATCGCGCGTGGCTGCCACGGATCGCGTGCAACAGCCGCCGGAGTCGACCGCCGCCTTGCCGCAATCGGCCCAATCATTTGGGGGCGGCCCGGAAGTTGGCGGTCGCAAGCTGGCCGGGAGAGGTGGCGCCGCCGGGCTGGCGCCGCCTGGGCCTGCCATGTCGGCGGCGCCGGCTGAGGGCGTCGACCGGCTGGCGGAATCGATGGAGAAGGAGCAGGAGCTTCGCAAGAGCCGAACGCCGGGCGAACCGGCCGCGTTGCCGAGGGTTGCCGCGTCCGCCCCGTCGGCCCAGACGGCGGCGGATGCTCCGGCCGCTGCGCCGGAGCCGGCGATGGACGTGGGCGCCGAGCGCGTGCCCGAGGAGGAAGTGGACGGCAAACTCGCCCGGCAAGGGAAGCCAAAGCCGATGGCGCCGGCCGGTCCGGACGGCGCGGCCTTTGCCCGGGATGAGGACACGACGGCCAACCCCTTGCGGCGGTCGCCTGGAGCGTTGCGTCAGGAAACAACCGACGAGTTGTTGGTGGTTCATTGCGACGTGCTGCCTGAGGTCGCCCGCAATTTCAGCCAATTGCTGGCCGACCAGGGAATCGCCCTACCGAAACACGACAAGCAGCTCAAACGCCATCGCGACGTCTATGCGGAAGTCGAGCAGAAGTCCGAACGCCCTGGCGAGCAGCGGGTCTATGCGGAAGCCACGCCCTCGCAGATCGAGGCGACGTTGACCGAACTGCAGGCCCGGCGCGAGCAGGTCGCCCGACTCGACGTGCAACCGGCTGCCCGCGTCCAGCGGCAACAGGCACTGACGCGATTCAACCGCAGCGCGGACTTTTCTGAGCAGAATCGTCCGACAACTCCCGCCAAGCCGGCCGATCTTGCTGATCGCCGCGCAGGCGCCGACCGTGGGGACAGCGACCGCAAGGGCGGCGATCGTGCAGTCGAGGGCGGGTGGTCGAAGCCTCTGGCAAAGCAGCCGTACCCGTCCAGTGGCCCGGCCGAGTCTTTTGCCGCCGAAGCCGCACAACCGGCCCAACCGTCCGGCGAACTGGCGGAGAAATACCGCGTGCTGTTCGTGCTTCGCGTGATCGACCCGGCGGCCGCCGCCGCGGACGCCCTGATCGACCCGGCGGTGAAGGCGGCATCCGAGAAATAGGTTCTGGTCCCTATTGCTCGGGCTCGCTGGGGATGGCGTCCTCGGGCGTGGGGCCGCGGATGTTCTCGGGCACCTCCGGTAGGTCGTCGAACGTATATTGCAACGGCAGGTCGAAGTCGTACGACGACTCCGGCGGCGGCGGGGGTTCTTGCGCCGCTTCCGCGTCGGGCTTCCCGGACGGCATTTCTCCCGGCGACCAGTCGGGGGCTTCCGCGGCCTCGGGCGCGGGCGGCGACGGGGTGCCGGCACGTCGGGCCGACGCGCCGCGCCACGCCCACCAGTAGGCCGCGACCGAAACCAATAGCACCGCCAGAATCAATACCCCCAGGAATCTCTTTTTCAAACCCTGCTCCCTCTTCGTCACCGTCGCTTTACCCAGACTGAAATCCGGTCCCACCAAGCCATTATCGCGAAATCACGCGATCCGGCAAGCTCGTTGCACCCGTCACTGCCGCGCAGGCGGGTGTGACGGTTGGTGGGGCGACTCACCTTGACACCCGCCGCTAGTCGCCCAGAATGGGCTCTGATGAGTGTCGACAAACAAGGTGGGAAGCTGGTTCCCCGGCTCTGGATCGCCAGGGAAATAGGCGACGTTCTGGCATTACCCGTTTTGCTCGTCAGAACTCATGGGACGCCAAACACGAGGAGTAAAGCATGAGTAGCCGCGAGCGATGGATTGTCTACCCTCTTCTGTTCCTGACGCTGGGCATCGTCATGCGCGATAAGGTCATCCCGCCGCGGCTTCGGGCCCAGGAACTGGCGGCCCACGGCGAGGTCCTGGCCGATACGGTTCGGTGCAACCATTTGGAAGTCGGCCAGGCCAATTGCCGACAACTCCAGACCGATCAGGCGCGGTGCCGGCTGATCGTCGTCGCCGACGAGGACCGCAAGTCGGCCGTTCGCCTGGGTGTCGTGCCGGATCTGGGGGGGCGGTTCGAGCTATTCTCGCCGGAGGGTAAGATGGTCCTGGTCGCCGGCATGGATCCCCGGGCAGAAGCCGGGATGCTAGAAACCCTTTCGGTCGAGGGGGAGCCGCGAGTCCAACTTGGCGCGACCGACGACGGCGGCGCGGTCGTTGCGGTCGGCCACGCCCAACCACGATTGGTGCTGCTCGGGCATCAAGGAAAACAAGGCGGCGTCTTCGCCGAAAACCCCAAGACCGGCCGCCTCACACCGCTGACGCTCCCCTGGGACCTCGGCGAGATGCCGCTTGAGTCGCGTCCCCAGCAATCCTTCGACGCGCCGTCGCCCGGACGGAAGCCATTCGAGCCTCCGCGGTGAACGGCCGGGCGGAGATTACGCTTGCTGCTGCCGCCGAACCTCATAGGCCGCCACCGCCACGGCGACCGAAAGATTGAGGCTGCGGACCTCGGGCCGGATCGGAATGCCCACGCACCGCTGCTCGGCCGCGGCCAGCATCCAGCGCGGCAGCCCCCGCGATTCGCTGCCGAAGACCAACACGGCGTCGGGTTCAAACACCACGTCGGTATAGCACTGCGTGGCCGTCTTGGTAAAGAACCAGGGCAGGTGGCCGGGCAGCCGCCGCAGAAGAGCCTCCCAATCCGCGGCCACTTCCCAGTCGAGGTGCTGCCAGTAGTCGAGCCCGGCGCGGCGGAGACGGCGGTCTTCGATCTGGAACCCCAGCGGCCGGACGAGCCAGAGCTTTGCCCCCAAGGCCACGCACGTGCGGCCAACGCTGCCGGTGTTGTAGGCGATCTCGGGTTGATAGAGGACTATATGCATGGGTTTCGCTAGAGTACCCGTCCATGGAGAGCCAGCGGTTTCTAGTCGGCCAGCGAATCGTTTAACGGAAGCCGAAGGCGCTGGTGTTTCGAGGGTTGCGGCATCGCGCCAATCATCGCCTTCGGCTTCCGTGAAACGCGACTTGGCACTACGGACAGCCCTATTCTTACGCCAAACGCCCGATTTTCCAAGGGGCCAATCGCATCCACCGCGGGAAAGACGGCCGTTCTCCATGCATGGCTTCGTTTGCCGCGTTGTCATCTTTACGCTACGATGGGATGTGCTTCGGTCGGTCGGGCCGCGAAGCCTCGCACGGCGGCCCGCCACATCGCCCCCCAGCGGACAACGAACCATGCGAGCTTCGATACTCCAATCCATCCTTGCCGGCTCGCTGCTTTGCGCTGCATCAGCGGCGTTCGGCCAACTGCCGGGAACGGCCGACGAATCACTCACCCCGCAACAGCGGCGCGAAGTCCAGCGGTTGGCCGCCGACTACCGCCGCGCGCGGCGCGATCCACGGCAGATGGCGGAGGTCGTCGAGCGCGCCGTCGCGTTGGGCCGGCCGGCGGTCGACGCGCTGTTGCCAAACATCGAACGCGAGCTGCATCCCCAACTGACATCCTACCGGGGAAAGTTTTTCCAGCAGGCGAGCTTGCTGGCAAAACAGCAGTTGCAGCAGGTCAACCTCGAAGAGGTCGCCCAGCTCCGTCAGACGGTGGTGGGCTTGCAGCATCAGCCGCGGTTTTCCAACGAGCTGATCGTCCAGCAGGGCGACCCGGCGCTGAAACGGCTCGAAGAGATCTTCGTGGTCGACCGGGAGAAGGTCCTCGCGGCGGCGCCGGCGCTACAGGAGACTCGGCAGCAGCTCGCCGAACTGGGCCAATTGTGGCAGCGCTGTGCCGTGTTTCGCTACGAGCAGTTGCCCGAGGGCGAACAGAAGCCGAAGGAGCCGCCCAGCTTTGAAGCCTACCTGCAAGGGGAAGAGGAGTTGGCGGCCGGCATGGCCGCGCCGATGGACCCACAGACGCGGCGAACGCTATCGATCAACGCTCGCTTGAGCAGCCGGCTCGATCCGGAAGAGGCCCGGGCGGTGCTTGCGTTGAACTTGACGCGAAACCTGTTGGGCCTGCCGGCGGTGCTTGTCGACTTGCGTCTGACGGCCGCCGCCCGCGACCACAGCCAGGACATGCGGACACACAACTTCTTTGCCCACGAATCGCCAGTGCCGGGCAAGGCCACGCCCTGGGACCGCGCTGCCCATTTCAGCACCACTGCCTCGGCCGAGAACATCGCCATGGGTTTTCAGGACGGTAAGGCAGTCAACCTCGCCTGGTTCCATAGCCCGGGGCATCACAAGAACATGCTCGGCGACCATAAGCGCGTCGGTATCGGGCGAAGCGGCGTCCACTTCACCGAACTATTCGGCCGCTGAGCCGATCAGACTAGGCCACCCATCGTGGCCAGCCCGAGCGGCTCGCGCGTGGTGAACCCTTCGCCGTAGCGGGTGCCGATGGCCATCCCCCAGGCGCCGGCCTGCTCGCGGAGCCGGTCGAGCAGGCTCGGCGGCTCGGACGGCTGGTTGTCGACGAATTGGCTGCGGTAACACGCGATGGCCGCCTCCTTGCCGGCCCAATGGTCGCTGATGTCGAGAATGAACGCCGGCTGTGGCACCTGGCGCAGGTGGAAGCAGTAGTAGTAGAACACCCGCGAGGGATAGTGCGGCTGGCCGGGCAGATCGGTCTTCGAGAGCTTCGCCCAGAATCGAGCCGCCTCGACCAGCTCGGTCGCCGCAAGGTGGTCGGGATGGGCGTCGAGCCAATAGGGGGCGAAAACCCACTGCGGCC
>Ga0180434_10004374_pt1 | contig 17240 bp, 15 predicted proteins | sample SS_ome_7_FD_132453 | JGI IMG/M metagenome (GOLD analysis project Ga0180434, IMG submission 132453) | Hypersaline lake sediment archaeal communities from the Salton Sea, California, USA - SS_1_D_2 metaG | ecosystem: Environmental > Aquatic > Non-marine Saline and Alkaline > Hypersaline >...
CCTGGCGCATGAGCCCGTTCTCGATAAACACGGTCTTCAGCCGCTGGCCCAATGCCCGATGCCCGAGCATCGTGACCGTGGACGAATCGACACCGCCTGACAGCGCGTTGATTGCCGTGTCGTCACCGACAGCGGTCTTGATCTCGTTGACCTTCTCATCAATGAACCGGTCAGCGTCCAACTCCTTCGCAGCGATCTCGTGAACCATATGGCGACCTCCCCCTTGTCCATTTTTACCGTCAATTGTCCTCGTATGTATCACACGAAGCTCGATACTTTCAACTCCTCTTGCAGGAGACAACCTGCAAACAGCCCCCGGCCTAAGTTGGAAGGCGAGCGGCCACGCCCCGTCTCGGCAACCCCCTTTTTCTCAAACCGCAATGAGCCTCTTCCCAGTCCACTTCTGCAGCAGCCCCGCCACTTTCAGAATGGTTGCCGGTGGTTTGAACAATCTCCCGTATAGTCGCCACGAGATGAACTCAACGATTATTCCTGCTTCCTCAACCGTATCCATATACGCGAAGTCCACCTCCAACGGCCCGGTCTTCAACCTCCCACGAACCCACGTCTCTATGGCACTGGCATTGAGGCGCTCTGCGCATGCGTCCGCATCTTCAACCAGCATCCCCAGATGCTGCACGAGCATCCTTCCCTCTGAGTCAAGGCTCCGCCCGTAGAAGTCCGACCCTTCCGCTGGTTCCAGCAACTCTAACTCGTAGCCGTGGTGGTAGGCGAGTGCGAGCTTGCCACGAATCTTTCGTTCCTCTGCCCGCTCACGCCACAGCACCGGTGATATGTGGGTGATGAAGAACGGCCCGATGCCTTGCGCTTCCAGGGTTGCAGAGGCTCTCTCCACGTCAGGAACGACCACGCCTAACTGTTGAGCCGCTGGTAGCTTGTGTGCGTCGCGGAATTCCCGAGCCAGTTCGTTCACGGCATCGCGGAAATTCTCTGCGTTCATCAGGTCATCGAGCAATATCACGGTTTTCCCCTTGCCCGTTCATCGCGAACAGCGGACGGCACGATCGGTACCGCTGTAACGAGTTGGAGCGCTTCATTCGTCCCTGAAATATCTCTCAGAATACGAGAAGCGCGGGATACGCTCCCGCGTCTTTTCGTCCAACGTGCCGTAATACAGATCGAACAGACCCTTGGGAACGTACTCACCGGCGACAAGCTTCTTGATTCGTCTGACCCGTTCCGCGTTGCGAGTCCGCTTGACCCGCTTGCTAGGCCATTTCTACGATTCAACGGCTAATACAGTCACGATCATGGCAATTGAGAAGAGACCGCTGACAACCGCAAGCAAGTAAAACCACGCCTTTATCTCAGAAGGGCTGCGGCCTGGTTTAAGAACGCAACGCTGCAGCCACTTGACTCGCCACATGGATACAGATCCTAAAAATAAGAGGGTAATTGCTATCAACGAGAATAGCCCTGGTTTTGCGTCCGTGTCTGGTGGCAAGCCAATGTCTAGAAAGAACAGGAGATTCCAGAGGATGATGATTGCAGCGACAGCTTCCCATCGCACCGGCATACCCCTGTCTGAGAGAACGCTGTCTGCGCTCGCCTGGGGAATGAATCCGACCTCCTCAATCCTAGAAATCAGCATGTTGGGGCTGCCGAAGCACCAGAAGACGGTCTTCTTGGGATACTTGGGAACGTTGTGATTGATCCGAATACCCCAGCCCAACACGGGAATTACGGTGTGTCTCTCGATCGAGACGACCTGGTCTGGCGTGAACGAATAGCGGCCGACTAAAGTAGCGTTAAGGGTCAAGCTGTCGCGAGTGGCGGTCAGTGCTGCAAAGGGCCAGGTGGCGTTGACCCACCCTATCCTAGCTCCACCGGTGTGTGATATCTGATTCTCCATAGTGTTCGAGCGTAACGGCCTGAATCACCGGTACTTCTACGCGTCCCGTGGAGGCTCTTGGTGTGTACTTATCGTCCTTGAAGCGCTCTTCTGCGCTACCCTTCGTTCCAGATTTCAATAACCCTGTCTGCGACCTGCTCCGGTGTCAGTTCATCTGTATCAATGGCATACTGGGCAGCGTTCTCGTATTTGCGAGTCCTTCGCTCAAGGACTTCCGCGACCTCGTCAGTGAAGCTTTTTCCACCAGTCAGAGAGGGCCTTTCGGTGTCCCCTTGAATGCGCGAGACGATCGTATCCACTGAAGCCTTGAGCCAGATAATACGGGAGTTCGCTTGCAGGACATCGATATTCTCAGGCCGTTCGATAATCCCGCCACCGGCATCAATAACAATGTTGTCAAGTTCCGCTAACTCCCGGGCGACTTCAGACTCCAGATCGCGGAATGTCGGCCAGCCGTGTTTCTCCACAATATCCGGAATTGACCTACCGGCCTTCTCGATTATTCTCTCGTCCATAGCAATACACTTCATCTTGAGGCGGTCGGCGACGAGCTTTCCCACCACGCTTTTTCCGGTACCGCGATATCCGATCAGCACTAAGTTCATGATTGAAGGTGTTCCATGACCACCTGCCGCATCACCTCGATAGGTGCGTCAACGCCGGTAAACTGTTCGAATTGCAGAACCGCTTGGTTGACAAACATCTCGACTCCGGGAACTACTTTAAGGCCGCGAGACTTCGCCTCGGCCTGGAGTTTCGTTTCAAGCGGCGTATAGACAATATCAAAGACCACCTGCTCAGGCCGAAATAGCTCGGGCGGAATCAGGGAGGCGTCTACGTTTGGATGCATGCCGACCGGCGTACAATGGATGATTACGTCAGCGGTCTTCATCGCTGCCGCGAGAGAGCCCTCGGTCAACAACCCGGACTTGATGACGGCATCCGTGCCGGTCTCCAAATCAGTCGTCAACCCCTGAAGCAGCGCTTCATTGATATCCAGGATTGAAAGTGCTGCCAGTTTGGTGTTCCGGGCAAGGGTAAAGGCAATCGCCCGCGCTGCACCGCCCGCGCCCAGCATCAGGATGTTTGTACCGTCAATCTCCACACCGCTATCAACCAGCGCCTTTAACGCACCAGATCCGTCCGTGCCCAATCCGATTAACCTGTCCTGTTCATGAATAACCGTGTTAATCGAACCGATGGAACGGTCCACCTCGGCAATTTCATCCACATACTTCATCACTTCGGTCTTGTGCGGGATCGTGACGCTCATCCCCCGGAAGTTCTTCAGCGCACGCATACCCGCTAACGCACCTTGTACGTCCTCGACCGGACAGGCGACATACACATAGTCCAGGTCTAGAAACTCAAAGGCGGCATTGTGAATCGCCGGTGAAAGGCTGTGTGTAACCGGGTTACCAATAACCGCGCACAATTGGGTGCTCGCGCTAATCGATCGCATCTTCCATGATCCTTCCTTTGGTTCAGTGAGTATTTAGTTTAGCACATTTTACGCCTGTAGCGGGTGGAAGCTCAGGCATAGTCAAACGTGTCGCTGGCACGTCATAGTTATCCGACAACAGATTGTGCCACTGTGGTTTGCTGGTCTACTTCTGCGCGATCTGTTTCAGAGTCTCTGCAATTGATTCGTGGGCCTTCGTGCCTCGCCACATCGCGACCAAAAAGATGATGTAGCCAACCACAATGCCAATCATTGCGATGAGCCAGAACACGAAAAAGATTCCGCCTGCTGCGGTTCCCATTGGCTGTTCCATGTTTCACGCTCCTTTCCTTTTCTCTTTTCTTGTCTTCGATAACGCTACGCGCATCAGCGGCCTCAGTCCGCTGAAACCGCCGGCTGCCCTTTGTCGCTAGCTCCCTGCCGTCTGGGCCGACTGACGCGCGACCTCGTCGCGCCTCGCGAGCAAGGGCAAGAGCACGACCGAGAGCAAGAAAGCCACGACACTGGCCCCCACCAAGAAGCCAATGAACCCGAACCGGTAGGGTGGCTCCGTCAGAAACAAGAAGGCGAGTCCCGCAGTGAGACTAACAACAGGTATCAGTGCCGCTACTTCGAGAGCGCGCGGAACACTGAACACGGTTCTGAAGCTGCTTAGCGCCAGAGCTACGACAAGTCCGACAGACGCCTGGACGGCCCCGATCCTTAACCACGCTGCCATCGTCTGGAGAAAGTTGGCCACCTTGTCCGCTGGGGAATGGCGGAATGTCAAACGGGTGATTACCCAGATATACGTCGCGCTGGCGATAAAGCCAACAATCACTGTGCTCCCGAGGATGAACAAGGAGTACGTTACGGCCGCATAGACAGGACTTCGCAGGCGTTCTTCCTGCATCATCCACTCCTCCCCTTCTCGAACCAGCCTTACGCGGCTCAGCGGCGGCACGCTAACGCCGTCCGTTGCAGCCGCAGGTTAGGATTGTATTCCGTCAGCGTCCTACTGCACAGAGTATTGTATACTCTGGACCAGCGAAGCTCAAAAACTGTTGATTCCCGCTTTACCGCTTTGAGAATTCCACGATCACCCGCTGATACCGGGTCAGCGTCGGGTCACCGTTATCGGTTACCTCGCAAATGATGTGGGCGGTTTCGCCGTTGGCTACATCATTGGGAACAACGAACGAAGCCTCCGGCTTGCCGGCATTTCGGATGTCCACGGTACCCTTGTATGAGCCCGGTTCTCTGTATTGCCACCATTTGAAGGTGAGCTTGTCGCCGTCGGGGTCCTTACTTCCCTTCGCGCTCAGGTTCACGGTGTCACCGACCTTGGCCTTCAGGTCCAACGCGTGGGCCAGCGCAGCCACCGGCGGGTGATTGGCGTCCTCGTAGCTCTTCACGCACCAATCGGCCCGCGCTGCCCAGTCGTTCTGGAAGGCCTCGGCCCAGCGATAGACCGGCTTGTTGAGGTCGCCGTCGTCCTTGGTGCCGCGCCACACGCGCTTGCCGCGCTTGTCCTTCGTGAAGCGTCCGCCCCAGCCGCCGTAAGTAGGATGCTCCAGGCTGCGCAGACCCACATCGATCTGATGCATAAAGGACGGGGAATCGCCCTCAGAACGGAAGTCCCCTTCTCCAAACCCTTTGCGGTTCTTCGTGTGGGCTTCATAGCGCGCGCACAGCGGACCGTGGCCCTCCAGGATGTTCTCTTTCATCCAAGAGCCCTTGAAGAACCTGTGGAGTTGGGCCGGTATTTTGTCGTTCCACCGGTAAGCGACGCAACCGAACTGGCTGAAACTGCCCAGAACCTCAAGGTCCGGCCAGTTGGGAAGGATGTACTGCTTGAACGTCTCGTCCTGGTCGAGGATGATGTAGATGATTGCCTTCTCCGATACCCTCTTCATTTGATCGGGATGCTTCTCCTGGATCGTCTTGAGAGCGCGCGCAATGGTGTTCGTGCCGCCCCAGGCCTGCAGGTAGACGGGACCGGGTTTCGAATCCAGCAGGACCTTCACGATGTGGTTGGAGCCGGGCGTCTCCTTCTCCATCTCGCCCACGTTATCGATGTTCCCGACGAAAGTGACATCCCTGAGTTGCTGCGGGGTGGGGAAACCTGGCGCGTGCTGTTTCAGGGTGTCATAGAACGTCGCGTAGAGGTTGATATCGCGCTCGATCCACTTCTCCCCGGCCCACTTGTGCTCCTTCCAGTGGAACTTCGAGCTGCTGTAAATGATCCCCTCGATGTCCCACTCGTTGGCGTAGAGCAGGAACCGGACCATGGAGCAACGGTCGTCGATCTCGCCGTCGGTCGTCGCGATCACGCGGGGTCTCGCACGTGCTTCTGCCTCACCTGCAAGTATACTGCCGTACGGGGGAGCGATACATAGAAGCATCACCACAGCAAAGGACGGAACTCGGAACGCTTTCATCGTCTGATTCCAACTACTGATTATGCAGTCCGCACAACACTCAGACAGCACGCAGGCCGCGCCATGCCGGAGGTTTCGACGCTCAGTACAGAATGGGAAATGCTTTGGCGGAGAGGGGGGGATTCGAACCCCCGAGGCGGAGGTAAATCCGCCTAACGGTTTTCGAGACCGCCGCTTTCAACCGGGCTCAGCCACCTCTCCGTAACGTTTTCTCGCGCGCTTTCTGGAAGAACGCGAGCAACAACTGTCTGGACTCTTCCGCCATGAACCCCGATATGACTTCCGGCTGATGGTTCAGCCGTATGTCCGCGAGCAGGTTCATCAAGCTGCCGGCAGCGCCCGCCTTGTCGTCGAACGCGCCGAACACCACGAGCGGGATGCGCGCCTGAACGATAGCGCCGGCGCACATCGCGCAGGGTTCCAGCGTTATGTACATCGTCGTGTCGGTCAGCCGCCATCTGCCGAGCGCCGCGGCCGCCTGGGTGATCGCGAGTATCTCCGCATGAGCTGTCGGGTCGGTGAGCAGCTCCTTCTGGTTATGCGCCTTCGCGACAAGCTCGCCTTTGTGGACGATGACCGCCCCGATCGGTATCTCATCTTCCGCCAGCGCGATTTCCGCCTCTTTGAGAGCGACCTTCATGAACCGGGCGTGCTTCTCGTGCACGGCGTCGCTCAGTGGTCCCTTGATATCTGGAGGTTCGACAAACTCGCCCATCAACGATCTGTCCTTCGCTGAACTCCCCTGTATCTGACACCTTCCAAAGTCGAAGGGTGCCAGCGCTGATGGTACCATCCGGCGTCGCGCGGCGTCAAGCAGCACGGGGCTTGGATCTGATCATATTTACTTCGGTCATAGCCTGTGTCCGGTGTCTGGCGCGTATCGATCGTGGAACGTTCCCAGCGAGCGATACCCAAGAATGGATCCCCGCATGCGCGGGGATGACGACAGGCAAGCGTTCCGGCGTGTTCTTGGACTTTCCGCACTTGACATCAGTGAAGGTTGTAGGCAACAATGATGTAACCACAGTTCTCCTTTAATGGTACGGGTTTGGTGCGAGCAATCGTCATCTAACGGGGCAGTCGCTCTTTGGCGACAGCCTTCTGTCACCGTGGCAAGAGCGGTATCGTGATAAGCGACGTGTACATTACAGAAGACTTCCTGCTGGAGACTGAGTCGGCGCGGCGGCTCTATCATGAGTATGCCAAGGATCTGCCGATTATTGATTACCACTGTCACCTGCCGCCCGAGCAGGTTGCCCGCGACCATACGTTTGCGAACCTGGCGGAAATCTGGCTCCACGGCGACCACTACAAGTGGCGTGTGATGCGCGCGAACGGTGTGCCGGAACGATATTGTACGGGTGACGCGTCGGACTGGGAGAGGTTCGAGAAATGGGCCGAGACCGTCCCGTACCTGCTCCGCAACCAGCTTTATCCCTGGACACATCTCGAGCTGAAACGTCCGTTTGGCATTTCGGACAGGCTGCTCGGGCCGGATACTGCCAAAGGTATCTGGGACGAGTGCAACGAGAAGCTGCGTCAGCCGGAATTCTCGGCGCGCGGTATCATGAGACAGATGAACGTCGTCCTCGTATGCACCACGGACGACCCGGTAGACGCGCTCGAACATCACAAGACGGTGGCCGAGGATACTTCGTTCGACATCCAGATGTTGCCGGCGTGGCGACCGGACAAGGGTATGGCGGTCGAACGCGCCGATACCTTCAACGCGTGGATCGACAAGCTTGGCGAGGTCGCGGACGTGGACATACGAGATTTCACGACGTATATGGACGCCTTGCGGAAACGGCATTCATTCTTTCACGACATGGGGTGCCAGCTGTCGGACCACGGGCTCGAGACCGTCTATGCCGAGGAGTATACGCAGAAGGAGATCGAGACGATTTTCCGCAAAGTCCGTGCAGGAAACCAGCTCGACAGCGACGAGATCTCGAAGTTCAAGTCCGCTATGCTGGTCGAGTTCGGTATCATGGACCACGAAAAAGGCTGGGTGCAACAGTACCATTTGGGCGCGCTCCGCAACACGAGATCGCGAATACTGGAACAAGTAGGTCCGGACGCGGGATGCGACAGTATCGGCGATTTGGCGATCGCCCGACCGCTCGCGAAGCTGTTGGACCGCCTCGACTATAGAGATCAGCTCCCGAAAACCATTTTGTACAACCTCAACCCGCGCGACAACGAGATGCTGGTGACCATGTGCGGCAACTTCCAGGACGGTACCGTGCCGGGCAAGATGCAGTTCGGCTCCGCATGGTGGTTTCTCGATCAGAAGAACGGTATGGAGAGGCAGATGGAGGCGCTCTCGCAAACGGGGCTGCTGAGCCGGTTCGTGGGAATGGTCACCGACAGCCGGTCGTTCCTGAGCTACCCGCGTCACGATTACTTCCGGCGGATTCTGTGCAACATGCTCGGCAACGACATGACGACGGGACTTATCCCGAACGACATGGAGCTTGCGGGTCGTCTTGTTAGAGACGTTTCGTACTACAACGCGGCGAATTACTTTGGCTTCGACATATAGACGCGCGAAGGTCGGGTTTCGAAAGGGACCAGGTTTGTCCAATAACCAGGGGGGCATTTTTGATGCACGTTCTAGAACAGTTTAGCCTCGCGGAGAAAGTCGCGGTGGTCATGGGCGGCAGCGGTGTGCTGGGCGGTGCCATAGCCGAGGGATTCGGCGCGGCTGGGGCGCAGGTCGCTGTCACGGGTCGGGCGAAGGACCGGCTCGAGGCGTGTGTCAAGCGGATCGAGAAAGCAGGTGGGTCTGCAAGGAGCTACACGGTGGACGTATTCGATAGGGCGTCAATAGTTGCCTGTTGCGACGAGATCTATGCCGATTTCGATCGCGTTGACGTGCTCCTCAGCGCGGTTGGCGGGAACATGCCGGGTGCGACAACGTCGAAAGAACAGTCTTTTTTCGATCTGCCTGCTGATGCAATGGAGAAGGTTATGGATTTGAACCTTCTGGCGGGCACGGTCGCACCATGCCAGGTCTTCGGCGCCCGGATGAAGGACAATCCCGATGGTGCGTCCATTATCAACATCTCCTCTATGAACGCCGTGCGTCCACTGACACGTATCCCGGTATACAGCGCCGCGAAAGCCGCCGTGAGCAATTTCACGCAATGGCTGGCGGTCCACTTGGCGCAGGAGTATAGCCCGAAGCTGCGTGTCAACGCGATCTCGCCGGGTTTTTTCCTGACCGCGCAGAACCGATTCCTCTTGATGGACGAGAAGACCGGCCACCCTACTCCGCGCGGCAAGACCATCATCGACCACACGCCGATGGGTCGGTACGGCAACCCTGAGGATCTTATCGGGGTGGCGGTATGGCTGGCGTCGGACGCCTCCCGGTTTGTGACCGGTACCGTTGTATCGGTCGATGGGGGGTTCTCCGCGTTCTCCGGAGTCTAAATCCTACACTGTCTGACTGAAAGGAGCGTATTCGAATGACTGATGCACTCGACCGGTTGAAAAACCACACACCGACAAAGGAGTTTTTCGTAGCAATCGATTCCGACGGTTGCGCGTTCGATACGATGGAGATTAAGCAAAAGGAGTGTTTTATCCCCACGCACTGCAAGATGTGGGGGTTGCAACCGGTGGCAAAATATGCGCGGATGGCCGCCGAGTTCGTCAACCTTTACTCGAAATGGCGCGGGATCAACCGGTTCCCCGCCATGTTGAAGGTGTTCGACCTCCTGGACGACTGGGACAAGGTGCGTGAGCGCGGGTTTAAATCGCCGGAGGTGCCGAACCTCCGCCGGTGGGTCGAGACCGAGTCCAAGCTCGGCAATCCCGCCCTTGAAGCGTATTGCAGCGAGCATAGTGAAACGGACGAACCGGACATGCACCAGGCGCTCCGCTGGAGCAAGGCAGTGAATGCTGCCGTAGCCGACATTGTCAGGGACGTCCCGCCGTTCCCTTACGTCCGCGAGTCGCTCGAAAAGGCGAAGGAGGTGGCGGACATCCTGGTGTGTTCTGCGACGCCTCAGGAGGCGCTCATACGCGAGTGGAAGGAGCACGACATCGCGGGTTACCCGTTCTGCATCGCCGGTCAGGAGCTGGGGAGCAAGGCGGAGCATATCAAGATGGCGGCGGCGGGCAAGTATGACCAGTCCAAGATGTTGATGATCGGCGACGCGCCGGGCGATATGAAGGCCGCCAAGGCGAACGGCGCCTTGTTCTACCCGATAAATCCGGGCGACGAGGAGAAATCCTGGAAACGGTTTCACGACGAGGCGCTGGACGTGTTTCTGGCGGCCGACTACGCAGGCGAGTACGAGACGAAAGTCATCGCGGAGTTCGACGCGTATCTGCCGGAAACGCCGCCGTGGAAGAGGTAGTTGAAACACGATGCTGCTCCAACGAGTGAAAAAGCGCGGGCACTTGACCGACCGCGAGCTGGCCGGTTTTGTCGCGGAAGCCTTCCGTGCCGTCGATATCGACGGCAAACGGCTGCTCTGCATCATACCCGACCGCACGCGCACGATGCCGATGGCGGCGATGTTCCGCGCATTGTGCGAGACCCTGCGCGGACGCGTCGCACAGCTCGATTACCTCATTGCCCTTGGCACCCATCCGCCTCTGTCCGAAAACGTCGTGAACGAGTTCCTTGGCATCACCGCGCAGCAGCGTGCTGATACGTTCGGCGATGTCGGCGTTTTTAACCACGAGTGGCAGAACCCTGACGCGCTTACTTCTGTCGGGACGCTCACCGAGGGTGAGATAGCCGAGATTTCTGGCGGGCTGATTCAGGAAAAAGCCGATGTGCTCGTCAACAAACGCGTTCTCGACTACGACATTCTGTGTATCGTCGGACCCGTGTTCCCGCACGAGGTGGTCGGGTTCAGCGGCGGCAACAAATACTTTTTCCCCGGACTGGCCGGCGCGGAAATACTCAACCTGTTCCACTGGCTGGGCGCGCTCATCACGAACCCCGTGATCAACGGTACGAAAGACACGCCGGTGCGCGACGTGATCGACCGCGCGGCGGCATTCATCAAGAAAGACAAGCGGTGTTTCTGTCTGAACGTCGCGACGGACGGGTGCAAAGGCATATTCTACGGTACGCCGGAAGATGCCTGGTCGGCTGCGGCGGATCTGGCGGCGAGCACCCACATTGTGTATAAGGACCATCCGTATGAGAGCGTCCTGGCGATGGCACCGGCGATGTACGACGACCTATGGGTCGCGGGCAAGTGTATGTACAAGCTCGAACCGGTCGTAGCGGATGGCGGCGAGCTCATTATTTACGCGCCGCATATCAGCGAGGTGAGCGTCACACACGGCCGTCTTATCAAACAGATCGGCTACCACACGCGCGATTACTTCCTGGCACAAATGCGCAAGTTTCAGGACGTTCCTGGCGCTATACTCGCGCACTCCACGCATGTGCGCGGTATCGGCACGTATGAGGACGGCGTCGAGAAGTGTCGTATACGCGTGACCCTCGCTACGAAGATACCGGAAGAGGAGTGCCGTGCAATCAACCTCGGCTACCGCGACCCGGCTTCGATCGATCCCAATGACTGGAAAGATAAGGAGGATGATGGTCTCCTGCTCGTCCCGCGAGCCGGCGAGGTGCTGTATCGGCTGAAAGAGGGCAACCCGCAGCCCGCATCGCTTGACAAACCGTAGCTGGCGATAACAGAAAGCGCGCGCAGCATAGCCCACCCGGGAGTGGGGGCCATGAACGCGTTCTTTAGGATGTCCAGCGAAAGTGGCACGGGCGTCTCGCCCGTGACTTCAGGGGCTCTCCACGGGAGCCCATCCGCCACAGCGGACGTTCCACGATGGGCTCCCCTACATTGCTGCGCACAGCAGTCTCATTGACAGTCGCAGCCGTTTGGGGGTACGCTCGCGTTGGCTGTTTCAGGAAGTGAAAGGAGGAAATCGTCGTTATGCCCAAGAACGTCATTGTCGCCCAGTCGGGTGGACCGACCCCGGTAATCAATAGCTCCCTGCGCGGTGTCATCGATACCTGCAAGCTGTTTCCGGAAACGTTCGGGACGATTTACGGTGCGTGGCACGGTATCGAGGGTGTGCTGAAAGAGGAACTGTTGGACCTGTCCGCGCAGGACGAAGATGAAATAGCGCTCCTCCGCTACACGCCGGCGGCGGGGGCGATCGGGACGTGCCGGTACAAGCTGAAGAAAGACCAGCGCGAGGATTTCCAGCGGGTCATCGACGTGTTCAAAGCGCACGATATCGGCTACTTCTTCTACAACGGCGGCAACGACTCGATGGATACCGCGAACAAAGTCAGCATTCTCGCCCACGAACAGGGGCTGGATCTTGTGGCGGTCGGCGTACCGAAGACCATCGATAACGACGTGGGCGATTCCGAGTTCAAGCTCATCGATCACACGCCTGGCTACGCAAGCGTGGCGCGGTACTGGCTGAACATCGTGCAGAACGCTAACGAGGAGAACGCCGGCGCATGTCCGAGCGACCCGGTGCTCGTCATGCAGGCGATGGGCCGGAAGATAGGGTTCATACCGGCTGCAGCGCGTCTGGCGGACGTGAAACGTCGGATGCCGCTCCAGATTTACCTCGCGGAATCCGGCGTCACCGCCGAGCAGATGTGCGACAACGTCGCCGACCAGCTCAGGAAGGACGGTCGGTGTATCGTCGTCGTGAGCGAAGGCTTCGATATGGGCGAGCTGGGCGAGCAGAAAGACAGTTTCGGCCATACTATGTACAGCTCGTCGCAAATCACGGTTGCGCAGAAAGTGGTGAACCTGCTCAACGAGAAAGGGCTGCCGGTGCCGGGGAAAGCGCGCGGGCAGGCCTGCGGGACGGACCAGCGCGGCGTGTCGAGCTACGCGTCCGTCGTTGACCTCGACGAGGCGTACAAGGTGGGACAAAAAGCGGTGCTGATTGCTGAGGACGGCGAAAACGGGTGGATGGCGACCATACTCCGTGAGCCGGGACCGATCTATGATGTCCGGTACGACAAGGTGCCGCTCGAGGAGGTCGCGAACTCCGAACGCGCGTTCCCGCAAAGCTGGATTGCACCGAGCAGGATCGACGTGACCGACGAGTTCGTCGAGTACGCCAGACCGCTGATCGGCGAAGATTGGCCGAGCGTCCCCGTGGTGAACGGGCGGCAGCGGTTCGCCCAGTTCAAACCGATCTTCGCGAAGAAGAAGCTGCCGGCGTACACGCTCCAGGCGTTGCGGAAGTAGCTGCTGGAGTCGGTTGTGCAGTCGGTCTTTCGTAGCGCCCGCATCTTGCGGGCAGTCGTGAGGGCGTCCCGCCCTCACTTATGCGGGAGCGGGACGCTCCCGCGACAGCCGGCGAGGACGCCAGCGCTACCATACCAAAAAGTACCATTGGGTTTTTCTGTCATTCTGAACGAAGTGAAGAATCTGCTTTTTCCGTCGGGTGCCGCAGGCATCGGCGCGGTCGCGGAGACGTGGTAACGATCGACGTATGAGCGCAGGAGAATAGAACCATGGCGAAAATGGATATCGGACCGATCGGTTTAGCGGTGATGGGCGAGAATCTCGTGCTCAACATGGAGAGCAAAGGGTTCAGCGTCGCGGTGTACAACCGCACACTCGAAAAGGTGGACAGCTTTGTCGCGGGTCGCGCCAAGGGGAAGAACATCGCCGGCTGCCACAGTATCGAGGAGCTTGTCGCCAACCTGAAGACGCCCCGCAAAGTGATGTTGATGGTGAAAGCCGGCCGGCCGGTTGACGATCTCATCGAGCAACTCATCCCGCATCTCGACAAAGGCGATATCATCGTCGACGGCGGGAACAGCCATTTCCCGGAGACGACGCGGCGGACGGAGTACGTTGAGAGCAAAGGGCTCCTGTACATCGGCACGGGAGTTTCCGGCGGCGAGGAAGGCGCTCTGCTCGGCCCGTCGATGATGCCGGGCGGATCGCCCGATGCCTGGCCGCACGTGAAAGAGATATTCCAGTCGATCTGCGCCAAGACCGACGACGGCGACCCGTGCTGCGATTGGGTGGGCGAGAACGGTGCGGGCCATTTCGTCAAGATGGTGCACAACGGTATCGAGTACGGCGATATGCAGATGATCTGCGAGACGTACCAGCTCATGAAACACGGGCTCGGGATGAGCAACGAGGAGATGCACCGGGTGTTCGCGGAATGGAACGAGGGCGAACTCAACTCGTACCTGATCGAGATTACCCGCGACATTCTCGCGTACAAAGACGAAGAGGGCAACTATGTCGTTGACCTGATCCTCGATACCGCCGGCCAGAAAGGTACCGGTAAGTGGACGGTCATTACCGCGCTTGACGAGGGTCAGCCGCTCACGTCGATCGGCGAGGCGGTGTTCGCCCGATGTCTCTCCGCGTTGAAGGAGGAACGTGTCGAAGCCTCCAAGATCATCAAGGGCCAGGTGATACGGGTCAAGGTGGATAAGACAACGTTTGTGGACGATCTGCGCCGGGCGCTGTACGCGTCGAAAATTGTCAGCTACGCGCAAGGGTACCAGCTCATGCGGTCTGCCGCCGCCGAGTACGGCTGGAACCTGAACTACGGCGGCGTCGCGCTGATATGGCGCGGCGGATGCATCATCCGGTCGGCGTTCCTCGGCAAGATCAAAGAGGCGTTCGATAAGGATCCCGGGTTGGTCAACCTGCTGCTCGATCCGTTCTTCGCCGAAGCGTTGGGAAAGGCGCAATCGGCATGGCGGCGTGTGGTCACCGGCGCGGTCAACCTGGGCGTACCGGTACCGGCAATGAGTTCCGCCCTGGCATATTTCGACGGGTACCGGAGCGACCGGTTACCGGCCAACCTGCTCCAGGCACAACGCGACTATTTCGGTGCGCACACCTACGAACGTGTCGACAAACCGCGCGGCGAATTTTTCCACACGAACTGGACCGGTCGCGGCGGCACCACCGCAGCGTCCACCTACACCGCGTGAAGGCTTCATTCCGGGGAAAACCTTTTCTGGAAGAAACGGTTCTTCCCCGTGACCCCTTTCCAAAAGACTTTGTCTGTGTGCTACGCACGTGCGCTCGGACTGGAGTGTGAGCACTCACGACCTGTGCGTGATTACCTGCCAGCATGATACCGCCGGCCGTGCTGCCAGGCACCGTCCCGGCGGCTGGCGTGAAGGCGTCCCCGTCGAAGATGCGCCGTGGCGCGCCTTCACCATCGCGGGCGAGACGCCCGCAAGACCGCCGGCAAGATGCCGGCGCTACGCCCTCTGACCGCTCATACGGACGTGCTGCAAAACACTTGCAAAAAACAGGACATTGTGCTACACTTTTTGATCGGGGAAGGAGAGTCGGGTACCAATTGGGCATATTGGATGCCGCTACCGGTTCATCCCGGCGAGTATCTGTACCCGGGTCCCGGACCAAGCATGAAGGGGGGATCGCCCGCCACAGCCGCACAGATTTCGTCACTACCAGACTCCTTTGCATAACAACCGAACCCGTAACGACGTCGCCACTGAATATGAGGTTGCATCGAATGACGAACTTCCTCTACAGAGTCAAACGTGCCGCAAAAGCCGCTGGAAGTCCCGACCGTGCTGAAACGTTCACTGTCGAGGGAAGGCCGGTCACCTGCCCACACTGTGGCAGCCAGGAATTTACCGAAGGGTCGGCGCTGCTCAACACGCGAGGTCGGACCCTTTTCGGTTTCGACTGGGCGGACCAGGCGGCGTACACCCTGATCTGCTCCGGCTGCGGCCGGATTGAGTGGTTTGTGCACAGACCGGTCGGGGAGCGCTAATTCGGGAGTTAGGTCACGGGAAAGGCAGCGAAAGGGGGCGAACTCATCCAGTGAAGAACATCCTGCTGCGTATATGGACTGGAATCGTTGCCGCGACAGCCGGGGCGAGCATCGGTCTCGTAGTAGTAGTCATACTCACCTTTATGCAAGTGGACCTGAGGGTGTCTATCTGGGTGGTCGCAATTCTTATGGCGATCGGCATGGCCTTTGGCGTCACGTTCGGCAACCTGCCAGTGCCGGACCGGCGGGACGCTGATAGGAATACACACGGCAGACAGAAGAGACAGGACAGACACGAGACAGGATAGACAGGATGACTTCGAGACCCGAGACCCGACAGACCCTGCCCATCCTGTATATCCCTGTTAATTCAGGGTTTTTGCGTAGGGGCGGTTCGCGAACCGCCCGCACAGTGGGGCTCACGTCCCCGGCGGCCGAGATACACAACGGAGATTCAACAAGGATGGACATGGTGAACACGATGAAGGGGATGCGGTTTGGACAGAATCAATCCTGCCCATCCTGTGTATCCCTGTTAATTGAGTCCTGTTTAGCCTGGAGGTTCTTTTGAACCTTAACGCACTGGAGTGTAAAGGGTTACGCATGGTCATGGTGAGCGGCGGAGGACGCTGGCCTCTGCCACAGGGAGCCACAGTTGCCCTGGACGCCAGAGGATGCTATCCTCTTTTTTGGGAAGAAAACCGGCCGATCTTCCGTCTATATATATAGAAGCAAAAAATCGGCGGGATATGAGCCGGGCGTCCGTGGGCGTGGGGGGCGTAAGCAGGCAATTCGTGGTGTGTCTTGGAAGCCGTCTGGACAAGAGAAAGGAGGGTGGCAGATGAAGAAGAAGCGGTGCGGCGAAGGTCGTGAAGACGTATAAGTGGGCGAAGGCTCACGTGGACGGCAAGATCAACGAAAGCCTCCTCGGTGCCGCGCACCCGGGCTGCTGTAAGCAGTGAGTTTGGCGCAGTAGACCATGGCGGCTCTGGAAGGCTCAAGCCTTCCAGAGCCGCCCGGGAGCTAGGCAGAAGCATGCTGTATGCGCCCAAGATAATTCCCATCGGGAACCATTTGGCGATTACAGGGGAACGTCACCTGGCTTTTGTTCCGGTGGGAGTGGCGCGCGAAGTTGTTGACGGAGCGCTGTCAGAGGCTGCGCGCACGTTTGCTGAGAGAGGCTCGGAGGGTCTGCCTTTCCGGGCTGACGAATCCACCCTCAGCGTGACGATAATCCCCACAATGGCCTGCAATCTGCGCTGTAGCTATTGCTACTCCGACGGCGGTGACTCATCGCTCAACTTGAATACCGACTTCGCGTACCGAGTCATCGACTCGTTGGTGGCGCGCTACCCCGCGACCGAGCGCATAAATCTATTCTTCGCCGGCGGCGGCGAGCCGTTGATCAAACAGGACGTGATGAGCGCCATTGTCGACCACGTGCGTACACTGGGCTTAGCCCCCGCGATTCGCTTGGTCACTAACGGTACTCTGGTGGGCGCGCATCTTTCGTGGTTGCGCGAGAACCGGGTGTACCTGCGTATCTCGTATGATGGATCAGCGCAGTCGTCTCAGCGCCCGGGCTGCAGGTTTGATTCGGCGGTGCGACTTCAGGAAACCTTTAATTTGCTGCAGGATTCTTACCCCGCGGATCTCGTTAGCGTTCAAATGACCGTTACTAAGGAGAACGTTCACACCATTAAGGACGATGTTGTTGTTTTAGCGCACGAAA
>Ga0180434_10004378_pt1 | contig 17231 bp, 13 predicted proteins | sample SS_ome_7_FD_132453 | JGI IMG/M metagenome (GOLD analysis project Ga0180434, IMG submission 132453) | Hypersaline lake sediment archaeal communities from the Salton Sea, California, USA - SS_1_D_2 metaG | ecosystem: Environmental > Aquatic > Non-marine Saline and Alkaline > Hypersaline >...
AATGTAAAATGAGAAATGTAAAATATAGAAAAGAAGCATTTAAAATATTACCTTGTATATTACCTTTCGCATTTCACTTTTTGCCTTTTTCTGTATTATGTCGCTTCAGCCAACCTGAATTTCATAAAAATTCTTATAAGCTTAGCTCGTAAATAATCCATGCTACACATGGATGATTCATTAAAAATGTGAAATGTGAAATGCAAAATGTAAAAACAAGGCTTTACATTTTACATTTCATTGATTTTACTACGGCTTGACTGATTTGTTCTATTTTATTATTATTGATGAACCCAATTAATATTATGTGGGGCTGTAGTTCAGTTGGGAGAACGCTTGACTGGCAGTCAAGAGGTCGTGGGTTCAAATCCCATCAGCTCCACCACTCCTTCTTTTCTGAGGGAGATGATTCCTTTTTATTTTACGGTGCTGTTTCTTGTGAAGAGAAAAAGGAAAGCCTTAAAAAATAAATATTTAAAGTGGCTCATGGGATTTGATATACTAATAATGGTTAGAAACTTTCTTCTGAATCGTTCAGTTTGACATGAATTCTTAAAAGGAAATTATTCAGAGAATAGATGGTTCTGAGTAAGAAAGTGAATCAAGAAAAAATTGCTCTCAAAAAGATTAGAATCTTATTCCGAGATTAGGGACTTTAATATTAAATTATATTGAATTTTAATTTAGAAGAGGTTTCATTATACAATGATTAAAATGAAAAGGAGATAAAATGCTACCCATTAAAAAAATCTTATGGCCGACTGACTTTAGTGAGCCGTCTTATGTAGCTCTAAACACTGCTCAAGAGCTGGCTAAACATTTTTCAGCAGAATTATATATTGTCAATGTTATAACACCGATTCCTGTGGTATCTTCACCTAATGGACCGGCTGGTTTTGATGTGAGCGTTTATCAAGAACAGTTAAAAGAAACTTCACAGGAATCTCTCAAAGATATTGCCCAAGAAAAAATAGACAAAGAAATCAAGACTCACAGCAAAATTGTGATGGGTAATGCCTCGGATGAAATCGTCAAAACAGCAAAAGAAGAAGACATAGACTTGATTATTACAGCCACTCATGGCGAAACAGGATGGCGGCATTTGGTTTTTGGTTCTGTGGCTGAAAAAGTGGTTCGCTTTGCCACTTGTCCCGTTCTCACCATTCATCAACCCAAAGAAAACAAATAAACCTGTTGTTTATGCGCGCAAGAAGCAGAACCTCAATTTTTTCTTATGAAGCGGTCATATTTGATATGGATGGAGTTGTCACTCAGACAGCCCAGGTCCATGCTCAAGCCTGGAAAAGCATGTTTGATGATTTCCTGAAAGAAATCGCCAAAGATAAAGAATTAAAACCATTTGATATCAAGTCTGATTATAAAATTTATATTGATGGAAAGCCCAGATATGATGGAGTTGAGAGCTTTCTTCAGTCAAGAAATATCGACCTTCCTTATGGTTCTCCTCAGGATTCTCCGCACAAAAAATCAATTTGTGGCTTGGGGAATAAGAAGAATTCCATATTCCTCAACCTGATAAAAAATAAGGGTGTGGATGTCTATTCCTCATCTGTAGATCTGATCAGAGAGATAAAACATAAAAACATAAAGGTTGCGGTGATATCAGCCAGTAAGAACTGTAGTGCCATTCTGGAAGCAGCAGGAATCAAAGAACTATTTGATGTTCAAGTGGATGGTGTGGTTTCAGCCAAGATCCATCTCAAAGGAAAACCTCACCCTGATATATTCTTAGAAGCTGCCCGCCGTTTGGATATCCCCCCCGGGGAATCTGTGGTGATCGAGGACTCCTTAGCTGGAGTAGAAGCTGGGAAAAGAGGTCAATTTGGATGGGTGATTGGAGTGGCCCGAAGCAAAGGCGATGATCAATTGTTAAAAGACCGCGGTGCAGAACTAGTGGTTTCAGACTTAGGAGAACTGATGAAAAATAAAAATGAAACTCACCAGGAGGTCCCCATAAATAAAGTTCCTGAAGTTTTAAAAAATATGGACCATATTACTCAGATGATGTCTGGAAAAAAATTAGCCATTTTTCTAGATTATGACGGCACTCTCACTCCTATTGTTATGAGGCCTGAGGATGCGGTGATGTCTTCTTCCATGAGAAAGATTATTCAGGAGTTGGCTCATATCTTTCCTGTATCAGTGATAAGCGGGAGAGATCGTCGGAATGTGAAGAATTTGGTGGGGCTTAAAGAAATCTATTATGCGGGAAGTCATGGTTTTGATATCAAAGGGCCGGATTTGGAGTATGAACACGGCAAGGAATTCCTGCCCGCCTTAGAAGAAGCTGAAGAATATCTCAAGCAAAAAATAAAAGGGATTAAAGGGAGTCTGGTTGAAAGAAAAAAATATTCCCTGGCTGTTCATTTTCGTCGGGTTGAAGAAGGTGATGTCCCTAAAATTGAACAGGCTGTTAATCAGGCAGACCGAAAATATTCCAGGCTTCAGCTTTCCTCTGGAAAAAAAGTATTTGAACTAAGACCCCGAGTGGATTGGGATAAAGGAAAGGCTCTTTTGTGGCTTCTAAAAAAAATGGGATTGGATATGCCACATGTCCTGCCGATGTATATTGGTGATGACACTACAGATGAAGATGTGTTTCGAGTTCTTTTATCCAGGGGAATCGGGATCGTAGTAGGAGAAGACTCCCGACTAACATCAGCTCGGTTCCGTCTTAAAGACCCTGAAGAAGTAAAAATGTTTTTTGATCGTCTTATTTCTAAAGGAAAGGAAGAAAAATCGTGAATGTCAGGTTATTTGTGTATCAAGGTTTTAATCCAGAAGAAGAAGGGTTGAGAGAGGCCCTATGTACTTTAGGGAATGGCTATTTTGCTACCAGAGGAGCAGCTCCTGAGAGTGAAGCAGATGATGTCCATTATCCAGGTACTTATCTGGCGGGAGGTTACAACCGGTTAAAATCAAAAATAAAAGGCAAGGTTATTGAAAACGAGGATCTGGTCAATTTGCCCAACTGGCTCCCTTTAAATTTTCGGATTGATAAAGGTGCGTGGTTTGACCTCAGGAAAGTTGAAATTCTTTCTTATATTCAGAAGCTGGATTTAGAAAAGGGAATGCTCATCAGAACCGTTCAATTTAAAGACAAAAAAGGACGCCGGACCCTAATGACAAACAAACGGCTTGTTCACATGAGAAATATCCATATAGCTGCCATGGAAACAACCATATTGGCAGAAAATTGGTCAGGAAAATTGGAAATTTCTTCGGCTTTGGATGGAAGAGTGACCAATTCTGGTGTGGAAAGATATAAGGAGTTGAGCAGCAAACATCTGGAGCCTGTTGAAGCCGAAGAAGAAGGAGATATCATACACCTAAAAGTCAGGACAAACCAGTCCCATATAGTGATAGCTCAGTCTGCCAGAACCACTCTGTATAAAAAAGGAAAACCTCTTGCCTGCCAGAGAATAAAAAATGAGGAAGCCGGTTATATTGCCCAGCATCTATTCGTGGATATGGAGGAGAATCAGGAAATATCCATAGAAAAAGTAGTCACTCTTTTCACCTCTCAGGACCGTGCCATTTCAGAAGCAGGACTGGAATCATGGAAAGAGATCAAAGATGCAGGAACTTTTAAGCAGCTCCAAAAAAGTCATTTTTCAGCTTGGGAAAATCTATGGAGACATTTTGGGTTTGATATTGACCTTTCTGAATCGAGAAAGGTAAGCCATCAGGAGCAGGTCCTTCATCTTTACATTTTTCACCTCCTTCAGACTGTTTCTCCCCATACCCGGGACTTAGATGTAGGTGTTCCGGCCAGAGGATGGCATGGAGAGGCATACCGTGGACATATATTCTGGGATGAGCTGTTCATCTTTCCAATCCTCAATTTTAGAGTTCCTGAAATAACAAGATCGCTGCTGATGTACCGATACCGGCGTCTGAATGAAGCCCGGAGGATAGCTAAAAAGGAGGGTTATAAAGGAGCCATGTACCCCTGGCAAAGCGGAAGTAATGGAAGAGAAGAAAGTCAAAAGATTCATCTTAATCCCAGGTCTGGAAGATGGATTCCAGATAACTCCCGCCTGCAGCGGCATGTCAATGCAGCCATCGCCTATAATATATGGCAGTACTACCAGGTTACCAATGACTTGGAATTTTTGACCTTTTTTGGTGCCGAGATGTTTTTGGAAATCGCCCGCTTCTTAGCTGACCTGACTACCTATAATTCAAAAGAAGCCCGATATGAAATCAATAATGTGATGGGTCCTGATGAATATCATGACCGTTATCCTGGAAAAGAGGAGCCGGGCTTAAAAAATAATGCCTACACCAATATCATGGTGGTGTGGGTGCTGAACCAGGCCATAGAGCTTTTGGACCTGCTTGCTGAAGACCGCCTTAAAAATCTAAAAGAAAAATTGGGCCTGGAAAAGAAAGAAATTGAAAAATGGGAAAAAATCCGGCACCGGATGAAAGTATGCTTTCATGACCATGGTATTATCTGCCAGTTTGAGGGATACGGAGAGCTGGAGGAATTTGACTGGGAAGGCTACAGGAAAAAGTACGGGGATATACAAAGACTTGACCGGATACTGGAGGCAGAAGATGATACCCCGAATCATTATAAAGCTTCCAAGCAGGCTGATGTATTGATGCTGTTCTATCTTTTTTCCTCTGAGGAACTCGAAGGAATATTCAGGCAGTTGGGATATGAATTTGTTTATGAAACCATTCCCAGAAATATCGATTATTACTTGCAGAGAACATCCCACGGATCGACTTTGAGCTGGGTAGTGCATTCATGGGTGCTGTCCCGTTCGAACAGAACCAAGTCTTGGGAATTGTTCAATGAATCTTTGAAGAGCGATGTGGCTGATATACAGGGAGGCACTACCCCTGAAGGGATCCATCTGGGAGCTATGGCCGGGACCATTGACTTGATAGAAAGGTGTTATTCAGGGATAGAAGTCCGGAAAGGCATCCTGTGGTTCAATCCCAATCTCCCGGAACATTTGACTCGACTGGAATTGAAAATTCGTTATTTGAGCCATTCCATCGATGTGGTGATCACCACCAAAAAACTGACCCTTACCACCTTAAAATCTCCTCTTCCCCCTATAAGAATAGGCGTCAATGGTGAAGTCCATGAATTGAAGTCAAAGGATAAAAAAGAATTCACTTTATCCCAATAATTGAAAAAGGATATTTTCCTTGACTTTATAAGTACCCCATATTAGAATCAGCCTAAAATCTAAACTATTGAAGGGAGAATAGGTATGAAAAGAATTTTAAAGATGTGTGGAATAAGCGTTTTGATTTTTTGTTTTTCGGGTATGCTTTCAGCTCAGATCCAAAGACCTGAAAGCAAGCCGTTTAAAATTGAAGTCGGCATCAATTTTGGCTCCACTCTGGGATACAGTATTACAGGCAGTTCTTATTCGGACAGTTGGGATGGTTATGATGCTTTTGATGTTAGTGAATCAGGGACTCTTTCTCCTGAATTAAGCACACCATTATCATTTGGGGGTAATATCAGTCTGATCACAGGTATGGGCGTAGGATTACAGCTTGCTCTGGATTATAATACCAATTCAGATATGACAGGGATGAGCACTTATGATGTCACCCATTCTGACCATTTTACTTATTATAACCGGCAGAATTCAAGTGAGTGGGATATTACAGGAAGCGCCAGCATGATGGTGGTAAGCCTCAATTTTATTTACAAATACCAAGGAGAGATGTTCTCTCCCTGGTTCGCCGCAGGGGGATCTTATTACAGCGGAAGCATAGATGGGAGTTCTAATGTGGGATTTGGATTCGAAGAATGGTGGTTAACACCAATTAATTTTGATTACATCCGACCTGCTGTTGAGTTTGCACAAGATTTGAGCGGAATCGGATTCAATGTGGGCGGCGGATTCGATATTAACTTTTCGCCTAGTGTCGCATTTACTCTTGAAGCAAGGTATTTTATTTTAGGGGAAAGTGAGATAAATTGGGCCTCCCAAACTGGAGATTACAAGACGGCTATTTATGATCTCAATTTTAGACTCAAACAGGATAAGCTCCAGTTAGTTTATATGGGAAATACATTTGATAATCCAAAGTATTGGACGAGTTATTTTACCGGTGAATTTGCTGGATCTGACTATCTAGATAGTCTCATTGGACCCTTAACGTACAATCCGTCTTTTCCCAAAATCGCAGCCGGCTTTAAATTTTCATTCTGACCCAGGAAGGCTATCCTTTACAAGGTCCAGGCATAACCGACCTTGAGAAAAAGAGTCCGGTCAGTCTGGGTTAAATGGATATCATAAAATCCCAGATAATTATCGCTGTACCCTAAAAACAGAACTGTACGGGGATTCAGCTTATAAGAAAACAAAATCTGGGAGAAAAGCGTCTGTGTTCGGGATTCAACTCCCTCTTCATAGAGGCTAACATTTCTGTCAATATCCTGATACTGAAGGATAGCGCGGAAAAAAGCCCTGCTGTTGAGATGATAGACAAACTGCATCTGAGGAAGTTGGGCTAGGAAAAGCCTATCTTTATCTATTTTCAGCCAGTGGTAAAGGTAGCTGAGATTCATATTGATATGGGTTCCCAGATTCCAGTTCAAACCTGGACCCACCTGAAAGTATTTTCCTGCCCGGACATGGGTGTAATCGATCTCATCTCCATAACTCAGAGAAATATTTCCCTCCAAATTCCCTGATGGCCGGATAGAAAAGAATATGTGATGGAAAAATTGAGAGAAAGGTTCCTGTTCATAGATTTTTTTTCGTATTCCTATTGTGGTGGAGAGTCTAGATTGCATAGGGCCGCTGAGAAAGATGTTGGTTCCCAGCTCTTTTTCCAAGAGATGTCCTCGGTGGTCAGTAGACTGGTCGTAGTTACCCATGATATTTATTTGGGAGAAAAAGCTTTTCTCAGTGGCTGTGTACATATATCCTCCTCCGAATTCCAAGTTGCGAAAATCAACTTGAGGAACAAATCCCAGGTCAGCCCGAAACTCAGGATTGAAATCTTTATAAGAGGCAAAAACCATATAGTTTTTTTTCTGGCGTGAGATTTCAATATTGGCGGCATACCCATAAAGTTCTTCTGTGTCTTGGTTGTAGTCTTCAGCCAGGGAATCGGGGTAAGCAGTCTGGGAGCCTAAGAACTGAAATGTCACCACATCTGATTTGTTCAGGCGCAGCAGGCCGTCCAAACCTGCCAGCCGATTATGGTACTGGTCTCCTTCTCGGTCGGTCATCAAAACCCCCAGAGTAGAACCTCCTCCAATATCCCGGCGGTAGCGCAGGACATTGGAAAAGGAATGTTGGTTGAGAGAACCAGAGCGGGAACCTTGGGAACCGGGAAAGATCAGATTGGTGAGCTGATCCTGAGCTGAAAAAAAACCAATGGTGTTTTTTCCTTCTTTTCCTGAGATTTTTACTCCCCAACTGGGATCAGCGATGGACCGGGTATAGAGAGCCTGAACCGGTGTTTCAAAGAAATCCTGGCCTTCCAGAAAAAAGGGTCTCTTTTCTGGGTAATAGAGAGCAAATTGTTTGTTGATGTCAAGCTGGGCCACATCTGCTTCTACCTGAGAAAAGTCTGGGTTTAAAGCACCGCTCAAAGTCATATTATTCGTCAATCCCCATCTCCCTGATATGCCTAGATTCCCTAGGGATTCTTTTTTTATCATGGGACCATCAGGGAAGTTTTCTCTTTCATCGGAATAAAGACCTACCACCGTGGGGTCAAGCTCAATATTGCGGCCTGGTTCTGCGCCTGAGAATCCTCTGATCTTGGGAAGCTGACAAAGAATGCACTGCTCATTTCGGTCTAAGGGAAAACAGCTGATCTGGTGCCGCCGGCTCCGGGGATAATTGCGGACAGGAGCAAATCCCCAGGTCTGTTTTTCTTTAGAAGGCTGAAACTGTAAAGATCTGAACGGGATAGCGATTTCTACCACATATCCAAAATCAGTGATCTGACCCGCAGAGTCCCAAATCGCGTCCCAGGACATGTCTTCTTCTGAACCCCCCTTGCTCATGATTTCGTCTCCTTGAATACCTAGTGGGTTCACAAAAAAAGCAAAAGCTCGGTTTTGATCATTAAATGTATCGATGAGCAAACCTATATTGTCGTCTTGCCAGGCATCGTCGCGGTCAGAAAGATAAGCCCTTATTTTTTCAGGTTCGGGGTCAGAAGCGCGGCATCCCACATAAAAATGGTTTGTATCATATATCAAGTAACACTCTGTCTTTACAGGAGCCGGTACATTTTCTGCGGGCATCACTTCGATATCCAGAGTGAATTTCAGAGCATCTTCCCAAGCTTTTTCATCCAGACTTCCGTTGATGTCAATTTTCAAGTCTGTTTTAGGAATATCAAAAATCTTTTTTTTCACCTTTATTTCTTTGGCTGGAAGTACCAAACTGATGAAGATGACTCCGCTGATAAGCAGCCCTAAAAATTTCCGTAGCATCATATCTCTCCTTGTCTTGATTGGTCAAATATAAGAGTTCTTAAGGACTTGAACTGTCCTTATCTCATTAAACGTAATTTAGACCATAAAAGTTCATTTTTATTTGGATTTCCCATGTAGGGTGAGGATTAATCAGGACTCTCTTTTCCTAATCAGTGAAGACAATGAATTCATGAAGTTTTCGTCTCAGCAAGAAATTAAAGACTATAAAACATATTGATTAAATAGGAAAAAATGATTAAAATATATATATCAATGACATGGGAGAAAAAAATGGGCGCATTAAATAAAAAGAAAAAGCAATGGCTTCAGGATAAATTCAAACAAAGGGTCAACTTTAATCCCTACGAAAGGCTGCTTTACAGTCACGATATCGCAGCTATGCCTCAATTGGTGAAACCTCTGATTGGGAATACAGTCCCTGATGCTGTGGTTCAACCTGAAAATGAAGAGGAGCTGTCTGAACTGGTGAAATGGGCTTCAGAGAAAAAAATACCTTTAGTTCCCAGAGGAAAAGGTTCATCGGGATACGGAGGAATTATCCCGACTAAAAAAGGAATCGTCATTGACTTTTATAGAATGAAAAGAGTACTTTCTATCCAAGAAGAAGAGATGGAGGCAATTGTACAAGCCGGGATCACTTGGGAACAACTGGACAAGGAACTGGCAAAAAAGGACCTGACCATCCGTCTCTATCCCACCAGTTATCCTTCTTCCTCAGCAGGAGGATGGCTAGCCCAAGGAGGAGCCGGCATCGGCTCTTATGAGTATGGATGGTTTTCAGAAAATGTCAAAAGCGCACGAATAATCCTCCCTGATGGCAAGATAAGGGACCTGTCCGGTAAAGAGCTAGAATTAGTGGCTGATGCAGAAGGGACTACTGGTTTGATCAGCCAGTTGACTATTTCGGTACAAAAACTTGAAAAAATTGATGTGGAGGCGTTTGCTTGTCCGGATTCCCATTCTCTTTCACGGATTTTTCAAAAAATCATAGACCAAAAACTTCCCATTTGGTCAGTGGTGTTTATCAATCCCCGTATGGCTGAGATGAAAAACCGGGCTCCTCTTCTTGAAAAGCATGGGCACATGGTGGAAGAAAGGGTGATCCTTCCTGCTGCCTATATCACCACTCTTGCCTTCAGAGAAGAGGACCGTGATGAGATCATGAGAAAGATCCCTGAAATCATCAATGAGTGTGAAGGGGAGATACTCAGCAAAAGAATCGCAGAACATGAATGGAAGAACCGATTTAAATTGATGATCGTCAAAAGATTGGGGCCGTCCCTTGTTCCCGCTGAAGTTGTGGTCCCTCTGGAGAAATTGGGTGATGTCTTGGAAGAGATCGAAGACAAAGTGAATCAACCTGTGGTTAAGGAAGGAGTCATCATCAAAAAAGGAAGAGAGGGAAAACCAGAGGTTGTTATTCTGGGTTTTATTCCCAGTGACCAGAGAAAATTTTCTTATAATTTTGTATTTGGGCTGGTGCTGACCATCATGAAAATTGCCAAAAAATATGGAGGACGGCCTTATTCCACAGGTTTGTATTTCACAGGAGAAAGAGACAAAGTTCTGGGGAAAGAAAGAGCTCAAAAGCTCAAGCTGTTCAAAAAAACCATAGATCCTCATTACATTTTAAATCCGGATAAAGTGGTGAAAAAAACAGCTTTAAGCAGGGCTTTGAAGTTAGGAAATGTTTTTGAACCTCTGGTGAGACCGTTTGGAAATTCTGTGGTGACCCGGGTGGGGGAGTATTTTGATCAATTGGTGAGAGGTATCCCTGCGGATGTGGCACGATATGCTTATGGTTGTTCTCAGTGCGGCTATTGTTTGGATGAATGTGACCAGTTTTTTGGGCGGGGATGGGAGAGTCAATCTCCTCGAGGAAAGTGGTATTGGCTTCGTGAATACATGGAAGGAAAGGTCAAGTGGAACCAGTTTATGGTCGATACCATTCTGGTCTGCACCACCTGTGAATTTTGTGATATTCGCTGTTCTGCCTCGCTTCCCATAGAGTCCTCCTGGATGAAGTTGAGAGGAAAGTTGATCCATGAAGACAAAAAAATGACATTTCCTCCCTTTGAGATGATGGCTTCGGCTTCCATAGCTGAGGGAAACATATGGGCGGGTTACCGAAAAGACCGCACAGCCTGGTTTCCGAAAGAATTAAAGGACAAGCACGGACCAAAGAAAAAGAGCAAAAATGTATATTTTGCCGGATGCACGGCTTCTTACGTGGAACATGATATTGGTGCGGCTTCGGTCACTCTTCTGGATGCCGCAGGCGTGGATTTTTCCTATCTCGGCACCAGGGAAAACTGCTGCGGTACTCCCATGTTAGTGGCAGGGAAGTGGGATGTTTTTAAAGAAATCATGCGGAGAAATATTGATGCGGTGAAAGAGGCAGAAGCAGATACGGTAATTTCCTCCTGTCCGGCTTGTGACATGATGTGGCGGCATTATTATCCGGAATGGGCTAAAAAATTAGGAATGGACTACAATATCAAAGCCAAACACTACAGTGAGGTTATCTCAGAAAAATTGAAAAAGGGAGAATTTGAATTCACGCATCCTGTAAACAAGAAAGTCACCTGGCATGACTCCTGTCATATCGGGAGAGTCTCCGGAGTCTATGAAGAGCCCCGGGAAATGATCAAAGCCATCCCAGGAGTTGAATTTGAGGAAATGGCTCACAACCGGGAGGAGGGACACTGCTGTGGAAGTGTTTTGACCTTGATCAAGGAACCTCCTGTGGCTGCAGACATAGGAGAATCAAGGATGGATGAAGCCAAGGAGATTGATGCAGAAACTATTCTTGCTCTCTGTCCTTGCTGTGAGTTTCAACTAAGGGTCACAGATGACAAAAAGAATGTGGGAGTGGAGCTCAAAGATTTGGCTGCTTTTGCCTGCAAAGCTTTGGGTAAAGATTTTAAGGATCCCAGTCCAGAAGTTACTGAACAGTGGGCTGTTTTTGAAGCCATGATAGACCTTATGACCCCGGAAGGATTCGCAGAGCTGATGGCCTCTATGTGGCCCGAGCTTTTAAATGCCATGCCTTTGGGTATGGGAAAAATGATGAGAACAATCGGTAAAATGGGCTTTTTTGGTGATTTTATGTTTGCTGTGATGAAGCCGGTTTTTCCAGTCCTTTTTCCAAAACTTATGCCTAAAATGATGCCCAAGGTTATGCCCACCATGCTAAAAAAGGTTGAAGAGAAGATACCTATGCCGGATTATATGGCTGAACAGATGCCTAAAATGATGCCCGAAGTCATGAACAATCTGATGCCTCATATGCTGCCAGATGTGGTTCCTCTGGTCGTGCCTGAAATGATATCCTATCTCAGAGGTCGAGCCTAAATCAGAACCACAGCATCTACGTACAATTCATAAGTACTGTCTTCAGTAAGGTCGTGGATTTTCACCTTTTCAACAGAATTAAGGCCGGAGATTTCTTTGATCTCCGATTCATAGAGGATTTTTACATTTGATTTTCTAAATTTTGTTTTGAGTTCATCCTTGAATTCTTGTGCTTTTTCTTTAGTTACATAAACTACTCTGGGTGAATGTTTGGCTAGGGTCTCTGCCAAATCAATGGATTCTTTTCCCTGGTCCTGAATCAGAACTCTTTGGTTTTTTAATGAAGAAGGTTCTTTGACTTTATGATAAACTCCTTTTCCCAGGAATTCTTTTTCTCCTTCGATTATTTTTAAAGAATTATTTTTTGTTTTTATTTTTTCTTCTTTTATGGCTTTTTGTTTTTTCTTATAGTTTTCTATGGCCTCTTTTAGAGCATCAGCAGCCAAATTCGAACAATGCATTTTGACGGGAGGGAGGCCATCCAGCTCATCCGCAACATCCTGGCGAGTTATTTTGAGGGCTTCATCCAGAGATTTTCCTTTGGCCAATTCTGTGATCATGGAAGCTGTGGCCACAGCAGAGCCGCACCCAAATGTCTTGAATTTGATGTCTTGAATTTTGTTGTCTTTGACTTTTAATGAGAATTCCATTAAGTCGCCGCAAACAGGATTTCCAACCGTACCTTTAGCAATGTCTTCTCCTTTTAAAGTGCCCACATTCCTGGGATTCCGGAAATGATCTAACACTTTATCTGAATAAGATGTTGATTTCATTTTATTTTCTCCTCTTTTTTAAAACAAGGGGGACAGCTTCCTCAACCTTTCCACCACTCCGGGTAGATTTTTTATAAGGGCGTCCACGTGGCTTTTTTTGGTAAATCTGCCCACTGTAAGCTCCAGCGATCCATGTGCTTCTTCGTGAAGCAGACCCATAGTGATCAGGGTGTGGGAGGGCTCCAATGTCTTTGAGGAACAGGCAGAGCCCGTGGACACAGCGATTCCTTTATCGTTCAAAGATAAAAGTAGGGACTCGCCTTCGATTCCGTCAAAACGAAAATGGGCATTATTGGGCAGCCTTATTTCAGGATGGCCATTAAGATGAGATCGCGGTATTTTTTCCAAGACTTCTTGGATCAATCGGTCCCTAAATAATTTCAGCTTTTTGACTTCATTTTTTCTTTCCTTCAAGACAATTTCTGTAGCCTGGGCCATACCTACAATGGAGGCTAGATCTTCAGTGCCGGAACGGATTCCACTCTCCTGTCCTCCCCCGATAATCTGGGGTGTGAGTTTGATTCCTTTTCCCTTATAGAGCACTCCCAGCCCTTTGGGCCCGTAAATATCATTGGATGAGAGAGTCATCAAATCTATGAAATCTCTTATTACATCAAGAGGAATGAGTCCTTCGGCAGCTACCGCATCAGTATGAAAGGCAAGTTCTTTTTCTTTACACAGACTTCCTATTTCTTTTATGGGTTGGATAGTTCCCACTTCATTACTGGCATAACCAATGGAGATGAGAATGGTATCGTCTCTGATGCGTTCCTTGATTTTATCGATATGGATTATTCCGTGATGGTCTACAGGAACTTTGGAGACACTGAATCCGGATTTCATGAGAAACTTGACTGTGTTGTGTATGGATATATGCTCAATTTCTGAGATAATGATATGTTTTCCTTTGTTTTTATTCCTTAATGCATAGCCTATAAGAGCCAGATTGTTAGACTCTGTGGCGCCCGAAGTGAAAATGATTTCTTCCGGTTTAGCTCGAATAAGCTCTGCGATTTTGGACCGGCTTTTTTCTAAGACATCTGTGGCCTTATCTCCTATGGAATGTAGAGACGAGGGATTGCCGTAGATTTTGTTGAAGTAAGGATCCATGGCCTTGACAACTCTGGGATCTACAGGTTTTGAAGACTGATAGTCAAGATAGATACTCATTTGCTTTTCCTTTTTTCTAGAAACACAGGGTGGTGTCAGCTTCCAAAGCCAGGTCATTTAAAGTGCCTGCTCCCACGATTTTCAAGCCAGGAATAAGATTGATTTCATCCATCCCTAACATTTTTTTGGAAGCTTCGCACACATAGATTTGGATTCCCATATCTAAAGTCTTTTTGATCACTTCGGATAAAGATGGAAAGGAACCTGCTTTTATATTCTCTGCAACTCCGGGCACAATAGTTCTGAGCCCTTGGCCTAAATAATACACCTTTGGATTGATATCCATAGCCTTGGCGGTTTGGGCGAGGACAAGTGGAGAATACTGCCTTTCCGGGTCATCACTGGTTTGAACGTAAAGAATTGATTTTTTTTTCATGTTTTCTCTCCTATTTGGTTTTTTTTATCAAAAACCTCATGGATTCATCTTTTTTTTCGAACTTAATGATTTCATGCCCTGTTCTTTTGACCAGTCTTTTTATGTCTTCTTCTGCCGCAGGGTCATCTGCCAAAACTTCAATGATTTCTCCGACTTTGATGTGGTCTAAATTTTCTCTGGTCTGAAACAAGGGTTCTGGGCAGAATAAGCCTATGCAGTCGATTGTTTTTTCAGGTTTGTTTTCCTGTGGCATTTTAACCTCCGCTAAAACTATAATACCTATAGGTATTATAGACTATTGTTAGTATAAGACTTCTTTCTCTTTTTGTCAATCCTTTATTTTTCGGCCTTTTGATTGTTATTTTCTCTTTTCCCTTCCATGGTGCTGATTTTCTCTTGAAAAACTAATTGATATCATTTATCCTGACCTATTCATAAAAAAACGGCGATGTTTTCATTACTAATTTATTTTCAGCGATATACAAGTTTTTATCAAGAACCATGTTTTGTATGTTTTTTCTGTTGACATTTTTAATTTTATTTGCCATTTTTTACCCATTGAGGCGAGCCGATGTTGCTGCATCGCTTTGTTACAGGGCCTTCGCAGTGAAGGACCACGACTTCATGCCCTGCGCCTTGGATCTGCAGCAACCTCGACTCGTGAATAATCCAGGTTAAATCAAACAAAAGATAGAGGGAGAAAAAAATGACAGATTATCTTATTATTGGCGCAGATGCCGCCGGATTATCTGCTGCGGTTCAGATAAAACGGGAAGATCCGGATGCTTGTTTGAAGGTGATAAATAAAGGCAGCATCATTTCATACGCAGCCTGCGGAATTCCTTATGTTATATCAGGAGATGTTGAATCTATAGAGAAACTCATCCATTTCACTCCAGAGACTATAGAGAAAAAAAGAGGAATTCTCGTTGAGGTTCAAAAACAAGCGATCCGACTTTTTCCAGAAGAGAAATCAGTTGAAGTTAAGAACCTTAAAACCGAAGAAACTTATAGAGAAAAATATGATAAATTGCTCATTGCCACTGGAGCTGTTCCCAATAAGCTGCCTTTTATTGATTATGAGGAAGAGGGGATTTTTAATTTGAATGATTTGGAAGATTTGAAGGAGATTCTCAGATATATCAAAAACCACCAGCCCAAACGAGCGGCTATTATTGGTGCAGGGAACATAGGACTGGAATTATTGGAAGGATTGAACTCAACAGGGATTGAAGTTCATGTTTTTGAAATGTTCCCAGAACCGGCTATGGTATGGCCTCCTTTGATACGTGAAGCTGTCAAGAGAAAAATCAAAGAGAAGGGCGTTCGATTTTCCGGTGAGGCTTCGGTTAAAGAGGTCCGGAAGACAGGGAAGGGTTTTGCATTAAGCACCAAAAAAGGATCGCATGAATTTGATATGGTATTTTCTGTTGTGGGGACCAAGCCAGCTACAGACTTTTGTAAAGATAAAATCAGAACGCTTGATAATGGAGCCTTGGTTATTGACCGAAAAGGGCGTACTTCTGAAGAAGATATTTACTCTGCCGGAGACTGTGCTTCCATATACCATAAGATTCTTGATAGAAATGTTTACTTTCCTTTAGGTTCCACCGCAAACCGGATGGGCCGGATAGCTGGGCTGAATATGGCGGGAAAAGATATTTATTTTCCTGGTATTGTAGGAACTCAAATATTTAAATTTTTTGAATTGTCCTTAGCGAAAACCGGATTGAGTCTGAAGGAGGCGGAAAAAGAAGGCATTCGTGCAGGAATCAGCTCTGCCAAAAGGTTAAACAAGGCTGGTTATTATCCAGATGCAAAGAAGTCAGAGGTTAATATTATTTATGATAGGTCATCCGGAAAGATATGGGGTGCCTCTGCGGTTAGCCAGGGAAATGCGGCTCAGTTCATAGATCCAGCCGCTGTAGCAGTGTTTGCAGGATTAAATGTTAAGGAATTGGGATGGTTTGATGCGGCTTATACCCCTCCTTTTGCTCCGGTATGGAATGCATGGGTATCTGCCTCCCTTAAACATAAAGTAGATTGAACTTTCAGCCCAGATGATTAGATGGGCTCAAATTCGTCCTTAGAAGCTCCGCAAACCGGGCAAACCCAATCATCGGGAATATCTTCAAAAGGGGTTCCGGGCTCCACTCCGTTGTCAGGATCCCCTTGATTTGGGTCATAGATATATCCACATACCGTACACTGATAAGATTTCATTTTGTTTTCTCCTTATTCTCTCTTTATGTTTTCCGAACTAATCATAAAAAAAATGACTATTTTTCCCATTTAGAATGGTTCTTAAAAAATCTTGTACGCCCCTGAAAATAAATAAATAATATAAACATCGCCATTTTTTTATGAATAGGTCAGTTTGGATTTGTTAGTTCTTTTTTGTATTTTTCTGTTTTACATAAGTGGGAGCATTTTTAGGCGTTTTCCCTTTTTTGACTTCATGATAAAAGGCATAAGTAAGGGGCTCTCCTTGTTTTAATTTTTTGGCTTCAACCAGCTTTCCTACAAATATAGTATGAGTGCCTACATCTAAAGTATCAGTCAGTGTGCATTCCAAATAGCCTAGGGTATTTTCTGTTACATAAGGAATGCCCAGTTTGCTTATTTTATAGTTAATGTCCTCAAATTTATCCAAATCCCGTCCTGACCTGAATCCAAACGTGCCAATAAATTTAAAGGGAGTCTCTTTCTCTAAGATGGAAACTGAGAAAACCTTGCTTTCTTCTATATATTTATGAGTGAGGTTGTTTTTGCTGAGGCAAACAAGAATCTTAGGGGGTTCTGAAGTGACTTGAATGACCGCATTGGCGATTTGCCCGTTGTATTTATTCCCTTTTTTCGAGCTTACAACATAAACTCCGTAACTGAGGTCAAACAAGGTGGTGATATCCATATTCATCTCCTTTTAAGCAACAGTCCATAATTATGGCAAGAATGATAAATAATGCAACCTTTTTATTAACCTGACCTATTCATAAAAAAATGGCGATGTTCATTTATTTGTTTTGATCTCAAGGATATGCATACTTTTTTAAAAAAATGACAACTGAAATATTTTTGTTTGTTTTTACTTTCA
>Ga0180434_10004381_pt1 | contig 17229 bp, 12 predicted proteins | sample SS_ome_7_FD_132453 | JGI IMG/M metagenome (GOLD analysis project Ga0180434, IMG submission 132453) | Hypersaline lake sediment archaeal communities from the Salton Sea, California, USA - SS_1_D_2 metaG | ecosystem: Environmental > Aquatic > Non-marine Saline and Alkaline > Hypersaline >...
CTCTGGTTGCAGCCGAAGACGATGTCATTCAACTGCAGCTCGATATCATCGACCTCGAAAACTCCGTTCGCGACCTGGAAGATGAAATCAAGACCGCCATGGGTGCGGACGGACCTGTTTCGTTGGACCCGGCCGACCTGATCGACATCGATGCAATCAAGCAGGCGATCGAGAAGTTCAGTCATCCACCCGAGACGGAGAACATTCATATCCGGCGGGCCCATTTGAGCACGGAGCTTGCCCAAAACCGGTATGACCTGGAAAAGGCGGAAAACAGGCGTTACCTGAGTTTTCTGCAATTTGATTATGAAATGGACGAGCGCCGTGATTTTGAAGAGGCCATGATCCTGCGGTTCGGAATTATGCTTCCCATCGTCAATCCAAACCGCCTCGACATAGACCGGAGGAAGATAACAAGCCTCAGGGAGAAGAGCGACTATGAGAACTTGAAACGGGAAATAGATGGGGACATCACTTTCTTTTTGAGGGATCTGGAACGCTCCATAAAGCAGTACGACATCCTGCTGGGAAGAAAGGCGGCCAGCAATGCGGAATCGTCTCTGGAGACCCTCAAGCGAATCGAAGGGACCAATCCGCTCAAGCTTCTCAAGATGAAGAAGAGCATGCTGAAGACCGAAGTGGCCATTACGAAGATGAAGCGCCGGATCCTCCGAAAATACGTAAACCTCCTGGATGTCTCCGGCAAACTGTCCGAAAAGCCTTTCCGGAATCATTTGTCAACTGGCCTGGAGCCCCTCGACCTATGAGAACCGCCCAGTCGATAGAATCATTGGGTCTGCTCGAGCGATTGGAGCTGAAGTTCCATATCCCGGAAACGATGGTCGAGCCCATATCGGACTTTGCTTCCGTCTATTGTTCGCCGGACAAGTATTCCCGGGACGCGGAAGGAGGGGTCTACACGGTCAACAGTCTCTATTTGGATTCTCCCAATTATCTGTTTCTCCGCAGGCGCCTGGACGGCTCTGCCAATCGAATCAACATGCGGGTTCGGTCGTACGGCGACACCGGCAAGCCGCCTTTCTTCCTGGAAATCAAGCAGAAGGAAGTTCGGATTGTCCGCAAATTCCGGGCCGGTGTTCTGGACCCCACATGGCACCATGTTCTCGAGGAAGCTGGTGCCGAGGCGCTTCGGGATTCCGATGTGGGAGGCCCGAGGGACCATTTGAACCTGTTTCTGCGGTTGGCCCAGACCTATCAAGCCGAGCCGAAAGTCCTCTTGCAGTACAAGCGGAGGGCCTATGTGTCGCAGGTCGATGACTATGCCCGGGTGACCTTTGACACGGATCTGAAATACTGCCCGCCTGCCGGCTATCGGCCGTGCGCGGAGGCGGCCTCTTTGAATCCGTGCGATCATGCCGCAGTGTTTGATCCGGGCTGCAACGTCATATTGGAGCTGAAATGCTATGCTTCGCAGGTGCCTCTGTGGATGATCGACCTTATCCGCGGATTCGATCTTCTGCGAAGAAGGTTTTCCAAATACGTAACCGCTGTTCGTGAGAATTTTCAACGGCATAGCCCCGGTTCCTTCGGGAGGCAGCACACCCTCCGTATCGGGTAAGAGAAGCGATGGCTGTGCGATTTTGTGTGAACAAGAACCGGGGTCTTGTGTCGAAACAAAGAGGAAGAATCTTCGCCGCAGGAATCCACTGAAGGCTTTCGGGCACAGAATTTCTTTCTGACATGCTTGCGGTATTTCATCAAAAGGAGTTGCATCATGAAGAGCCGTCTGTTTTGGGGCCTGGTCCTTTCATCGTTGTTTGTCCTCAACACCTGCGGCTTCCCTCCAGAGCGGTATGGTGATGGCTCAGACGGTGGTTCGACCGACTACACCAACTATGAAGCGCTTTTTTCCGACAACACCCTTCATGAGATCGAGATCGTCATCTCCCAGGAAGAATGGGACGGGCATATTCAGGACATGAAGGACTATGCAGAGAACGACATGATGGGATTGGGGCGAACCGGAAAGTACCGGAAAGCGACATTCGAGTATCGCGGCCCGGCAGGAGACCGAACCATCCGGGAGGTCGGGTTCCGGACGAAAGGCAATGCCTCCCGCACGATTCCCCAGGACATCGATGACGAGACCGGAGAGCACGGGGCCCTTCACCGGGCGCATTTCAAGGTGAAGTTCAATGAGTCCTTTGATCTCGCCGAGGGAACCGATGCATACCGGCAAAGGGATGACAGGCGATTCTGCCAGTTGCGGAAGCTCGATCTTCGGATGAACGCATTTGATCCCCCCTGGTGGGATGAGTCCAAGGTGCGGGAGATATACAGTTTCGATCTGCTGACCCGAGCGGGAGTGACTGCGCCCAGGACCGGTTCAGCAAAGTTGTTCATCAACATTGAAGGGGTTCGTCACTATTTCGGCCTCTATACCATCATGGAGCCGGTGGACAAATCCTTCTTGACCAAACGATACGGCAGGGACGGGAATGACGGAAACCTGTACAAGTGCCTTTTCGGAGATTCCGGGCCCGCGACACTGGAACCCATAGGAAACGTGCCGGTTCTCATGTTCGAGGAACGCCGGGTCATCGGGTCGAAGGACTGGACGACGAACTATCGGCCCACCTATGACCTCAAAACCAATGAAGAGGCGGCAGACCATACGGTGTTGCTCGATTTCATCAACAAACTGAATACCCTGAGGGGCAGCGAGCTGAAATCCTACCTGGACGACAATTTCAGGGTGAAGGACTTCCTCATGGCCCAGGCCGTCAATGTGCTGCTGGGCAAATGGGACGCCTACTGGACGATGGGGAACAACTACTACCTCTACTTCCACAATCAGGGCAAGATCGAGTTTATTCCGGTTGACTACGACATGGTATTCGGCCAGGCCATTCCCATGATCGACACGGATACCATAGGAATCTACGCATGGCCGAACATCGTCAACCAGTTTCTTGCTACACAGATACCGGTCTTTCTCGGGCTCCCAACGGATATTCCTGTGGAACTCCTTGTAGTCATGCTCAACCTCATCCACACGTGGGATTCGCCTCTGGTGAAGAAAATCTTCGAGATTCCCGAATATCGTGAGATCTACGAACAGTACATCGTCGACCTGATCACCCCGGCCAACGAACTCTTCGTCTACAGCGACTATGCAAAGACATACAAGAGGATGGCCGCTCTTTACGCGGAACACCTGGACAATGATATTGACGAAGCCGAAGAGATGAAGGACGCGGCGAGGGTGCGAGAATACTTCTATACACGCACAAAAGCCGTGATTGACGAACTGGGACTCGACGAAGGGGCATTCGAGACCCGAGCCACCAGCCTGGACCCGCCTTTCGGTATTTACGCCAGCCGTGACGTCTCTTTCCGTTCCATTGCTGTCACATGGGATTCGGAAGTCTACGGCGATTCCTTCAGCGTGTTCCGATCGGATAGCGAAGACGGACCCTATGAACGGCTGGGCGAGGGTATCACGGAATATGTCTTCGTTGATGATACGGCCGAGCCTGCCAGTGTCTATTACTACAAACTCAAGGCCCATATGGATGACGGCGTTGAGAGCGGCTACAGCCCCCCTGTCGTCGGATCTACCTCGAGTGCCGAGGTTCCGGCTCCTTCCGGGGTCACGGCCTCGGACGGGGTCTTCAATGATACGGTCCTGGTACTCTGGGATGCTTCGGAAAATGCGGACTATTACCGGGTCCACCGGTCAGAGACCCTCGAGGGGCCCTACGAGCAGGTGGGTGGTGACCTTTCCGGCACGGCCTACTATGACCTGCTGGTAGACGGGGACGTCCCGTACCATTACAAGGTAAAGGCCTGCAACGAGACCGAAGGCGAAAGTGACTTCAGCGCGGAGGCCGTGGGCAGGGCGAGCGCCGCAGGCGTCGATGGGCCTGAGTTCATACAAGGTGAACCCCTGGTGAGCGGCACATACAGATCAGAGGAAGAGATCATCGGAACATACACCTTCAACCCAGGGGGGGGCTGCACGAGGGTCATGCTCGCCGAGGAGGATCCCTCCGTGGATTATTACCATTTGCATGGGACATGGCAGTATGAAGGCAGCGGTTTGACCATGGAGAATTCTGCCGAGTACCTCTTCTATACCATTACAGTGTCCGAAGCCTATCCGGTTTCGTTCACGACCGACAATGGTGACAGCCTCTATCTGGTTGGCGTGGCACAGGTAAAACCGGATGAGGGCGAATTCATGAAATTCGTCGGAACCGGCCGGAACCGGATTGTTCTCGAAGGGTTTGTCCAGGACGAACTCATCATGGATGTTGAAGTGACGATCATCGTTCATGAAGACGGGAGCATGGACTCGACCTTCCTGATAGGCGAAGAGGAGCCGGTCATTGAATCTTATCCGGCGGATCCGGGAGCATTTCGGATTGCCGAGTTCGAGGGCGCATATTTCCTGGCCAAGGAAAACTTCAGCCTTGCCGCCCAGTAAGCGGGCACCCTGTTTCCAAGACCCCTGTCCGCCTCACGGGGGGCAGGGGCCTGTGCCGTCCATTATTCGAGGGGGGGAAAGGTCCCATGCTGGACATATTGGAATTGCAGACCACCGCGGTGAACCCGACGGTGATCACCATCATCTACACCGTTGTTCTTGCTTTCCTGCTGTCAACCATGATTGCCTTCACGTATCAGAAGACCTTCCGCGGGCTGTCTTACTCGCGGAACTACCTTCAGGCATTGGTTCTCAGCTCCATTGTGGCTTCCACCGTGATGCAGGCCATCGGCGACAGTCTGGCGAGCGGACTCGGAATGCTGGGCGCCCTGGCCATCATTCGGTTTCGAACCAGTCTGAAAGAACCACGGGACATCATCTTCATGTTTGCCTGTCTTGCAGCAGGCATCGCTTGCGGGGTAAACGGGTACGACATTGCCGTGGTGGGAACCCTCGCTTTCTGCATCATCGCTTTTGTCCTGCATTTCTCGCCTTTCGGCCAGGAAAGCCATTTTGACGGAATGCTCCGGTTCAACAGCGAAGACGATCCGGAAGCAAAGGCGATGCTCGAAGGCGCACTGAAAGAGCACTGCAAGGTTTTCGCCTTGATAACGCTTCGGGACATGGCCCAGGGCAAGCGGCTCGACTATGCCTATCACGTCAAGCTGAGGAAGGGAAAGAGCAAGACCGACCTCGTAAATGCCTTGAACCGTGTAGAATCAGTAAACGGCGTAAGCCTGATGCTGCAGGAGACCACTATAGATCTTTGATGGTCTTGTGAAGGACATAGAACGGTTTCTCCTCTTGTCTCTGCCCCTCGACTCATTGTCGGTAACCATCCCCTCCTTTCAGAGTGAAACGATTGCTCGCCCGACTGCATCCTCCCTGTAAGAGGAATTGCACGGAGACGCCTTCTGCGGTATGAAGAGGTGAGGCTGGAGGATGACCCTCCTGTTCGTCTACAGAGCAGGAAAGAGATGATCACACCAAAGGACCTCGTTCGGATCGCGGGTCGAGGGGACCCGATCTATCTCTATCCGGAGACCCCCTTCTGGTTCGTGCCGAGCCCTGCGGCGGACCGACTTCTTCGACCATGGATCAAGGGGGCGGGACGAGAGGAACTCGTCCGAGAATGGCGGAAGCGCTCGGGCGGGGGGCACGTCTCGGCTGCCCTGGATGTGGATCGTCTCTTTCGTTCGATCCTGCCCCCTCCGTCGAAACCCTACAGGGGAAGAAAGGCCCAGGGCCTCGAGCGCCTTTCCGAACTCTGGATCCATTTGACGGACCGGTGCAACCTGAAGTGCAGCCACTGTCTTTTCGAGACATGCCAGGGCTCGGGGCGGTCCCTCGAAGCCGGCAGGATCGCGTCCCTGGTCGAGGAGGCCTACGGCCTCGGTGCTCGACTGGTTTGCTTCACAGGAGGAGAGCCCTTTGTCTATCCCGGCTTCATCGAACTGCTTGGGTCCCTGCTGGCCGGCCACCGGGATCTCCGGGTGGCGATCCTCACGAACGGGACCCTGATTTCCGGCCAGAGGGGTGCGCTCGAGAGTCTCGACCCGGATCGCCTGCACTTTCAGGTCAGCCTGGACGGGCCGAAACAGACTCACGACGGCCTGCGCGGGCCAGGCACTTTCAGGAAGACCGCGGCCGCCCTGAGGGGCCTGGTCGATGCAGGCATCCCGTGCAGCGTCGCCATGGCGGTCAACCGGGAGAATGCCCCGGTCATGGAAGATCTCGTGGGGATCGTCCGCGACCTGGGCGTGAGGACCGTGCATTTCATCTGGCACTTCGTCCGGGGCGTGGGCGGGGAGCTGGAGAGGGCGTCGGTGAAGGCGCTCATCGAGGCCTTTCGGTGTGCTGTGGACAGGGCCCGGCTGCTGGAAGTGCACGTGGACAACCTGGAGGCGATGCGGGCGCAGGTCTTCTCCCCGGCCGGCACCCGGTTCGACCTGGGGAACGCGGCGTGGGAATCCCTGGCCGTGGGACCGGACGGCGCCGTGTACCCGACGCCCGCCATGGTGGGCCTGGAGCCGTTCCGGGCCGGCTCGATCGGGCGGGGCATCGAGAAGGTCTGGCGTGCGAGTCCCCTGTTCGAGCGAATCCGCGCCCTCTCCCTGACAGAGGTGCCGAAGATGCAGTCGGACCCCTGGAGGCTGATCCTCGGGGGAGGCGACCTGGACCACTGCTGTGTGCACGAGGACGGCAGCAGGGATATCCGCCGGCTCAGGGGAGACCCGTACCTCCCCCTGTACCGCGAGATGGCCGGGATGCTGATCGCGGAAGAAGCGAGGAGCCTCCCGGTTCCCGAGGGCCCGGGGCTGATCCTCCGTATGGGGGACATCACCACGGACTGCCCGTCCCCAAGGGAAGTGAACTTCACCCACAGCAACTGTCTCCTCTCCGTGGGCGAGGGAACGACCATGGGCCTCGTGCGAAGGTTCTACGAGGACCGTGCCGTCACCCCGGACGAGACGATCTTGAACCCGGTCTCCTACGAGGAGCAGGAGATCGAGTATATTCCTCTGGAGGCGCGAGTCCGGTTGTACGGATGCGGGAGCCCCGTCACCGACGCGGACGTAAGGGCCGGTGAGTCGATCGTGGATCTCGGTTGCGGCACCGGCGTGGAGTGCTTCATTGCGGCCAGGGAGGTGGGTGCCCGGGGCAGGGCGGTCGGGGTGGACATGTCGGACGCCATGCTGCACATCGCACTCCGTTCCCGGCCGGCCGTGGGGGATGCGCTCGGCTATGACAACACCACGTTCGTAAAGGGATACCTGGAGTCCATCCCCCTGGCCGACGGGGTGGCCGACCTGGTGGTCTCGAACTGCGTGGTCAACCTGAATCACCATAAACGAAAGGTCTTTCAAGAGATCTTCCGGATCCTCAAGCCGGGTGGGCGGTTGGTCATTTCGGACGTGGTCGCCGAGGTCGAACCGCCCCTGTCGATCCGGGCGGATCACCAGCTCATCGGGGAGTGCATCGGCGGGGCCATGGTGCAGGAGGTGCTCTTCGGCATGCTCCGGGACCTGGGGTTTGTGAATACGTCGATCGTGAAGCGATTTCCTTATCGAACGATCCAGGGGCATCCCTTCTTCTCTCTGACGTTCCGTGCCTGGAGGCCTGAGGAGACGGCCCGGCAGGAGGTCTCTGATGCGATCTACGGCGGGCCCTTCCGTGCGGTGGTGACCGAGGATGGGGCTGTCCTTCACAAGGGGGCACGGCAGAAGGTATCGATCGGATCGAAGCTCGACCCCAAGGCCCTGGGGGAGGCAGGCATCCTGCTCCTGGACCCGGCCTCGGGTTCGGTCACGAACCTGGAGGCGGAGCAGAGTTGTGCCTGCTTTGTTCCGCCGAGTGCGGACGACATCCCTGCGAGCGACGATGTGCCGGAAACGGGCTGCCTGATCTGTGGCGCGCCCCTGGTCTACCTGGCCGACCTGGAGGACAGGGCTTGCGCGCGGTGTGAAACGGTGAAGGGCGCCAACGCGGTCTGCGAGGAGGGGCATTTTGTCTGTGATGCCTGCCACGTCCGGGACCCGAAAGGCCTGATTCGAACCGTCTGCACGAGCACCCGTGAGACCGACATGCTCCGCCTCCTTCAGGAGATTCGTTCTGATTCACGGTTTCCACTTCACGGCCCCGAGCACCACGCCCTCGTTCCTGCGGTCATCCTGGCGACCTACCGGAATCTGGGCGGCCGGATTACCGAGAGGGACATCCTGGCCGGAATCGAGCGTGGCCTGAGTATTCCCGGGGGATCCTGCGGCTTCATGGGTATCTGTGGTGCCGCTGTGGGCGTGGGGGTCGCCTTTTCGATCATCCTGGGAGGGAATCCCCTCACACAGAAACCCAGGCAGGTGGTTCAGCGAACCGTGTCCGAGATCATCGGCGTTCTCGCCGAGCAAGAGGCCGTCCGCTGTTGCCGGAGGGAGTGTTTCCTCGCCCTGCTGGAGGCGGCCAGGCTCTCCGAGGACTTCCTGCCGGTGAACCTTTGGGCAGATGAAGCGTCCCCCTGTGAGCAGTACCCAGGGAACGCAGAGTGCAGCCGGACGGGCTGCCCATTCTTTCCGGGCATTGCTGTGCCTGTTCAGCCTGCCCCTTGATCCGGGCGTCTCATCCGGGTTTGCGAATCCTTTCAGGTAGAATACGGAGGCGGGCTGCAAGGGAATGAGGGGCCACAAGCTGCGCGACACGATTCGTCTTCTCTGCAGCCCGGACCCCGAGCGATCGGGCCGGAGGCTCATCGTCTTCACCCGGTTTCCGGAACCGGGAAAGACCAAGACCCGGCTGATACCGGTCCTGGGTCCGGAGGGGGCAGCCGAGCTGCACCGCCGTATGACCGAGCACATCCTCCGAAGGGTCCGACAGTTCCTGGCAAGCCATCCTGTTTCACTCAGGATTCGGTACCACGGAGGAAACGAAGAAGGGATGAGGCAGTGGCTCGGGGCCGACGTGCGTGCGGTTCCGCAGGGTGAGGGCGACCTGGGCAGGCGCATGCACCTCGCCTTTGCCAAGGCCTTCGAGCAGGGGATGAAACGGGTGGTGGTGGTAGGCTCGGATATCCCCGGGATCCGGCCCGTCCACTTTGCCAGGGCCTTTGCCGCCCTGAGGCGCAGGGAGGTGGTCATCGGGCCTGCCCGCGACGGGGGGTACTACCTGGTCGGGCTCCGCCGGCCGGCTCCCGATCTCTTTGACGGGATTCCGTGGGGAACCGGAGAGGTGCTGCAAAGAACCCTGGACGCTGCGGCAGCAGGCAGCCGGAGCGTGGCCTTCCTGGACCCTCTCGACGACGTGGATCGCCCGGAGGACATCCCGGTCTGGGAACAGGAGGTCCGGGACGAGGGCATGTCCGACGAGCGCGAGACCCTGTCGATCATCGTCCCCGCCCTCGACGAGGCGGACCGAATCGAGTCCGCACTGGCCGGGACCCGAGGGATCCCCTCGGTGATGGAGAGGATCGTCGTGGATGGGGGTAGCCGGGACAGGACTGAAGAGAGGGCGCGCGCCTGCGGGGCGAACGTGATCACCTCTGTCCCGATGAGATCTTCCCAGATGAATGCGGGCGCCCGGATCGCCGAGGGAAGGGTTCTCTTGTTCCTGCACGCCGACACGAGGCTGCCGCCCGGTTTCGAACACCACGTGCTCGAGATCCTGGACCGTCCCGACACGGTTGCAGGCGCCTTCCTGCTGGGGATCGAAGGGCGCTTTCCGGGGCTGCGGGTCATCGAGTGGCTGGCGAATCTCCGATCGATCTGTATGGGGATGCCTTACGGCGACCAGGCAATCTTCCTCCGGGCGGATCGTTTCCGCCAAGCGGGTGGATTCCCGGAGATCCCGATCATGGAGGACTTCGCGTTCATGCGGCGGCTCCGGCAGGAAGGCCGGATCGGGATTGCTCGCGCAGCCGTGACAACCTCGGGGAGAAGATACGGCCAAATCGGCTTCTGGCGAACGACCTGGCTCAACCAGTTCATGATCGTTGCCTATCTGGTGGGTATTTCCCCCGCCCGGCTGGCCCGTTGGTACAGGACCGGCCTCCGACGCCGATCCGACTCCGAACGCGAGGCCCCTTCCTCCACGACAGGTAGAGACGCTGAGTGACACAATTTGACGTGATATGTTCAAGGACTACGGGGAGGAGTCGACGTGATCATGGATGCCGGAGTGGGCCATATTGACTTGCAGATGGACCCTATCCCATCACGGGCCATAAGCACCACCACCGGCGCAGCGGAACCCGATGAAGTTGTCCTCTCCGTCGGGATTGTTGACGTCGCGATCGGACACGCGCAGGTTGCCCTGGGGGCTGTACCAGGAGCCGCCACGCAATCCCCGAGATGTACCGCTTGCTGGTCCCTGAGGGTTGTTAATGATCCCATGGTCCACGCAGTATTCGTAGTAGTGTCGATCATACCAGTCGTTGATCCACTCCCATACGTTCCCCGACACGTCATGTAGCCCGTAGCCGTTGGCCGGGTAGTATCCCACCTCGCTCGTGTCGTCATCCCACGGGTCGCCCGAGTGCCAGTAGTTCGCGTCCGAGCCGATGATCGTATTCCCCCACGGGTACTGGCTGCCCGAAAGGCCCCCTCGGGCCGCGTACTCCCACTCCGCTTCGGTGGGAAGACGCTTTCCCGCCCAGGTGCAGTAATTCTCGGCCTGATACCAGTCAACCCAGACCACCGGAAAGTCGACATAGAGGGGATCCCCGTAGTAGCTGGTCCTCGAATAGCTGCCCGAATACATCGGGACCGTGCATCCCCCGGCATCCACGCACGCAGTGTATTCAGCATTTGTCACCTCGTGCACGTCCATCTCAAAGGCCGAGATGCATACAGTGTGCACCGGCAACTCGTCGGAAATGATCGCCCCCAAATGGTCGCCCATCTCGAAGCAGCCACAAGGGATAGAAGCCATCCCCGGGGTCGGGTTTCCGCAATGCGCATCAATTTCCTCATAGCAATAGTCCCCGGGGCATTGATTGTCTATGCCATCGCAAAGTTCAGGCGCACCCGGGTATACATGCGGGTTGCCGTCGTCGCAGTCGTTTCCTCCGCAAGCTTCATTCAGGTATGTATCTCCGTCATCATCCCATGGAACCGCGAAGCAGACTCCACCGGAACACACATCATCCAGGGTACAAGGATTGCCGTCATCGCAAGGATCCGTGTTGTTTGTATAGACACAGATAGAGTCTACACACTGCTCATCTGTGCACGGGTTCAGATCATCACAGTCCTGTACCACCTCGCACGGAATCTTTTTTTCCCATGTAGTCTGTCCCGCGAGAAACATTGCGGACAGGAGAATCATTCCTGTCCAGACCGGAAGGAGATTTCGGCTCAACATGATTACCCTCGCTCGCTTGCCGATGATACATGGAAGTAAAAAGCTGACAACTCTAATTTATCTAAATAAATATTGTTTTGTCAATGGCGTTTATCCAGGACCCATCATGGGCTACGGCCACGGTCCGGCCGAAAAAGATCAATTGTGGAGTGGGGGCTACGCTATCTTCATGGCGTGGAAATACCATAGGAAGGGAGGGAAACTGAAGGGAATTGTTCTTGACATGATAAATGATGTTCATTATATTGAACATTGTTCATTGAAGTCTCACGCCCGCAGCATATTCCTTTTTTCATGACCAAGAGGAGGGATCGCCATGTACGATTTTATGCTGACACCCGAGGAGAGGGCACTCAAGGATGAAGTGAGGAAATTCACCCGGGAGGAGGTTTCGAGCGACTTCCTGAGGGCACTGGACAAGGACGAGATCGTCTACCCCAGGGAGTTCGTCGAGAGGTTGGCCGAGCACAACCTTCGGGGCATTCGCTTTCCGAAGGAGTACGGCGGCAGGAGGATGAACTGGGTTGCCGATGTGACGGCAACCGAGGAAATCGGATGCCTGGGAATGGCGCTCGGCTGCGCCTTTGTCATGCCCTCCATCGTGGGCGAGGCACTGAACGTGTTCGGCACGGATGAGCAGAAAGAGAAATACCTGAGGCCCTACCTCGCGGGTAAGCTTGTCTCTGCCGAGGCGTTGACCGAGCCGCGGGGCGGCTCAGATTTCTTCGGGGCCACGACCCGGGCCGTCTTGGATGGGGACCACTTCATCCTCAACGGCCAGAAGCGCTTTGTGGTCGGTGCGGAGGGTGCGGATTTCTTCACGGTCTATTGCAGGACCAACTTCGAGCCGGATGCCCACAAGTACAATCGGATCAGCATGCTCCTGGTTGACAAAGGTCCGGGTGTGGAGACCGAGTATCAATACGGCCTGATGGGATGCAGGGGGGGTGGAACGGGAAGGCTCGTCTTCCGGGACGCAAAGGTTCCCAGAGAAAACCTGGTGGGAGAGCTTCACGGAGGCGCCCTGGTCTTCAACCAAATGATGATCCCCGAGAGGCTCACCTCTGCCGCCGGTTGTCTTGGCGTGTGGGGAGCACTGGACCTGGCGGTGCGCTATTCGGACAAGCGCACGGCCTTCGGAAAGCTCATTAGGAAGTTCCAGGCGATCAACTTCATGGTGGCCGACTCGATCATGCAACTCGATGCGGCCCGGGCTCTGACGTACATGGCCGCGCGCGCCGTGGACGAGGACTACACGAATGCGCGACGCATGGTGAGCGAGGCAAAGAGGTTTGCCACCGAGTCGGCCTGGACCGTGGTGAACAACGCCATGCAGATCATGGGAGGCATCGGATACACCGAGGTCTATCCGATCGAAAGGTCCTTGCGGGACATCCGGCTTGCCCTCATCTGGACCGGCACGAGCGAGATCATGAACCTCCTGATCCAGCACGAGTACTTCAACGAGGTCCTCGGCCCGGACTACGACAGGAGGGAGATGGAAAAGGACGCCATGCAGCCCGACGAGAGCGAGCGCTGCTTCACGGACGAGGACATGTGGAGTGTCCATGAAAGCAAGCCGGCCGGCTAGTGCGGTGAGTTGGAAATACCGCTATGTTTCAGGAGGCCTGGGGTTCGGTGCTGACCCGGGTTCCCTCTCCGATTTGCTTGGGCTCCGTCTCTCCCTCCCCCGAAGTCGCCCGGCGCAAATCTCCGACGGAACCCGGGTCAGCACCGAACAACCTTTGATCTGCCATTGAAACATAGCGGCCATTTTCTGCCTGACCTGACTGTCGAGCCACCTTGCTTTGCATGGGGCTGTGATCCGGAAAGGGGTGAACGGAATGCCCGATCGGAAGCTGGAAGGAGAGGAGTGTGTCGTGACCATCCGCTTTCGGTTCGAGGGAAGGGAGGATCCGGTCCTGTGAGTGCCGCCACCCTGCACGCCCTGCGAGAAAAGGAACGGGAGGCCCGGAGGGGGTTGATTCTCTCGGCCGCCCGGAAACTCTTTGCGGAAAAGGACTTCAGGAGCGTTACGGTCCGGGAGATCGCCAGGGCTGTCCAGGTGAGCCCCGGGACGATCTACCGCTACTACGAGAGCCTGGACGACCTCTTCCTCGACGTCTTCTTTGCCGGGGCCCTGGACCTGACCGAACTCCTGGACAGGGAACGCAAGAACGGCGACGGGTGCACGCTTGCGAGGTTCTGCGAGATCTATGTGGGGTACCTCAACGAGAACATGTCTTTCTACCAGATGATGGGCCACTTCATGCTCGGCGGAAGGCTCTCCCCCGAGGCCACGGAGCGACTGAACCCGATCATGCGAGAACTGCTGGACAGCATCGAGGGGATCGTGAGAGAGGCGGGCCTCATAGACGAAACCCGACTGGTTGTCCACGCCCTTTTTTCGGCCTTGAACGGCGTGATGATCAGCTACGCACGGTACCCGGGGCGAAGCCTGGAAGAGATCCGAAGCCACACGCTGCGGCTCGCTTCGGTCGTTGCCGGTTTCTTTGAGGGGACAGGGCACTAGCCCGCCCGCCCTTTCAGTTGTTCCCGAATCATCTCCTGCAGCTCTTCCTTGATCTCCTCCTTCAGGATGAGGTAGGAGAGGATCGAATCTGCCTTGAGCTGCGGGATGAGGATGCCTATGATCAGAATCATGAAGAAGGCGATAACGCCAAGGGCGGGTGCGGTCTTGAAGTAGAGCATGAAGGCTGCGATCACGATCAGGGGGAGCAGGGCGGCAATCTGGAGCATTCTCCATTTCTGGAATTCCCTCCACGTGAAGCTTCCCCTCGCTTTCGACTCATTCATGGCAGGCACCTTTCATGATACGAACGTGGAATCAATGGGTACGGCCGGGAACGAGATCCATTATACGATAAAAAACGAATCAGGAGAAGAACAGAATCAACATTCCCCGGGCACTTGAGAAAAGAGTACACACCCTCTACCCTGATTGCCTGGAGCAATCGGGCGTTTTCGGCCACGGCCGGGCTTCATGAATTCCGCAACGACCCACCGGAGGAGAGTCACCATGAAAGACGTCTACAAGGACTTGGCCCTGAAGCTGGACGGGCTGCCCCAGGGGTATCCCGCCACAGAGAGCGGTGTCGAATTGAAGATCCTGCAGAAGATCTATTCTCCGGAGGAGGCGGAGATGGCCTTGAAGATCAGGCCCATTCCGGAACCGGCCGCGGGAATCGCGCAGAGGCTCGGAAAGCCGGTGCCTGAGATGGAGGCCATCCTGGACGACATGGTCGGCAAGGGTCAGATCGGCTCCTTCAAGCATCAGGGCCAACAGATGTACATGTTCTTCCCCTTCGTGATCGGGGTGTACGAGTTTCAGTTGGATCGGATGGACAAGGAGCTGACCGAGTTGTTCGAGGAATACGCGCCCGTACTTCTGAAGGAGTTCGGAGGGCATGCGCCGGCAGCGGCCCGGGTGGTGCCGATCAGCAAGGATGTGGGCGCCGATCTCCTGGTCCATCGCCACGAGGACATTCAAGGCATGCTCGAGGAGGCCCAGTCGTTCAAGGTGATGGACTGTATATGCAGAAAGGAGCAGGAACTCGAGGGCAAGCCATGCAAGTACCCTGTGGAGGTCTGCCTGAGCTTTTCGAATGAGGAAGATGCCTTCGAAAAGGACCCCCTCGGCAGGGTCATCTCAAAGGAAGAAGCCTTCGCGGTCCTCGACAAGGCGGAGGAGGAGGGGCTGGTGCACTGCACCTACAACGTGCAGAACGGCCAGGCCTTTGTCTGCAACTGCTGCCCCTGCTGCTGCGGGATTCTCAGGGGGGTAAAAGAATACAACGCGCCCTACATCCTGGCCAAGAGCAATTTCGTGGCCCTCATCGACCAGGACGAATGCGTCCAGTGTGGGATCTGCGCGGACGAGCGGTGCCCCATGGAAGCGATCGTGGAGCAAGACGGCGACTACAAGGTGCTGCCCGAGAGGTGCATCGGGTGCGGCGCCTGCATTTCCACTTGTACGACGGATGCGATCCAGCTTGTCCGGAGACCCGACTCCGAGCAGGACACGCCGCCGGCAGACCTGATGGATTGGACGGTGAAGCGGGCCGCAACCCGCGGGGTCGAGTTGAAGTTGGATTAGCGAATCGCCTGGAAAGCGATTGTCCACGGTATTCGACCATCCGAGGTGAAAGGGCAAAGGCGAAAGGCGAAAGACGAAAGGGAAGGATCAAGTATTGAAGAGGGAATCAGATCCCTTCTTCTTCACCTGAAGCCAGTCTTCCGTCCCGGGGTCTCTCGGCTGGCTGTTAGCGTGTTGCCGTGCCAGTTCTGCGATCCCGAAAATCGACGAACTGCCTTATCCTCGCATAGGCGCGAAGAGCCCGTTCCGGCGTCGGATACACCGGAATCCCGGCGCCGCAGAGCGGCTCGAGCCAGTCTTCGAGTTGAACGAAACCCGGATAGGCCACGGCAATGACCGACTTTTCCGTCGCCTTGCCGATCTTCATCAGGCCCTCCAGGTACACCTGGTTCGTCTCCTCCGAGATTCCGCCCCCAAGCATCACGATCGCATCCACGTTCCGGTCTTCGGTCAGGGTTTGTAGGGTGTCCAGGTACAGGTTCAGCTCGAAGGATGCGGAGAGACCCACGTCCACCGGGTTCCGGTAGCTCGTTCCGGTTGCCGGCAGGCTTGCGTTGAGCCGCTTCCGGGTCTCTTCGCCGAGGGAGGCCATGGTCAGGCCCCATCGCTCCGCCGCGTCTGCAGCCGATACCACCGGTCCGCCGGGCCCGGACACGAGCACGATCCTGCCCTTCCCCTCCCACGGCAAGTAATGCGCGGCCATGACGAGATCCATCATCTCCTCGAGATCGCTCACGTCCAGGACACCGTTCTGCTGAAACAGGGCCTTCCACATGTTTTCGTCCCCTGCGAGAGAGCCTGTGTGCGAAGCGGCAGCCCTTTGACCGGCCGCGGTCCGCCCTACCTTCCACATGATCAGGGGCTTGCGGCCGGCGATGGTCTCCATCGCCCTGGCCAGGGATCTTCCGTCTCGCACCCCTTCGGTGTAGGCGCAGATCATCCGGATATCCGGTTGCCTTCCCATCCACTCGAGCAGTTCGGGAAGGTCCACGTCGCACCCGTTTCCGTAGCTCACGGCGTGACGCAAGAAGAGCTTGCGTGGCTCGAAGGCCTTCATCAGCAGGTTACACAGGGAGCCGCTCTGGGATATGAGGCCCACGCTTCCGGATTCCCGGGGCATCTCAGGGAAGAAGGCGAGCCCGGCACTCGACGAGTGAACCCCCATGCAGTTCGGACCCAGGAGGCGAAAACCTCCCTTCCTCGCCACCTCCTTTATGCGTTCCTGTTCATCGAGGCCCTCCCGTTCTCCGCTTTCCCCGTACCCGGAGGTATAGAGGATCACGATCTTCACGTTCTTCCTTGCGCAGTCCTCCAGAACGTCCATCACCCGCGCCTTGGGCACCATCACGATCGCCATGTCGACCGGGTCCGGCAGGTCCGCGACACGAGGGTAGGATCGAAGGCCGTCGATCTCCGTGGCATTCGGGTTCACGGGATAGATCGGCCCGGCGAAACCCTGGTCCTTGAGCGCCATCAAGAACAGAGTGCCTATCTTGAAGCTCCTTGGAATTCCGACCAGAGCGACGGACCTCGGGGAAAACAGGGTCTGCAGATCTTCCATTCTTGTTGACCTCATCGATGCTGGGTGTTTCGTCGGGTGGATTCCCCTGGCAAAAGGTTGGGCACTTGGCTATAATTCCCCCATAGAATAAAAGGCCGACCCATCAGGAATCACTGCCTCGGGAACGTACGGACGATGAATACGGGTTCAGCGATGAATATGGGTGCCAGCCTGTTCATGCTCGTCGGGGCAACGCTTGTTCTGCTTGCTTTTGGTCTCCCCCTTCTGTTATGTCCAATGGCATGGGCGCGC
>Ga0180434_10004382_pt1 | contig 17228 bp, 25 predicted proteins | sample SS_ome_7_FD_132453 | JGI IMG/M metagenome (GOLD analysis project Ga0180434, IMG submission 132453) | Hypersaline lake sediment archaeal communities from the Salton Sea, California, USA - SS_1_D_2 metaG | ecosystem: Environmental > Aquatic > Non-marine Saline and Alkaline > Hypersaline >...
ACACTAGCAGTCAACCAATTCAACCGCCATTCTTCATAACCATCTGACTTCTTTATCATTATAATCGATCAACCTACTATTTCTTAGTGATCTCAATTTAGTAGATAGGTTTTGCTCCCCAAATACTTTATTAAGTTCCTTCCTGGAAACTTCCTTATGTTTCCTTATGTACTCTCCGATTTCTCTTATTCCGTTCATTTTGACAATAAACCCCCTACCCAATGGCGCACTGGGTAGGAGGAAAAAGAGGTGATAAAACACAGTTTCCTGCATAGAATCACTCTTGGTCGGTCAAACCAAGAATATAAGGTGTGTCTCTTTCGTTCTCTTTGGTTTCTCTTTCGTTAGCTCTATATGAGAGTGTCATTCCAACCTCCAATCCTTCCAGTGTTTGATAGGTTTCTTTCCTATGTCACAGTCATTACATGGGTATTCATCAACTGAGCATTTCATTATCCTTTCATAATAACAGTTACCGCAGTTCCTGTCATCCTCTACTATTTCATAATGTGGGAATTTAAGGAAATCTAATAAACTCATCGTCACTCATCCTCTTTATTGCTGCTTCTTTCTGTTGCTTGGTATATCCTTTTTTGAAGTTGTTTTCAAACTTAAAGAATACCCCATTAAACATGAACTTATGTTTGTTGTAAAATAAACTTAGATCCTTTATGGAAATGTCATCGGCTACCTTTATGTAGGTAGCCATCTTAATACATCTCCCATTCACCGAAGTTAAAACTCCAGTAGTCATTTAGGTTTATTATTTCCATTGTTACGCACCTCTTTTTTTCTTATATCTTTTATCTTCTTTAGCCATCGTTTAATGGCCTTGTTATGACGATCAATCTCTTTTCTATGGTTTCTTATGATTCTAAAGTAGTTCTGTATGTCAACTTCATCGTAAGGGTTTCTGTTCATTTAATAACCTCGATATTATATCATCATAGGTTTCTCTTGGATGAACCTTCATTTTATCTAACTTCTTTTTATTAGACGTTGAAACCTTTATAGGTTTTTTGTATACCATAGTAAACTATGAGTTACACTAGTATATAAACTTTTCTATTTTATAGCCCTATTTACTAGTTCACTAAGAAGTAGTTACGTTGTGTTGTTACTATGTGTTGTACCACAACCTATCCGTTTTGTAAAGATATATCCCCTTCAGCTATCTTAACTTTTTGGGTTGGATTCATCCTTTTCTTTTCAACTTCTAGCCATCCTTGAAGATATTTTTCACTGGCATCATCACACCAAGTATTCATGTTTTCTGCTGTGTCATGTTGAAAACTGTTTACCTCTACGTTATGATGCCATGAACTAGATACATAACATTTGCATCCAGTCCAGTTTATACAACTGCCTTTATCTTCTTCTGCGCATTCACATTCATAATAATTCTTTAGTGTGTTTTCAAAAGAGGTTTTGTCAAAACCTTTGAAACCATCGATAGATGTTAAGTCATCGTCATTTAGTGTTAAAGTAGTGTCTTTGTTGCTGACTCCTAGATTAACAGTAGCTATAGTAAACACTCCACTTAGTATAGTCATAAAGACTATTATCCCGATTATAGTTTGTTTTTTCATCATTAATCACCTACTCTTACTAGATTAAGATTACCTCCGTAATATGTGCCTGAGCCTGTACCTCCTTCATTTGCTACCCTGAGGCTTACATTATTGCCTATTTCAAGCCTTAAAAAACAGTTCCCATTCATAGAAGTAATATCACCACCCGAAGCCATCTTTTTGTGACTATCACAGCTCTCTATATAATCTTCGTTCACGAAAACAGAGGTTCTATAGACGTCATTGTTTTCTCCGTCACCTGTGGCTGTATAGATTGCCTGATATACTCCGTTAACTTGAGCTGTTAAGCTAGAGTTAAGTCCATATCCTATATTATTAGCTTTGAATCCATTTATGAAATCAACATCTTCCATAAATAAAGTATAGTTATAATCTGCAATATCAAAACTTAAAGCTCTGCCTGAATGGTTATGGTAATGCATACCTCCGTATATCTGGTTTCCTGTTATGTTTTGAGTTACGTTTAAATCTCCTTTGATTAAAGTATCATCGCCAAACTCTACATTACCTAAACCAGTTTTTATGGCAATGTTTTCTGTTGCGCCTGTTATATTTCCAATTTCTATGCCTATATTACTATCTCCTGTAAAGTCTATAGAGTCGTGATAATAACCATGCCAGTTTCTTATGTCAATATTGTTTTCACCGCTAACTAAAATATACTCCATATAATAATCTTCTATAAACCCTTTCATAGAATCACTATCTTGGTTAAGTCTTTCCATGTTGTGGTAAAATATGCTGATATTGCCTGTAGCTGAATTGTCAAAGCCTGCCACATTATTGGAAAGTCTTACATCAGATGTAGAATTATAATCACTGTACCATCTGATAATGTTTTGTATGCCAGTTTTTACTCCTGTAATAGTATCAGTAGGTTGAACCCAATAATCGATCCATGCGTTATTTGCTGTATCTGTCGATGTATCTTCGCTGCCTTGTCCTTCTATGTTAAACCTGACGTTTTCCCTATCGAATCCTATGCCTAAACCAGAATCAAAGTTGTTATTATCCTCTATTACAACTTGTCCTGAACCTACGTTATTAGGGGAGAGTATCATATCTTGATTGTCATAGTACCAGCAAGCATCATCAGCATTTCCACTACAGGTTTGTACGTTATCTCCACCTAACCTATTGTCAGCAGAACCTCCATTAAAAAAAGCGTATGCAGTGTCTCCTCCTATTCCACCTGCATAAAAACCATAGCTTGTAACTGGAATCCCTGCATCTGCTCCGTCAAGTATGATTGCTTGAAATGCTTTATTATCTATCACTTTACTGCCTGAAACTTCAGAACCACTAGCTGATATAGTAGTTGCATAACCGTAGTTATTTGTAGATAAACTTAAACCTGCATTATCAGCATCAAGTGATTCTGTTACTAATGAAATACTGCCATAGTTGCTATAAGCGTGGATACTGCCACCCGTTATAGTGCCGATTCTATCTAATGTAGTATGAACTCCGAAATTTTCCTCAACTAAAGCTATTATAGGTGTAGCTGAATGGGCAGGATTCACATTAACATCATTTCTGATTCCAAATGTTTGGGGTGTATCTATAAAAGGAACACCATTCATAACATGACCTTGGTCTATTTCGTTATATATTCCGTAAGAATTTACTACAGAAGATGAAGCAGAAGTGATTATTTTTCTGTCTGAATAGATATTGTAGTTGGTAGCTGTTCCTGTATAGTCATTTGTTTCAGCATCTACTTTCAATAAAGTATCTTCCGAAGCTGAACCTTTTATCTCTACTTTACCAGGCCCGACGTAAAGATTTTCTGTTACATTTAATTCAGAATTTATATTAGTATCCATATTAATATTAAAATCCATTGAACCTCCTAGTTCATCTAATTGTAAATCTGTACTATCAAAATACAGATGAGCATCAGGCAATGCTCCTAGTTTTAGACCATTTGTATCTTGTTGAACTATAAGACTGCCTGTTTTCAATATGGTGTTCCCGCTTTTGTCCATCCTTACAACTTCATTCAGTACATTATTATCATAACTTGTATAAAATGCTAACCCCCAATCGTCTGCATATTGGGTACTACTTTCTCTTATACCTTGTATTGCAGAACCTACTTGATTATATCGATAATCAGCATAAGCTCCTCCGAAGCCAATAGCTCCGCCTATACCAGTAGCATAAGAAGAACTAGAGTCCATTATTGATAAAGGTACGTCTAAGTTTGAATCTCCTGTTATATTGACAGTACCCCATATTACTGCTGTACTTGATCCATCTCTTCCTTGAAAATTGTTCTTTTCATTGACTTGGAATCTTGCTTTTAGATTGGAAGAAGTGGAGTTTATCCCAACATTACCATCCATAAATAAGTAATTCCCATAACCGCTAAAATTATAATCAGGAGAACCAGTTAAAGGGTAGCTTTTTCTTTGTGAGCCGTCAAATTCGTCTTTAGTGTCGATTCCATCTCCGAAAATGATTCCGATATTATCATCTAATAGATAAATGTCATCTTCAAATATTGAAGTATAAGCTACTTCAAGATAACCTGTATTAGAAGGTATCTTACCGATGCCTACATTATTATCATCCCCTGCGACTATCTGATTTGGATAATCAACCCCTGCTGTCATGTGCATCGGTCTGACTGTTCCTGTGCCTACTCCTAAAGTTCTTATCAATCCTTTTGTACTGTCTTTTTGCAATTGTATAGCCTCTCTGTTAGTTATATCTTCAGGAGTTCCCAAATCAAAAAAGTTTAATGCGATAGTATCAGTACCATCTCCATCTTTAGTATAAAGCTCAAAGTCTGCTCTTTGTCCTGAATCCTGTGCCTGTATAGATAAAGCATTTGCTCTTTGTCTTATCCTATAATCTTGTGCGTCGAGAGTTAGGTATAGTTCTTTGCTTGTTGTGTTTCCCTCTACTATCAAACTATCCCTTATCTTTCCATCGGAAGCATTAAGCCATTCAGTTAAATATATTTTAGTGGCATTGATCTGGCCTGTTACGTTGTAGTTAGTAACATTGATATTGAAAGTATGGCCTGTAAAACTATTATTACCAGTCCATATATTATTCCCCCCTAGCTGGCCATATATAGTATCAGCCCTATTCTTGCTCAACCAGTTAATAGTAGAAGAAGAAGTTTCGGAAAAAACTAAATATGAAAATAGAAGAAGTATTAATATATATAGTAACTTTTTCATTTATTAAGGTTATTAGTTACTTAACTATTTAAAATTTTCTATAATTATGGGGGAATTTCTGGAGGTTCTTCTTCCACCGCTATTCGATCATCGGTAGGATCATTAGGATTTCTAATATCCCCTCCTAATGCTTCGGCTATTTGAACTTGCTTAATTCCTATCTTCTCTGTAACATCCACCATATTATCCGAAATTTTTACCATAGCATTTGCCAATAGATAAGTCATAACCACCAAAGATAAAGCCCATAATCCTGTTACGATCCAGGGAGTTAAAGCAGCGAATATATCTTTTCTTTCCTGTATCCTTTGCTTCTTCTCGTATATCTCAGTCTTGATCATTGTAGAACGATCATGTGCCATAGGCCTGAATATCTCTTCTCCTGTTTTCTTGTCATAACCCCCTGTCAATAATGTGGCACTATCCTCTTCTAATAGAACCCTCACCATCTTTCCATGCTTTCCCCAATTCTCCACACATTTAGCAGTGACTTGGGGAGTAGCTTTCTTTAGTCCTTTTAACAGGTAATGAGTAGCTCCACTCTTTCTTTCCAGTTTTTCAAGAACATCCATATAATAAGGCCTCAAAGCACTTAAAGGAATCCTGCTTATTATATTCCCTTCGGCATCCCTTTCTGGCCTCATTACCCCTTCCCCTAACTGGTAAACCATAGCCTTCCATTTCATAGTCTTTGGCCTGGATATATGCCAAAGCCAGAAACCTAGACCAGTCCCTATTATACCAACTACAAATATCGACAAAACAAGTAGCCATATTTCCATTTTTCCTACCTCCCTAGTAGCTTATTCTTTAAGTTTCCGATCATTCCCATTCCTTTAGTCTTCCCCATTGCCTGAGCAGGGGGTCTATCTGTCATCTGTATATTCTCTGTTCTCTGTACCGACTCTTTTAGCAGCTTATTATATTTTCCATCTCCAGCTCCCATTAGAACGAGTAAAGCAGTATGAAATAACTCTGTAGAGATTCTTCTTAGATCATCGCTTTTGATACCAAAATCTTCCCTAACCCCCAGATCAAGATATACCACATCTATTATATCCATCTGGAAATCATCATAATCTTGCCTAGAAATATCTGTGATTATATTGGTTTTCTTAGCATAAGTCTTTAGAAACCCTATACACCAAACAGCACACTTCATATTCATTATAGGTTCTACATAAGGGTTAGGCACATATTTCTTCTTTTCTTCATCCCATACTATACCCAACCAGTTATTTATGGTTTCCTTTAGTTGGGGATCAAAATCCGTCAATTCTTTAAGAAGTTCGGAATGCTTCTCCATTGCCGATCTGCCCTCTTCCCCTAGTCCAAAGTCACCAAAAGAATCATTAAATAGGTCATTGTCCTTCAACCCCATATCGTCATCTTTTATATCGGGTTCTGTGTCCGTGTCAATATCTTCTATATCTTCTTCGTCTTTCATTTTCCTTCACTTCTTGCAATGCCTCAGAAAAACTATATCCTTTCATTAAGAAACCTCTCAATATCCTAATATTATCATCGCTAATTTCTCCAGAAAGTTCTTTGAGTTTGACTTTGTCATCCTTTAAAATCTTTGTCATTATTTCTTTCTCTTACTGAATTTCACTATAAGTCTCCTTTCCAACCCCGTAAATACTCTGCCTGGTTTTGTCAATTTCCTAGCTTGTGATTTAGAAGCAACCTGGTTAAATAGTATAGCCACAAGATCCGGAGTAAATACAAACCTCTTTCTTTTGGCAAATCTAAACATAGATTGTTTAATGCCACTAAAAGATTGAGATTGTAGTGTAGCCCCCTTTAGTCCTTTGAATCCAGTGGGAGTTCTAAGTAATAAAGCAGTTCCAGCTAGCGCCCCAGTTCCTACTATAGACCCGAATATCTGGTTTATGATCTGTCTTATTTGTTGATCTGGAAGAGTATCGACTCTTACATCAGGAACTACTATCTCTTCTTCTTCTATAACTTCATCCACTACCACTGTCTGTTTTGATGTCTGTTCCTCTTTTTGTTTTTCATCTGGTTTAAAAATAGGAATCACTCCCCCTCTCTGTCTTTCAAAAGTAGCTCTGGCTATATTTAACCTATTTCCCAGTAGTCCTATTATAGTAGCCTGGATTAATGCTATTCTTTTTATTCCAGGTTTAAGAGATGGTTTTTTTAATATAAGTTTAAGTTGCTGTTGCCCGCTCCTTAATGATTTTTGTACAGAATTAGATTGTTGATTCTTGACCTTGACTGATTTACTCTTACTTACTTTTTTAATCTGTTTGGTTATTTTATTGACTTTTTGATTATTCATTACTTTTTTAGTCTTCTGTATTAATATTGTATCTTGTTTAGTGTTTGATTGTTGTGATGCTTTCTTTATAGCCTTTGGCAGTTGTTTCTGTAAATTATTAATTTTGTTTGCGGCTGTTTTATCTTTAATACCTAATAGTTTTAATCTTCTTTGAGCATCTGATCTTAGTTGATCCATCTGGGGTTTTGATGGTTTAACTCTTACTATCTTTCTTTTACCTTTTCTCTTTGCCATTCTCTTTATTGTAGTAGCTATCTCTTTTTTTCTTCGTAAACTCTTTAAAACCCTACCTCTTGTTTTTCTTATTATTTTAAACTTCATTCCTATTTCTTTTTTCTTGGCTGCTTCTACCATCCTCTTTTTTACTAACTTCCTGATCCTTGCGGGAGTTTGAGGTGTTAATTTTCTTTTTCCTTTCAATATTTGTCTTACTATAATTTTTTCTTCTAATTTTGTCATTCTTTTTCTTTGAAATCTTCTAACAGTAGCTCTTCTTCCTGTTGGTATTTTCTTTATTCCTTTAGGCCTCTTAGGTGAAAGTTTAAGAATCTTAAATTCAAAAGGAGAGATTTTTTTCATTTGTTTTATTATTATCTTTACACTTTTATTTACTTTACCTTTTGATTTTATTAATGTTTTTTCTAATAGCTTTGACAATCTTATCATTCTTATTTCTATGGGTTTTGTTACTCTTTTTGTTATACCTTTTGTTACTCTTTGGAATCTTGCCCTACTCAATACTTTATTTATTTTTCTTTGTAATAATATGTTCGATCTTCTCTCAAATTTGGATATTTTCTTTACGCCTTTTCTTACTACTTTTCCACCTTTAGTTATCCCTTTTTTAACTACTACTCTGCCTTTTTTAACTACTACTCTGCCTTTTTTAACTACTACTTTTAATCTATTTATAAGAATCTGTGCTTGTCTTACTGTTGGATTCTTTATCCTATTAAATTGATTTACTACTTTAATAAATTGATTCCTAGAAAATTGAGTCATTGTATCTAATTTATCAGATAGTTTATTTAGAACTCTTATTACTTTCCTTGTCATTACCATACTTATCTTATCAGATCGAGTTATTGTTCTAGTCAATGATCTTTTTACATTTGCTTTTAATTTTATTATCCTTTGTTTTGTAGGCCTTGATATTTTCCTTATTAGTTTTCTACCTTTTGGTTTTAATCTTACTTTTAAGATTCTTTTTCCTTTAGGTCTTTTGATTAATTTAGTAAATTCCTTTTTTGGAATTTTCTTTTTCAATGGTCTTAAATCTTTTCTTATTTCTTTCCTTAGCCTAACTTTTAAACCTTTCCCAAAACCTAAATCTTTCAACTGTTTCTCTATCCTTTTATTTGTTCTTCTTAATGAGTTAGCTTTCTTTATATCTCTATTAGCTAATGATCTGGCTTTTTGTTTTCTTAATAGTTTAGCATTCTTTATTCTTGCAGTAATTGCTTTCTTATTAGTATCTAGTTTTCTTACTAATTCTTTAGCCAGTTGTCTTTCCACTCCTCTTCTCGCTTTGGTCTTTGAAGGTGCTTTTTTTATTTGTCTTATCCTCAAAGTTGTCTGCCTTAATTTCTGAGGTGTTCCTTTAGTAATCTTTATTCTTGCCCTAGTTTTTAATATAGTTTGGCCTCTTGCATTCTTCATAGTTGTAACTGCAGTGCCTCTTCCTTTAGGAGTAACCGCTTTATTTATTTGGAAATTTACTTTCTTGCCTCTTAAATTTGTAAAACTCCCTTTTTGATTAACAGTTACTTTTCCTTTAGAAAAACCAGATTTTGTAGCAGTAGTTTTAATACTTCCTTTCTTAGCTATTACACTTGCCCTGGCACTCCCCGCCTTTGCAGTTAATAAAGCCACAGCCGCTAATCCTATTAATCCTTCGGGTGTTCTTGGATCGAGTGATCTACCTACTGCAGCTGGAGTTTCTTTTCCAGCCCTTACCAATTCTTTCCCTACTAAAGCTCTTGAATCTTTTCTAGTTAAACCCTCTATGGCTGCTGTAATCTTTCCTCCTACAAGAATAGCCTGCTCCCCAAAACCAATGGTTAAATTATTTGGTAATTTAAGAGCTGCGACTAATAATCTTTGACCGTAACTTTTAGCTTTCTTTAAGGCAGGTAATTGAGAAATTGCGAACTGTTCAGCAGTTGGAACATTCTTAAAACCTGGAATAAACCTCACTATCTCGGTAACTGTTTCATCAAACTTCTTTTGTCTTTTCTGTACTCCCTCTTGTCTTGCAGTTAGTTTCTCGACTCTTTTTTCAAAACCCGATATTTTAACTTTTTGTCTTTTACTTATAGGTGTTTTAGTTGCCTGTAATTCTTGTATTTGTCTATCTCTTTGCGCACCTAGTAAAGCAGTTCTTGTTTCTTTTTCTCTTTTTGTTTTTGCCATCGATGATTTAATGGCCGCTATATTTCTCTTAACTCCAGCCTGCCTGGCTTTTTGTAAAGCAACCTCGGAAGAAACTACCCCCCCAAATTTCTCCTTTCCTGTGAAGGTCATACCACCTTTAGGAAAAGTAAATGATCTCTTACCAAATCCAATATATGTGATCTCGTTTCCTTTCTGCACTACTCTTCTTATAGCCCCGATCTTAGAAATAGCTTTCCTCCTTTGTTCTGATCTTATCTGTGAGGCAGCTATCGCAGTAACTTTTTTATTATGTTCTGCCACTACTTGTTGAGGAGATTTTCCGTTTAAAGGAATAGAAACAGCTTTGCCAGAAACATCTTTAAATGTTGCTCTTGGTTGAACAAAACCTTTTACTCGAGCTGTTCCAGAAACACCACCTGTAGTTCCACCCCTGGAAGCTCTTACTCTTGATAATGCTCTGCTGATATTAGCTCTTGCTTGGGTTCTAGTTACCAATTTATAACTACATTAGTTTATTAAGTATATAAATTTTTCTATTATTTTAGTAAAATTTAAATACTTCCTTATTATATATAGTATAACAATGTTCGAGAAATATGATTCACAAACTGAGTTTAATGCGGCAGTCGCTTCTTTAGAAAGGATGCATGGTTTGTTAAATGAATGCAATGAATACTCCAGGCTTTGCAGGGTTTCCGGATATAATGTAAAACTTCTTACAATGTGGAGAGATACTATTTCTGCTTTATACCGAGAAGTTTCTCCAAAACTTAAAGAACCAGAGAAGAATAGAATATCCACTCTCTATGACTTAGGAAAAGAATTAGGCAACATAAGAGTAAGGGTTGATACTCGTGAAGGTTATTACTTTAAGATCGATCCCGACGTGTTTAGTAAGTACTGGCAAATCTTTCATAAGGTAGAATTGCTTTTAAGATATTACGCGGACAAGAAAGGAATGCTTATCCCTAATAAGATGGGCTTCGGTGACAGTATTTCACAGATGGAATAAAGATGGCTAGAGTTTATGAGAGAAGATTTCCTATAGGTTTTGATAAGAACAGATTGCCTGGAATGTATTTACATGATGCTCTAAAGGATAATCTAAATGTTGGTAAGTTATCAGTAAGAAGAGATTGGGATCAGGTTTACCTTGTTGATGGTGTTGAGGGAGGAGGTAAAAGTGTTCTTGCCCAGCAGATTGGTTATTTTTGTGATCCAACTTTAACAATAGATAGAATAGTATTTGATGCTAAGAGCTTTAGGGAAGCAGTAAAGAATGCAACCAAATACCAGTGTGTTATATTTGATGAGGCTTATGGAGGCCTTTCTTCTAGGCAGGCAATGAGTGAAGTCAATAAGACTATAGTTGCCATGCTTACTCGTATAAGAAGAAAGAATCTATTCCTTATAATAGTTCTTCCATCCTTCTTTGATGTGGATAAGTATATCGCTTTATGGAGAAGTAGAATGCTAGTCCATGTCTTAGCTGACAAATTCCGAAGAGGTTTCTTTAAGTTCTACAACTACCACAAGAAAAAGAATATGTATGTTCTAGGGAAAAAGTTTTATAGTTATCGATCTGTTAAACCAAATTTCATGGGTGACTTCAGAGACTTCTATCCCGTCGGGAGAGAAGCATACAAAACTAAAAAGAATGAATGTTCTGACGAGGCTGACTTCGAGGAAGTAAGAACTGAGGCTTCTATTGTTATGGAAACTAAGAAAGAAATACTAAAGAACATTATGACATACCAAGAGAAGCTGAAACTTACTAAGACACTTATAGGAGGGTTCTTAGGAGTGACTCGTAGTACTGTAGCTAAGTGGAGTAAGGACAAAAGACCCATAGTATAACATGAACGTGTCACATTTACCCATAGTATAACATGAACGTGTCACATTTACCCATAATGTGACATGAACGTGTCACTTTCTTAAACATTGTGAAATGAATGTGTCGAAAGCGCGCATTTGAAGGCAACTATTATATAGATAGATTAATTTTTATGATATTTCTCCACTCCTATAGCGTTTGACTTAATGGGTATTAAGTAGAAAGGTTTTTATACTTGGAAGCATTACCTATGGCCATGCCTCCAACTAAAGAATCCTTTAAGCATTGGTTAGAACTACAAGACTATTCTACTACTACTATCAATAGTTACACTGGGTTATTCAATAAACATATAGAGAACCTAGTATCAGTCAAAGGCTTAGAGAAGTTCGTACCTAAGACCAGAAGGAATCCTATGTATAAAGGTTTCCTTAATGCATACTTAACCTGCTTTGATATACCTTACAAGATACCTAAGGCTAAGAGAAAGGTAGGGAGATATACTAAGCAGTATAAGTTCCTAACCAAAGAAGAGATCAATAAGATGATTAAAGAACTCCCTCCTTACCTTAGTCTTATGGTTAGGTTATACTTTGATACTGGGTTAAGGTTAAGGGAATTGATAGATGCCAGGTGGGAGAACATTGATCCACTAGCCAGAACTATTAAAGGAGTAGGCAAAGGAGGCAAGCCTTTTAATGAAAGGTATAGTTCAACTACTGCCAAACTATTAAGATGGTATGTTCTACAATACCTGACTAATGAAGAACTAGAGTATCCTTTCCATAGGGGGAGAAGGAATAAGGATCATGCCCGTTCCTTTTGGTATTACTTAAAGAAAGAATGTGAGAAGATCGGCATAGAGAAAGTACATCCCCATAGGATAAGACACGCCTTAGGTCACCACCTAAGGGCAGATAAAGGGTTTGATATACAGCAGATAAAGGTTAAGTTAAGGCATAGTAGTATATCTTCTACAGAGATATATACGGATGCTACTAAGGAAGAGGTAGAGAAGAAGATAGAAGAGGAGGTGTTTGAGGAATGACTCCTGAAACATGGGCATTGTTAGGCACTATATGTTTTATTATAATTATAGTATTAGGGGGTTTCTTTTACAAGAAATTCCTAAATAAGGCAGAGTTGAATAGGAGGTTTTAGTATGCTGGATTTCCAGGCAATAATGGACATGATCTATAGGATAGCATACCTTATTGTGGCTATTCCTATACGTTTTATCAATAGTTTGCCTAAATGGGTTAAGATTACAGTATTTGCGATATTTCTTCTTCTGGCCTTGTTATTGGCGTTCAGTGTGCTTATACAGATAAGAAGGAATAAAGAAGAGTTCTTCGGAGGGGAAGTTTAACTAATCATAGTCAAATTTTCTAGAAATCCACCGATATTCTCTACTACTGGGGTAGATGCTATATAATTATTATAAATAATCTCATTACATACATTCTGGTAATAAATAGAAGCCAACCACCATCCTATTACCCCATAAAGGAGGCAAAGAGCAAACCCCATCCAATTATCCTTTAAGAACTTCCCTATAGTAAAATTATCCCTATAATCTCGCCAATTAGCCCGAGTATTCTCTCCGAATATGGGCTTGCCTTTAGCAGTAGAATCTATTATATGATTAATCGCCTTAATATCTGTCTTAATATCATTAATAATAAAAGAAAAAAATGAGAAGATTTGCTTCTTCAGTGTCATTTCGGTAATCTCTTTTCTATCGCTTTATTCACTTCTTCCACTATTGCAGGTCTAACATAGTCCTCTTTCCACTTGTCAATTCCTAGAATCATATTTTTATTAACTCTGGAAATAATTTGTGGTGTCAGTTGCTTCATCACTTTTTCCTTTAAGTCCTTACAAATCTTCTCATTGTCCTCCGGGTCGAGGAACGTAACAATCCTTCTATCTATCTTATCCGAAAGCCCCATCATAATCCCTTCTTTCTTTTCTTATTCTCTATCTCCAATTCTTTCTTGAATTTCTCGAACTCTTCATCTACTGGAACTGCTGGTTCTTCTTTCTTAGGAGCAGGAGCAGGAGGTATCTCTTTCGGGGCATTTTTTACGCTTCTTTCCCCAGCATACTTTGATGGCTCTTCAAATGGGAAATCCTCCTCCTCTTCCTTTGTTTTTGCTTGAGGAATTGGAGGGGGTGGAGAAATATCTAATTTTTCATCTTCTGTCAATAGTTCAGTATCTTCTTCTAGTTCATTATCTTCTCCCTGTTCTGATTCTAATAAATCATTAAATTGTTCTACTAACCCGTCAATCTTTACATCTATAGCTTCGATCTTCTGGCCTAAATATTTCCCTAGTTGTACTAAATCCTTATGCATTTTTGTCCTCCTTCAATTCCTCTAATTTCTCTTTTAGAGAATCAAACTCTTTCATATATTTCTTAAAATTAAAAATCATCCTTGATTCCATATTCTTGAATATCTTTCTTTGTATCTGTAACCAAACTAATAAAACAATAATTATTCCTAGAAAGAAACCGAAAATCACTATAATCTCTGTTTGCATTTTAATCGTAATCTCTGAATATTATATCATAAAAGTTGGTGTGGCCTGAGTTTTTCCATGATCTTAGTTTCTGGAATGAAGCCCATGCGAATCTCAATGATAATAATATAGAAAAAACCCCCATGAATTCATTCCCTTTATTGAAGAAAAACCATGATAGAAACCCAAACAGAAAAGTCGATCCTAAAACCATCCCTGTCAATAATGATTTATAAGCTATTGGCCTAAATAATAACCATTCGGAATTCTTTAGTTTATGCCAGTCTTTAGTATATCTTTCGGTGTCATGAGAATCAGTCCAGTCAGTTATATTAGGAAACACCTTATACTTCCACTTGTCAATGAATGTCATCTTATAGAATTAAATTATACCTTAAAGTATTTAAATGTTTCTATTAAAAAAAAGAAAAAAATAGAATGGTTTAACCCATTCCGCCTTTCACTAATCCTAATATGATCTTAGCAATCAGGATTAATGCCAGGATTGTTGCGAAAGTTCCGAAGACAGCGATACCAGCGATAAAGAAATCTATGGTATCATTTTGCGTGGTTTGGTTCATGCTCTGAGCTGGAAGAGATAGCTTGAATTGATCCAAAACTACAATCCCAATAACAGATGCTATTGCTAGCACTACTAAACCACTGGCAAATGCTGCCATCTTCATTGTGCTTACGTCAGCTGCCATTTAAGTCAGCTCCTTAACCCATTCCGCCTTTTACCAATCCTAAGATTATCTTAGCAATTAGTATTAATGCTAGAATTGTCGCAAATGTTCCGAACACTGCTATACCTGCAATAAATAGGTCTATTGTTGTATTTGGTTGTGTGCTACTTGCAGTTAATGAGGTCTTGAATTGATCCAGTACTACGATTCCTATTACGGAAGCGATTGCCAGAACAACTAAGCCTGTTGCAAATGCAGCCATCTTTGCTGTATTTTTTTCAGCGGCCATTTTTCTCTTATCCCATTCTTTTTAAGCCTAGAATGAACGGCTATTAAGCAGATATAATAGAAATAAAGTATATAAATGCTTCTCACATTTGTTGAAAGAACCTATTACTTAGTAAACCATACTATTCCAGCTAATATAATAGAAACTAAAGGAAATATCCACATCTGGAAGTCAGATAATAATGACATTACCACTCCGTTCTCTGTCATCTGCATTACTCTCAAGAAGAAACTCAAAATAGTCAAAGCCGCAGAAACATACATCGCGTTATTCAAAGGTTGATCCTTCTTCTGTTGTGCTATGACAAATAAGATAACTCCTAGAACCAACAGCATAATAAAATAAAACCAACCAGAGAACATTATATGATTCGCCTTTATGAAGAATTGAGCTGGATCGCCTGTAAAATTAGACACATCTGTAATATTTTTAAGAGTTACGTTGTTATATCCATCTATTCCTAGTGGCATCTTATATATCCTCCGACTTAACATAAGTTTTCAACAATATGAAAGCTACATATAAAGTGGTTATAGCTCCTATGAAAAAATTTACTATGCCTGGAATTCCATTAGGGTAAAAGTTAGTGACTATAACCAATAAATCTACTGGGGCAGTGACTATTCCACCTATCGTTTTAACCACTCCTATGCCAGCAGAAGCCAAAGCTCCTAATAAGTCAAAGACATTAGAAGGGGCAGTGATCCTTTCTATAGCTGCTGATGTTTCAGATAATGCTTGGATCAACCCCATATTATTCAAATTCTCCATGACAGTTCTTCCTTGTGCATCCCTGTTGGTTTCTGTTACAGTGTAGCCTTCTCTAAACCCACTCCATACTCCTACCAGTAAACTAACTAATAAACCTACTATCATGAATGATGCTGCCATGTGCCTTAGTTTAGTCATTCTGGTTGCCTCGAATATCTGCCTACTATAATTATTACGACCGAAAAAGCTATTATGGAACTTATTACTACCCACCCAAATGCCAATATACCTAAAAACCATGCCACCAATATCCCTAATATTCCTCCTACTATCTGCATTTCCCCTGTAGTTTTAAAGAATAAAACCATAGCGGCTATAAGTAAGAATATTGAAAGAATACCCATAAGCCCAAAACTGTCTGCAGTATCTTTATTAAAATTAAACTCTACTTGTCCAGGGCAAGGTACTGCCAGACCTCCTTGATATATCCTCCCAGTGATCATATAATTAAAACCAGAGTTAGGCACAGTTCTTTCTATCACATTTGTTGTATTTTCACATGATCCATAGAATTCTGTATATCCCCCTATTGAATACCTATGAGCAAAGATACACCCTGTTACTCCTTCTGTATCAGTCCAGTTCATCCTTACAGTCTGGTTTCCAGTTTTATTTAGATCACATCTTACTGAATAAATATCTATCGCATCTCCTAATTCTGTTTCCCCAATATCCACATTAAATGTAACTTCAGTCTCTGCTTCTATATGGCATTCAGTAAAACTCTCACTATCTGTATATCTTTCTCCATCTATTATAATTTCATAAGAATAAGCCTTATTCAGTAATTCTATATTTGCATAACCTACAGAATCTATGATCGGAACAGTATCAACCAGAGTCCTAGTTCCATCCCCTAAGCATTGGTATATTTCCATAGTTCCGGAAACTGGCTGGAAAGCTGTGGTTAGCCATGTAAACTTTACTGTTGTGGAATTAGCCAAAGGTATCAAGAATATATCCAATAATGTGTTCGGGTTATTACTTCCTTCTATTGGAAAAGCGGCATCTATACTATATAGTTTAGTCGCATATCCAGATCTTGTAAGGGTCATCTGGCCGCTTACATTTAGATTTAAAGTTTGTAACCCCTTATCTATATTAGTACAGAAAGAATTGCCGGTACCTGTCATAGTTCCATTTAGTTGTTTAGAAATACCTAACCCTATAACAGTCAGATCAAAAGCATTCTGGATATTTACTTCGGAAGAATTAACCTGATCTAAATAAGAAAGATTTAGGAATGAATTAGTAAGTGTTGAACAATTATCTACAGAAAAAGCATTCATACTAAATAGATAACTTTCTTTAAGTACATTCAACCCACCTATAGAATGGAAAATAACCTTATTCTCTAGATTATTGAAAGCCACAGTATATTTATAATCCGTAATTTTCTTTATTATAGGAGTTCCAGAAACCCCCTCAAAATCTATCCAATTCCCATCTATTCCATCATTAGAGCATACAAAATGCCCTTTATATCTAGTATTCCTATAAGAAAGTTTCTTATCACATTCAATAGTAAAAACTTTCTTTTGAGTAAGAGTTTTACCAAAGTCAAAACCAAAATTATATCTATCTTGTTTTTTAGTGTAACTTAAAGAAGAATCCAGATTGGAACTTATCTTAATA
>Ga0180434_10004384_pt1 | contig 17228 bp, 16 predicted proteins | sample SS_ome_7_FD_132453 | JGI IMG/M metagenome (GOLD analysis project Ga0180434, IMG submission 132453) | Hypersaline lake sediment archaeal communities from the Salton Sea, California, USA - SS_1_D_2 metaG | ecosystem: Environmental > Aquatic > Non-marine Saline and Alkaline > Hypersaline >...
TAGAGCATCTTCAACGAGCACTTAGCTCAATAGCCAAACAAACATACAACAAAAAACTAATAGAAACAATTGTTGTAAGAGAAGGAAATTCTGCATCAGAAGCAAGAAATATTGGAATTGAAAGAGCAACAGGAAAATATATAGCCTTTCTTGATGATGATGATATATGTCATCCTGAAAGAATAGAGCTACAAGTTGAAGCTGCAGAAAAACATCCAGAAGCTGGTCTTATTATTAGTTGGATAGAAGACAAACGATTTGGTCAATCATATATAGACAACTATAAGGAAAAAATATCACACGAAGAAGTTCTTAAACTCATGAGACTTTCATCAACATCATCATATTTTGTTAAAACTGACATCGTCAAAAAACTTAAAGGTTTTGATGTTGACTTTCCATCAGCCCAAGAATATGAATTAGCAATAAGAATATCAAAAGAAACAAAGAATGTTATTTGTGTTCAAAAAATTCTAGTAACCCAAAATAAAACAGAAAATCAAATAACTTCTGATTGGGATAAAAAGATTGATGGATTCAAAAAACTATTAAAAAAACATAAAAATTTATATAAAAACCTAGGATTAACATCGTATATAGCGATTAGAATCAAGTTTTTTGGAATGATTCAATTGTTTAAAGCCTCAAAATTAACTGGAGGCAAAATATACAAAATAATAGTGCCAATCAAACGGTGGACTGGAAATGAATAATATATTAACGGAAAAGTATAGACCACAAACATTGGATGATGTTATTGGTCAAGAACATATAATTCCTAGAATGAAAAAATATGCAGAAAATAAACAAATGCCAAACATGCTTTTTGTTGGAAAACCTGGAGTTGGAAAAACATCATTGGCTAATGCACTTGCCAAAGACATATATGGAGAAAATTGGAAATACAACTTTTATGAACTAAATGCCAGTGATGACAGAAAGTTAAGTACAGTTAGAGAAAAGATTAAAAAGAATGCTGAAGTTATGGCTTATGAATCTGATTTTAGAATAGTGTTTTTAGATGAAGCTGACCATCTTGAATGGAGAGCTCAACCAGCGCTTCGTAAAATTATTGAAGATTATTCGGATACTTGTCGGTTCATTCTTAGTTGTAACTATGGAAATAAGATAATTGAACCAATAGTAGACAGATTGGTTGAGTTTAGATTTAAGCCATTATCCGAAAAGAACATATCAAAACTTTTAATAAAATTATCAAAGAAGGAAAACATTGAAGTTGATGAAAATGCTATTCCATATATTGCTTCACTTTCAAAAGGTTCCATGAGGAAAGTAGTAAGTATATTAGGCATGTTTAAAGATGAAGGAGAATCAAAAATTACATCAAAATCAATAACAGAAAGATTCTCGTGGGTCGATAAGGAATATATTAGAAAACTTATTAATCAAGCAATCAAAGGAAACATGAAACAAGCAGATGAAATGATAACTGAGATGATTGAACAAAAATTATATACACCGTCAGAAATATTAAACAATATCAAAGATGTAATAGAAAAATCAAAGTTACCAGATAAAATTAAAGCGAAACTAATAATTGATATGGGAGAAGTAGAATTTAGAACATCAATGGGATGTAATCCTGGAATTCAACTAAAAACATATATAGCTGAAATAATCTACTTTTTCTCAAAAAAGAAAAGTTAAGACCTTAGACAGTTGGGCACGTTGCTCTATCTTATAAAGTTTCTTCATGGCTTCTTTATAAGACTGGAGGAAATCTTAACATTGAAGGTGGTATAATGAGAGAAAAAATATTAATAACAGGAATCAGTGGATTCATTGGTGAGCAAATTGCAAACAAAGCTCTTAAAGAAGGGTATGAAGTAGCAGGTCTCATCCGACAACATCCACAACATAATCAAGCAGTTAAAAACCTACGAGGAAAAACAACTCTTTTTGAAGGAGACGTACGAGACAGAACAAGACTAGGCAATATCATTAGGGAATATGACCCAGAATATGTTGTCCATCTAGCAGCCCTCACTAGAGTAAGTTACTCATTTGGTCATGAACTAGAAACATTTGATACCAATGCTGGTGGAACAGTAAATATGGTTTCAGCATGTAGACAATATGGAACAAACTTAAAGAAATTCATATTCGCATCATCAATGGAAACGTATGGGCATAAACCAGAAAATCAAAAACAAAATAAACCATTCAATCCAAATACACTTCCAGGAGTTGGTTCACCGTATGCAGTATGGAAAATATGTGGCGATTGGTTTGTGCGACAACAACATTACGCTAACGACTTTCCTGGAATAGTTCTTAGACAGACAAATACGTACGGCAGAGTATATGATGACTATTTTGTTGTTGAAGCATTCATTACTGCAATGCTAAAGAACAAAAAGGAAGTCAACTTCGGAAATCCAGAACCAATTCGTAACTTTATGCATATTGATGATTTGACCGACCTTTATATGACACTTTTTAAAACAGAAAATCCAGACGTTTTTGGTAAGGCATTTACGATTGGTCCGCCAAATGGAATCACAATCAAAGAACTTGCTGGTAGAATAGCAGAGAAACTAGATTGGCATGGAAAAATCAATTGGTATACAAGAGAAATCCGAGATGGAGAAATCTACTATCTTAACTCAGACAATAAACTAATCACAGAACTTACAGGATGGGAACCAAAGATATCAATTGATAAAGGCTTGGAAAGAACAATAGATTATTGGAAGGAGAAGTTGGAATGAAAATAAAAAAGTTTATAGAAAAAACAAAAGAAGGCGAATTTGAAATAATCAAAAATCACGTCAAAGAAATTGATGACCTTGATGAAGAAATAATCAAAGATATTGTTGATTTCTGTTCATTATATGACGATTATGAGAACGCGTTTCTTAGATATGGAGTTGTATTTGACTTTGATTATGATATTGCTTTTATAGAAGCTGGTAAGTTTATTGAATCAGTTCGAGATTTTCTTAAAGATAATGATGATGAAGAGATGATTGAGAAATATGAGCCAATATTAAAAGTAATGGAAAAATATAAAGAATATGACATTCACTTAGAGGACTAAATATGAACATTCTATACAAAGTAAAATCAGTACAAAGACTTGGAGAAAATGTCAGACTTGTTCTTCAAAAAGAAGATGCAATTAGAAAAGAACAACCTGGAAAATTGGAAATGTTATCAAATGTTTTTGGAATAGTTGAACAAATGAAACAAGATGCAATTCTTTCACAGCAACCAGACATTGTTACCATTCCATATGAAGAATGGAAAAAACATAAATATCAAATTGATGACCTGATTGTTATTAGTGTGGAACCTGCTGGTGCAAAAGATGGAAATTGATGTTATCAATATAATTGTGCAAACAATCATAGCAGTTATTATAGTAACACCAATGGGAACCATTCATGAACTTATACATGTTTGGAAAGCAAAAAAACTAGGATACGAAGTAACAAAAATAGATTTGAGAAGAAATGCGACTCATGTAAAAATAGAAGCAGATGACCCGAACCACAAGAGAATAGCAGCTGCTCCATACTATTTTATGTTTCCAATCGGAATCATTATATCAATAATTGGTTACATAACTGGAATTATTGGAATTCTTGTAGGAGGTATAACAATTCTATTTTTGCATTCGTTAAGTTTTTGGTTGGAAGGAGAAGACCCAGATGAAAATGTCAGTGAGTCAAAGTCAAATACACCTTTATAGAGACTGTCCATACGCATATGCTTTACGATACAAATATAAGAAACAGGGAATGATGTGGGACCCTGAAGTCTTCAATGTTGGAAGAACAGTTCATGATTCCATAGACTTGTACTATAAAACACAGTATTCAACTGAAGAAACTGAAGAGACAATTTATTCAAAGTCATATGCCATTCTTAGAAATATATGGGCAAAATTAATAGAAGAAGAAAAGCCAAAAGATTCAGCAATTCAACTTAAGAAGGCAAGCATATGCCTTCGTAACTTTGCTGAATTTGAAGCAAGTAATATTAATCAAGCAATACCTACAAAGCCACTCACAGAGATTAAAATCTATTCTAAAGATTTGATGGGAATTATTGATTATTTTGAACCGTCAAGACCAAAAATTTTAGATTTTAAAACAAGTGCATATCCTTCAGTTGGTTACAAAGAAAAAATACAAGCAGTAATGTACAAACATCTTGTCAAGGAATCATACGATATTGACCTTGATTTCTTCACATTCTACTACTTATATCCAAACAAAAAACGATATGTTAAATTTGATGCCAAGTCGGATGATATTTTTCAAGACATTCTTTCCTACAAAGATAACATTCTACAATCATGGAAAACAGGAAATTTTCCAAAAAAGCCAAGAACAAAATCAATGTGCAACAGTTGTCAATATCGATTTTACTGTAAGGGATTAAAAAATGACTAAAAATAAATACATAAAATTTATTCCAGTAATTCTTCTTTTTCTTTTAGTACTCACATTTCTATTTTTCTATGGAGATAAAGCATTTGTGGTGACCTCTACAAAATTTCAATATAAGACTGGAGGTACTGGAGGCTTTAATGATGGAGTATTATGGGCTAGAGTTCCAAATAAAGAAAAAGTTGGACAACTTACATATTATGATAGACCGTACGCCTTCGGTACGTACAAATGGACTGGAAGGTTCATATCAAATGCAACAGAAGGGTGGATTACTCAAGGATTTATTAGTTTAGATAATAGTAAATATATAGCATTCGAAAGAATCTATTCTGAAAATATTTTTAGATGTATTACATACGACAAAATTGTCCCAAACGGACAAATGGAAAATACTCAAGCATCAATAGTAAACTTTTCAGATTTTCAACAAGAAAATGACTACAAAATTGTTTGGAGAAGTAATTATGTTTCTTTTTACATTAACAATAATTTGGTAGCCAATCATACTAAACAAGTTCCTCACATAAAATTATATTTTCATACAGCGATTTGTGTTAATGATTGGATGGGAGTTCCTGGAGATTCATTGGACTCAAGAATAACAGACTTTGTTTTAAAGGAGGAAATTATAGTAGGATGATTCCTAAATCATGTAAAGTCTGTCTGCATAAATGCAAAGGAATTTCTCGTGGAAGCAAGAAATGTAAGATTAAATTGGGATTGATTGAAGATAACAAACCAATCAAAAATGAATGGACAATGATATCAATCTTATGGTACTATTACAACGAATCAAAAGGATTATACGATAAAGACAAAAAAACATAAATCATCATGGGGGCTAGAGGATGAAAGACAGATACTTGTCAGGGATTTTTGGAGCCAGTCATCTTTTTATCCCTTGCCTCCGCCTCCCCCAAATGTCAATTTAGACCACTACAACAATTAAATTTAACATAAATATTATAAATAATCATCATTATCCAATTATTTGTATAGTGCCTATATTTCCATCCCAAAGAGGTGTGGGCACTATACGCACCTCGTTTCTTGTGATGTAAAATGAAAAAAAGATACACAATACTTGTAATGAATTGTCCATATTGCAACTACATTAACAATTACTACAATGGAGAAAATAAATGTCATAATTGTGGAAACATAATCAACATCAAAAATGAAGGCAACTAAAATGAAGTGTCCATACTGTGGAAAAACAGGAATTACAGATATGCAAAAACATATTTTTCATGAATGCAAAAAAAGATTAAAGATGAGGAAGTAAATATGGCAACTGAAATGAAATATAAATACAATGGAAAAAGGAGAAATTAAAATATGAACAAACAAGAAGAGGAATTTATAGAAAAAGTTAATGAAGAAGTTGCTGATATTAATGATTTCCTTTAATTAAATCATAAATAAAAGATTGGAACTAATCATAACCTGTAACCAACTGAAACAATGTGAGCTATCATCATGATGAAATCTAAACAACAGGTGCGAACTATACTTGACTTAAAACCTAAATTCAGTCTGTGAACTAAAAGAGCTATGAAATCAATTTTGTAGTTGTGAAATCAATCTTTTATCTGGAACCTAAAAGCAATATGTGAACTATTGGTGACTTGAAACCTAATAATAATATGTGAACTATAGCAAAATTGAAACCTAATACGAAGATGTGAAACAACAGCGGCGTATTTGGTCAAACAATGCGTCGTTATTGGAGGTTTGTCCTCCTAAATAAAAGATACCGAGAGGTAGAAAAATGAAAAATGAAAAGTTCGTCTCTGTAGACTGGGGACATAAGGATAGCCACGAGATGTGGTTTGATGGAGAAGAAGTTCGAAAGACTATGCCGAAGGATGCGAAGATTGTTTTGGTGGAAAATATTCCAGTATATAAAGCAAAGGAATTAGTTAAAAAAGGAATAAAAATATTAACTTGTCATACAATGTCAAGTAGGGACCACCGAGAAGAAATGGGATATCCAAGACTAAAGCACTATAAGAATGATGGACATGCAATTGATGCAAAAGTAATATATGATTTGTATGTGAAAAAGCCTGAAGTATTTTATGAGTGGTTTCCAAATGAAATGCAATATGCTTATAATAATTTTTTACAAATTCAGAAGTCAAGAATAGCTGCTGGCAACAGAGCATGGTCTGAGGAGGCAAAAGAAAAAGAAACTAAAATGATTGATTTTTTGAGAAAGGCTGAAGTTCAGGCAGAGAAAAGAATGGACCAAATAGGAGAAGATGATGCAACATATCAATATTTAGGAAGCATAAAATATATTGGAGCGAGAACAGGCGGTGGAATTAGAGGATTATTAGACCCTTCTTGTTTTCCCACAGCCTCTAAGATGCGAAGATATGCTGGATTGTCAGTAATTGATGGAAACATTCAAGAGCGACGAAAGGGAGAAAGTTCAGGATATAATGCTATGGCGAAATCTATTTTGTTAAGTAGAGTTCCTGACTCTTTTATCAAATCAAAAGGAAAAGACCCATCTCCATATTTGAAGGACTATGTTTCGGCAAGGGAAAAATTTGACAAACAAAGAGTTGAGATTCCCCTGTCAAAAAAACATAAAATCATTGGTGATATTCTTTCAGAAGATGTTAATGGATTCAAGGTCGGTCAGCGTATTTACAAGCATCAGTTTCCAAAACTTAGAGCAAAGTTGGAATCGCAGGGAAGAAACACAGTATATATGGAACTATCAGATGGACATGCTCATCGAATGGCAATACGAAAAATGATGACTAAGTTTCTTGAGGATTATTGGGTTGTGTCAAGGCAATTGGAAGGATTTCCAACAGTTGCTCCGTATCCAATAGATGTTCAGGGACACAGTCATTATCGACCACCTCATTATATTCCAGACATTCTTGAGCCATTCGAACCAGAAAGAGAACTTGGCTGGATATTCAAAGAAGGAAAAAGACCTTTGTCAGAAGCTTGCCCATATATCAAAGATAAGCTGAAGGATAATTAGTGTTAAAGTGAAATCTATAAAATTAATGTGAACTAAAAAGTTAGAATATTTACAAATACTATTAAACATATGATTGAAAATTCTATTATTACTCATTATTCAAAAAATCAAAAAAATGGAATAAACATTTGGAGAAGATGATGAAATGAAGAAAAGTAAATCATCTTTTAAGAAAGATGAGATTAAAGAAAAATTAAAAGAATCCCGTTGGTTTGTAATATATTGTTTATTGATAATATACGATAATCAAACATGGGATGAAAAGGAAGAAAGAGAAACTAAGCACTTCAATAATATTGGATTTAATGGAGCTGATGGAAATATACTAAGTTCGTTTTGTGAACAAATAAAGAGATGGAAAAACACTCCTGAACTAGATAGGAAATATAATTTTCCTTTATCATCAAGGCAATTTGATATAGCACAGAAGAAGATGTATAAATATTCAGGACAGTTGTCAAATTTTCTAACAGATGATATTAATTTAAAAGATTATGAAGACGACTTGAAAGATTATGAAGAGAAAAATAATACAAATCATAGAAGAAGAGAAGGAACTCTTTCTGATGAAGAAAATGAAGAATTGGACAATCTATGGGATAATTTGTAAAAGTAAAATGAGAAGTGATATATTAGACCCTAAAGTTTTAGTTGAGTAGAATGAAGGAGAAGAAAAAATATAACCATATACTCTTTATAGAATATATGATTAGAAATCTAAAATATTATCTTTTCTCCCATTACTAAACAAAAACAAAAACAATATAAAGCAAGTTTCATATATTTACACTCAAGTATATGATAATTTGGTGAGGAAAAATGAAGATAGAAAGAGCTGATGGTATAGTTTATACTCGGAAAGAAAAACGAGGAAAGGAAACTATTCCATCAAAAACCCAATATCAAAGTTTATTAAGAAACCTATCGACAACTAAATTATGGGATACACTTCTAGTTGTTAGAATGGGTTGTGAGATGGGATTATCTAGACAAGATATAGTTCATTCAGAAATATCAAATATTGATAGATATCATCCCCGTGGACTGTGGATAGAAATATCAAAAAAGGTAAAACGTGGAAAAACATACAAGATGCGCTCACGAGAAATTCCAATTAACTCATCGTTATATCAATTCATCCAAAACTATATTGATGTTGAACAAAAGTTCATATTAAAACGAAAGCGTGGAGATGTATCAAAACCCTTTAGTATTCAAAAGATAAATGAACTATATGAAAAAGGTAACATAACATGGTCGCCACATAAAGCTAGACATTATTTTAGAACACAACTCAAAAAGTGGATGAGAGAAAACAGGCAATTTGATGCAGAAGTTATTGATTCATTCATGGGACACAAACCAAGAGAGGCAAGAGAGATGTATGGTGTAATTGATTGGGATTATAAACAAGAAATCATAGATAAGGTGTTCAGTTGATATGGGATTTATTCAATCAATTTTACGGGACTCCAGAAAAGTATTGGGATTCCTTTTCGACAAACTATATTATAAGGGCAGAATGTACTCACTTCGTATTTTCATCATTTACGGGTTATGTGGTTCTCTTATTGATTTTGACCATCTTATATCGGAGTCACTTGCAATGGGACGACCGTTACATATTCCACTTCTCGTTTTGGTGGGGACTATTTGCATCTATATTAGCACACCTTATTATAGACGCATTCACAACGTTAGCGTGATATCATGAAGACACCAATATCTGTAGAACCAATAGTAACTAAAGGCAAGGAACAACTCAAGATTTGGAAGAATGGAAAAAAGATAGTAATTGATGCTCCCATTAAACCGTTTTTCTACACTCTTAAAGAATATGATATTCCTAGTGCAATCAATGTAACTAAAGTAACTAAGCGAGCATTATCAGATTATCAATGGAAAACATTCTATAAATATGAATTTAAAACAAGAAGCGACCTTGTTGATGCAAGAAATAAATTAAACAAAAACAAAATCGACAGAGCATTCGAAGCCAATGTTCCTTTTGTTATTAGAAATAGAATAGAGAATCCAGAAATTTATACTGAATTTCAACATTCTAAGGAAGTTAAGTTCCATTTTCTTGATATTGAACAATACACACCATCAGACAAACTATTCCCAACATATGATGATAAGATAACTTCTATTAGTTTTGCTGAAAATGACAAAAAGATACGGACTATTTACCTCGAAAGTATAGATTCAAAGGATTCTGACTTACTTGAAATGTATAAAGATATGTTTAATGAACCAGACGTAATAGTTCTGTATAACAAAACATATGATATGCCTGTAATTCTAGAAAGATGCAAAAGAAACAACATTGATACTAGAACATTTTCAAAATCAAATGAAGAACCATTTATTGGCGGAAAGCATGGAGTAACAATTGATGGCACAATAGTTTATGATGTCTATGATTCTACAGATGCTGACCAAATACTTACAGGAAATGTTCCAAGCAAAACACTTAAACATGTATCAAATTTCTATAAATTTCAAACTGATATTGAGGTTGTTGATTTTGATGAAGTAGATGCAGTTGCTTTAATTGGAACTAAGAAATTAATTGACTATAATAAAGATGATGTCAGACGCCTTATATATTTATTCAATATATATTGGGATGAAATATCATACAAAACCAATGACTTAAAACTACCATTAAATGAAACAGTCGACCTTTCAGTAACAGACCTAGGTCTAGTAGTATTAGGAGATTTATACAAAGAACATGACATCATCTCAGATGGAGATAATTATACTAGATATCCAGAAATCTTTCAAAGGGAAAAAGCAAAGGATGAAAAAAATTATCAAGGAGCATTATCATTCATAATTAGAAAAGGTCTATTCGAACCAGTGTACAAAGCAGACTACGGTTCAATGTATCCAACAATTATGTCTGAGTTTAACTTTAGTCCTGATACAAGTTCAATCATTAAATATGACCCTTATACTGAGGATGGTTTCAAAATAGAAGAAAAAGAAGACCACTACATTTACCACATACCAGACAATCAAATTAAAAAGAACGTTATCATTAAGGTTTTAAAGAAAAAAGGCTTCTTAAGTCGAGCAATTAAAAGATTTCTAGATGAAAGAAGTGTTCTAAAAAAGAAGGCAAGAGAAACTAGTAAAAGAAGAGACAAGGCAAGAAGCAATATCCCAAAAGTAAAAGCCAATGGCGGAATATATGGAAATATGGGTTCAGCTAGACATCCATTTGGTTTTATTCCAGCAGCTATTGGAACAACAGGAATTGGTAGAATATGTGCTCAGCTCTTAATAGATGTTTTAGAAAAATTATATCCAAATTCAACAATAGAAGTTGATACTGATGGTGTCTATTTTAGTGCAGAAAATGTAAATGAAGAAAGAATATTATACTACTTCAATAAAGCAATTGAAGAACGATTTGGCAGAAAACTTAATTTAGATATTGATATTGATTCTTATGATAAGGGATTTTTTCATAAAGCTAAAAATTATATACTCAAGAAAGGGGACAACATCATCCTTCATGGAGCTTCAATGAAAGCGTCCAAAATGTGTCCAATGGAAAGAAAATTTATTCAAGAGGTAGCCAAAGCAAAATTAGATGATAAACCAGTAGATGGAATAATAGATAGATACAAACAAAACATCAAAGATTTCCCACTACGAGACCTAGCAATGCAAGTTAGACTTGGAATGAAATTACGACAATACAAAAATCAAAAATCAATATCAGTTAGAATTGCTCTTCAAGCATTAAAATATTTTAAAATTAATCCTGAAGTTGGGAATGAATATCACTACATCAAAGTGGGAAATGGATATGAGTTATATCAATTAACAAAGAAGCATAATGTAGATTACAAATACTATCTAAAGAAAATAGACAAAATAATCAAAAGAATGGAACTTGATTATAGAAAAGCAACAGACATATCATCATTCATTGATAATAATGGTTCATCATGGAATAGTGCTAAAAAACAACAAAAACCTAAACCTAAAAAGACAAAAAGTACAAACATACAAGATTTTTTTTAAGTGATAACATGGAATTCATATGGAAATATCCTGGTAAAAAAGATATCAAAAAAGAAGTAAGAAACTACATACTAAAAGCTCTTGAAAAACCTAGAAAACGATACCTTATATTATGTGGACCAACAGGCAATGGAAAAACATCAATAGTATATAACATTGCAAAAGAACTACAACTACAAGTATATCGAATAACCTCAGAACATTCATATACAAAAGACCAAGCAAATATGTGTTCAAAACAAATCAATTTACAACAATCATTATTTGATGACAAGAAGCATATAGTGTTAATAGATGACTTTGATGATTTTAGGCTTAAGAAACATTTTATGAAAATGCCATCATACTGTAATTTTCCAATTATTTATATCATCCATGAAAAAGACTACAAATACAATAATTTCTATCATAACAAACATTCAACATTTCTACAAATATCAAAACCAATTCCATCTGAAATAGTAACCTTACTTGAAACAATAAGAGACAAAAACAATCTCCCATATGATGACAAAGAATTATATGATATAGCAAGATATTCTCCATCGGTTAGGAAAGCGTTACTCATAGTAGAATCAGGCTCTACATCAAAGGAATATCATCCAAATACAAATATTACCAAACAAATACAAACAAGAACATTGACTACTTCCATTAATACATTTGCATTTAACTCAATCTTTAGCAACATACGGACATACGACTCCGACCACTACAAAATATTAAAAGAAATAGCATACTATGATTTCCTATTTTCCTTTGACCCGTGGAACACATATGCAAATCCACATTCCAACAAAAATGAAATCAATCCTCTTTACATCAACGGCATCAATGCTCCAATTGAATCCCTTAAACTAACATACAAACAAAAACCAAAACCAACAACCACCAAAAAACCAAAAAAAGAAAAACCAACACCTCCTGCTCCAGAACCAGAACATGTAGACATAACATCACTCTTCTAACAATTAAATAAATCAAAACATTAATTATACAAATAGCAAATTAACTCATTGTGATAGTATGGGTAAACTAATGGAGCAGTTCAAACTACAAGTAAAAGCCAACTCTCGTAGATACAAAAAAGAACAACAACTCAAACAAGTTCCAATCTTTGATAACTTTAATTTAGACTACTCACTTGAAAATAACTTTGAACTCCTTTTACTCATTGTCACAAATATTCTAAACATACATGAACCTCCAATCAAATCAGAAATCCACTCAGTCCAACGAGTCAGAGACAAGCCAATGATAACACAAATAATATGTCCAATATGTGGCAAGCCAACAGAAATCAACAAACATTGGAACTGTTATATCTGTAACTCAGAATATCACATTAAAAAGATATATGAAATAAAGCAAATCATTGTCCCAGAGTATGTGAAAGTGTAGACACAATAATTATGTATATAATACCCGTAAGGGTATTATATATATATACATACAAAGACAGTGGTTGTGGTGGTGTGGCTATGCTTGAGCATGCTTATAAAAAACAAAAAGAAATAAAAGCCTACATACACAGAAACATATTCTTTATCAAACTGCTTCTCCTTCTGCCACTAACAATCATCATCTACTCACACACAACATTCTACACTCCAACAGACATCATCATCATACTAACAACACTACCGATTCTCATCATCTTCACACTACACTCCTACAAATACCTACTATAACTTTTTCTCAGGATTAAATGTATATCCAGCAGTCCTTCTCTGTCTCTTCCATTCTTCCTTACTCATATGTAAAGCTTCTGTCTGAGCACGCGGAAATAAAATCAAACAATACTTCCATAACAAACTCCACAGTTCTTCCATGCCCAAAATATATTCTCTTCCTTGATGCCTTACCTTAACCTTGTTGCTCCTCAGATTCATCAATTGTAACGCGAAATGGTGAACATCGGAACCCATTGGTATCCTAACACCTTTTCCCTCGTACACTGGAACAATCTTGCTAATAGGTCCTTGTCCCAACAACGCATTAGACAACAAAATGAAAAACTCATATGATTCCTTGCCATCTTCAATATACTTGACATCACTTTCCATTTTTTCCTTCATAAACTGAAACATCTTCTGCTGAAATTCAATAGTATCAATATGAGTTCTTCTCTGTTGTCTAATTCCCATCAGTCATCACTTCCTTTCTTCTTCTTCCTACCCTTTTTCTTATCTTCCTTCTCATCTTCATCATTCTTTAAAACGATAGCCTCAATTGATAACCCTCTGGGTGGCTTGTAAATCTTTGAAAATTGCATTCTTCCAAACTTTCCACTATACTCCAAATATCCAAAATTACCATTGATTGGGTCTTGCATCAAATTATCAATAGCCGACTGTCTAATCCTTGACTTATTATCAGCAGATGCACCAGGTAAAAATATCTTTATCATAATCTTCTTCCTAATCCTATAATCAACATCAGTGGCACTCTGACTATTAGTAAATAAATTAACATCACATTTCCTAACCTCCTTCACTACCTCAGAAAACTGTTTAATCTTACTCCACATTTCACCACTCTGGTCACTAGGTGCCACCTCACCAAACTCATCAATAAATACATGGCTCCACTCAAAGACACTTCTCAAATATTCAATAAAATCCATCCACTCAAATCTATTACCAAAAAAGACAGCATTACATTTTTGATACTCAGCCTTCCTATACAAATCATCAAAATCCGTAAATTCCTTAACATCCAATGGAATCAACTTACCCGTTTTCCTATTCCTAAAAACAACGCCACTATCCTTCTTCACTAAAAACACAATCTTATCAAATTTATCCTCACCTAATTTCAAAAACTGTAATGGTGCCTTATATGATGAACTCCAAAAAATCTTTTCTTTCTTATAGAACGTCATTATCTGTTCCATAAACCCTAACATTGCTCCAGTTTTACCAGCACCTTGAGCACCAGTCACTTCAACATATACTCCACCATTATCTGAATCATGATGAATTATTCTCTTTAGAATTCGCTCAGCCTCATAATCCATACGAGACTTTTTAGGTCCATCGTCATACATTAACTCAATCACACTCTGACTCATTCTTGAATCACCATCCTTACTTGTCAATTGTGAATTATATGTTAAATTATACTATACGTTCATTATCTACACTGCCCCCTATATATACTTTTGTACAACCAAATATTAGCTCACTTCGAGCATTATATAATGATTAATAATGGATTAATAAAAATTAATAATGAAAAACATCACATTAATAAAAATTAATAATGAAGATTTTTCAAAAACTTATAAATATTAGAAGACTAGATACCTTAAAATAAAAAAATATAGTAGGGACGAGGTATATAATTTTTTGATGATTTAAGGAGAGGAAAAAAGAATGACATCACCACTAGATAGAGTTTTAGGCAGAACTTCTTCTGGGCAAAGACTGCTCAAAGTACTAAAAAAAGCACAAGAAAAAAGTAAAAGCAGTTCATCCTCATCTTCATCCTCACGAAAAAAATCATCATCATCATCTTCCTCACGAACCAATACCTCGTCCCAATCTTCCTCTGGTTCCAACTTCACACCTCCGCCTCCACCATCCAATACAGTCTTCGACCTAACAGGTCCAACAACTCAAGAACAAGTAGCAGACCTAGCAGAATCATCAACTCCTCCAGGAACAACATACATACAACCTCCATCCTACCAATATGGTTCAGGCTCACCTGGAACTGCTCCAACAGGTGGTGGAGTTTCTAGACCTTCTTCTCCATCACCCACTCCCACACATACACCTACACCCACTCCCACACCCACACAACCTCCAGTCCAACAACGCGCACAACCTCCATCATACACACCTCCAGACCTTCAACAAATATCCAATAATAGACCAATATCAACAATTCCAACTTCCATTGAATCTGGTTTATCCCAAATCAGTCCAGAAATTTCCCAAAATCTTTATGGAAAAAGAATGATAGAACAAGCCCAACAAGAAACAATATCATCATTAAATACAATCAATAGAGAAATTCCCTCCGGCAGACCAATATACATTACATACGAACTCCCAGACGGAACAATAAAAACAATATCAGAATCATCATCAAACCTCTATAATAAATCAAAACAATATGAAAAACTAGGATATAGAATAACAAACATCGAAGACCAACAAAATCAAAAAACATACTACTCCACACCCACAACCTCTGAATACGAAACTCAATTTCAAGAAACATACAAACAATATCAACCTCTTACAAAACCTACATCAATACCTCAAGAACAATGGTCAAAATTAGAATCAAATTACCGAGCTGGAAACATCTCCAGAGAAACCCTCATAAACGAATCAATCCGACTTTCCAAACCAGAATCACTTCAATTTGTCCCAGACTCAATCTACATAGACCTAGTAAAACAAGAATCATCGGGTCAACTAACATCAAATCAACTTTCTGAAAAATTACAAAAAATAAACAATGATTATATGAAATATGCTCCTCAATCAGAAGTCAACGAATGGGGAGAAAAATATCTTTTACATGGACCAGATTCTTCTTCATTCTCACAATATCAACAACAAAATCCAGCAATAACAGGACTATCATATAATCCAAATGCTCCAGAAGGAGAACGATTCACATACGTCTACGACTACTCAAAAGGTGCACCTGCCATAGAAAAACAACTTCTATCCACATCATCACCAGGATATGACCCACGATGGACAGTTCTATCAGGTAAAATTGCAGGAGCAGCTTCAGGATTCTGGGAAACAGTTGGAACAGCTGGCAGAATCTTTAATCCCTACCAAAAACCATACGGTCCAGAAGAAGAAGCTCGTAGAATACAACAAGCATACGACAAACAAAGATACGAATTCGCACAAGCAGCCCTTCAAACACAACAAGGCAATAAACTAGCATATGCCCAAAAATACTTCACATCACCAATAGCCACCGATATAGTACTTCCAGCACTAACAGGTGGAGCATTCTCTTATCTAGCACCAGGAGCATCTGCATTAGCAAAAAAAGCATACAAAACAACATCAAAACTAATTCCTACAACCATAAAAACATCAGTCAAAACAGGAGCATCAGCTATAACAAAAAAAGCATCATCAACAATACCAAAAACCATAAAAACATTCACATCAAATCTTTACGAAAGAGCAAGACCTCTAGGAGCATTCACAAAAAAATATGGACCAGAAGCACTAGTAGCAGGACCCATCTATTCACCTACAATATACACAGGTTACCAAGAATTCACAGGACAAGCGGAACCTGGCTCAACATTCAAATCATTTGGAAGAGCAACCTCACAATACGGTTTCTTTAGACTTGGCTCCCAATTCCGACCAACAATAAAACAAGACCCACTCATAGCAGAAACAACAACAGGACAACTAGCAATAAAACCATCAACCAAAATAGGTAGATTCCTCCGTTCAACAACAGACGAAACCTACGTTGTAGACCGCTTCAGAAATATAGCAAAAGCAATCAATAAAATACCAACAAAGACAAAATTCAAAACAACCAAAAAATTCTTCTCACAATATACTCCTCCAACCAAAACAATCAATGCCCTTATTCCATATCAAGGGAATCTTCCAACTCCTTACACAACACCTGGAATTATTGCTACAACAAAACGTGTAGGAACTTCCCTACAACTAACACCTCCAAAACCTCCATCCTCAATTACAGAAAGACCATTTTCATGGCGTGACCTTCTAGAACCAGACACAGGAAAA
>Ga0180434_10004385_pt1 | contig 17226 bp, 16 predicted proteins | sample SS_ome_7_FD_132453 | JGI IMG/M metagenome (GOLD analysis project Ga0180434, IMG submission 132453) | Hypersaline lake sediment archaeal communities from the Salton Sea, California, USA - SS_1_D_2 metaG | ecosystem: Environmental > Aquatic > Non-marine Saline and Alkaline > Hypersaline >...
CGCTTACGACCAACTGGCGGCCCACCTTGAAGCACACGTCGATGTCGCCGCCATCGAGCAGCTGATACAGCAGGATTCGATTACAGGAGGCCGGAAATGAAAATCATACGATTCTGATTACAGATGTCATCATGCCCGAAATGAACGGCAAAACGTGAAAACAGATGAAAGGAGCACGATATGGTGGACTTATCAACAGAATATCTCGGATTGCAGCTTTCCAGCCCGATTGTCGCCGGCAGTTCAGGCCTGACCCACTCCGTTGAGAACGTCCGTAAAATGGCGGAGTGCGGTGCCGGCGCCGTGGTGCTGAAATCGATCTTTGAAGAGGAAGTGGCCCTCGAATACGCCGATTTTTTAAAGTCGGCCAAAGCTGGAGGGGGCAGCGGCCAGCAGTATTTTGATTACGAGGGCCGTAAAAACCCTATCGAATATTATGACTATGTGATCCGCGAAGAAAACCTGGCCAAAAACATCAAGCTGATAAGGGACTGCAAGCAGGCGGTCGACATACCCGTGATCGCCAGCATCAACTGCTTCCGTCAATCCGTGGAGTGGCTTTCCTATGCCGGAAACCTGGAGGATGCCGGTGCCGACGCGCTTGAGCTCAACATGTTTTTCCCCCCTACTGATTTCAGCCGCAGCAGTGCGGATATTGAAAAAGCCTATTTTGAAATCGTGGAAAGCGTCACCGCCAAGGTCAAAATCCCGATAGCCCTCAAAATAAGCCACTACTTTACCAGCCTCGGCCCCATGATTCAGAATCTGTCCCAAACCGGCATCAAAGCGCTGGTGTTGTTCAACCGCTTTTTCAGCCCTGATTTCGACATCGACCAGCTGGAGGTTAAACCCTCGTTTGTTTTCAGTACGCCGGCGGACCTGGCGATTTCATTTTCCTTTTTTGCCATTATGGCTGAAAAAGTGGACTGTGTTCTGGCCGCATCCACCGGGGTCCATGACGGCGACGCCGTTATTAAGCAGCTTCTGGCCGGCGCCGCCGCGGTGCAAGTCGCATCGTGCCTCTATCAGAAAGGCATCGATCACATTCAGACCATGCGCCGGCGGCTTGAGGAATGGATGCAGCGTAAAGACTACGATGATCTTTCCATGTTTTGCGGCAAACTGAGCCAGGGCAAAAGCCATGACGCTTCAATTTACGAGCGGGTTCAGTTTATGCGTTACTACGGCGGCAAAAAAAACGTAAATCTGCCCTATTAGACCCTTATTAAAAACAATACTTCGCATCGGAGGGGGCGGGGACCGCATCGGCTTATAACCACATTGCCGGCAATGGGATCCAAACGCGCCGTCATTTACGACTGCATGGAATGCAGTAGTCGATCGGCGAGATGCAGATGGACCTGAAACGCGCTGGTCAGATCCACCAGATCCGGGGCGGACACGTTCAGATTCAGAAAAATTTCCTCGTAAACTTTGTAGGCGAGGTTGTCAGCGCCGATGCCGGCCAGCGCCATACGGGACACGGTATCCGCCAGATAAATGATGCCGCTTTCCACATCGGATCGCGTCGACGGGTCCGTCAGGTGGTGGTTGCGGATCAGAAACGCCATTTTGGGGCTGAAATGCCATCTTTCTGCGATCAGTCCTCCCAGTCTGGCGTGATCGATGCCGAGAACGGCTTCTTCCGCCTGATCAAAGCTGTATTCCTTTTTTCTGACCAAATGGCGTATTTTGGCCAACGAACGCCCGACATTTTCTTCGATGACAACCTTGCCGATGTCCTTAAGCAGACAGGCGGTGTAGATCAGAAACACGTCGAAGCCGCGGTTGTTCCTCTCGGCAAAGGACCGTGCAAGTCTTGCCGAGGCCACGCTGTGCTTCCACAGTTCACCGGGTTTCAGGCCATATCCCTTCTGGGCGCGCAGCAGGTTTTCACCGGTGCTGCGCAGCAGAATGAGCTCCACCAGCCGGTTCATGCCCAGCAGAGTGAGCGCATGGTGCACCGAATTGACGTGCACCATCAAGCCGTAGTAGGTGGAATTGCAAAGACGCAGCAGATTGGCGGTCAGCGCCGAATCGCATTCCACCAGTTCGACCAGGTCCCTGGTGGAAGATCCCGGGTTGCCGACAATCTCCATCAAGCGGTTGACCACCGGTGAGATGGGTTTGAGGGCCTCAATTCGGTTGATAATGACATCGATGTTTTTCATCCTGCGGGTTTTATATCAGACAGCTTGGAAAGGATACAACAGGATTTTTCCCCTGCGCCGCCTCATTTTTCCGAACCCCATTTGAATGGGAGTTCCGGCTGCAGGTGGCGCTGATAGGCGATGCATTTGCGGTTCCAGGGGCATTTGCGGCATACGGATATGTGCTTTTTGGGCCGCCCCTTGTAGCGCGGGCAGGTCAAATACGGCAGCACGCTATTGCGCGTTGCGTTCTTCATTAGACACGGTCTCCGGTGCGGTTGAACTGGACCAGCGCACGGACGTTGATATATTCGGAAACGCCCCGGAAGATACCGGTGCAAGGCATGTTGACCCTGCCGGTAAAATTGACGGTTCCGGGGGGCGCGTGCCCCCATGCCGTTTATGGCGTTTCAATCGCCTCAAAACGGTCCATCTCCCTGTTCTTCCGCGCCTTTTCCGGATCGAAAATGCGGCCGTTCATGGCGATGTACGCGCCGGGAGGCAGCAGCTGGACCGCGGCAACGGCGCAGCCGATGTTGAAGGCGGCGTCGCTCGTCTTAAAGCGCGCCGGCTGCATGGCGCCCGTCAGCACCATGATCTTGTCGGCCAGCGTGTTCAGCTTTCTGGCGGTTTCGATCATGGTGTCAGTGCCGTGGGTGATCACGATGCGGCGGTGCGGGTCCGCGGCCACCTTGTCAAAAATCAACTGGCGGTCGGCATCCGTCATGTCCAGGCTGTCTTTGTGCAGCACGGCGTCCAGAGCGTACGCAAACGTGACGCCGGCCTCTTCCAGAATGTCGCGGATCTTCGGCTCGCCCACCGCAAAGGTGCTCTTGCGGTCGAAGTAGACCTTGTCGATGGTTCCGCCGACAGTATAAATTTTGATTCGCATGGCATTTTCTCCAGATTTTTCCTGTCGGCGGTATCATACCACAAAATGCGACATCCTGCGACAGCGCCTGTGGCACATAGGGGTCCCATATCAAATATAAACAATTATTCAAAAAAAAACGGGCACCCACGATTTCCCGTAAGTGCCCGTTTCTATTATTTGGTAGCGGGGGCTGGATTCGAACCAACGACCTTCGGGTTATGAGCCCGACGAGCTACCAGACTGCTCCACCCCGCATCACCGCGTTTAAAAATTATATATTAACAACAATCACGCACCGTGTCAAGGGGAATATATTTTTATCTCGATAAAATACGCTCCTGAAACCGGAGCAGACGATGTTATCCATCCGTCCGGCCGCGGCGGGACAGGGCCAGGATGGCCTGTTTGAGAGAGCTGCGGTCGGCGGGGGAGTCACAGCGCACCTGCACCGTTTTGATGCGGCTGCTGCGGCCGGAAACGATTTCAACCGCCGAGCGGGGTACATCGAGACATTCGGCCAGGTACCGGATGCACATGCGGTTGGCGGCCCCCTCCACCGGCGGTGCCTTGATTTTGATTTTCAGGGCGTCGCCGTGCAGCCCGACAACGGCATTGCGGCTGGAGCGCGGCTGCAGCCGGGCTTTGAACCGCCAGGCGTTCTGTGTCTCCGTTAAGACCAGCATCCAATCTCACACAAACAGGCTGTCCTTGAGCACCTTACGGACAAAATCCGGCGGCCGCACCACCTTGCCGGCTTTGTCCATAAACGGGTGGCGCGTGCAGCCTTCGGCGGCGCAGCTTGCATCTTTTTCCTGCAGAATCCGATATACAAAGGTCAGACCGGCTTTCACGCCCTTTTGCAGTGCGGTCTCAATAACGAGGAGGTCGTCGTAGCGCACCGGTGAACGATACTTGCAGCGGGCCTCGGCGACGGGCAGAAAAATGCCCCTTTCCTCGATCGAATGATAGGAAAGTCCCAGCGAACGGAACATCTCGGTACGGCCGATCTCAAACCAGCGCAGATAGTTGGCGTAATAGGCAAAGCCCATGGTGTCCGTGTCGCCGTATATCACGCGGTACAGGGTCCGGTGACGGCTTTTGGGCTGTTCTTTCAATCATCCCTCCGCACCGGTCCCTGCGGCCGGCCGTTCAGCAGCGGGCGCAGCACATCCTTGAGTTCGGCGTACGCATAGGTGGCCGGCAGCTCCGGATATTCGGCGCGAACATTGTCCGGCGGCCTGAAGAGCACACCGTCTTCGGCGGCTTTGAGCATGGAAATGTCGTTGTAGGAATCTCCGACGGCGACGATCTCGTAGCAAAGATTCTGCAGGTTCAACACCACGTGGCGTTTGCCGTCCGGCTGGCGCAGGTTGTAGTCGGCGATGGCACCCTCCGCACCGATGGTCAACGAATTGCAGAACAGCGTGGGCCACCCCAGCTTTTTCAACAGCGGCATGGCGAACTCGACATAAGTGTCCGACACCACAATCAGCTGTGTGCGCGACCGCAGCCAGTCTATGAAATCCAGAGCGCCTTCCAGGGGCTCCATGGCGGCGATCACCGCGGTGATGTCTTTGAGTTTGAGGCCGTTTTGTTTTAAAGTGGCCAGGCGCCGTTTCATCAGCACATCGTAGTCTGAAATGTCGCGGGTCGTCAGCTTGAGATCTTCGATGCCGGTTTTTTGGGCCACCTGAATCCAGATTTCCGGCGTAAAAACACCTTCCATGTCTGCACAAACAATTTTCATTTTCCACTCACCTTGGTGTCAATCGTCCGTGTCATCCTCGATGCGAATGACCATGGGATCGGCGCTCACCACATCGAGTGCGGCGATTTCCGACATGGCACTGCGCACATGCGACTCCCGGGCCAGATGCGTGAACATCACCACCGGCACCGCCCCCTCGGTTTTGCGGCCTTTCTGGTGCACCGAACGCAGGCTGATGTCGTGCTTTCCCAGAATACCGGAAATGGCCGACAGCACGCCCGGCCTGTCCAGGGCCGCAAACCGGAAATAGTAGTGCGTAACAATTTCGTCCAGCGGCCGGATGGGAAGCGGCTGCACATGATCCATCTGATAGCTCAACAGCGGCACCCTGCCGCTGGTATGCGAAACGAGGTTCCTGGCGATGTCGACCACATCGCTCACAACAGCACTGGCCGTCGGCATCATCCCGGCGCCATGGCCGTACAGCAGTATGTCCCCCACGGCGTCACCGGAAACCGTAATGGCGTTCAGGGTGCCGTTGACATTGGACAACAGGTTGTCAAACGGAATCATGGTCGGATGCACTCTGGCCTCCACCGCCCCGTCGCGGTACTTGCTGATGGCCAGAAGTTTGATGCGGTAGCCGAACTGCTCCGCAAACGCAATGTCCAGCGGAGTGATTTTGGATATGCCCTCGATGTAAATGTCATCGAAATTGATCTTGCCGCCGTAGCCCAGCGCCGTCAGAATGGCCAGCTTGTGGGCGGCATCCAGGCCTTCGACATCCAGGGTGGGGTCTGCTTCGGCATAGCCGCCGGCCTGGGCCTGGGCCAGAGCCGCTTCAAAGCGGATGCCCTCATCGCTGATTTTGGAAAGGATGTAGTTGCAGGTGCCGTTTAAAATGCCGCTCATGGCCTGAATGCGGTTCCCCACCAGCGATTCCCGCATGGTTTTGACAATAGGCATGCAGCCGCCGATGCTGGCTTCATAAGCCAGGTCCACCCCCTTTTGCGCCGCCTGCGCGAATACCGCGTTGCCGTGCTTGGCCAGCAGGGCCTTGTTGGCGGTCACCACCGGTTTCCCATTGGTCAAAGCCCGCAGGATGAGCTCCCTGGCAATGGTCTCCCCGCCGATCATCTCGACGACAATGTCGATATCAGGGTCGTCCACCACGGCCCAGGCGTCGGTGGTCAACAAGGCAGGATCGACGGCGATGCCCCGGTCCCGCTCGATATCGATGTCCGCAACGGCTTTGAGCCGGATCACCGCCCCCGTCCTTGCATCCAGGACATCCCTGTTTTGCAGCAGAAGCTTGACAACGCCGCTGCCGACCGTACCAAAGCCTAAAAGCCCTACATGGATTGTTTTCATCACACGGCATCTCCTGTATTCCCGTATGCACCCCAAAAAAATTGTTCTTTACAGCAGCCGCGGCAGGATGTCAAAATTTGTTTTGACTTTTTGCGCGCAATTCATTAAATTCAGGGCCCTTAGAGTGCTTGGCCGCCACACGTCCCAAAAGCGGTATTGCCTGCATTTCAGCGGCAGGTGGACAGCAGCGCCGTTCGTGGGATCCAAACGCTCTCGAAACGTTTTTCAAAACAGCAGCGAAAGGCATCTATGAAAAAGCCGTTGACCTATGCGGATGCCGGCGTCGACATCGACAAGGCCAATGCCCTGGTGGATAACATCAAAACAATTGCCAAACAGACCTTCCGAACCGGCGTCATCGGCGACATCGGCGGCTTTGGCGGACTTTTTTCCATCAACGCTCAGAATTACGAAAGCCCGGTTCTGGTAAGCTCCACAGACGGTGTCGGCACCAAGCTGAAACTGGCCTTCATGTCCGGCCGGCACGACACCATCGGCATCGATCTGGTGGCCATGTGCATCAACGATATTGCGGTTCAGGGAGCCAAGCCTTTATTTTTTCTTGATTATCTGTCCATGAGCAAACTGGTTCCCGACGTGGCCATCGCCGTTATCTCCGGCATCGGCGAGGGCTGCAAAATGGCCAAATGCGCGCTCATCGGCGGTGAAACCGCCGAAATGCCGGGCCTCTATCAGGATGGCGAATACGACCTGGCCGGATTCGCCGTCGGCATCGTGGACAACAGCAAAATCATAGACGGGTCTGAAATCCACGTGGGTGATCAGCTGTTGGGCATTGCCTCCAACGGGCTGCACAGCAACGGATTTTCACTGGTGCGCAAAATCTGCTTCGAAATCCTGAAGCTGGACATCGACGCCTACATCCCCGAACTGGGCAAACCGCTGATCGAAGAGCTGTTGACCCCCACCCGCATCTATTCGGAAACCATCCAGCGTCTGTTGAAGGATCTGCCGCTGCTGGGGCTGGCGCATATCACCGGCGGCGGCTTTGATGACAACCTGACGCGCATCATCCCCAAGGCCTGCAGCATCATCCTGTACAAGAACAGCTGGGAAATTCCGCCGATTTTCACCTATCTCAAGGAAGCCGGCAACATCCCGGAAAAGGAAATGACGCGCACTTTCAACAACGGCCTGGGCCTGGTCGCCGTGGTGCCGGAAAAAGCGGCGCAGGATATCCTCCAACGCCTCAACGCCATGCAGGAAAAAGCCTTTGTCATCGGTGAAATCACCGAACGCAAAGACGGTCAGGACCGCATTATGTGGTGTTGAGCGCAATCCGCAAACCGCTTGAACATGCATATTCTGGGCATCGAAACATCATGTGATGAAACCGCCGCCGCCGTGCTGCAGGACGACCGGCTGGTTTTGTCTTCCATTGTCTCCTCTCAGATCAGCATTCATCAGCCTTTTGGAGGCGTGGTGCCGGAGCTGGCCAGCCGCAAACACATCGAAGCCATCGTACCGGTTGTACAGCAGGCGCTTCAAAACGCCGGGCTCACGGCGGACGACATCGACGCGGTGGCCGCCACCGAAGGTCCGGGACTCGTCGGCGCATTGCTGGTGGGCCACACCTTCGCCAAAGCCTATGCCTATGCGCGCGGCATTCCCTTTGTGGGCGTTGACCACCTGAAGGGCCATATCAACACCGTCTTTCTGGAGCCCACGCCCCCGCCGTTCCCTTTCATTTCACTGCTGGTTTCAGGCGGCCACACCGCCATCTACCACGTACGTTCCCACACGGAAGCGACGCTCCTCGGTCAGACACGGGACGACGCCGCCGGCGAGGCCTTTGACAAGGTGTCCAAGATGCTCGGCCTGGGCTATCCCGGCGGGCGAATCATCGGTGAAAAGGCCCGAAAAGGGGATCCCGGGCGCATTCATTTCAAGCGTCCCTACCTCGACAAATCCGCCTTTGACTTCAGCTTCAGCGGGTTGAAAACCGGCGTCAAACGCTACATCGACCGCCACCGGTCCGATCTGGAGCGGCGGGTCAATGACATTGCCGCCGCTTTTCAGGAAACGGTGGTGGATGTTTTGTGCCACAAGCTGCTGGCCGCCGCCGACGCAACCGGCTGCCGGCACGTGGCCATTGTGGGCGGCGTCGCAGCCAACCGCCGGTTGCGGGAAAAAATACAAGAAAAAGCGGCCGACGCAGGCCTTTGTCTTCACATCCCTTCGATCCACCTGTGCGGAGACAATGCGGCCATGATCGCTTTTACCGGCTTTCACTATTTGAAAAGGGGAATCCGTTCTGATCTTTCAAGCGACGTGTACTCGCGGAGCATGGGATAAAGAAAACCGGCGCCGCTGCCGCGGCATCCGGACGCGGGACTCTTAAAAGAAAGGATGCCAAGATGCCGGCGGAAAACCAGTCAGCCGACGTGATCGTTGTGGGCGGTGGCATTGTCGGGTGTGCGGCCGCTTATTATCTGGCCGAACGGGGCGTGCCCGTGCGCGTGTTTGAAAAGGGCGATGCAGGTCTGGAGCAATCCAGCCGCAGCTGGGGCTTTGTGCGCCAGCAGGGCCGGAACGCGGCCGAAGTGCCGCTGATGATGGCCTGCAATCGAATGTGGCAGGGTCTGGAAACCGAACTGGGCGCGGATCTGAAGTGGCGTCAGGGAAGCAACCTGACCCTTGCCTACGATCGGAAGCCGGTTCAAATACTGTAATGGCGCCGCGTCCCATTATCGAAAAAATCAAACGCTCCCTGCAGCTGGAGCGGGCGGTCCGGTTCGTGTGGCAGGCCGGCTCCGGCTGGGCCGTCGCTTCCGTGGTGCTCGTGATGCTGCAGGGGCTGCTGCCGCTTCTGGCGCTTTACCTGGTAAAGCTGATCGTGGATGCGGTGGTGGGTGCACTGGCCATGCCGGAAGCAACCGCCGCCTTCCCGCAGGTGGCCATGCTGCTGGCCCTGGCCGGAGGCACGGCACTGCTGACGTCGGCGGTGGGGGTTCTGGCGGCGTCGGTCAACGAAGCCCAGGCCATCGCCGTAACCGATTACATGTATGACGTTCTGCATCGCAAATCCATGTCGGTGGATCTGGCCTATTATGAAAACCCTTCGTATTTCGATACCCTGCACCGTGCCCAGCAGGAGGGTCCCTACCGACCCACCCGCATTGTCAACGGTCTGATCCGACTGGCGCAGAACAGCGTTTCCCTTCTGGCGATGGTGGGTCTTCTCATGGCCTTTCACTGGGCCGCGGCCCTTCTGCTGTTTTGCGGCGCCCTGCCGGGGGTGCTGGTAAAAATCCGCTTTGCCGACAAAATGTATGCGTGGCAGCGCCGGCGAACGCAATTGGAGCGCAAATCCTATTATTTTCACTCTGTTTTAACGGATGACACCCACGCCAAGGAACTGCGGCTGTTCAATCTGGGACGGCTGTTCCAGACGCGCTTCAGCGACATTCGCCGAACCCTGCGCCGGGAAAAGACAGCCATTTTGAAAAAACGGTCGGCCGCGGACCTGGCGGCCCAGTCAGGGGCGGTTCTGGCCATGGTCGGCACCTCGGTCTTCATTGCCTGGCGTGCAATCAACGGGTTGATCAGCGTGGGAGACATGATCATGTATTTTCAGGCCTTCCAGCGCGGGCTGACTTCTTTGAAAAATGTGCTGGGCGGCATGGCGGACCTTTATGAAAACCATCTGTTTTTGACCCACTTTTACGAATTTCTGGATATCAAACCCCGCGTCATATCCGCAAAGCCGCCGCAGCCGTTCCCCCCAACGATCACCAGGGGCCTGCGCGTCGAAAAAGTGTGTTTTCAGTACCCGGCATCAAACGCATGGGCCCTGAGCGACGTTTCCCTGGTGATCAAACCGGATGAAATCGTGGCCCTGGTGGGCGAAAACGGCTCGGGCAAGACTACGCTGGTCAAACTGCTGTGCCGGCTATACGACCCCACCCAGGGGCGCATCACCCTGGACGGTGTGGACCTGAAAGCCTTTGATCTGGAAACGGTCCGCGGCGCCTTCAGCATCATTTTTCAGGATTATGCCCGCTATCACCTGACAGCGCTGGAAAACATATGGCTCGGCGACGCGGCCGCGCCGCAGGACGTCGAAAAAGTCCATGCCGCCGCCCGGAAATCGGGCGTACACGACGCCATCGCCGGACTTCCAGGGGGCTATGACACGGTTTTGGGCCGACGCTTTGCCGGCGGGCGTGAAATCAGTGTCGGTGAATGGCAGAAAATCGCCCTGGCGCGGGCCTTCCTGCGCCCCGCGCCTTTTGTAGTACTTGACGAACCCACCACTTCACTGGACGCCCGTACGGAGTTCGAGGTTTTCAATCGCTTTCGCGAACTGGTCAAGGGCCGCAGCGCGGTTCTCATCAGCCACCGGTTTTCCACGGTGCGCCTGGCCGACCGCATTTACGTGTTCCAGGGCGGCCGTATCATCGAAGCGGGCGCACATGCGGATTTGATGCAACGCGGGGGGCAATACGCGGCAATGTATGAAAAACAGGCCGGCTCCTATCGATAGACCGTTTGTTGGAATTATGTTCCGATAGCGGTTCTGCCTGCATTGCCTCAGATAGTAGATTCGCCTGCCCGGCATGAGATGCAAACGCTCTATCATTTTTTTTAATTAATAAGAACCTTATTTTGATTTAAAAGCCTTTAACATTTTGATATATTATCAAATCACCTTTTACGCATTGGGCTGCCTCCTGCGTGCTGTGGTGTCGGAGGCTTCAGAGCAAAAATGTAATAAAGAAATAGGAGCGTCGCGCGATGGACCGTCAACCGTCCTATGAGGAGCTGGCGCTGCAGGTGGAAACACTGAAAAAAAGCCTGCAGCTCAAGAATGCCATCCTGGATGCCTCGGTGGATATGATCATGCAGTACGACACCGACCTGAATATCGTATGGGCCAACCGCCGGGCGGCGGCCGTCATCAATAAACGCCTGCCGGACATCCTGGGCCGCAAGTGTCATGATGTGTTTCAGGAAAAGGACCAGCCCTGTAAGGGTTGTCCCTGCATCAAAGCCCTTCAGACCGGGCGCATGGAGCATGCCGTCGTCCACCAGCCGGCGATGAAGCACCTCGGCGACACCTACTGGGAGAATTTTTCCATTCCGATCACCGACGACAACGGGCAAATCATTTTTCTCACCGAAATCGCCCGCAACGTCACCGAACGATTGCATACAGAGTCGGCCCTGCGCGAAAGTGAAGAGCGCTACCGGCTGCTGTCCGACGTCACCATGGAGGGCATCCTCATCCACAAAAACGGTGTGGTGCGGGATTTAAACCACGCCCTGACCAAAATCCTCGGCTATGAGCGCGATGAGCTGATCGGAACAAACATTCTCGAACTGGCCGTTCACCCGGACGACCAGGACACCGTCCGCCGCAACATCGCCAAACACTACGCCCATCCTTACACAATCAAGTCGGTTCGCAAAAACGGTGACCTCTTTTTTGCGGAACTGGAAGGACGCGACTTTGCGCGCAAGGATGAAACCCTGCGGGTGGCGGCCGTACGGGATGTCAGCGCCCGCGTGCAGACCGAAGCCGCCATCGTCGCATCAGAGCGCAAGTGGCGCAACATTCTGGTCAACGTCCCCCAGATCGGCCTCAGCCTGGACAACCAGGGCCGCATTGTCTTTGCCAACAAGCACTTCTTGCAGCTGACGGACTGGCGGAAAGAAGATGTTCTTGGAAAGAACTGGTTCGACATGTTCATTCCCGAAGCGCTGCGCAGTGACGTCAAAAACGTGTTCAACGCGGTAATGCGCGGCGAAGGTCGGTTGGATCTTTCGACTTACGAAAATGAAATTTTAACCCGCAGCGGTGAACGGCGCAACGTCGCCTGGTCCAACGTTCTCACCCGGGACGTACACGGCGGCATCGTCGATGTGACCTGTCTAGGGGTGGATCTCACGGAACGCAAGCAGGCGGAGACGGCGCTCAAAGCCTCACACGAACGTTTTCTGACCGTCCTGAACAGCATCGAGGCGACCATCTACGCCGCCGACATACAGACCTATGAAATCCTTTTCATGAACCAGTACATGATCGACGACCTGGGCCGGGACATGACCGGCGAGATCTGCTGGAAAGCCTTCCGGGGAAGATCGCGTCCCTGTCAGGAATGCACCAACGCGCGACTGGTTGACGAAAACGGCCGTCCCGCGGACGTCTACATCTGGCAGGAAAAAAAACCGATCAGCAACCGGTGGTTCATCAACTATGACCGTGCGGTGGAATGGGTCGACGGCCGGTTGGTCCGGCTTCAGATCGCCACCGACATCACCAAAATCAAGAGCATGGAGGAACGGCTGCGCCGCGCCCAGAAGCTGGAATCCATCGGCAACCTGGCCGGCGGCATTGCGCATGACTTCAACAACCTCTTGTTTCCCATCATCGGCATGGCCGAACTGCTCATGGAGGACCTGGCGCCCGGCAGCCCGGAGTATGAAAACGCACAGGAAATCTTCAAGGCCGGCAACCGCGGCAGCGACCTGGTGCGCCAGATCCTGGCCTTCAGCCGGCAGACGGAACACAAGATGCTGCCGATTCGTCTGCAGCCCATCGTGAAAGAGGTCTTCAAACTGCTACGGGCATCGATTCCGGCCAACATCGAGATTGAAAAACAAATCGACAGCGACTGCGGCCGCGTCATGGCCGACCCGACCCAGATCCATCAGATTGCCATGAATCTGATGACCAACGCCTACCATGCTCTGGAAAAATCCGGCGGCACCATTACCGTGCAACTCAGCGAAACCAACGCCAGGGGCGAAGACATGTTCGACAACCGCCTCGAACCCGGACGGTATGCGCGCCTGCGGATAAGCGACAACGGCTGCGGGATCGATCCGGCGATTATGGACCTGATTTTTGAGCCCTATTTCACCACCAAGGACAAAGGCAAAGGCACCGGTCTGGGGCTGGCCACGGCTTACGGCATCACGCGCGAACACAAAGGCGACATAAAGGTTTACAGCACGCCGGGCATCGGCACCACCTTTGATGTCTACCTGCCCTTGATGGAAACACCGGCGGCATCGGAACCGCCCGAAAAAAGCGCTGAACTGCAGAGAGGTTTGGAACGTATCCTTCTGGTGGACGATGAAGCGGCGGTCGTCGGAATTGAAAAACAGATGCTCGAGCGGCTGGGATACCGGGTCGCGGAACGCACCAGCAGCAGTGATGCGCTGAAAGCCTTTGCAGCGCAGCCGGCCGCTTTCGATCTTGTGATTTCGGACATGACCATGCCCAACATGACCGGCGACCAGCTGGCGCGGGAATTGATCGCCATGCGACCCGACATTCCCATCATCATCTGCACTGGTTTCAGCGAACACATCAACCAGCAGAAAGCCACCGCTATGGGGATCAGGGGATTTTTGATGAAACCGATCGTCAAATCTGAACTGGCCAAAATGGTTCGCAAGGTGCTGGATGAAAAATAAAACGACAAAAAAGTGCGCCATTTCGATCCTAAAAAAAATTGCAGTCGGCGTCGGGATCCTGATTCTGCTGATTCTGGCCGGCGGTTTTGCCTATATTCAGTACCTTTCCAAACGCGGCGTTCCGGATTATGACGGCAAAACAGCGCTGCACGGTCTGTCCGCCGACGTGACGGTGTATCGCGACAAACACGGCATCCCCCACATCTACGCCCGAAACGCGCCCGATCTTTACCGGGCGGTCGGTTACTGCATGGCGCAGGACCGCCTGTTTCAAATGGATCTCATCCGGCGCGTTACCACCGGCACACTGGCCGAAGTCGTTGGGGAAAAAGCGGTCGAGATCGATCATCTGATGCGCGCCATGCGCATTACGGAGAAATCGCGTCTGATGATCTCAAAAACCGATGCCGCCGTGCTGGACATGGTCGAAGCATTCTGCAGCGGCGTCAACGCCTTCATAGAGACCCACCGCCGGCGGCTGCCGCCGGAATTCGCTATTTTGAGATATGTACCCCGCCCGTGGGAGCCCGTGCACGTTTTCAACGTCGCCGGCTACATGGCCTTTGATCTATCCACCGGCTGGACAACCGAAGTGCTGTTTTACAAGATCGGTCAACAGGTCGGACCGGACCGGATGCAGGAAATTATGCCGGAAATGGAAAGCGATCATCAGGTCATTTTTCCCGAATTTAAGGCTGTGACGTCCGCGGCTGCAGACAAAACCCTGCTTTCCGGCGCGCGGCTGCTGGTGCAATCCGGACTGACGGTGTTCCACGGCAGCAACAACTGGGTGGTGTCCGGCCAAAGAAGCACCACCGGCAAACCCATCCTGGCCAATGACATGCACCTGGGCCTCAACGCCCCCGGCATCTGGTACCAGATGCACCAGGTGATCGACGGCGGGAAGCTGAATGTCACCGGTGTCGTCGTTCCCGGTCAGCCGTTTGTCACCGCGGGGCACAATGACCGGATCGCCTGGGGCTTTACCAATGTCATGGCCGACGACATGGATTTCTACCTGGAAAAAGTCAACCCCGACGACCCGAATGAATATGCCTGCAACGACGGCTGGCGCCGGATGAAAATCCAGCGCGAAAAAATATATGTCAAAGGCGGGACAGTCGTCACAAAAGAAATCCGCTTCACCCACCGGGGCCCCATCATATCCCCGCTTGAGAATCTGACGGACACGGCCCTTTCCATGCGCTGGACCGGCAATGAATACAGCAATGAAAGCCGCACCCTGTACCTGTTGAACCGGGCCGGCGACTGGAGCGATTTTAAAAACGCCATCAAAACCTTCAGCTCTGTGAGCCAGAATGTGGTCTATGCAGATGTCGACGGCAACATCGGCCTTTACTGCGCCGCCGGTGTTCCCATCCGCGCCGAAGGCACCGGAGCGGCGGTCATGCCGGGCTGGACGGACCGGTATGACTGGCGGGGCCTTGTCCCCTTTGAACTGCTGCCGCATCAATACAACCCTCCCGACGGCAGCCTCTGTTCGGCCAACAACAAAACCGTGGGCGGGGATTATCCCTATTCCATCGGCACGTGGTTCGCGCCGGATTACCGTTTCCGCCGCATCAAAGAAATGCTGGCCCAAAAGCAGCGCCTGTCAATGGACGATTTCAAGCGCATGCAGGCGGACTGGCGTTCGAAGCTGGTTGAAGACCTGCGGCCGGACCTGGTGCGGGAACTGACGGCCGCCGCGGACATGAATCCGCTGGAACAGCGCTGCCGCTCGCTGCTTTCGCGATGGGACGGGGTCATGGGTGTCGAGAGCGCCGCCGCGGCGTTGTTTGAAGCCTTTTACATCCGTTTTATGCGCAATGTTCTTAAAGACGAGCTGGGCCCGGCGCTGACGGAAGAATTCCTTTCTCTAGGCTCTGTCGTCTCCCTGTCGATCGAACGCCTGTGGGCCAACCCGGCCTCGCAGTGGTATGACGATGCCGGCACCCCCGACCGCCGCGAAGATTTCGGCCACGTGGTGCGCCAAAGCTTCGGCGATGCCGTTGCATGGTTAAAAGATTTAATGGGCGACGATCCCGACCAGTGGCAGTGGGGCCGGATTCACCGGTTGACGCTTGAGCACCCCCTTGGCAGCGTCAAAATACTGGACCGGCTGTTCGGGCTGAACCGCGGACCCTATCCCGTCGGCGGCGCCACACACACCGTCAGCCCTTACCAGTACAAATATTCAAAGCCCTTTGCCGTTTACCACGGCGCTTCGCATCGCCACATCTATTCCCTGGCGGACTGGGACACCTCGCTTACGATCATTCCAACCGGCACCTGCGGCGTCCCGGCCAGCACCTACTACTGCGACCAGACCGCCGACTACCTGGCAAATCAATACCGCGCCGACATCGTCAGCCGTGACCGGGTGGAGCAAAGCGCAAGGCATGTGATGACCCTGACCCCAGGCAAGTAAACAACAGTTGCCGGATAGTACGCTGGCGCGTTCCATCGGGTGCCGTTTCAGACAAGCGGGGGCCGCCGGCCCGTCTACGTTCTGCGAGCTGCGCCGCGGCATGCTGCGGAGCATCCGGATTGATCAGAAAAGAAACTTTATCGCACCCGACAAAAGGCGATAGCCCACGTAATCGTGCTCGTACACGTACACGTGCTCGTGCACATGCTCGGCAGTTGGGCTTTAACGGTCATCCCGGCGCACGCCGGGATCCAGAAAGGACGACGGTACACGCTACAGGGCCGGGTTGGATCTTTTTAGCCGGCGTTGACAAATACAAAGGACCGAGCACGAGCACGTACACGTACACGAAGGACGACCACAGGCTGAAAAATTGTGAAGTTTCAGACAAACGGAAGCGGATACCTGATCGGCGGCCGGCCTTCATTGGTCATTTTGACAAAGGCCCTAAAGCCTGCAGCCCCGGACCCACCCTACCGGGGCTGCAAAGCTTATAAGAAAGGAGGTTATGAAGGAGGGATAATTAAAACCCTCAAACGTACGATATACTATATATTGTATTCTGTCAAGTGTTTTTTTCAACATATTGCAATAAAATGCATGCATTCGAGCAAGACCAAAGTGTTATTGACTTTTTGACGGACAATGGTATTTTCATACTCCTTTGTCCGCAAACGGGTATGAAAAGTTATCGCATGCAAATCACCTTTACATCCATCGGAACAGCGCACACCGATGCCGTCGCCATCCCCCGCCACTGGACCCTGTCGGACGTGGAAGGCACCCTGGTGATCGATCCCGCCTACACGGAAGGGCTGGCGGACATCGCCGTCGGGCAGCAGATCATCGTGTTGTTTCATTTTCACAAGAGCGCCCCCTTTTCGCCCGGCCTGTTGAAGCAAACCCCGCCGCACCGGCAGGCACCCCTGGGGGTTTTCAGCATCTGCTCCCCCCGCCGGCCCAACCCGCTGGGCATGTCGGTGCTGGATGTGCTGTCCCGCGAGGGCAACGTCCTGCGCGTGCGCGGCGTGGACATGCTGGACGGCACGCCGATTTTGGATATCAAGCCGTTCATCGTCAAGGACGAAACCCTGCCGAGCCGGGAAAAAGATAGAAGTTGAGACGGTGAGAAGGTGAGAAGGTGGGAGGGTGAGCGGGGTGTTGAAAAGGAATGCACCGCGAAGACGCCAAGGGCGCGAAGAAAAACAGCACGTTTAATTGAAAAAGTCCGGGCCGATCCGAATCA
>Ga0180434_10004386_pt1 | contig 17223 bp, 6 predicted proteins | sample SS_ome_7_FD_132453 | JGI IMG/M metagenome (GOLD analysis project Ga0180434, IMG submission 132453) | Hypersaline lake sediment archaeal communities from the Salton Sea, California, USA - SS_1_D_2 metaG | ecosystem: Environmental > Aquatic > Non-marine Saline and Alkaline > Hypersaline > Sediment...
CAATTCGGCGTTCTTCTGCTTAGCGATCACCTCCAAAGCCTCGATTCGCGCCTGTTGCGTTTTCACCACGGGCAACAAGTAGACAGCGACTCTATCGTACTTTACGGAATTCGGTCTTCCGTCCTTGCCGTATATCACCAAATCCGTCAAGACTTCATCGACTTCCTCCGCGATCAATCCGATATCCTGCCGGCCCGATGTTTTCCATTGGAAACTGACAGGCCGCAAACTCAGCACGGCATCCGAATTTGCGTCCAGGTCCGCAATATTTGTCTTGTATCTTATGCTCGAAGCTTGCTCCCAGAGCTTGCCGTCATCATCGACGACGACGTTGGGGTAGCTTGAAGCCGCTATTTCTATTCCTCTGAGTCTCGCCGTTCCGATCGTATCGATTTGCTCGCTCGGGTCCGTCACACCGACGCCCACGTTGCCGGCGGCGCGAATCAGGAACTGATCGTCGCCGGTAGAGGTGAAGTCCCCGCCGGTGGAATCGGCCCAGACGAAGGCGCCGTCGTCATTGGCTCGGGCTTGACGACCGGCGGCGAAGCTATAGTCGCCGTCGGCGTGGTTGAAGTATCCGCCCGGGACGGTCGCATACTGGCCGTTAACGGTGTGGTTGAAGCCCCCGCCGATGGCGGCGTGGTAGGCGTTGGTCGTGTTGTATGAGCCTCCGGCCACTACGGCGTTGTCACCGCTGGCCGAGTTGAGGGTGCCCCCGCCGACGGTGGCGAAGAGATTAGTAGTATCATTGTATTTTCCACCTCCGATGGTGTTGTACGAGCCCGAGGCGGAGTTTCCCTCCCCGCCGCCGATTGTGGCACGAATAGCACCGCCGTTGGTTCCGTTGCTTAGGCCGCCGCCGATCGCGGAGCCTTCGCCCTGAGCGCTGTTCATGTTCCCGCCACTGACGGTGGTAAAGTTAGTGAGCGCCGAGTTCGCCACCCCGCCGCCGACGGTGGAGCCGGCGCTGCCGGCGGTGTTGATCTGGCCCCCGGCGATGGTCGCGTAGGATTGGGCGTCAGGGTCGGCGTCGTCAAAGCCGACGTTGTTTCCGCCGCCGCCGCCCACGACGCCGTAATTGTCCCAGACGCGGTTATTGGTGTTCTCGGGGTCTCCGGTGTCTGACGGTCCGCCGCCGCTAATGGTGGCGTAATCCGCCAGGGCTTTGTTGTAATAACCTCCGCCGATAGTAGCGGAATCGCCGCCGGCGAGATTGCGTCCGCCTCCGGCGATGGTGGCTCGATATGGCCCGACGGCTTCATTGTACATACCACCCCCAACCGCGGCGTAATAATCGCCGGCGACGTTGTCCCGGCCGCCGCCCACGGTAGCCTGGGTGCCGTCGGCGGTGTTGTTGTCGCCCCCGCCGACGGTTGAGGCCGTGGCGTTGGCGCTGTTCCCGCCGCCGCCGCTTACGGTGGATCGTTGACCTCCGGCGGTGTTGTTGTTACCGCCGCCGACGGTGGGGTAGAAGCTTCCGTCGGCGTTGTTGCCGCCGCCTCCGCCCACTGTAGCGTGGGCGCCGCCGGCGGTGTTGCCGCTGCCGCCGCCCACTGCGCCGTAGTCGCTCGTGACGCTGTTGAGCGCACCGTCGCCGCCGCCGCCGCTGATAACGGCGCCCGACGCTCCACCAGCGGTATTGCCGCCGTGGCCGCCGATCAGGTTGGGGCAGGCGGGGTCAGGTTCGATGCGTAGTGCTCGCTGGTTGTTGACCTTTACGATCAGCGGCTGGTTGTCGCTCGTGCCTACGAAATCGGTCGCCGGATTGACGCCGGCGTTGCCGATCAGAGCCCAGTTGCGGTGCGAGAAGATCGCATACGGCGTCGGCGTCAGGGGTTGGCGAGTCGTAAGCAGGACATAGTCTTCGGTGTCGCCCGGGTCATGCGGGCTGCGGACCTCGATTGCCAGCCAGAGCGTCTGCCCGTCGAAAGTATCGTCGCCGAAATCCAATACAGCCGTGAACAAGCCGGCCGCAACGGCGACAGGCGACTCGGCGCCGGGTTGTCCGTCGAAGACCAGCGGCCCGGCGACGAGCAGTCCGCCCTCCTCGGCGTCGTATAGCGTGAACTTGATATCCACTTCCCAGTCGACCGGTTCGCCGGCCTCCAGGAGCCGGCCTTGGTAACTGAAGCCCGTTTGTCCGAAGGCCGGACCAGGCAGCAGCCAGAGCAGTGCTGTCAATACGCCCATTACCATAAGTGTAGATTTCATCTTTTCCTCCTTCGATGTGCTGGCAGAAGGCCAGAAATCCAAGACGTCCCTTGCGGACGTCCTCGCCGAGAAACGTGCTTACATGGTACCGTCTAATAATCAAATAAGCATCAAGGGATTGCGTGAAAAACGTCTTCTTTGCATTCTCGGCGATTGCCGGGCAAGGTCATAGTAATATAATATTTAATAAATGATATTATAGTTAAATATACCGACTTTGATGTGCGGCATCGCCCGGCGGCCGGGTTGAATCGGCGAAATGATTGTCTCGCGTTTGAGGTCGCGCCGTCGTCGGCGTCTATTCGCCGCAGATATCGCCGTAGTAACCCAGCAGAGTGGCCAGGTCGGACAGGTCGATATCGCCGTCCAAGTCAAGATCGCCGTCGGCGTAAGTCATGCCGGTTTGGCCGTAACTGCCGAGCAGGTGAGCGAGATCTCCCAAACCGACGGCGCCGTCGCCGTCGAGGTCCGCCATGCAAACAATAATGCGGAAGTCGCCGTTCGCGACGCTGACTTGCTCTAACGAGACGCGCGAGAACTCAGGTGGATCGTTGCGTTGCGTGATAACCGAGGCGAGGGCGTTCTCCACCCTGAAGGTATACAAGCCGGAAGCGTCGGGTGCGTTGAACTCGCCGGAGACGATCATTTGCGGAGCGCCGTGGCCTATGTCGGCGACCACGTTCGCATTCTCGGCCAGACCGACTCCCGTCGGCAACGCCACGCCGAACGTGTTCTGAGATCCTCCGATCTGGACGAGATTTTTAGCGCCTTCATCGCCGCGCTGCACGCCGACATACCCTGACGGCAGGGTATTCTCGCCCGGATTGGTGATCCCGGCCGGCCTGTCAAAGACAGCCATTTCGACGGGTATGGATGCGGGATCTCCCGGGGGGAGATCGAAGGATGCGGGATTGCCGGGATCCTGAACCAGATCGGCGAAGATCAACGCCAAGCCCTGGTTTTCATCGTCGGCGAGCGTCAGACTCAACGACCACGCCACCGGGTCGCCCGGCATGACGTTCTGGTCGGCGAGAGGCGACTCCAAGTATAAGGCTACCGGCGGAACAGCGTTGGCCGCGGCGGCAAAAGACAACGCGATTACGGCACAACAAGTCAAGCGTTGAAACATGGCATCTTCCTCCAATTACCGTTCGCGCGGAGAAGCGGGAAACGGCTCGATCCTCGCGTTCCAGAGCATGTAATCACCAAACGTATCGCCCGACACACCGGTCGACCGAGATTAGCAAAAGCCCGCGCGTTCGCGTGCGGGTCGTCCTAGGCTTTCCAGCAACAGGCGCCGAGGGCGCACATGCACCCTTAGCCATGGTTTCGCGGGTTCGGTACTCAAAACTCGCGACCGATTACGGCAGCGAGGCGTCCATTAAGCGGTAGGTAGCCTCGCCCAGGAGCTTAAGGAGCGGTATTGACAGGATGCCCGCTACCACTCCAGCAGCCTCGTTGGTCAAACTGCCGACAACATTTACTATCATCATCAGAAGCATATTCGGTTCCCTGAATCAGACATCATTTTTGTTTATTCACGTCGATCGGCGCCGATGGTCATCAGCACGGATCCCGGAATCCGTATTGCTTCTTCCTTTCGTCACCTCGGGCACGATCGGTTATTTCCGCCTCCTGAGCGATGATACCTTAAATCCGGCTAAAGCTGTAAGGGTTAAACACAAGCACATGAACGCGCCGCACCCGCAAATCGGTATGCCGAAGAACATCGACAAACCGACGCGCATCGCGTCGCGGTTGATGACGTCCTCCGCCGGTACGTTCGGCTCCTCTTGTTCTTCTTGATCGGGCTCCGCGACAGTGACGTCGAAGGTGCAGGTAACGACGGCGCCGCTGTCGTCAACGGCCGTCACTTTGACGGTGCTCGTCCCGACGGGGAAGGTTGAGCCGGAAGCCGGATCGGAGGTTACGGTTACGTCACCGATGCCGCCGGCAGTGACCGGCAGGGTGAAGTTAACGACGGCGCCGAACTCGTCATCCGCATCGACAAGGATATCGTCGTTGCAGGTCGGGATGGCCAGCAGGTTCTGGCATGCGTCGCCGACGCCGTCGGCGTCGATGTCGGCCTGATCCTGATTTGCAAGATCGGGACAATTGTCGCAGGCGTCGATGACGCCGTCCTGGTCCTTGTCGGTCTGACAATCGTCCGGAACGCCGTTGCCGTCGCAGTCCGCGCTGACGCCGGTATTCAGATCGCACTCGTCCGGTACGCCGTTGGCGTTGCAATCGTCGCCGGCCAACTGGCATTCGTCCGGCACGCCGTCAGTGTTGCAGTCCTTGCTGGCACCGCTAATGAGATCGCAGCCGTCCGGTATGCCGTTGGCGTTGCAGTCGTTCCCGGCCAATTGGCACTCGTCCGGCACGCCGTCAGCGTTGCAGTCTTTGCTGGCGCCGCTAACGAGGTCGCAGTCGTCCGGTATGCCGTTGTTGTTGCAATCGACATCGCACTCGTCGGGTATGCCGTTTGCGTTGCAATCCAGGCTGAGTCCTGATTTGATGTCGCACTCGTCGGCGACGCCGTTGTTGTTGCAATCGGGTTCGCACTCGTCCGGCACGTCGTTCAGGTTGCAATCGTCGCTGAAGCCCATGCCAATGTCGCACAAGTCGCCGACGCCGTTGCCGTTGCAGTCGGGCCCCGAATCGGCGTATACGGCGAGGGCCGCGTGGGGGCCGTCGATCAGGACGTCGATGTCGGCGCCGGGCGCTTGAGCGATGCCGTTGAGCGACCAATGCAGGAACGGCGAGACGCATGACTCGGCCGGGGCCGTGAGCGTGACCGTCAAACCTTCATAATATGTACGCTGAAACGCCGGCGGCGCCGTGTCGTTCAAATCGCCGTTGAGATCCTCGTGGCTGATCTGAATGAAAGCCTGCTCGGTCGCATCGATCGTCAGCAGGTGCGTCGGGCGGTCATAGACGGCGGTCGCCTGGCGGATGCCGTCCATCGTTACATCGAGCGTGAAGGCCGCGCCCATGTCCTGCCCGTCCAGTTGCCAGCCGATCCAAGCGAAAGCGTTGGGATCGTTGGGATCCGGCGGCGGCGCTTCGAGGCTCACGAGGGCGCCCAGATCGTAGTAACGCACGAACTCGGTAATCCCGTCGCCGTCGCCGTTCGCGTCGGGCGGTGAAACCGTAACCGGCAGGGCGGGCACGTTCGATGAAATTGTCAGCGGCGCCAGGTACTCCGCGCGGGCGCTGTGAGGCATGTTCATCAGCACGTCCAGATCCATCTGTCCGATCGGCTGAGGCGCGTCGTCAAGCACCCAGCGACGAAACGCGCCGGCGACGCTCGTCGCGGGCGCCGTCAACGTCACGATCGGAGCGGTCGGATTGGCCAAGAACGAACGGAAATAGGGCGTCTCACCCGTACCCAAAGAGTGAATATCGATGGGCGTAAACGCGACCTCGACGCCGGAAGCCGGGGTGGATGTGATCCAGAGCACGTGGGCGTCGCTGGTAAAATCGGTTTCGTCGGCGCCCATGTCGATGGCTTCGCCGAAGATGCGCTCTTCGCCGTCAAGATCGAGCTCGCCCGGCAACAGGAACACGCCGGGCTGGCCGGCGTCGATGCAGGGCGAATTTGACTGCAGGTTATAGACGCCGGCGCCCGGATCCGCGAAGCTCGGCGGCTCCTGGATATTGCCGACGCCGCCGACGGCCTCGCTGACGTCGCTGTAAGTGACGTTTATCGACGATCCTCCGATATCGTCGCCGTTGCCCCAAATGATGCTGTTGCTGATATTCGTGTTCCCGCTTGCACGGTAAACGCCGTAACTGGAGTTATCGGCGATCGTGCTGTACCTGATCGTGGTCGCACCCTGCGAGTAAATCCCGCCGACGCTGTTGCAGATATTGCCGGCGACCACACTGCTGCGCAAGGTCGCGCGGCAATAGGATTCGAGGAACATGGCGCCGCCGTTACTGCTCGCGAAATTATTGAGAATCCGCGTGCTTTCGAAACTTGGATTATATGGTGTCTGGCCGCCGACATTGTCGCCGTAGAACGCCCCGCCGCGATAGCCGGCGTGGTTGTCTCGGATCTGGCAGCGACTGAACGCGGGCGATCCAAACGTGACGTACACGCCTCCGCCGCTGTAGGCGGTATTGTCGCGGATGTCGCAGAACTCGAAGGTCGGGCTCGTCGCATTATCGAAGTCCGTTGAGCAGTAAACGCCTCCGCCGTAAGTCGCCGAGCCGTTGGTGATGGTTAATCCTCGCAAGACGGTAGTCGCAACTTCCGCAGTCACGCAGGTTACAACGGTTCCGCCGGCGTCTCCGTCGATCACCGTGGCGGCCACTACGTCCGGATCTTCCGGCGCGAGTCCTTGCACGGTGAGCGCCTTGCCGCGCATGTTGATGCGTTCGTGATAAACGCCCGGGCGTACGGCGATCACGTCGCCGTCGGCGCCGGCGTCGATAGCGGCCTGGATCGTGGTGAAATCGCCGCTGCCGTCCTGCGCCACGAGCCAGGTTCCGCCGGCGACAAAAATGGCCGCGGCCTCGCGAGGCTGATCCACAGTGAACTGCAAAGTTCGTACTCCCAACGGTTGCGGAATGCCGTCCAGCGTCCAACGCACGAAGAAAGTCTCGTCCGTCGGCGGAACAGTGAGGCTGATCAGGACGCCGTCGGCGTAGAGTTTAGCGTAGGGGGTGACCAGCGTGGTCGAGCCGGCGTCATCCGTAATGTTGATCGTGCGATTCGTCTCCGGATCGGCAATGACATCCAGCGTAAACCCGGCGCCTAGAAAAGCTTCGTCGGCGCCCATGTCGATGCGGCCGTTGAGAACGCGCTCCTCGCCGTCCATGTCGGTTTCGCCGAGGCCGTCGTCGGCCGGATCGCCGCTGTCGACGCAGGGGCTGTTCGGATCGATATGATAGTCGCCGCCGAAAAACATGGGATCGTCGGAGATATTCCCGTTGCCAGCGTCGCCGTCCTCGATGTCGCTGAACAGCGCTGTAGCGCCGGCGAGGTCGTCGCCGTTATTCCAGAGGATGCAGTTGGAGATCGCCGGATCGCCGCCGAGGGCGTTGACGCCGCCGGCGCCGGCGCCGTTGCTGATATTGTCAGCGATGGTGTTATTGCGAATCACCGTACCGGCGCTGTTTTCGAGATAGACGCCGCCGCCCGCCGTAGCGGCCGTGTTTGAGTACAGCACATTATTGAGAATGGTTGCGTTCGAGTCGAGCAGGTAAATCCCCGCGCCGGCGTCCGCCGTGCAGTCGTGAATGATATTGTTGAAAATTTCGGCCGAGGCGCCTCCGCGACAGGCGATGCCGCCGCCCACCTGGGCGGCAGCGTCGTTAAATCGAATGATGCATTTCTCTATCAGCGGATTTGCCAGAGCGCCGAAAGCGTAGACGCCTCCGCCGGAATTGGCGGCCGTGTTTTGCTCGATGACGCACTTGCTGATAACGGGGGATGCTTGCATGATTCTGATCCCGGCGCCGTCGAAAGCCGCGCTGCCGTTTGTCAGCGTAAGACCCTCGAGCACGGAATCGCGTCCCTCGCCGGCGAAGAAAGTCGCGACCGGCCCGATCGACGATCCGTCGATAACGGTCGCGGCGACCGTCGCCGGATCATTGGGATCCGAGCCGCGGACGGTGATCGGTTTCCCCCAATATATGATGTTCTCGGGGTACACGCCGGGCGCAACGATTACGACGTCGCCGACCGCGGCGGCGTCTATCGCGCTCTGGATGGTCGGATAAGGGCCGCTAGGAACGTTCAGATCGGCTCCAAAGGCCGGCGACGCCACGATTAACAACGTCAGTGCCAATACCGTCAAATTCGCACGCATGTCAATTATTCCTTTATTCGACGCACCTTGTAGTGATCATTGGACGCATGGGACCGTCGTCATTTTCCCAACGCCCCGCCCACATCAGCGCCGCTGGTCGGCGTATCGGGCTTTGCCCGATACAGATAATCCGACAACCGACTTCACCAATCTCCTCCGAATATTCCATCCTGACGCCGACGAGTCGGCGTCGATGCCGCCAGTGCCAGTACAAGACGTTTACCGAGCCGGGTTCGACGCCGTGCTTAAACAATCTTGGACCTTTTTCAACTCCTCATCGCTCAAGCCGAAACGTCGCGCCGAGATTATGATCTTGCCGCTCTCGGGCGCGAAGCCTTTTCGATACTTGACGTGCAAATGCGGCACGCGATGCACGTCGAAGGGTTCGACATATTCGACCTCCTCGATATCGGTTCGCTGTATCGAGAGCAAATGGCCGGAGGCGTAACTTACGTTCAGCGCCTGTTTATCGACCCAGATCCGACTGACATTCCTCATCTGGCGAACGCCCCAGACGAGGCAACAAGCGCCGAGCGCCCAGCCGACGTACGCCGGCCACGTCGCGGAGCCGCGCTTGACGGCCCAAACGCCGATCGCCGCGCCCAGCGCGAGACCGATCAGCACCAGGACCACGCCGCCGCCGATCTGGCGGCGCGGGCCGCTGTCAAAAATTACCTCCATCGGCTATCAACCAAAAATCGTCTCCAGACTAAACTGGAATTCCACTTCCTTGCTCTTCCAGCCACCCCAGAAAGACTTATATTTCACGCCGAACTTGGCGAAGATATACGGCCAGGAGAACTGCCACGAGCCGCAACCGCCGGGGAGGCTGCAAGTCTTACTAAACTTAATCCCCGCGCCGAATTGGCCGTAGGCCTTACCTCCCAGCCACTCGATCCACGCCTCCGTCTCCAGGGCGAAGAACAGTTTAACATCGACTCCGAACTCCGCCGAAACCGACCAAGTCGGTTCGCGGTCGATACAGTACGTCCCCTTCACGCCGACGAAGCCCGTGACCGTGAAGTTGATCGACAGATCGAGGAACGGCTCGAGTACGATCAACGCCGGATGGATGCTGTACAGTCCGATTTCCTTCTGGAACGCAAGCGTCAGAGATCCGGTAACGGCGATGTTGATGCAACAGCGGTCATAGGTAAAGAAATCGTATTGGAGGCCAAGATTCAACTTGGCCCCGATGAATTTCAGGACCTTCCCGGCGACTCCCTTTGGTCCGAGTTCCCATTCGTAGGCGTTGTGGTATGAGAAGCCGACGTTTTGGCGCGCCGCCCAGTTGGCCAGCGACTTGAGCGGGCTTAACACCAGATCCAGCATCGACATTCCGGACGGATCGACCAGAATCGTCGGAGCGCCGGCCACGTACTCGTACAGGTTGTAGCCGTCGATAAACTCGCGCGGATCGCGCGAATGCCAGCGACCGTGATCGAGCGAGTAGTAACGCGCCCGGTTGTACTGAACCGTCAGGCTGCCGGCGTCCGGCAGATCCACGCGGCGACCGGTGAAATAGTATGGATTGAAGTCGCTCAGCGGGGCGGGATTAAACGATTCGCCGCTCGGCGGGACATAGCCCCCGCCTTCGACCGGACCAGTGTAGATGCTCTGGTAGACGGCGAAATCGACCATGTCGACGTCGCCGTCGAGGTCGAGGTCGTACCAGGACGTGCATGCGAGCGAAGGCGCCACCCAATCGTCGGCGCCTGAAGGCCCGCTCATGCAGTCCGCCCAGTTTCCGTAATCGGTCCAGTCCACGTCGCCGTCGTAATCCGTATCGCCGTAGGGACGGTAAACCGTCGGCTTGCCGTAAGCGTCGTACTGGACGGCTTCGACGACTGCGCCGCGATCGCTGACCAGGCCGGCTACGCTGCACAGGTTGCCCAGCAGGTAGTAGAAGTCGGCGCCAGGCGCGCCGGCGACCGCCGGATCGTTAGTGTACATGACCGCCCGTTCGTCCACGTTGGCCGTGCCGTGCACGTACCATCTCCAAGGCGTATTCATGTCGGCCGCGTCATACTCGACCAGCACGTCCTCATGATCGTCGTAGAAATATCGCCGCGTGACGCCGTTGATAAGAGTTTGAGTACGGCGTCCCATCGCATCGTAGGCATACTCGGCGTGAATAGTCTCGCCTTCGTCGTACTCGCCGTCCGCGTCGGCGTCCGCGAAAACGCGCGTCATACGGCATTCGAAATCATAGCTGTAGCCGTATCCGCGTTCATCACTGGACAGGTTGCCGGCCGCGTCGTACATGATCGCGACCGCGACCCCGTCCGTGGTGATCTGGGTGTATTCGTTGGCGAGATTATGTTTATAGGCGACGCCTTGATCCGGTTGGCCGGCGTCACGATCACGCGGAACATAACGAGTGCGTGAGCCGTGCAAATCGTATTCGAACACCTCCGAGCCAAACAATGAACCTTTATAATCCGCTTGCGTAACGCGGTTCAGACCGTCGTAACTGTAATTCACGTCTGAAGTCGGCGCGCGTTCGGAGGAACCGTAATTCTCCGTCGGCAGGCCGACGGAGTCGTGTTCAAATCCGAAGGTCGCCAGATTCGCCCCGTTGCTGGTATTGGCCAGACCAATGACGCGGCCATGGTGATCGTAGGTCACGTCCATGTCCACCTGCACGCCTTGATCGGTGTGCAAGCGTCGATCAGTGATCCTGCGCCCGGCGTATTGGTATTCTATCAAAGGCGTCCCGCCGCGATTGATCACCGTGTTCATTCCCAGGGCGTCGTATTCGTACGTGAGCGTCAGGCCGGTCTCGGCCGGGTAGGTCAGCGACTGGACCAAGCCGCGCGTATCACGCGTGTATCCGATCGTCTTACTGACGCCCGCGACGGTTTGAACTTCGCTGACCAACTGCCCTAGATCGTTGAAAGCGCGAACGACATGATTGTCGGCGTCGCGCCGGTGACCGGTCATGCGTCCCAATGCGTCATAGGTGTAGGTGTAATCGACGCCCGCGGCGGTTACGAACTTGCGCGTGGCCAAGCCGCGCGAGTTGTACTCGAACTCCGTCGTCACGCCGCGCGGATCGATAATTGACGTGACCTTGTTCGCCGCGTTGTAGGCGTAGGTAAACTCGCCGCTCTCCCCGCCCAATCCGTGATCGGAGGAGCGTAATAAGGTTCGGCGTCCGGCGGGATCGTACGCGAATTCAGTCACCTGGTCGCCGGCGCCGTCGTTGGCGGTAACGGCGACCACGCGGTTAAGACGATCGTAAGTCTTCGTGGCGGTCTTGGCCAAACCGCCGGCGTCCTCGGTTTCGAGAATCAGGCGGCCCAGGAGATCATAGCCGCGATGCCGTTCGCTCAGGTTGGGAGCGATCTTCACGATCTCACGATCGAGACCGTCATAGGCGAACTGAGTAACCAGGTCATCCTCGCCCCCGCCGCCGACTTCTCGCTCGGTGATGATGCGGTCGGCGCCATCATAAATGTATTCGATTCGGCGCTGTCCCAGCGGGCTATTTTCGATCCGCGCGGCCTGACGCCCCGTGGAGGGATCGTACTCGGACTCGGCGTAATTCTGAGCCGGATCCACGGGCAAGGCGGCGCGCAAGGATCTGCCGATACCGTCATAAGTGTAAGTCGCGGTAGCCGGCATCGCGCCGTCATACGCCGTTCGCGACTCCAGCTTACCGGCGCCGAGCACGCCGTCGGCGTAATATGTGTTGTCGATCACCGCGTCAACGGTCGTGTCCGGAGCGGCGGCGCTGGCGGCGTCGGCCATCTTGACGCTTCGCGTCACGCGGCCAGCCTCGTCATAGATCCAGCGTTTTTGCATGATTGGAACGTCGTTCGGATCGCTCACTAGCTGCTGGACTGGATGTCCGAGCGAGTCGTAATCCATCACGCTCTTCGCGCCGTCGGGCGTCGTCGTCTGAATCGTGCGGCCCATGGCGTCGTAGGTGTACGTCTCGGTGTAATTCAATCCGTTGGGATCCAGCGTCTTGGTCAGCACTCTGCCGCACAGATCGTAGGTAAACTCGGTGACGACGTCCGCCGGATCTATGCTGTGCGTGACGCGGTTCAACGCGTCGTACACGTTGCGGACGCGCCGATCGCCGTTCTCATAAGCGGTCAGATCCGCGGCGCCGTCCGCCTTGTCGATCGTCGCGATCGTACGGCCCTCGACGTCGTACACCGTAAGTTGGACCGGATCCAGATCTCCATCGACGCCGAGATCAAGGCGATCCCGGCGCATTATCATGCGGCCTAATTCGTCATAATCGAACACGGCGTCGGCGAGAGGATCGCCGGTATCGACTTCCGTGACCAGCGATCGCGCCGCTTGGCCCAGGGCGTCGTATGTGGTTTCCGTCTGCTGAACGCCTCCGGCGACCACGAAGGTGCGTCGGCCGAATTCGTCATATCCATATTCGGTCGAGTAACCGGTCGTGCCGATGGTTTCCATCAACAGGCCGTAATCGTCAAAGAGGTTCCATTCGGTCAGCGGATCGACGCCGGCGCCCGCCGTGGTGCGTGAGACGAGCCGTTCGACGCCGTCGTAAACCACTTCTACGTACGAAGTATCCGGGTTTGTTTGCTCGATCAACTGATCCTGGTAGTCATAGTGGAACGTCGTGACCAACCCGCCGGGTTTGCTTTCCTGAATGACTCGCCCATATAGGTCATACGCGAAGGTCGTATCGGCCCAAGCGTCGGGCGCGTCCATCGCGAACGGTCCGTGGTGCCAGGCTTCGCGTTTGCGAATCAGTCTATAATCGGCGTCGTATTCGTATTTCGTTTGGGCGATCAGGTCGCCGCTGGCGCCCGCGGCGTAGACAATTTCGTCCACGAGCTTTCCGGCGGCTCCATAGATCGATTCGGATACTTCCCCGCAAGGAAGCGTCACGGAGGTTTGTTCTCCGTAGATGCTGTATCCATAGGCAGTGGTCGCTTGGTCGTTCGGATCTCCGCCGGCGTTTCGAATCTCGGCGGCGACGGCGCCGTAGGCGTCGTATTGGGTATCCGTATAAGTATAGCCGCCGCCCGTTCTGGATTGTCCGACGCGAGTCTGGCGGCTGTTTTCATCATATTCATAAACGCGTTCGGCTTGGACGGCGCCTCCTCCGTCCAGCAGGGTGACCTCCGGCGCCGTGACAAGAGTGGTGTTTCCGTAATCGTCGTAAGAGTATTCCGTGACGCCGCCGCGCGCGTCGATCAGATAGATGGTCTGATACGACGAAGTGATCGCGTTATATTCGGCAAACGCGAGGGTTTCGCCGGTAATCCCGTCTTCCGAACCCATGGTGTAAGACCGGACATAGCGCGTGGATCCCTCGAAACTATGATGCGGCGCTTCAGGCAAATCGTCCGGCAGCGCCTCGGCGTCCATCGTCAGCGCCAGGCCGTCGATGCCCCAGCCGTCGGCCGGATTCGAGGTCGGCGCCATTTGCGCCACGGTTATTGTCAACGTGTAGAGCACGCCCTCGTCAAGCCACCAACCGGCGTGCTCGAAGCCCGCCTGCTTGAATTCGGCGCAACTTTGATACGTCCCGGTCCAATCCGCCGGGGGAGGGTCGATGTCGCTACGTGCCGCGTAGCCGAGCTCGAAGCCGCCCTCGCCGCCGGTAAGCGCGGCCTCAATACAGATCGTGTCATTGGGATCCATGGTCGCGGCGTCGTGCAATAAGGCGAATAGATGGTAGACCCCGTCGGCGCCGACCTCAAAGGTGGTCGTCGCGGTGGCGCCGACCAACTGAGGCGTCAGGGGGGCGTCGCCGGTCGCGTGGAATCCCTGAAGCTCGAAGGCGTTGCTGTCTCCCTCGAGCGGCAGACGCCAACCGCTGTCCTCCCCGCGCGCCGCCAGGAATAGCGGCGCCTGGTCTTCGAACGTGCGGACGATGGAGACGCTGGTCACGTCGAAGGGATTTATTGTTTCGGAGATTTCGGTATGCATGCCCTGGTTGGGATCATCCACGACGATGCGGTTGTAGACAGTAGTCAGCGCCTCGCCGGACGGATCGGAGCCGTGCGGGAACAAAGCCTCGTATTGATCGGTTTGTTCGAGCCGCCCGTTATCGTCGTAGTACTCTACTCGGATGCGTTCCTCGTCGTCCGAGACGTGTTCGTGAACGATGACGGATGAGTTTCTCAAGTAATCTCCGGCGTATTCGACGGTCTTGACGACGACCAAGACGTCCTGGTCGTTAAGCTTCTCGTGGACAGTCAGGCGGCCTAGATCGTCGTAGGTGAACTGCTCGATAACGTCGCCGTCGGCGTTGGTGATTGTTTCGAGCAAGCCTTTGGAGCTGAAGTAGAAACGTCGGCGCTCGCCGGAGCACATCGGGCAGACGGCGCCGTCGACGCCGATGACGTCCTGGTCTTCATATACCAAAACGACGGCGCGTTCGTTGTCGGCCGTGCCTTCGACGACAGGGGTGATTTGCTCGAGGTTGTCCGAAGCGTCGTAGGTCAAGTCAAAATAGGTCGTGCTGCTCGCAAATCCGACGTGAATTTCGATTAACAGACCGGCGCCGTCGTACACGAAGGAGCTCTGCGTCGAGTAGTCGAAACGCATGATTCGAGCCAGACGATAGGGATAGGGCTCGCCCTCAACGGCCTCGAACAGATAGGTCAGCGCCGTCGGGATATGCGAGATCTGTATGTAGTCTCCGCGCGGGGAAACCGTGTCTCGCGCCGGTGGTCCGCCGAGAATCCAACCTTCCAGGAAACCGTCGCCGGGCAGGAAGATGACGGAATTCGCCCGGTCGGGCAGCAGCACTTCGAGTTCGCCCGTGTCGTGGACGTCCACAATCGCTGGAATGCGCAGCGGATCTCCGTTGCCGGCGCGGATATTCAATTCCACGTCGCCTAGCGTGATCGAACCCAGTTTCGGCGCCGCGCGAATCGTGCCGCCGGTGGCCAAGACGGTGGCACCGGGAACCGGGCAGGTCGGACATTCGCAATCGTCGTCCGGAAGTGCTTCCAGATTGAGGGTTTGCAGGGTTGAAGTGGACCAGCAGTAATTAGCGCTGTCGTACTTGTAGAGCATGCATTCCACGGTCGCGTCGCCGACACCGATCAAACCTCGCAGTTGAACGCGTAAGGTGCCGGGAAACGCCCCCGAATTCGCCGGCTTGTCGACAATTTCGACCGCGCCGTTAGTCGTGACGGCCAGTTGGTAGCAATCGGGCGTGCCGGAGCCGCCGGCGGTGATCGTCACCGTGACCGTTTCGCCCTTGTCGCCTTCCTCGACGTCGCAATCCGTGGGACAGAGCGTGCGAATGACGTTTTTGTTCGACGTAATCACGGGGTGGAACGCAGCCGCCGAGCCGCAAGGGTCGCATGCGTCCGGCGTGCCGATATCCGCGCAGGTGTTACCGCAACCGACCGTTATTTGAACGGGATCGGAAGTGCCGCAGGGGCTGATGGAATATGTCGTGTATACGCCCGGTACGCTCGGTATGAACTGGAAGGAGTTGTTGGGGATGGGCCACGTATTCAGCCAGTCAGCCGTTCCGGGAAACGCTCCGCAGGTATGCTGAGCCACCAGCCCGCCGCCTTGAAGTTCGACATAAATTGTCGCCGGCGTGGATAATGCGGCGCAATAATAACCGTCCCCGGTATGGCACCCGGCGGAATCCCAACAATTGCAGAATCGCGAAGTGAACGTGATCGTCACCGCCTCGTTCGGATCCACATGATCGTCCGAGACCGACACGGAGCCCCACTCGCAACCGCAGCAATAATCCGCCCGCGCAATCGTCGGGCAAAACATCGCAACGGCGAGCATCGCGCCGATCAAGGCAATCCCGAAACGCCACGAAAAATCGCTTCCTCCGCGGCGCCGGCACATGAGATGCTGATTTCGCCCGCGTGTCGTCATCATACGCTTAGCTGCCATCTTCGATCCTCCAACTCGGCGATCATCGCCGCACAATTCCGCCGATCAGGCGTCTGATTTTGAATAGAACCCTATATCGCACTGTCTAGATCTCGTCGGGATCCTTCACCCAATGGGTTTGCGTTTCCCAGGTTCGCTCCTCGATCGAGGGATCTCGATAGAGTTCCTCGATGTCGTCCAATATACGCAGACCAGTCTCTTCCTCGCCGAATCGGAAATACTCTTCCGCCACGCGGAGATGGGCCGTCAGCGCCAGTTCCGGATCTAGCCTGGAGTATTCGTCCACGACGGAGTAGAAATATTCGACAACCTCGTCCAACCCGCCGTGCATTCGGTGATAGTGACCGCGATCCAGCACGGCTTTCTGGCGCTGCTTGTCGGTCGTCGCTCTTTCAACCGCCGTCTCATACAGGGCCACCGCCGCGGCGTCGCGCCGCCACACGGAGCGGCTCACCGCCTCTCTAAGCGCCTGGTGCGACAGCTCTTCTCCCGACTTTTCGTGCGTGAGATAGTCGTAGCGGCGTGCAATGGCGGAGACGGCGCCGGTCGTGTCGTCACCGGCGCAGTACGCATCTTCCAGCAGCAACAGCCAATCCGGCCATTCCTCAACGCCCGGCCGCGACAGAATTTGCTCTATCCGAGCGGCAATTTCGAGCACGGCATGAGAATCAGAGCGGTTCTGTTGCACCTGTCGGCGATATTCTTGCAGCTTCTGGCCGTAGGCGGCTTCGTTGTTCTTGAAGTCCTCCATGGTGAACCAGATGACTTCCATGGAGTCGTCCGGCGGCGCGCCTCCCAAGTCACGACTGTCCAGGGCCACCAGGCTGAATCCCAGAATCAAAATGCCAAGGGTCGCCAGCGTCATGCCGCGCCCCTTCACGAGACCTTGAGTTCCGTGCATGCGATTGTGTTCCGCCATCGATCTACCTCCATTCAGCCGTCCGCCCGAAAACACGTTTCGAGGCTTGCCGGCCGGGTATATTTGCCTCTTTCACCGATTCTCCGTATCAGTTTTCACAAAGCGATCAGGCCCGCAGCGCCTGACGCCGTCATCAACCATTTAAGGCGCTGGCGAACCGGTGGCCGCGCCCGCGTCCTTCGTGGCATTTTGTTCTTCCAGCAAACGCGCCCATTTGCGCAACGTGTGCCGAGCCTTGTCAGCCTCCTCCGATTCGGGCGCCTTGGCCTCCAGGTCTTTCAATTCGTCCATGGCGGCCGCCAACTCGCCATGCCGAAAGTATTCTTCCGCGGTCCGATAGTGGGCTGTCCGGGACAGCATGGGAAAAGCGTCCTCGTATTCGATCGACGCTCCCAGCAGGTA
>Ga0180434_10004389_pt1 | contig 17197 bp, 17 predicted proteins | sample SS_ome_7_FD_132453 | JGI IMG/M metagenome (GOLD analysis project Ga0180434, IMG submission 132453) | Hypersaline lake sediment archaeal communities from the Salton Sea, California, USA - SS_1_D_2 metaG | ecosystem: Environmental > Aquatic > Non-marine Saline and Alkaline > Hypersaline >...
CCATAAAAAATAAAGTTTACAGAGTCATTATCGTACACATCGAATACGAATATTTAATTTTTACAGAGCACTAGTACCTTGTAACATCTGTATTTGTGAACACTATTGTATCGCTCTGTGTCATTGCGAGCGAAGCGAAGCAATCTGGGTCATTCGTAGGTTCGATATTGCCGCGGCCCGCTTCGCCGGCCTGGCAATGACAACTCGCAAAATCAAATGCTATGATGTATTAGTGTTTTCAGATCATTGTTTCAAAATGGTGCGGAAAAAGGATTGACACGGCCTGTGAGCGGTGATAATTTGAGAATAGACAGGTGTGCAAACAGGGACTGTGTCTTTGTTGGCTTAAAAGCGGTTTTTTGGGAGAGACTAAAATGCTGACTCGTACAAATCTTTCGGTTGTTGTTTTTGTTATTCTTGCCGCATCATTATGCGTTGGTCAGGTTCCCGAATCGGGGCCGGCAGAAGAACAAGCGGCCAAGGCGAAAGAGGTTTCATTTCCCTATGTAGGCGAGATAACGGCGACGGACGTTTACGTTCGCACGGGGCCAGGCACGGCATATTATTTTTGGTCGAAGCTTAGCTCACCGGCGCGGGTTGTAGTGGCCGGCGAGAAACACGGGTGGCTTAAGATACTTCCGCCGGCGGGGAGCTATTCGTGGATTTCGAAGAATTTTGTTGAGCTGGACCCTGATAATCCGGGCATAGGAATTGTAACAGGAGATTCGGTGCGTGTCTGGGCGGGGTCCGACTATGTCGAGCCGATGCGTTCGCACAGTCTCCAGGCAAAGCTAAACAAGGGCGACCAGGTCAAGCTTGCCGATGAGGAGGCCGGAAAAGGTGATTACTACAAGATTATGCCTCCTCCCGGTGCACACTTATGGATAAGCGCCCAATACCTAAAGTATATTGGGCCTGTACCAAAACCTGAGCCGCCGAAATTACCGCCCCGCCCTGAGCCGGTTATTGAACCCGAACCTGAGCCCGTGCCAAAGACCGAAACCGAAGTTCAGCCGACAGTCGCCGAGCCGAAACCCGAGCCACCAAAGACCGCCCCCACGAAGCCAAAGCCCGCGGCCCCCCCGAAACCTCCTGCAGAAACAATAAGGCTGAAAGAATGCTACGAGTTGGCCGAGAAAATCAACACCGAACTTGCCAAGCCAATCGGTGAGCAGGATTACGGCGCGATAAAGAAGGGACTCAACGCAATCGAGGATGACCCCCAGGCGGGTAAAGCCATACTATACGCCGAGTACCAACTTGACCTTGTGGGACGTTATGAGTTGGCTCTTGAGGTAAATAAAGAAATCAAGCTTCAGGACGCCAGGCTGGAAAAAGCCAGACAGCAGATAAAGAATCGCTACGGCGCCAAGGTTGAAAATCTTCCGGATCCCGGCAAATTCATAGCAGTCGGTAAACTGATGCCGTCCCAAATATACACGGCCCAGACGGGCGAGCAGCGTTACCTTGTAGTTGATAGCACGGGTAAAATCACATGTTACGCAGCCCCTGCCGACGATTCTGCAGCGATTGATATAGATAAGTTCATAAATCGTAAGGTCGGTTTGCTCGGCCAGGCCGTCAAAGACCCCTACAACGCGGTGAGCCTTGTGAAGTTTACTCAGATTGTTGACTTAGAAGACTAAGACCGAATCTTTTGCCGCAAACATCACATTGCACGGAAATTCGTCCGGCTTGCGAATCGATCCAGTCATAGACTTGGGCGACCACACCGGCTATTTCAATCTCTCTGTCAGTCGGCATCGGCCCACCATCTCTTTTGTTTCCGGAGCGCTTCAATCTCTTCAAAGGTATGCAGTTTGCCGCGGTTAATACCGGCGCATTTAATCGCGGCACGGTTCCAGCTATCTGCCGATGCCAGATTCTCCGGCCAGAAAGGCCAGGTCCTGCACTGGTTCGGCCGAACAGGATAAATCGCGCAGCCACGTTTACCGTCCGTTTCGGTCAGGAAAATGCAGTCTTTGGTTACGGGTTTTTCCATGATTGTCGCCCGCCTGCCCATACGCCTGATGTATTTGCCCCACAACTGGTCAGCCGGCTCGTTAAGAAATTTTGCTATGAATGCAATCTCCGGCTTCGTTACCCAGATATACCCCTCATCCGGCCCGGCGCAGCACGCCCCGCACTGCATACACTCAAAATGCAAACCACCAATATACCACTTGTTCTCGTCTTTGTTATCAGACACGGATTTCTCTTATTTTTTCCGATTGGGATATATTTTCATCCAGCATCTCTGTATAGGCATCATGTTCAATCGACGGTCTTGTTTTTTTGTGTAACGCAATTAGAAAATCTTTCAAATCCATATTTTCTTTTATAAGAGAATTATCATGAATATTACATACGTTAAGAATGGCAGCCGCTATCTCTTGATCAGAATACTTACTCAAACGGTCACGTCTCCATGCAAACAAATATGGGGAAAATAGATAATTTAAAAGTCTCGTTTTCTTTGAGTAGGTTGCTTTAACTAATTCATAAGCACCTTTTAACGACCAAGCTAAAAGAATCCCCAATATAACGAGAATGACCTTTCTGTAATTTTCCAAAATAGGTGATTTCAACATTAAAACTGCGCCTAAGCCAAATAAAATAAGAAAAAAGATCGGAATAGAAATTCCGCGGCGCCGGACTCCAGATTGAAATTCTTGCAACCCGCTCAATTCACTACGAAGTTCCAAAAGAGGAGCTTTCCATTCGTCTAATGCAAACCAATGCAGCATCGATATCATGCTAAATATTATAAGGCTTATACCTATCCCCAGAGTTAGGGTAGTCATAATAATCTCCGTATAAATTGTTATGTACCATTCCTGCTTTCGCTGGAATGACAAAGGGCATCCACTTACCCTGTCATTCCAAACTTACCCTGTCATTCCAAACTTACCCTGTCATTCCAAACTTACCCTGTCATTCCAAACTTGATTTGGAATCCATTCTCCCGCCAAAGGCCGTGGATTCCAGCTTCCGCTGGAATGACAGACGGGCATTTTCATTATTGTACAAATCACTCCAATCCGGATTAAATTCTTCAATCAAGTCTATCTTCCACTTTCTTTTCCACGCCTTTATTTGCTTCTCTCTGGTTATGGCACTGCCAATATCGTTGTACTTTTCATAATATACAAGGTTGTGTACACCGTATCTCTTGGTGAAGCCTTCGATCATGTTATTCTTATGTTCCCACACCCTTTTTCGTAAATCATTAGTAACGCCTGTATACAAAGTACCTTTCTTTTTGCTTGCTAATATGTAAACATAATACTGTTTCATCTTCTCACTTTGTTGTTCTTTTGCTGTTTGTAACCCATTTCCTTTCGGGAATCGTGGATTCCAGCTTTCGCTGGAATGACAAGGGGTGTATGCTTCCTGTCATTCCAAACTTACCCTGTCATTCCAAACTTGATTTGGAATCCATTCTCCCGCCAACGGCCGTGGATTCCAGCCGGAGTTTACGCCGTACTCTGATACGGTGCTGGAATGACAAAGGGCATCCATTTACTGTCATTCCAAACTTACCCTGTCATTCCAAACTTGATTTGGAATCCATTCTTCCATTACAAATTATGTTCCCAGCTACCCACTTTCACAAGGACAGGTTTTGCTTGTACGACAAATTTTGTTACCATTTTAGTATTGCCCCGGTGTCGGCGCTGGTTGCCATCGAGGCGTACTTGGCGAGGTAGCCTGTTGTTATCTTTGCCGGTCGAGGTTTCCATGACTTTTTGCGCCGGGCAAATTCTTCATCGGTTAGTCTCACGTTGATATTATTATTCGGAATATCAATCTCGATAATATCGCCCGGCTCGAGGAGCCCAATCGGGCCGCCGACAGCAGATTCAGGACTGACATGCCCGATACAGGCCCCGCGCGTACCGCCGCTGAACCGGCCGTCGGTAATAAGGGCAACCGATTCACCCAGGCCGGCACCTGCGATATAGCTGGTAGGCGAGAGCATCTCCTGCATACCCGGACCGCCCTTCGGACCTTCATAGCGGACGACCACAACGTCGCCAGGCTTGACCTCGCCACCTAAGATGCCTTCGCAGGCCTCTTCCTGGCTCTCGAATATTACCGCAGGACCGGAATGAGAGAGCATGGACTCGGCGACACCGGCGGTTTTAACAACGCAGCCGGATGGAGCGAGATTGCCCCATAGGATGGCAAGACCGCCGGTGGCCGAATAAGCATTATCTAATCTATGGATACAGTCTGTGTTCTTAATCCCGGCATCGGCGATTCTCTCACCGAGCGTACAGGCGCTTACGGTCATACAATCGATATTCAGCAGCCCGTCAATCTTACTGATTTCCTTGAGTATCGCGCTGATTCCACCCGCGGCATCAACATCTTCGATGTGCCAGTTGCTTGAAGGCGAGACCTTACAGATGTTCGGACACCTGGCGGCGACCGCATTAATGCGGTCCAGGCCGTATTCAATACCGGCCTCGTTGGCAACCGCTAAGGTGTGCAGGACCGTATTTGTCGAGCCGCCCATCGCCATATCAAGAGCAAAGGCATTGTCAATTGATTCTTTGGTTACGATGTCCAACGGCTTAATATCCTTTTCGATGAGCGTCATAATCTGAGCGCCGGCAGCCTTATAAAGGTCCTGCCGCTTCGGGTCAATAGCCAGTATCGTGCCGTTACCGGGCAGCGCCATACCAATCGCTTCACACAGACAATTCATACTGTTAGCGGTGAACATCCCCGAACAACTGCCCCGACCGGGACAGCTGGTGCGTTCGAGTTCATTCAGGGTAACCTCGTCGATTTTACCGGCGTTCAATTCCGCTATACCCTCGAAGACGCTTATCAGGTCAACTACCTTGCCGTTTTTTGTCTTGCCTGCCGCCATCGGACCGCCCGACACAAAAATCGTCGGAATATTCAATCTCATCGCAGCCATAAGCATTCCCGGTATAATCTTGTCGCAGTTGGGAATACATACAAGCCCGTCGAAGCAGTGTGCCCGCACCATTGCTTCCACCGTATCTGCAACGATTTCGCGTGAGGCTAAAGAAAATTTCATACCCGTATGGCCCATGGCAACGCCGTCGCATATCGCCAGAGTATTAAATTCAAACGGCACACCCCCGGCTGCGCGCACCGCCTCTTTGACGATACCGGCAACTTTGTTAAGATGAACATGGCCGGGAACAATTTCGCAAAAGCTGTTTGCCACCCCGACAAACGGCCTGCCCATCTCGTCATCCGTTACGCCGCATGCCCGCAGCAAGGCCCTGTGAGGAGCACGCTGGAAACCTTTTTTTACCATATCGCTTCTCATGTTCTTTCTCCAAAAAAGTTGAATTAAAGGGCGATATTTCGCCTGCCGGAATCTGTTTATAATTTCGTGAACTGAAAAGAGCTCAATTGTAGCCGAATGGAGAATCAAGATAAACCATAAAATTCGGATATTTGAGCCAAGAGTGTGAAATTGTTTTCCAGCGGTCTCTAAGACCTTCTCAGGCACAGTCATATGTGCAAACTTCATTCTGAGCCGTCCGGCGTCTTCCGCGTATCCGCCGTCTCCCGCGGGTCCCGACACAACGGGGAGACACCGGTAACACACCGGGAAAGAATCTCCTGCGTTCAATTCTCATTCCAGCAAAAGGTTGTCATTCCAGCAAAAGGTTGTCATTCCAGCAAAAGGTTGTCATTCCAGCAAAAGGTTATCATTCCAGCAAAAGCTTGTCATTCCAGCAAAAGGTTGTCATTCCAGCGAAAGGTTGTCATTCCAGCGAAAGGTTGTCATTCCAGCGAAAGCTGGAATCCACAGCTTTCAGCGAACAAATAGATTCCAAATCGAGTTTGGAATGACAAATTTATGCAGAAAATCGCGTTGAAACGGAAAACAAGTCAGCCAGAAAATAATTTCACACCCTGAGTCAAAAGGAAGGAATCTTTGCGCAGACGTAGTATGCTGCTCAAATGAGTGATCGCCCACAGGCCTCTTTGGAGGCCTTAAATCATCCTTGCAACAATCGGCTGTATCTTACAGCCTCTTTCTTCGGCGCAGCCACCTCACAGCCAAAAGACCGACCGATGACAGCATAATCGCGCTCGGAGCCGGGATAACGCTGACGGTAATCAACTGGTCCTGTGCCCAGCCCGAGTAGGTGTCCGTCTGAGGGTCATAGCATTGCCAAAGATTCATAACCCGGACATCGCCGATACCGCTCCAGGCACCGCTCGAAACAGCCGCCGCAGCTTCTGAGACAAGACTGTTGTTTACGCCACCGTCTTCATCTTCGAGATACCAGATGGCTTTCTGGACATCCAGCTCACTTACACCGGCGTATTCTCCGTTGATATACCTGGTGTAGATGTACGCAGTTTTCTCATCGAGCGGGTCCGAGACACTCTCACCTCCCATTACGGCGGCGGTGCTGATGTCGGCGTAATATGTCCGACCGCTGCGAAAGTACTCGCCCGACTCCAGACAAAACGTCCTGAACGTATCGCCCTCGCCATATCTGCCGAGACTTGTCCAGTCATCCAGCTCAAGCACCTCTACGGTGTGGGCCGGCTGGGTGCCGCTTATTCTGATAATGGGAGCAGCAGGTGCACTCGGTGCATTGAGGCTCAATATTAACAGCGCTATTGTAAAACTAAAAAATATCTGCCTTTTCATCAATTATTCTCCTCACAGGGATACACAATATCCGTTACTATTAAGAGTCGTTCACAGGAGTATTGAAAGCTCCGGTTTGTCCCCCTGCCGTCAAAACCCCTCACAGGCCGTTATTGTACTAAAATTGCGGCCTCAAAGTCAAGAAAAAACTGTTTTATCGGCACCTCTTCCGGCCTCTTGCCGCCTTTACGCCGACAGTAAATATCAGGATGCGTTGTTGCGGTATCAAGCGATGGTCTCATAATATGGGTAAAGCCGCCCGGCGAGGACATAAAGGAGAGAATTTTCTGAAAAATTTTCTTTTTTGTTCGGTTTTTGTTAGGGTTTTTCAACCCCTTTTGCCGATAGATTTATAATGCGACAAATGGCAACAGCTAAGGGATAAAAAAGTGCCGCTTTTCGTGTTTGTCATTCCGGACTTGCTTGCCCTCCGTAGCCTTGTGCGAAGGAGGGAACCGGAATCCAGGGGATTGGAATACCGGATTTCCGCCGGAGTTTACAACACACCATGATGCTGGGATACGGCTTGAGAATGACAAATTCAAGGCTTTTACTGCAAAACAGAGCCAAAAACCAGGAAACGCTTATGACTGAATTTGATGATTTTAATGTGCCCGTTTGCCGCTTCGGGCCGGGCGGAGATTACGTAAACGACTGGCCTGTAAAAAAGACCCGACCGCCGGTGCCGGAGTCTAATCCCTTAGGCAAAGTCTTAGCCCTGATAGCGGATGTTATTGGAACAGCAATAAGCGGCGAATTGATGATTCAGTCAAAGGCACCGACCGAACCCCGTAGAATGGATAACAACATCCAAAGAGACAAAAATTCAGATCCAACAGATGAACCTGACCACACAAATTACACCGCGTCAACTGCAGGTGCTAAAGACGGTAGCCCAGTTGCAGCTGAGCCGATGCTATTCGCCGACGATAGCCGAGGTCGCCGAGGTGCTAAGCGTAAGCCGCACCACCGTATTCGAGCATATCGGCGTACTTCGCGAAAAAGGCCTGCTCGCAAGATCCAGGGGCAAGCTACGCTCTTTGAAGTTGACACTCAGAGCCAATCGGCTGCTTGAACAGGATTTGCAGGCCGAGTCAATCCGGGCGCCTGAGCAGGGCGTACCTCTGCTGGGTACTGTCGCTGCGGGCCTGCCGACAGAAGCCATTGAAAACCCTGAGACAATGTCGCTGCGCGACATGTTCGGCCCTTCGGATGAAATATTTACCCTGCGTGTTTCCGGCGACAGTATGCTCGATGAGGGGATTTTAGATGGTGATTACGTCGTCTGCAAACGTTCAGCTTCCGCCCGCGACGGCCAGATTGTGGTTGCTATAGTGGACGAATCCGAAGCCACACTGAAAAAATTCTATGCTGAATCCGACCGGGCTCGCCTTGAACCCGCCAATAGTTTATACAATCCGATTTATTCGGACAACTGCCGTATCGAGGCCGTCGTCCTCGGCCTGCTAAGACGATTGTAGTTGTTAAGGATCACTCATCCGGCTTCTTTAATCATCGTATCCGGGAAATGAGAAGCGTTGACTCACGCACCTGAGAAACCGCCTTGTTGTCATTGCCTTGGTCGGCTAATGTATTACGTTCCCAGAATACGCCGTCTGTGTAGCCCTGTATGTCAGTATTACTCTTAGCCATCTGGAGGCGTTTCTCTGCGAGCAGACAGAATTTCTCATCAATTTCTATTCCTATGTAATGTCTGCCGAGCTTTCGAGCAACCACAGAGGTTGTGCCGCATCCGAGAAATGGGTCAAGAATCAGGTCGCCGGGATTGAAGCAATTTGGCAGCGTGGGATTGGTTGGCGAAGAAGGCCTATGGTGTTCGTCCTGTTCGACAAGGCCGACGTTATGGACGCTCTACCGAATAACGGCAGGGTTGAACTCACGGTTGTCGGCAAACTCGAATCCGGCCAATGTATATACGGTACCGATACAGTCAGAATAATCCGGCCTCGACGGCGTGTGAGGGGGCTGCGCCAACGTTAAGAAAATGCAGCAGGTACTTCGAGGCCGTGGGTTCGCATAAGTACCGCATCGCCCATGATTTTCCCTGCGTCGCCGTCGGCGATGATTCGTCCTTCATCCATCAGAACGGCACGCTCGCAAAGACTCGCCGCAAAATCCATATTACACGTTGCGATTATCAATGTCTGCGACAGCGATTTAAGCAGGTCTGTCAGTTTGTTTCGCGTTCGCGGGTCAAGGCTGGCCTCCGGCTCATCCATCGTAATTATTGTCGGCGCCATCGAAAGGATTGTCGCAATTGCCGCCGAGCGCTTCTGTCCACCTGACAGATGATGCGGCGGCTTTTTGGCCATACCTTCCAGACCGACCGTCTTTAGTGCCTCGGCGGTCCGCGACCTAACCTCGCCTTCGCCAAGCCCCATATTCATCGGCCCGAATGCCACATCATCGAATAGCGTCGGCATAAAAAGCTGCTCATCCGGATTTTGCATCACCAGGCCTAAAATACTTCGCACCTTCTTTGCATTTTTAGTCGTTGCCTCTATACCATCGATACGGATTGTGCCCGCCCCTTTTAAAAAAGCACTCATCGCAAGCAGCAGAGTCGATTTGCCCGCACCGTTAGGCCCAATAATCGCAACCTTTTCACCGCCGGCGATAACCAGATTAATATCGGCCAGCGCCTTTGTGCCGTCCGGATAATCGTATGAGAAACTCTCTATTTCAACAGCCTTAATCATATCAATAAAGCTTCCATTCTTATTAGAAATATGAGTACCACGGCCAAACCATCCCCTGAGCCTATCGGCTCAGAGGCTGGAACTACCGCGCGATAATATCAACACAAGCCGAGCCGCGCAAGCGGCCAAACCTGAACAGAAGCCGAGCCGCGCGATAATACCAACAGAAGCCGAGCCGCGCAAGCGGCCGAATCTGAACAGAAGCCGAGCCGCGCAATAATACCAACAGAAGCCGAGCCGCGCAAGCGGCCGAATCTGAACAGAAGCCGAGCCGCGCAATAATATCAACAGAAGCCGAGCCGCGCAAGCGGCCGAATACAGTCTGCCCGGGGGGCACCCAACATAGCCCGCCGTCATTCTGAACGCAGACTATTGTCATGCCAAATTAAATCCGGCATCCAGTTCATTTAGCCCTGCGTTTCACGCAGGGTCATTCTGAACGAAGTGAAGAATCTCAACCACCGAGCACCGAGCGACAACCAACGTTCGGCGACGGGTGGCAGCCCTTTGGCCCAAGGCCAAAGGGATGGAATTATTCTAAAGGGCCAAGCTGTCGCTTGAAAGTAACACCCGAACACTTTACTCCGTTTTCTAAAGCAAAAAAGATTCAATAAAAAACCCTCCCCAAAAATTGCAATCCAACGATGTATAAGGCAAGTATCGCTGCAAATAAATAGTCCGCTCCGGCAATCCGCTTCTTGCCCAATCGGTGGAATCGGCCGTCGAATCCGCGCCCCTGCATCGCCATACTCACCCGCTGCGCCAAATCGATACTGCCGATAAATATACTGCCGACTATCGCGGCAGAGGTCTTAACTTCATCGCCGAATCCCAACCTTCGCAGCTTCCGACCGGCCCGCGCTCGAAGGACGTGATAACCCCTGTCGATAAGCATAAATATATAGCGATACAAAAAGCCCAACTGCACAACAAACAGATGTGGTACACCCAGCTTTGCCATCGCCGCTAATAAATCACTGAATCGTGTCGTTGCAGCAAGACCAACAAGGGCTGTCATCGTAATTATAAACTTACCGCAGATTGAAAAGCACCGGAGCAAACCTCCGGTCGTTTCCCACCTCCACGGCCCAAAAACCGCGACAACCACTTCTTTATCGTAGAGAAGATTGCTAACAGCTAATACCGCGACAAAGGGGCTGACAATAAGAATGTGCTTCAGTACAAATTTAATCGGAATATTCGCTGTCACCAAAACTGCAAAAGGCCAGATTGCATAACACGCTAAAATACTGACCGATGTTGCAGGCAGTGAAATCACAAAAACACTGAACACGAGCACACAGATAAGTTTTACCCTTGCATCAAGCGCGTGGACGGGCGAGGCCCGGTAGGAAAGTCTGTCAATCTGCGCGTGGTGCATTTTGGACGCCGTTTCTCTTTCGAAGGGCCAACGCCCCAAGCCAGATAAGACCCATTGTCGCCGCAGAGCCACTGACCGCCGCAAAGCTCTGCCAGCCCGCACCTGCTTCAGCCGCCCCATCAGTTGCTTTTTGTCCGAAAGCGCCGGAACGAATCGTATAATCCGGTAATACCGAATACCTGGACTGGAAATCCTCAACGGCTGTAACGGCGGGGCTTTGGTTTGAAACGATGGACTCAAAATCCGGCTCATCCGGCCGCTCGGCGTAGCTCCATTCCAGGCCGTCCGGAAGCGAGCTGGCAAGATGACTTATCCCCGCCCCGATTACAACGGTTGCGGCTATGATGGTCATATACGCCACCGGTTTACTGAACCTGCCCGTATTAGCCGTTCCGGCGGCAATAATGTCCGGCCGAACCTGTCGCAGATAGAGCAACACCGCCCCGGTAATTACTCCTTCTATAACACCAATTATCAGATGCACTCCGACCATTGTGAACAGAAAGGTGTAGAAGGGCACACTCAGTACCCCCGAAACAGCCGACTCGACAGAAACAAGGACGGCACCTGCCACAAGAGCGACAAGGCAGGCAACTATACTGCCTGTGTATATTTGTCCCCTGAACAATTCGGCACCTGCAAAAACTCTGTACACCCCGTAACCCAGAAAACTCGGCAAAAGGGCCATATTGATTATGTTGCACCCAAGAGCCAGCAGTCCGCCGTCCTGAAATATCAGGCACTGAATTATCACCACCGCCGATATTGCTATAGCTCCGGCGTAAGGACCTAATATTATCGCCAAAAGCACCGCGCCTACCATATGGCCGCTCGTGCCCGGCATCAGGGGAAGCTGAAAATTGACCATCTGTGCCGCAAACACAAAGGCACCCATTATGCCCATAAGAGCAAATTTGTCTGATGTTATTATGTTTTTTGCCTTATGGCAGACAAAGCCTAAACCAGCTGCCGCCGCCCCGAGCGTACCGACTGCCACCGGAACCGAAAGTAATTCATTTGCCATATGCATTTGAAAGCCCCTTGCTGAAGTTGTTCTTATAAATACTATTAGGCCCACAACAATCGCAACAAAGCCTGAGCGACGGGATTTCCTGCGCATAAAAATACCAGCTTTGTGTTACGATGTCAACACACCCCCCGAATTTTTTTTACTTGAAAAGCCCTTGTACCATTGACTGCTAAGCAATCACTTGATGCTTATAAAAAAAACATCCCGGATAGTTTCTTGAATCCATCGGCGACGACCACTATAATCAAACAGGAAAATTTGGATTTGATTTACTGACCTTTCTATAAAGGGGTAGATTATGATCGAAGGAAAATCTTATCGAGCTCTTACCCAGGACGAAATTAAGGCCCTTGAAGCAAACAGTTGCAGTGCACAAGACTGGAATTTGGTCCGGGTGGCCGAAGGTTTTGACACTAAACGCGTCAAAAACGCCCACTTTTCCGGCCCGGTCTTTATCGGCTGCCTGAAAAAGAAGGTGTCGCTTTTCGGTGGCGTTCAAAAAAATACAGGCATCTATAACGCCACAATTCACAACTGCAGGATTGGCAACGATGTGTACATCAGTAATGTCGAGGACTACATTGCAAATTACAACATTGAAGATGATGTCATCATAAATCACGTTGCGCTCTTAGCTGTTGACGGCGAGTCGGCCTTCGGTAACGGAACCAATGTCTCTGTTGTCAACGAAGGAGGCGGAAGAGAAATACCAATATACGACCACCTCTCTTCACACGTTGCATACATCATAGCTATGTACCGGCACAGAAAAACCGTAATCGTAAAACTCAAAGACTTGATAGCCCAATATGTTGCCTCGGTAACCTCAGCGACCGGACTTGTCGGACAAGGTGCAAAAATCACCGACTGCGGTACACTCAGGAATATAAATGTCGGCAAAGCCGCTGTGCTCGACGGCGCCAGCCGGCTTGAAAACGGCTCGATAAACAGCTTGCCCGAAGACCCGACCTTCGTCGGCACAAATGTTATCGCCGACGACTTCATCCTCGCCTCCGGCGCAAAGGTCAGGGACAACTCGATTCTGAGCCATTGTTTCGTCGGCCAGGCAACCGAACTGGCAAGACAGTATTCAGCCGAACATTCCGTTTTCTTCGCAAATTGCGGCGGATATCACGGGGAAGCCTGCGCCGTCTTTGCAGGCCCCTACACCGTTACGCACCATAAATCAACCCTGCTGATTGCGGGGCTGTTCAGCTTTCTAAACGCCGGCAGCGGCTCAAATCAGTCCAATCACATGTATAAGCTCGGCCCCGTACACCAGGGCATTGTCGAGCGAGGCTCGAAAACCACCTCCGATTCATATATGCTCTGGCCCGCAAAAGTGGGTGCATTCACAATGGTCATGGGAAGACATTATGCAAACTCCGATACTTCAGACCTTCCGTTCAGCTATATCATCGAACATGAAGACGAAAGCGTTCTTATACCAGGAGTCAATCTCAGAAGCGTCGGAACCGTAAGAGACGCCCGCAAGTGGCCCAATCGAGACAAGAGAAAAGGCCCAAAAAAGCTTGACCTGATAAGCTTCAACCTCCTTACACCATACACCGTACAGAAGATAATAAACGGCCTCAAAGTCCTCAGGCAACTCAAAGAAAGCTCCGGCCAGACCTCGCAGAATTTTTATTATAACGGCGTAAAGATAAAACGTTCATCTCTCGAAAACGGAATGATTTTTTACAAAATTGCAATAGACCGATATCTTGGCAATATCCTTGTACGTCGCCTGCGCGAGAACGAATTTTCCACTATCGACGACCTCCGAGCCATCCTGGCGGTGAATACCCAAATCGGCAAAGGAACCTGGGTTGACCTGGCGGGGCTGGTCGCCCCGCAGGAAACTATCGAAAAACTTTTAACCCAAATCGAAAACAAAAACCTCTCGTCTCTCGAAGATGTAAATGCAAAACTTAAAGAAATTTACGACGACTTCGAAACCTGCGAATGGGCGTGGGTCGCAAACGTCCTGGAGCAAAAACTGGATATATCTATCAGCCGGTTCGGCCCAGGCGATGTGGCACAGATTATTGAGAACTGGATAGAATCGGTTGAAAAGCTTGATTTGATGCGCTGTGGCGACGCCGGTAAGGAGTTCAGTCTTATGTCCAGAATAGGTTTTGGGATAGACGGAGCCGAGCCCGAAAGAGACGCCGACTTCGAGGCGGTAAGGGGCACAGCCGAAGAAAACAGCTTCACTACCGAGCTGAAAGACCGACTCCAAAAGAAAAAGCAAAGCGCGGCAAAACTTATCGACAAGCTGCGAAAAATCGGATAACATTATGCTCTTCATAAAACTCTGTAAATGTCATTCTGAGCCATAGCCCTGTAACATATGGTACACGGCGGAGGCGAAGAATCTCATTCACTCGTAAACACGGGATTCTTCACTCTGCTCCGCTCCGTTCAGAATGACAATTCCGGCATCTTTTCTGTAGAGCACTAACATTATTAAAGAAAGGATAAATCATGAGAGTTATTATTCAAAAGGACTATAAGGGTGTAAGCGCCTGGGCGGCGGCTTATGTGGCAAGGTGTATCAACAGCTTCAAGCCGACCGAGAAAAAGCCCTTTGTGCTCGGTCTGCCCACAGGCTCGTCACCACTGGGAATGTATAAACAACTCATTGAGCTTAACAAAAAAAAGAAGGTCAGCTTCGCAAATGTCGTCACCTTCAACATGGATGAGTATGTCAACCTCCCGAAAGACCATCCGGAAAGCTACTATTCTTTTATGTGGAACAACTTCTTCAAACATGTAAATATCAAAAAATCCAACGTTAACATCCTAAACGGAAACGCCAAAGACCTCCGCACCGAGTGTGCCCGATATGAGAAAAAGATGAAGCGGTACGGAGGTGTTGAGCTTTTCGTCGGTGGTATCGGTCCCGACGGCCATATCGCTTTCAATGAACCGGGCTCGTCTCTTGTAAGTCGAACCCGCGTGAAAACTCTGACCGACGACACCATCATCGCCAACTCAAGATTTTTCGAAGGCGACGTAAACAAGGTCCCCAAAACAGCCCTTACCGTGGGTGTTGGAACGGTAATGGATTCCAGGAAGGTAATGATAATCGTCAACGGCCATAACAAGGCTCGTGCCCTCGCTCAGGCGGTCGAAGGCGGCGTAAATCACATGTTGACCGTCTCGTGCCTGCAAATGCACCCCCGCGGAATCATCGTCTGTGATGATGCCGCGACGGTCGAGATGAAGGTCGGAACCGTGAATTATTTCAAGGATATCGAAAAATATAACCTCAATCCCGTAAAAATCCTTGAAGGATAAACCTGACTTCGTAGAATTGAATAGACTTTAATGAAAGGGGAACAATCATGGCAAGTGCACGATATGGTCAGGGACCGGGTGATTTTTTTGATTCCCGCTTCGAAAATGCCCTTAAATTCAGTTGGGTCTGGCTCACATGGGCGATACCGCTTCTGATAATAATATGGCTGGCCTCGGGAATATTTATAGTCGACCCCGATGAGCAGGGTGTCGTGCGAAGGTTCGGCAGGGTGGTTCGAGTAACCGAACCCGGCCCTAATTATCACCTCCCCCGACCGATTGAGCGTGTTGACAAGGTGAAAGTCAAACAGGTCAGGCGTATCGAAATAGGCTTTACAACTATTACACAGGGCCCGCCGGCAAGATATACCTTCCACCCTGAAGAATCGCTGATGCTCACAGGTGACGAGCAGATTGTCGATGCACAAATAATCGTCCAGTACCAGGTCAGCGACCCGGCCAGGTTCCTGTTCAATGTGCGCGACCTGGAAGGGACAAGCGGCGCCATTAAAGATGCCGCCGAAGTAGCTCTGAGACACGTCGTGGGCCAAAGACCAATTGACGATGTTCTTGTAGGAGAAAAGCTCCAGGTTGAAGTCGATATACGACGGTTATTACAGAAAATCATCGACGGGTACGAAGCAGGAATCAGAATAATCGAGACAAAGCTGCAGACCGTGCAGCCTCCGCAGGAGGTCGCCGGTGCATTTAGCGACGTCGTAAGCGCCCGCGAAGACAAGGACAAACTCATTAAGCAGGCCGACGGATATCGGGAAGATGTTATCCCAAAGGCAAGGGGCCGGGCCGAAGAAATGGTAAGAAAAGCCGAGGCATACAAGGCCGAGAGGACTGAACGTGCCCACGGCGACGCCGAAAGGTTCCTCGCTGTATTAAAGGAATATCAAAATGCCAGGGATGTAACCCAAAAAAGGCTTTACCTCGAAACGATGGAAAAAATCCTGCCGGGCATCCGAAAGTTCGTGATTGATGCCGAATCCGGCGGGAATTTACTTCAACTGTTACCTCTGGATGAAAGGAGCACGCAAAAATGAATACGAAAATCATCCCAATAGCCGTTCTGATTGTTATAGCGGTAATCCTGGCCGCTGCGGCAATATTTGCCGTCGATGAAAAAGAGCAGGCCATAGTAACACAGTTGGGAAGATACATAAGAACTGTAAAGGAGCCTGGCCTGCATTACAGAATACCGTTTGTCCAGAAGGTTCACAAGTTTGAAGACAGGGTCCTCGAATACGATTCGGCCGCAGCCAAGATAATTACCAGCGATAAAAAGCACCTTATGCTGGACAACTACGCCCGGTGGAGGATTATAAATCCTCTGAAGTTCTACCAGACCGTTCGCACCGAGTTCGGCGCACAATCCAGGCTCGACGACATCGTCTTTTCGGAAATCCGCGAGGAACTGGCCCGCCACGAAATGAGTGAGATTATCTCCAGGAACCGTGCGGCCATTATGGAAACCGTAGGCAAACAGTGCAATGAAAAAGCCGCGGAATTCGGTATTGAGGTAATCGACGTCAGGATAAAACGTGCGGACCTGCCTGCCGAAGTTACCCATTCGGTCTATGCTCGTATGAAAGCCGAGCGTGAAAGGATAGCAAAGAAATACCGCTCCGAGGGCGAGGAAGAAGCCGTCAAAATTCGTGCAAAAACCGACAAGGAAAAAACAATTCTCCTTGCTGAAAGTTACCGGACAGCCGAGAAACTAAAGGGCCAGGGCGACGCAGAGGCCATAAAGATTTACGCCGAGGCCTTCGAGCAGGACCCCGAATTCTACGCCTTTGTCCGAACCCTGGAGGCTTATGAAAGGTCACTGAAAAAAGACACCACCGTAATCCTGCCTACCGGCTCGGAGTTCTTCCAGTACCTCGCCCCCTCCGTAAAGTAAAAGGCAAAATAAAAACCGTTTCTTAAACAAAAACAGGCACGTTGGTGGAACTAACAGGTGTCTTGCGAGTCCTGTGAAATTCGTTTTTGGGCAGGACACATCATTTTTCCACGGTTGTATTTCAAACGAGCACTTTAATCGTTATAGTCCGCATTCTTTCAGGGCAAGATTCACTTTTGATTTAAGCCCTACC
>Ga0180434_10004393_pt1 | contig 17189 bp, 14 predicted proteins | sample SS_ome_7_FD_132453 | JGI IMG/M metagenome (GOLD analysis project Ga0180434, IMG submission 132453) | Hypersaline lake sediment archaeal communities from the Salton Sea, California, USA - SS_1_D_2 metaG | ecosystem: Environmental > Aquatic > Non-marine Saline and Alkaline > Hypersaline >...
CCATGGAATGTCTGATCATGAAATTGCAGATTTTTTTAACCATCTAGGGGAACTTGTATTTTTATGGAAAAGATCAAAAAACGAACCTATGGCATCTTTAGATTTTTGGTTTATTTCAGCGATACTGGATTTGACCCCCCGTGGGAAAGATTTTATTTTGGCCCTTGCTAACTACATAACATATGATGAAAAAAGGTTTCCTCACGGAAAACATGGTGACATAGTAGAAGATAAAGAGGGAAGAACAATTAGATACCGAGAACATATCCCGGTACGCTAATATTGAAAAATTAAAAACAGACGTCTCAAACGACTATTGGGAGCCGACAGAAGGGAACGCTCGACAAGCCTTATGCGGGCTACTCGCCCTTGCACAAATGAGGCCAGACGGGATTTGGGATGGGGGTTAACTTTCCCGGCTACCTGCCCCGCCAGAGCCGGGAGCGGCAAAGGAAGTGCTTGTTTTGACCGTGCGCGTGGGTCTGGTGCGGAGGGTCCGGCCCATGCGTGTAAATAAAGGAGGAAAACATGGGAAGAGAAGTAAGGCGTGTTCCGTCTCATTGGAAACACCCGAAAGATGAAAATGGATTTATCCCTTTGCTCGAAGGGGGATTTTTAAAGGCGCTTAAAGAATGGGAAGAAGAGAAAGATCAATGGGAAAAAGGGTTTAGGCTTGATTATACCAAAGATGGTCGGCAATATAAGCCCAAAGACCCTGACGACACGGGCACATATGAAGACTGGGCCGGTAAAAAACCAGAAGAAAAAGAATACATGCCTGATTGGGGCGAAAACGAAAAAACACATATCCAAATGTATGAAACATGCACGGAGGGAACCCCAATTTCTCCGGTAATGGAGACGCCGGAAGAACTTGCAAAATGGTTAGCCGACAACAAGGCAAGTGCTTTTGGGGACATAACCGCCACCTATGAAGAATGGCTTTCGACAATCTTGCGGGGATGGTCTTGTTCCATGGTGTATTCTCCAGAAACAGGCCTCATTCCTGGCGTTTTAGCCCTGCATAAACGAAAAGAAGAAAATTAAAATGACCATTCGAGCCTTGTCTTATTCCTCCTTAAACGCCTGGAGCCTTTGCCCGGAGCGTTGGCGGCGGGCTTATCTTGAAGGCGAACGCATACCCCCCGGTATCGCTGCCCATCGAGGGAAAGGCGTTCACAAAAGCGCGGAATACAACTTCAAACAAAAGATTACATCCGGGCGGGACGAGCCTCTTGATGTGCTTCAGGACGTGGCAAGGGATTCCTTTATGGATTCAGCTAGGCGCGGCACGTTTGTTCCTCCGGCCGAACAATCTTCATTCAAAAACGATATCGCCGCGGCCCTTGACATCGCCGTAAAAGTAATGACCAAAAATTTCCGGGAGATCGTGGCCCCAAGCGTCCAGCCCGCTTTGGTGGAGAAAAAAATTACCCTGGATTTGCCGCAACTCCCACTCCCCTTTACGTGTATCCTGGATGTTTACACAACAGACCAATGGTGGCTGGACATCAAGACTTCAACAAACAAATGGCCGGAATCAAAAGGACAAACAGACCTTCAGGCCACGGTGAACTGGGCACTCCTAAAAGCATTTCTTGGAGAAGAACCCAAGAGAATGTCCTATGAGATATTCACGCCAAAAGTTCACCAGCCCCTAGGCGTAACCCGTGGCATGGCTGATGTTCACGCGCTGATTCAAAGAAGTCAGTCCATGCTTGCATGTATTAAGGCCGGGACTTTTATTCCTTGTGATCCGAACGCCTGGGTTTGTTCTCCAAGATGGTGTGGGTACTTTTGGACGTGTAAATATATTCCGATTACACAAAGAAACAGGAGGGAGCATGTCAGGAAACGAACATAAGCCAGAAGATAAAGCTGGTGGCATTATACTTGCAACTATAGTCACAGCAGTGATTATAATTATTTTAGTTGTTGTCGTTATGCACCAGATACATAAGCATGACAAGAGGATTTGTGTTGTGCGAGCCCTATATGCGGCAGAATCTTATGGGGAGGGCATTGGAATATACAGGTCCATGCTTGCATTAAGCACAAACAATTCAACGGTAAATTTTGAAATATACAAGAAAAAATTTTTGGCGCGTTATACAGAGACAAAAGAGAAAATAAACAAAGAAGCGGAAAATGAATACCCCCGGATAGTGATGGCAGGTTTAAACATTATTAAACAACAAGCTAGAAAGAAACATAATAAGGATTTTAACTTAAACAAAGAACCGCAATAAAGAGCCATAAGCCTGAATGTCAGGATAAATATAGAGAAAAACCAATAACCCGAAAGGAGGAAGTTAAAAGTGAGCGACGAAAAAGACCAGTTTGACAACTTGCCCACGACGCCTGGACCGATGCCGTCCGCAGGGATGTTCGGAATGAATGGGGCCGGAGTCCCCGCGACGAGAACGGATGCCGACATCATCTCGCGGGAAATCGCCACGATCCAGGGGAAAATCGCCACGGCGAAATATTTTCCCCGTGATTTGGTGAAAACTCAGCAACGAGTACAGGCGGAATGTGAACGTCCCACGATGGCGGAGATGGCCGAATACGCCTATCCACGAGGCAACACCACCGTGGTCGGCCCGACCGTTTCCCTCATCCGCATGATTGCCAGAAACATGGGAAACATTGAATACGGATGGCGTGTCGTTCACAAAGGCGAAGGCCATTCTGACGTTGAGGCGCGAGTATGGGATATGGAAAACAACGTCTCCGACTCCAGGACGTTCCGCGTTCTTCATGTTCGGGAAACGCGATCCGGAAACATAAAACTGACCAGCCCCCGCGACATCTATGAACTGGTGGCGAACATGGCGGCGCGGCGAGTTCGGTCTCTTCTTTCCGAAATCATTCCCGCCTACATTGTCGAGGACGCCAGGGAAACCTGCAAAAAGACCTTGGCCAGGGACGGCAAAAACCTGACGAGAGAGCAGAAAGTCGAAGCCCTCGCCAAGGCGTTTCGGAGTGCGGCTGTCAGCGTGGAAATGGTTGAAATACGTCTTGGGCATAAGATGGCCGACTGCTCGGAAGAAGAGATTGAAGAGCTTCGGGCCATTTATGCGTCCCTTCGTGAAAAAGCCACGACCCGCGAAGACTGGTTTGAGGTCGGAGAGGAGAAAAAGAAAACCTCCGAGCCGGATACAGCGACCCTTGACCCCGCGGCTAAGCCCAAACAAGAAGTGAAGCCTGAGCCTCCTGAAGCCCCAAGGGAGCCGAAACCAAAAGCCAAGGGAAAAGAGCCCGCCAAACCCCAGGCGAAGCCTGTCGAACAGGCCCCGGCGAAACAAGAGACTCCTCCGGCTAGGACCCCCGCAGAACCTTACCCTGAAGATGTTCCGCCTCAAGAGGCCGGGATCAAAGATGATTTGCCCCCGTTTGTGCAGGACCCCAATGTGGTCAAAATTGGACCATGCAAGTACGTGGATGGGGCTTATTACGTTGTGGACTATTGCGAAAAGAGTTGTTTTGAAAAAGATAACTGCCCGGCCTATCAAAAATACCTGGAGGGCTTAAAAGCCAAAGACGTTGCGGAGAGTCGCCAGGAAGAAACCGAACAGGCCAAGGCCGAAAAAGTTGCGGAAGAATCGGCAGAGAAAAACAAATCCGAAATGAAAGACCCTCTCGACATGACTCAGGAAGAAATGGAAGCCTGGAGAAAGTCCAGCAAGGGCATGAACCGCCGCCGCCATACGGAACAACCCCCTGGCGATGAGAAATGGTTTACGGCCGGGATTACCAGGCCGGACTATTTGTTCTTGAGGGCCATCCCCGAAGGTCATCCGGCCAGAGGGCTTATCGACAAGAAGTTGGCCAGCATCGGATATTATTACGAGCCGGACGGCTTGACATTTCTAAGAGAGCCTGAAGGGGTCAGCCTGGCCAAAGCTGTTCGCCTCGTAATTTCTGGAGAAGAAGAATAGCGAGGTCACGGAAGGGAAGAAACCTGTAATACCAAAACGAGTCTTAGTGAGTGAGGAAACCACAATAAACAAACGAGCCGAAGGGCTTAAATAAACTCAGCCTCAATGAGCGAGTCAATATAATAAAGAACACCATTGTCTGCGAACGAGCCACAACGAGAGATAAAACTCATTTTGATCTAAGCGAGTCAATAAACAGAATACCCACGGGCATGGAAAGCGAGTCGCTACAAAAGGGCAATCCGAACCTTCAAAACGAGTCAGAGAAACAGAACATGGCACAGAGGCATTAAGCGAGTCATAGGCATGAAAACAATCCAAAGCAATAAAACGAGTCACAAACGGAGGACGACATGGTTGACGAGACTACCGCGGCAATGGAAACTGTTGGGATGGACAGGAAAAAGCAGCGCATGAGGAGCATGGTCCGATTTATTAAGGATATCCAAGATATACGTATTCAGCTTGGCAACAGGCTGGTCGCAAGCTGGATGATTCGCAACGGCCAGCAACCGGGGCAAAAACAGGACAAGCTCACGCCAAAAGCGAAGGAAGCCCTGGAAAAACTTCGCTTGGCATATACACGAATCACAGACGGCATCGCAGAGGGCGGGTTTGAACCCAAAACATTCGACAAAGACATTCCTGATTTCCAGGAATTTGAGCTTGTTGGCGGGTATTTTTCCATGCTCAACACCGAAAACAAACTCTTGAAGAGGACCGAGGAATTCCTGGACGAGTTCCCTATCTGGACAGAATTTCTGTCCAAAGTGAAAGGCATCGGCCCCGCGTTGGCTGGAGTCATTATCTCTGAGCTTGATCCCTACAAGGCCCAGTACCCGTCTTCTTTCCATAAGTATGCAGGATACGATGTTGTACTTGTGGAGAAAGACGGGGAGATCGTGGGAGAGGGACGTTCTCGCAGGAAAGAGCATCTGGAAGAGTCGGAGTACACGGACAAAAACGGAGAGGTCAAGACTAAGCTGGGCATCACCTTCAATCCGTTCCTTAAAACCAAGCTTTATGTCCTGGCCACATCATTCATCAAGCAAAAAGGACGAAGCCCTTATGCGGACATTTATCTTGGTTACAAAAACAGACTGGAATGTGCAGGCAAGGGGAAGAGCCGGGGGCATCGCCATGCAATGGCCATGCGTTATGTCATCAAGAGATTTTTGATTGACCTCCACATGACGTGGCGCAAGCTTGAAGGACTTCCGGTCAGCGAAGAATACGCTGTGGCCAAGCTCGGCATTGTTCACAGCCGCGCATTAACCAGCCAGACCACGAAAGAAACCCGTTATCCCGGAGCGAGTCAAACTGGCTAAGCGCCCCACGATTCGAGAGCGAACCGCGTCGATCAAGAAACCCGTGAAATAGGAGTGAATCATCTTAAATGAGGAACCCGGTTCTACTGAATGAGTCGTGAGCGCCAAGCAGTCCAGAATGGGAAATGAGCCAAAACTTTCAAGAAGCCCAAAAAGTCGTAGCGAGTCGTAATCCACAAGAGCCCCGTGACAGACAAACGAGCCTTAGCAGACGAGCAACCCATGGGCGAAAAGCGCCCCGCACAAATCGAATGAGCCCTAAGAAGGAAGCAACCCAAATCCTGGAAGCGAGCCGAATCAAAGAATATATCGTATGAATGAAGCGAATCGCTCAAACATTAGAAACCCGGTGGCCTGGAATGAATTATGATAAAGAAAGAAACCCGGTGCAACGTAATGCATCATCTTGTCAAAGTCATCCATCATGCGGAAGTGCGCCGTTTCCATTAGCAACCCAGAGAAAGAAAGCGCATCGAGACTAGAAAGAAACCCGTTGTGCCCTAGTGGGCCATTTGACAGGAGCAACCCATCAAACCGAAGTGAGTCATTCCAAAGAAGAAACCCAAATTGAATCAGCAAATCATGGTAAAGAAGAAACCCGTTTACCACAAGTGACCCAAATGAACATCAACGCAATTTTCAACACGATGCTTGAATCTTTTACAAGAAGGTTTAATGCCTGGTCAGATAAGTGGAAAATTTCCGGCCTGGAAACAAGCTGGTCAAAACAGCACGGGTATGTGCTTCGAGGAAAAGCCTCAAGGCCGCCAAAGCACAGTGACCTTTTTAGCGGGAGGAGGAAACACGAGAAGTTTTTCGTTAAAACATTCAGAAATAGGAGAGGTCTGGAGAAGTTTTTAGCCTTTGATCTTGGCCCAAAAATACTTTTGAAAAAAATTATTTTGAAAAAAATTATAAGGAGCCCAGATGCTTAAACAAATGATGAAGCAACAGGGGTTTGAACCGAGGCCGTACCAGTGGCCTGCCCTGGCTATGATCTTCTACGGTATTTACAATAATGTTCTTTGCCGGTGGCATCGAAGATCAGGCAAAGATATGGCCTTCTGGAACCTTATCGTGGCAATGGCAAGAAAAGTCCCCGGCAATTATTTTTATCTTCAACCAACCCATGTTGCGGCCAGAAAGATAATTTTTGAGGGGGTAACCAAAGGAGGGAAAAGGTTTGTTGATTTTATTCCTGAAAACGAAATTTGCCGCCAGCTTTGCAGTAAAGGGGAGATGTCTTTTGCGTTTGTAAATTCTTCCAACCTTTATATTGGTGGACAGGACATCTTAAAAGAAGCAAGGGGCATAACAGGCATTGTTTCCAGCGAGCATTTCTTGGGCGACGAGAAAGTCAATAAAACCCAAGAAGCTGTTTCAAGATACAACGGATGGGTTGCCTTTCCCTTTTCGTTGTTTCGTGGCAACGAAGACAAGAAAAAGGCTGACCGGGCTTTTTTTCAGAACGCGCAAGAAGATTGTTCCTGGTACACTGAGGTCTTAACCGTCGAAGACACGCTGGCAATGAACAGCAAAGATGTTCAAAAAAAACGAAAACGCTTAATGAATGAAGAGCTGTTTCAGGAGGAAATGTTTTGCGGAAGGACGTTGCCGCCGGAAACAGCCTAAAAGAAGCTCAAAAGGAATGGAATAATAAAATGAGAAAAAAACAAACAGGTCTTGTTGAGCACGACGGGCACGTTTATAATTTTAGGGCTCAATGGAGAAGGCCGGTAGTTGTACGAGACGGCGATTGGCTGATAGACCTTTTGACAAACAACAGAGCGCAAATTTCATTTTTTGGGTCGGAGGGAACCGCGAGCGCCACCCTGCGCGGACTCATTGATTGCACAAACTGCACAAACTGCCGTTATTGTATAGGCTGTGACAGGTGTGTAGACTGCAACGGCTGTACAGCTTGCACAAACTGCACAGGCCTCGTGTGGGAGGGTGGTGGCTCCAGCAAACACGGGCGCGAGCCCCCACGTCTCAAACTGATGAACGTAATAAAAGAATTGTCTGACGCGATAGACAAAGGAGCCTTTTCTGAAGATACAGACCTTCGCGTTCGCCTCATTAAAGGAATAGAGATGCTGAAAAGTCTTTAAAAGAAGCTCTCTGTGTATCTCATGGCGGCCATCCGGGTTTTCCTGGCTGGCCGTCTGTTTTCGCGGCGGCTACGGATGGAATCCTTGATGTTCAGGACAAGCTCGGGACGCTCATCGAGCAAGGCTTGCCGGTTCCACTCCTGGACTTTCAGGACAAGCTCTTGGACCTTCATCTTGTCTTTACGGACCATCGCGTTCACGATCTGGCTGGCCACTTGCGACTGGACAGCCTGCCGAAACCAATCCCTGTGCTGAATTACCTGGGAAAGCGCATACGATTTTGTCGAGGACACGGGCTGGAAGCCGAAAAATTTGGCCACAGTCTCCGGGACCGTCAGCCTCCTGGGGCCTGTTTTGCCAGGAAGGTTTATCGGGGCTCCAGTTTTTGATCTTTGTCCGTATATGGCCAAGCGAAAAGAAGAGAGGGCGTTGGCAACCGCAATGGGCGAGGCCGACTCCAACATTTGCAGGAAGGCCCCCTGTTTCGCAGACTGGATGACTCCCGTGGCCCTTTCCGCAATGGCCCACGGAATACCCAGGACGTCTCCCACATTATTTGCGATTTGAGAAGTCAGGCTTTCCCCTGGAATGAGTTTGCGAACAACCGGAAGCTCCATGCCTATCGAGCCGCCGAGAGAAACGCCTGCGGCCGAAGGGAGCCCATACCCAAAAACATCACGCAAAAGGGCTGACCCGGAAGTTTTCTTAATGAACGCCAAGATTGCTTCCGTAGGATCATCTTCTTCTTTGTCTGCCAAGCGGAGAGCCCAGGCAATCGTAGCGTAAAAAGGCAACGACGTAATTCCCCCCACGGCCAGAGTGCCACCCAAAGACGTGACCACAGCCTTGGCCGCGTCCCTATTCCCTCCCTTGGCCTCTCGAAGCATCATCGCCCAGAGAGAGAGTAGGTTGTGCGTGAATGTCCGAAAAGTGTAAACGGGGCTAATAGCGCGAGTCAGCGCGGAGCCGCGCACGGCGAGAGGCCGATTCGACCGGCCGTATACGAAATGAGCATCTTTCACTATTCTAATCGCCAAGCGCGTGGCATCTTCTTTTGAGAACCCTTCCCCAGCTTTGTATCCAAATTCTGTCAGCGTTTTTTCGTTTTTGACGCGACCCTCTTTCGCTAAACGATAAGCAGCCAAAAAAAGCGAGCCGCGGTTAAACCGCTCGGCAAGCTCCATTGGGATTCCCGCTGTCCGGTCAGCAAATCGAATGATGCGATCCTTGGCGTTTTGAGGCTTAACGTCTCGGAGCCGTCCACGTAGCTCACGCATAAGATTCGCCTGTCCGACGCCCTTGTCGTAAAAGACTTTGAACGCCTTGGACTCTTCCTCGTTCAATCCCTTCCCTTGACGCAGGACCTTTATCAGGTCTTTTCCCGCATTTCTGTAATACCTAAAGGCCCCTGCCCCGAAATCCATCTGGAGCCTGGGGACCCCGGCAATGATATTCTGCGTAAGATTGACAGCGGCGGTTTTCAAATTCCAGCCAAGATACCAGACAAAGGCGAACCACTTCATCTTGTCAACCATACGGTCTACGTCGTCGATATTTCTCATAGTGTCTCGGACATAGCCCACGGAATAGTCGTAAAGCTCCGGAGCTTCCTTCGCGTTAATGTTCTTGAGGGCTTGGGCGAATTTATAGGAGGCATCCATCTTGGAAAGCCAGCCAGCCAGCCCGGAGAAATAATCAAAAGCCACGCGCTCCAGATCATCTTTCTCGTACCCCTGAACGTCCTTGCGCTGCATCATGCGCTGGCCCCATCCGCGGCTTTTCATTAAATTTGCAACTTCCTTGCTCAATGCTGTACGAAGCGCAGCCTTGCCTTTTTCATCAGAGCCCGGAAGGCTGTCCACGCCCCTGTCAACAATTTGTTGAAGGGCATGAACCGGAATTGGGACATTATACACTGACTCTTCGGGGAGCTTTTTGTTCAAGTCCATGCTCCACTCAAGCCCCGCCATTCGGGCATAGTCCTTCTTGAGCGGGGCGATAAGCCTGGATGCCTTCATACGGGCGAACTTCCTGTTCGAGCCAGGAGAGTCGAAATGCTGGCGAAATACGGTGTCCTTCGGGTGGGCCTTCAGGTACTTTTCGGCGGAACCTCTTTTTTTGTAAGACTTCAAGGTCCGGCCGTCAGCGGTCATCACGTCAAACCCCTCATCCGTCTTGACAATCTTGTTATTGGCGTCCGCCTTTACAAACCATCGGCCATAACGCATGTGCGGAAAATAATTATGGATTCTATCAATGCTTTGGCGATATTTTTTGATGATGTCCTTGCCAACGCCAAGCTTGCCCATTGTTTGGGTTACATCCGCCAAAGCCCTATCAAAGCCGCGACGAAGGTCCATATACGCTTGGACAACTTCTGCTGGCACATCTTTGTATTCTTTAAGAATATGCTCTTCCAGGGCCTTGTAATGAGCCTCATTCAACTCATACGCCTTTGTCGCGTCCGGGTGGCTGTCGAGATATACTTGCGCTGATTTTTCTTTTTTGTATTCTTTAAGGACCTTGCCGTCTTCGCGCACGATCTGGAATTTACCGCCATCTTCTCTGATGGCCGAATAGTCTTTCGCGGGCGTTACCCCGGAAAACCTCTCCTCGTCTGTGACCTTAACGCCTTCAAGATCAAAAACGATTTTATTAAAATAGTCTCTAGGGGATTGAGCCAGAGTCATGGCCTTGGGGTTTCTTTTTAGGGCGAACATTCCCGCCATGCTGTCTCCGAACTTGGCAAGACGCTCCATCCTGTCTTCAACACGCTCTTCACCGATATTCAGGACTTCCTTAAACTCCGGGAACCGTTTCCCAAGCCAATGGGGGAGAGAAAACAACTTGGAGAAAAAGCCGAGGTCTTTTGACGTGAAGACCTTCTTTAAAACGTGATCGCCTTCGTCCAACAGGTGCTTCTTCCCCCAGTTCCAGATACCCTTGTCGTGGACCGGGCCTGTTTCGCGGACAATGGAGATGTCTGGGAAGGAGTCGAGGGCTTTTCGCATGAAAACGGGCTCTTTCCCAACGTCCTCGCCAAGGGACATGAACGCTGTGCCCTTGGTTATGTAGGCCTGTGTTTGGCGCTTACCCTTGCGGACTGCCCAAGATGAATCAGAAATAAGCTGACGCACTTCCCGGTCGGTCATACCCTCGGCTTGATGCGGGAACACCTTCCTAAGCCATTTTTTAAACAGATTGACAATCCTGTCCCACGCACTACTCTTAACGCCTTTATCCCCCATCTCGGCCAAGGCTTCTTCAATGGCAGCATAAGCGTCTGCGGACTTGGAAATGTTCAGTTTATACTGCGCGGCTTTGGCCTTGGCGAGATCAGCTACGGTTTTATTCTTGCTCGCTCTTTGCATCTCGGCCTTATATTTCTCGCCAAGAAACAGCCGAAAACCATAATGACGCAAGGCTTCATGCGCCAAAGTGCGCTCGGCATCGCGCATATTTGTGATGTTGTCCGCGACGATATGAACCTGCCCAGCGTAAAATGCGCCCTTGATGCCAGGGGTTGCCCCTTCGGTCTCTCTTTTTTTGGCCTCGGCATAGATCGCCACAGGCAGTTCTTTTTCAGACTGAACCACCTTAACGGATGGTGCGTTCCGCCAAGAAGCCAAAGTAGGCTTCAAATAATCGAAAACCCTTTGGGCCTCTGGTGCGCCGCCTTTTGGTTTTTTCTGAGAATAGGACAAAGCGCCTTTTGGGGTCCGGGAAAATTTGGGAAGCTCCTCTTTTGGCGCACCAGAAGGAGGGGCTGGGGCTGGAGGAGAAACCCCAACGCCCTCCCCTGGCGCTGGAGCCTGGGCAGGAGGGATGCCCGGTCCAGGCTCCTCCTGTGACAACGAAGGGGTCTCCCCGGTCGCGGGCACAGGAGATTCCTTGCCCAGAATCTCTCCAGCCGTCGTGCCCGGCTCTCCGACGCCCTCAAGGAAGGTGTCCACGGGCTCGAACTGTGGAGCCATGAACGGCTCTGGGGCCATTTTAACGTCTTTGGCCAGGACGTGGCCAGCTTGCTCCCCAACTTCCGTTACGGGAAGCTCAGGGCCAACAGACGGGTACTCGCGTGGACGATCCAGAAATTTATTCCTGGCTATCTCGCGTTCGGCCTCCCCGAGGTCAATGCCGGGAGTGACCACTTTCTTCTTCGGGGCCATCGTCTGGGCTATGTCGCCCTGTGTGCTGGCCTTGCCGGTCATCATGTCTGTCTGGATGCCGACTTTAACCATGCCCTTTTCATGGGCCAAGACTTTTCCATACTTTTCGTCCACATAAAGAGGTTCTTTTGCAACGCCCTGGGCGGCCTCAGCCACCGGCTCACCACCTATCATATTCGTGGGCGCGGGAACGCCGACTTTTATTTCTTTGCCGGGTTCAATGATTCTACCTGCGGGCTCATGGGCTACAATCTCTTTCTCGGACGCCTCAATATTTTTTACGACCTCATTAAAGTTTTTAGGCCCAGCCGCTTCTTCAAGGCGCTCCTGCATGGTCTTGGCCGCGCCAAAGGGTGCGCCGATTATCGCCCCGGCCACCACAGACTCGATAACGCCTTCTACCATGTCTTGCGTAGGGTCGTACCCGTATTTCGCGAAAGCATTGGCGACAAGTTCTTGCGCGCCCTCAGTCCCACCCTCTAGGGCCATTGAGCTAAGAACTTTTCTTATAAGCGTTCTCCCGACGCTTTTACCGAAAAAATTGAGAATAGGGATAGACTCAAGGGAGCCAGCGAGAACCCCCGTGCCAAGAACAGCGGCAACTTTTCTGCCCGCAGGGATTTGTTCCCCCGTCCTTTCTTCATATCCCTTAGCTGTTTCCGCCGCCGCACCCGCCTCAAGCCCCATGCTCGCGCCAGCGACCCCTATTGCTCGTGCGGCCCCGACACCTTTTACTCCCAGCCCCAGGGCTTGTGCGCCCTTTCCGAGTGCGGCCCCAGGGAGAAGCATGGAGAAAATAGTGGGCAAGCCCTCTCCGACAAGGGAAAGATACCAGGCGGGGTCAGTCCAGAGTTGAGGATTCTTTCGTATATCCCCGGAAATGGACGGGGCTTTTTGTAGCCGGGGGCTTTCCTCGATGTATTGCTCAATGGGTTCCGTGCCCCACCTACCAAGGCGTTCGAGGCTCTCGCTCCCCGTGACATCCCCGGCAAACTCCGCAAGGGAAAAGGGCGTCTTCAGCACACCCAAAACACCACGGCCAAACCCTGCGCCAAATTCTCCTACGGCGGAAACATCTTCGGGCGCAGGCCCACCACGGTCAATGCCGAGAGGTTGCCGGGCTTGTCGGGCAGACCCCGCCTCTTGAAGCCCTAACATGCCGAAATATTCGCCGGGAGTGATCCCGCTTTTGGCAAGTCTCGGGTCCCGGTCATAAACGCTCGCCGCGAACCTCGAATCATCAAGGTCGGACAAGTCAGGATGCAGGCGACGAAGGCTGTCGAGAAGATTCATGGGCAACCCTAAACAGGAGCATTGCCCCTGGATTGTAGATATTCTCGCACTGCATTTTCATCTATCTCAAAGGACTCATTTTTTTTGTATCTGCTTTTCGCCCATTCCTGAAAAGATTTAAGCTCTGCCTTAACAGAATCCTTAAGAGCCACTGCTGGCCGAGAGACCAGCACGTCCATAAGATAATTTAAAGAATTTACGATAAGCATAGCAAAGGCGCGGCCCTCTCTTCCAAGGGGAGTCTTTGAGATTCCCGCTAAGCCTCTCATGAGTTTTTCTTCTTGCGTTTCGACATTTTCCTGTAGCCCGGCGGGGAGCGCTTGTTTTTTCCTGCGTCCAGATTCAATCTCATCACCCAGGCGCATGGCCCTCTCCAATGCCTTTAGGTCCTTATCCGTCCTGCGCGTTGCCTTGGCTTCTTTACCTATGCCATACGATGAGCCCTGAACGCCCATTCGCCTCAAACCTTCTTCTCCCCCCATTTCTCTGGACCGAGTAGGATGCCCAGGCATTTTAAGCCATTCTCCGTCAGGGGTTTTGTCTGGCCAATGAAGCTCTCCGGTTTCTGGGTCACGCATAGGGCGACATCCAGCAGAGATTGCCTTGCCATAATTATATTGGCCTCTGGGGTCTTGAGGGTCTGGGCTGTATCCAAACTTTTCTCTGAACTCCTGTCTCCATTTCTGGATAGCCGGGTCTTTACGCCAGGCCTTTAACTGGCCCTCGGTCAGTGGAGGAAGCGAAACCTCTTCTTCTTTTGTTTTTTGCAAAAATCCCTTTAACCCCGATGAAGGAGGCTCAACAATGTTTCCTTTCTTATCTCTTGCGGGCTCTTCCAGCTTGACATCTTTCCCCGCATAATATTCGGGGGCGGTTTTTTTTCTGCCCCCAAAAGGGATGCCGACTTGTTTTCTGGCTGGAGGAGCGCCTGTAACCCGTTTCCCGTGCTTGCCGTATCCACCGCTCCTGGCCTTAATTATCGCGGCGTTTGGGTCTGAGGACATATCCACCGCCATCTGATAAGCGATCCTGGCCGGAACACCCTCCTCTAAATATTTAGAGGCAAGCGACACGGTTTCCGGGTCAACGGGGCGTGGCTCGCCTGTGACAGGGTCTATGGAGGTATATTCTTTCAGCGCGACCTGAACAGCCCTGTATCCTTTTTGGTCAAGCTCGCTTGTGCCGGTGATCCCGACAGACCCGGCAAGCATTTCTCCTGACGTTGCCTTTCCTCCGCCTGTCGTTTTTGACCCCGATGTCTTGATGCCAACGCCACCCCCTCCCCACCCGAACTGGCCTCGGGCCGCAAAGGCGTTTGCGGTCCAGTTTGCAATGGACGACCCCATATCCTCCTTGCTATCAAATTCTTGATAATATTGCATCGGCTGGCCAGGAACGCCTCCGCGCACGGCTATGGTCCCATCTTGGGCCTGAGATATTTTGACAGGGATACCCCCGGCATAAATGGAAAAAAATTTCTCGGCCCCCGTAAAGTTCCCGCCCATCAACTGCTGGAGGGCGAACCGGCCCACTACGCGACCGGCCTTGAGCATGGCGAACATCCTGGCCTGTTCTTCAGGGGAAGCCCCCAGGCTTGAAAGGTATTTCTCCTGAAGCGCATCCAGCGCTTGATTCTTCTCGTATTGAGCAAGCTCAAGCTGCGCCTTTTTTAGGGCCGGGGCTTCTTTTAAAAGAGCGAGGTCCTGTCCGCGGGCCTGAATATCTTGACCCCTCCGCTGAATGCCAAGGCTTTCCCTCTGATACGCGGCAGTGGACTCGTCACGGGCCGTCTGTCTGGCGATGTCGGCCTCATCAGCGGCCGCAGCTATCTTTGCTTGTTCCTCTGCGAGATCGAGCTTGGCCTGTTCCAGCTTCAACTGCTTGCGACGGATACCAAGATCGCCTTGACGATAAGCCTCTGTCGCCATATTGGAACGGCGCGTCTCAGCCAGTTCACGAGGCCTGTTATAAGCTGCCGCCCCCGCGCTTGCTCCTGCTGCGAAACCCATTTCATGTCCCCTTTATACTCTTCGGAAATCGGACAATCCAATTATGTCAGCGCCTTTTATCCCGGAAGTTGGCGTAGCTGAAGTCGCCTGTACCCCCGCGTCATAATATCCAAGCATCTCGGCATCTTCTTGTTGGATTCCAAGACGATTCTTCGCCGCTTTGCCAAAAGATGCCGAGGCCCCTGAATAAGCCTGGCCCACCTGGGCCATCATGTCCGCTTCTGTTTTGGCCTTATCCAGATAAACATTATTGACCGCGGACATTGCATCTGTATAGGCCCCCCCGGTCATTTGGCCAAGATAGTCTTTCGCGTGGGTCAAATATCGCTCTTTCTCTTCTCCCCTCGCCTGGTTCGCGGCCATGGCCTGAGTCGCGATCCCTTCAGAGGTCATTCGGTCCATCGCACCGCGATACCGGCCGGAGGTCGGGTCAATACCGAGACGGGCAAGCTCTCGGCCGCGCTCTCCTTTTTCGGCCGTGGTCCTGGCCTTTACGTCCCGAATGGCCTGAGCGGCCGCATTGTCGCCTGTGCCCGTGCCCAGAGCCCCCTTGATGCCCGCGACCATTTCCTCTCGCGTCGAAAGTTCGGACATCAACCCCGACTTCATTTTTTCCATGAACGGCGCAAACTCCGTTTCCTGGTCAGCCCAGAAGTCCATGGTCGATTGAGCGAACTGTCCCGCCCAATCAAGTTCGGCCTGCGCGGCCTGTGTCTGGGTGTCCACAGCCCCGATGGTGGCCTCGCGGGAAACGTCATATTTTTGTTCCCACTCAGACCTTTTTGCCTTTGTACGAGCGGCCTCAGCCTGAGCCTGAGCGTTTGCCTGGCCCTGAGCTTGGGCCAAAAGTAATTGCATGTCCGCTTTGGAAACAATAGTGTCCCCGGCAGTATATTTGACCCTCCCGGTGGCACTTTTCCCAGCGTATTGCTTGGTCTGTGTGGCCACGCTGTCAACAGCCCGTTTCGCTTGGTCATAAGTCAGGCCAGCATCAACAAGCCGTTTAACGGCATACTCTGCCTGGGTGGCGTTGGACGAAAAGGTGCTCGTCTGCGGGTTTATGTCATACAGGGTAGAAGGTCCGCCTGCGCTTTTCCATGCCATTTCATTACCCCCTATAAAACAGGCAAATCCAACAATTCCGTGGGTATATCGCCGCCGTCGTACTTGAGCAACGCGGCTTCCCTGGCCATCCGCGCCTCAAGCTCCGCTTTTTCATCGAGCAGGGCTGCCTTCTTGTCCGCCAGTTCCTGCCCTAGGTCTCGTGCCTCAATGACCCAGACCGGCTTGGCTATGTTGTCCACCACCTCAAAAGATTTATTGTCCCAGGTCGCTTTTTCGGCTTTCGCGTCGTGGGCCGTCTTCGTGTTGTCCCAAGGATACCAGCCCAAGGCCTTTAGTCTGGCTACGCCTTCCGATTTGTCCGCCAGGAGGTTTAACCCGGAAATATTGCCCCAGGACTTTGGAAGAGGACGCGGGCCTTCTATAATTTTTCCGTCCTGGATGTATGTATACAGATCAGACATAAGTTCCTTCCTTTTTAACTCCCATAAGTTCCCAACGCCATTTTTTGAAAATCAGCCGCCGTAAGTTTTGTATCAGCATGAACCGCTTCGTCAATTCTGGCGTCCATATTGTAACCGACCTTAAAGTCAGTCGCGGCTATTCCCATTGCGGCCCAATGTGTTCCAACTTTGTGTGTACCTACAGCATTTCCATCTGTATCGTGGATACAAATGATATGGTCATGGTTCGTATTTTCAAATCCAACACCCACGTGATACCAAGTACCGACTAACAAAACAGAAGTATGGGAAAGTAGACTCCACGATCCCGTATCTCTTACATAACAAAACTGGATTGTACCAGAGGTCAAAAGCCTAACCATCCATCCGCCGGCCGCGCCAAACGCCCATTTCCCGACAAGGTAAGAAGTAACTGGTATGCTCGCAAACTTGCACCAAAAAGCAATAGAGAAATCGTCGTTGGTTTCCCCGCTCTTACAGGGAAATTCAGGATCAAGGTCAATATCAGGAATGTATAAAAAGTCTCCATTTTCCCTTACAAACTGCGCACACCCCGCACCCTCTTTGAAATCAACGGCGTCACTGTCCGGAGCCGTTCCCTCTTGAAGGGTGTTCCCCCCGATGGAATCCGCATATAGGTTCCCCGGCTCAAATCGCCACAGGGCCTTGAACGTAGCCGCTGAAAAATCGTTTCCGCTTGCTGCCGCGGCCCCGGCTGCGGCTGCGGCCATCAATATTTTTTTGCCGCCTATCACGATATGCCCTCGCCAGACTGAAATCCGTCAATGCTTGTCCCGTTATTTTCTGTGGCAAAC
>Ga0180434_10004394_pt1 | contig 17188 bp, 15 predicted proteins | sample SS_ome_7_FD_132453 | JGI IMG/M metagenome (GOLD analysis project Ga0180434, IMG submission 132453) | Hypersaline lake sediment archaeal communities from the Salton Sea, California, USA - SS_1_D_2 metaG | ecosystem: Environmental > Aquatic > Non-marine Saline and Alkaline > Hypersaline >...
GTCCGGGTAACAAGACCGTTAGCAACTACCTTAACCATAAAGGGTGCAAAGTCACAACCGTCGACATCGACCCAGGAGTGAAACCCGCCGTTGTGGCTAACGTGACCCGACTTCCCTTCAAGAACGATGTCTTCGACACAGTAGCGTGTTACGAGGTTCTCGAACACCTGGAATTTAACCAGTTTATAAACGGGTTAAGAGAGATGGAGATGGTATCAAAAGACGCTGTTATCATCTCCCTACCAGACGCCGGAGGCACCTGGAACTGGAAGATACCCCTGTTCGGATGGATAATAATCCCTAAAATCAGGGAAAAGAAGCCCGAACACCAGTTCGATGGGGAGCATTACTGGGAGATAAACAAGAAAGGGTATCCACTGGATAAAATAAAAAAGAAAATAATCCAAACCGGCCTGGAACTGGAAAACGACTACCTAATACCTGAATGGACCTATCACAGAATCTTCACACTAACCGTAAGCCACTGAAAACATCATCGACTAGGTATCGAAAAAAGCGGATAGGGCCTTGAACCGGCGAGGCCAACCCGGAAGCTAAAAACCGTTGTAACTGCCACACTCGGTAGAGGAGTGGGGCGAAACATAGTAAAGCTCCAGACTATGCCCGGGCAATACGTATGGGTTCCTTGGGTCCGTATCGGGTCGGAACTCAAATAATCTGGGTACGGATCTTGCTCACACTCACACCGCTTACGCCTCTAAGGACATTGATCCAAGTATCCATGATGGATGGGGTGCGACAATAGATGCCAGAGGAGGAGGTAATTACGGTGTCTACGGCGGAAACAGTGGTGGTGATGGACGCTTGGTCTGCGACAATTTCGATGGCGAATACGGCGGTCTTGATGAAGAGCCATGGGCAGAATACTCCTTAGAATGGGATGAAGGGTCAGCCCAGTACCTAGCCGCCGTATCCGAAGATAACCAGGCGCCAGTCCACCAACCACCACCCGGATGATTTTGAAGAATTCGTGAAAAGCATGTTACCTACCTGGGTGATGCTTTTCTTTCCAGGGTTAATACTGGACTCTATGAATCACCCACCGAAAGGTTTCGCAACAAGAGAACCGAGGAATCGCCACATCCTGGTAACTGAGAAGACCTATGAAGCCATAACCGAGTTGAAAAAGAAAAGGTATCTACCGGACACAGATAGCGTGATTCAGTACCTTCTGGATCTTCGGAACCCGAGGGTAGAAGCCATGATGGATGATCTGGCATCGATCTTCATACAAAAACTAGCTTCAGAGGGACCCGGTCCCAACCCCCACGATATAAGTGAAAAAATCAAGGGCCAATACCAGGTGAAAAACCCGGGCGAGCGATCCATGATCCAGGTCGAGATAAAAAGGCTTACAGAACAATTCCAGGAAAACCCGGCGATGGATGAGAAGAAGACCCACCCATCCCTAGATAAGAGAAAAAAAAGACACAGCTCCAAGAAATAAAACCTATCCCTCCTTCAGGGTGCTTATCCCGGACCGATCTCTCCCCAACCATTTCGGGCCTGGTAATCCCTTGGGAAGAAAGCCCACATCAGGAGATAAATTATAAATTGTTTCAACCGATCCTCGGAAGAACATGGAAAAGAAGAGAACAGGGCTTTACCTCTTCCCGTCGATGCTCGTCATCCTCGCAATAATACTGGTCAGCATTTCGTCACCCGGAGGCGTCTCCCTCGAAACCGGGATGACGATCAGGGGCAACAACGTCACCGTGATCGAGGGCCTCCACCAGATCAACGGGTCCATCATCGTAGAGGAGAACGCCACCCTTATACTGAGAAACGCGACCCTCAACTTCACCACCACCCAGAGCTACCAGTTCGAGATAAAGCTCCAAAACCCGCGGGGCGGCACGCCCCGCATAATAATCGAGAACTCCGAGATCATCACCACCGGGGATCACCGGCTCGAGATTCGTCTATTCGATAACAGCACCGCGAAGATAACGGGGCTAACCATGCCGGAGGACATCCAGATCAACACACACTACACCGCCTCCCTCGAAATCGCCGACTCGGAGATACAGGGAACCATCCGCGGACGCTGGAACTCCAGTTGCAGCATCACCAACGCCACCATCCACGAGCTGGAGGGCAATGACAACACACAGATACACGTTGCAAACTCTGAGATAACCGGCAGCCTGCTTTGCTTGGTAAAAAACGCCAACGCCACAATCCAGGGGCTTGGACCGGGACACGTAGAGCACTGGGAACTCCATGAAAACCTGTCCACCATGCACCTGCCAGGCGTGGAGAAACCAACGATCATCGTCCAAGACACCGAAGTCCGGGGATTCCGACTCCACATAAGCGATAATTCGAACGCGACCATCAAAAGCTCCGACCTGAGAAAAATAACCGCTACCAGTAACTCCCAGGTCTGGATCCACGACACGCACTCGGAACACGGCATCACCACCTTCAAGGACGCCACCGTCCACGCCTACAACTCCTCCTTCGGACCCTCCACGGCCATACACAACGCAACGCTTTACTTCACCAACTGCACAACCGGGTACCACTCCTTTCAGGACCGGTCACAGAAAACCGAGTGCTTCTACCTCGAACTCACCGCACAGGACCCCGAAAACACCACCATCCCCAACGCAACCATCACCGTGGTACACCCCAACACAACCACCATAGCAATAAAAACTACCGACACCAGCGGAAAGGCATGGTTCATACTGGCGAGCGGGACGACAAACAGCACGGGACACTTCCCCATCGGACCATACAAAGTCACCGCCGCCCACCTCACATACCGCAACCAGGCACTGATCGAGATGGACGGCAACAAGAAACACACAATGACCCTCCCCATCCCCGTGCCCGAAACAGCGTGGATACCCTGCCTGACCATAGCCCCGCTGATCATACTGATCACGAAAAGATCACCAACTTCACGAACAGTTAAAACCGGTAAACCCAGTCAGAATCTGACCTGGCGATCTGGGTCACTCTGGACCCCCCATCATGATCTCAACCATGGAGAGTCCAAATACCCTGCGAGTTTTGCATCTATCACCCGGTTGTAGTCATCGAACGGAAAACACTCGCGAAGGGAACTGGTCCGGACCATCCACCACCTCCTAACAAAAAACCGCTCAGAAGTGCTCGGCCAGGCACACACAACGGGTAAACCACCGGACCGTTTAGTGAAGCCAGGATCATGGCGATAATCCATTGCGGATTCACAGGGGAGCAAACCTTTTATGGTCCGGGGTACCCAGCCCACAGTACAATCGATACTGGAGATATATCCTTGATCCACAAGTCCTCAGCTCCCCATCCATTATACACCACAATGGTACCGGCAGTACTGGTGGTTCTGTTTGTTCTCGCTGCACTGTCCATCGGTTCTATGGCCACCGCCATCGCCGCAGGTCCGGGTGATCAGCCCGTTGATAGCGGTGAAGGAAGCGATGGAAGCGATGGAAGCGGTACCAAGCTTGGGATAACCTCCTTCGACATCACCAAGATAGAAAGAATCGGCAACGCCTACATGATCACCATGAGCTACGACGCCTCCCAGGCTGGGAACCCCTGGCAGGGAGGGATCTACGGATATGGCGAGATAGAGAAGCTCACCAGATGCGAGGTAACGGCCTACTTCTACAAGGACGAGGACGCCCAGAAAGCCAGCGAACTAGCCGCCAGGGCCAAGAACCGAACTGGGTTCAACCTCTTCGGGAAGAGGGACATAACCACCTGGGAGCTGGTGCGAGCCGCGTCCTATAGGGACAACTCCACCCGGATGGACACAGCCCCCCATACTGGACAGGTCAAGATAAACCTCCCATTCCCATACCACTTCAAATACCTGAAGGACCAGGAGAAATACCAGGTCGTCTTCATCGCCGTGATCAGCTACAACGCCTTCAACGGAGCCTGGACCAACGTAGATTACCGGGGGCCCGTGGAGCTCATCGCCGGTGAAGAGATAGTAGAAGTCGACATCAGGATCGGCGGGCCCTCCAAAGCAACCTCCAGAGATACCGGCATCGAGCTAAACATAACCGGAACAGGGGAGACCACAAAGGTCGACCGGGTCTCTTGGAGACTCTACTACTCAGGGGGAGAAGGACTAACAACCATCCTGACCTACAACACTTCAACAATCAAGGACATAAAACTCGGCGAGGACCACCTCGCCCTCCTCACCCAGGCCACATTACAAAACGGTCGGCGAGAGGGAGACAACAAGACCCTCTACATAAGGGCCGAGGCCACGGCATACGCAGACGGCGAACCCGTCGACAACTCCAACATCCACCAGTTCAAATACTACTCTGCCGAGGAAATCTCCCTAACACTCACCGGCCCCGACACCATCAAACCCGACGAGGAAAAAGCAACCTTCACCCTCAGGGGAGATGGAAAAGACCTCCTGCAGATCAAGGAAGTAAGATGGATCCTGCATTACATGGACCAGACCGGGGCCTGGATCCCGATTACCAAGATCGTGGAACCCTTCATTTCCGACCTCGAACTTAACGACGAAGGAACGGAGATAAATCTCAAGATGCTCAGGAACCTCGCCGAAACCCAGGGAACCAACACCCAGGGTGCCAAAGCCCTGCAGATGAAGATAGAGGTAAGCGCCTACTCCTCCGACCTACGACTACTCTCCAGCTCCAACGCTCACGAGTTCAACGTCCAAGGAATAGAGGGCCTGCTCACACTAAAACACTTCCACCCCCTCCAGCACTTCAAAGCCGGTACCGGGAAAGAGATCAAACCCGCAGGAGACCTGGTCGCCACCCTCAAGGACCAGCAGAACAGGGGTATAGAGGACAAGCTAATCTACTACTACGTCGACAGGGGTACACAGCTCTACGGACTGCTGCTGAACCCCGCCCGAATGGAGACCGAAAGCCAGAAATGGTGGGAAGAGATAATCCCCTCCCTGAGCAACGCCGGCGAACTATCCTACCTGGGCCACGCCTACACCGAAAAAAACGGCGAGGCCACCTATAACTACCTCCTCAAGGACTGCGTCATGGCCCACCTGCTCGCAAAGGCCCTGGTCCAGCACCAGGGAAAGGTCACCGGGACCATCTGGGCCGTGGCCGTCGCCAGGAGACAAAGCGGCTACGACACGGTATGGGAGGTCGAGAACAGGGCTTCGGTGTCCGTGGAGTTCGACGCAATAGCCCAGATACTGGACATCTCCGGGCAGGGCCAACCCGACTCCCCCCCGCCAGGACAGGGCCAGTACACGGTCTCCGGCCCTGGACAGGTCCGGGTCAAGCGACTCCTGTTCCAGCCCAACCTGGACCTCGACAGCGCCGTCCGGGAGGGGTTCAAACTCATGCCCGCCGACATCATAAACATCGACGGGGCAACAAGGGTCGAGATCGCCTGGGTAAACGGGAACAAGGCCCTGATCAAGGTCCCCGAATACGTCACCGTTGCCGAGAAACAACCCGTTCGCGACGTGAACGTGATCCTGGCCTCCAACGCCTACGATGGGGGATTCGTCACCAGCTTCGATAAGCTATCCCAGGCCGTCTGGGGGGTGACGATGGAGGAGGCAACTAACTTCCTGATGGGCACCCTCATAACCGAGATCGCCTCCAAGGTCCCCGGCGTGCCCACCGCCAAGAAGGGCTACGACCTGGTCTGCAGCGTCATAAAGAAGTACGAGGACCTGGACCTGAGCAAGATATCCATCGTGACGAAGGTCCGGATCAGGTCCCAGGTGGTCATAGACTCCACCGGGGGAGACGTCAAGGTCTACAACATCGAGGGCTCCCCCGAGGTGAGCACGGCCGACGGCCAGGAGGTCACGCTGGAGGAGGGGGAGATGGTCAGAGTGGAGAACGGTACCATGAGCGGCACAGAGACCTTCAACCCCGAAGAAGACCTCGAGGAATGGGCCGCAGACCTAGAACCCACCTCCCCAACCAACCCCGACACCACAGACACCGAAAAGGAGGTACCCGGGTGGTTCCAGGAGACCTTCCCATTCCTGATGCCCCTTATCGACCCCATCCTACCCCTCGTACCCGAACCCCTCATAGAGATACTCCCCTTCATCGTTCTGGGGCTCCCCATCATCCTCATAATCCTAGCAATATCAGGGATGTCCAGAACCAAGAACAAAAAACGGGATAAGCCATCGGAAAAAAACTCGGATAAGACGAGGTAAAGACCCACGGTGCCTTTTACCCCTGGTAATTCTCTGCATCCTCGGATGGTCGCCGTGGAGTGCCTAATCCTTCTCCGTTTCCAACTTTTTTTAGCTACAAGTAGCCGAGTGATTCCTGAATAGGAGCAGATGCCAATAAATTCACAATACAACTGCAACCAATCAATTAAAGCGCCCTTGAATTGACTCCTAGTTGAAGTTGCCCCCTCATTGTATCCAGGAGACATCCGCTCCTTGATCTATGGACACCTCTTTGTGTCAATAAAACTTCCATCAGAAAAAGATATTTTTTGAGATAACAACAAAACAGAAACATCTTTTTTCCGCAAATGACAGGGCCCAGGTTCTCAGGGTTCCTGCCACCTGGAGTTTTTGATTGCATTCCTTATGATTTGATTGATTCGTTTTTTAGTCCGGGTGTTTGCTTCTTTCCATGGATAAACCGATTCTCATCATCGGCATCGTTTTGGTTGTTCTCATCATTGGTGTGGTTATGCACCCCTCCAAGAGTTCGGGTGTGGGGAATGTGATGATGGGGGGTCTGGGTTCAACCGGTATGATGGGCATGCTTTACCAATACGGCGAGTCCACGGGAATTTTTTCTAAGCATTCTCTTAATGTTACGTATGTCTCTTTTAACGATCCGTACACAGCGGTCCTGGCTCTACTCACCGGGAAAATCGACCTGTTTTTCTCCTCTCCAGGTCTTACAGCCCACTCCCTTAACGAGGATGGATCCTTCAGGATAGGGATGGCTGTTGCATTCTCGGAGATGGCTCTTCTCACCCGACCTGAGATAAAAACAGTTCAGGACCTTAAAGGGAAGTCTCTCGGGGTTGTAGGAACCACCTCTGATTCTTACTACATCACTAAATGGTGGCTTGAATCCAAAGGGATCAATATGGAGCAAGATATCCAGATCGTTGAGATAAAGAACCCTGCAAGCCTAACCTCATACTATCTAACCGGGCAACTCGATGCCATAGTGATCTGGGGGTTATTCGCTGGAGAAGTGAAGGATTCCGGGGCAGTTGTCCTGGTAACACAGACGGAATGCCTGGAAGACCTCATCGGTCACCCATACTACGTCCCCATAGCCCTACTATCCAACGACCTGGTAGATCACCAGCCATCCCTCGCAAAAAATTTGATGAATGCCTTCAAAGACATCACGGAAGAGATCGAAAAAGACAAGGAAGAGGCAGCAAGATACCTCTCAGAGCTGACAGGAGAATCCCATGAAGCAGTCATGGCAAACATCGAGATGAAGATGATCGGCGAGCTTGATGAAAGCATCATTGAAGACCTAATGGCTTACTTCGAGTACGCCACAGAGAAAGGATTCATCACAGCGCCCCCCGGTAAGGATGTCTTCTACAGACCATGAGGAGAAAAAACTAGATAACTTGGATAACTGGGATAACTGGGATAACTGGGATAACTGGTTTTTTTGATCCGTCTATGGCCTGAGGTCCAAAAACTGTTTGGCCTTACCTGACGATGGGTTGAGCGTATTCCTCGGCAAGAACTCGACGACAGGTGTTATACCTGTCACCGATTTCACCAGCTCCGCTAGACGGGTTTCCAGTTCCGTGGAAGAACCTTCCCTGTTTGTCTCAACCCTAAGTATAAGTCGGTCAAGACTCCCATCCTTATCAACCACCACCTGGAAGCCTGACAATTCACTCACCGAGGTCAGGTGTTCTCTGAGAACGGATGGGTAAAGAGCCGTTCCCTTGACTTTAAGCATCTCGCCCAGCCGACCTTCTGGTAAAACACGGGGATTGGTCCTCCCACATCCACAGACATCATGCACAATTCTCACCAGATCCCCGGTCCTATACCTGATCAGCGGGGTTCCCTCCCTGCAAAGAGTTGTGAAAACCATCTCACCCGCATCCCTGGTAGGTTCCCCGGATTCAGGGTCAACCGTCTCGATAATGAAGGCGTCCCAAGGAACATGGTGACCGTCATGCTTGCAGCACTCAGCAAAACCAGCCCCTAGCTCAGTGCTCCCGAAAACAGAGTAAACCTCTGCCCCCCACCCTACCTCCAACCGCTCTCTCATCGCCCTTGTCAAAGGCTCTCCCAGAGAGATTATTCTGTTAACAGAAGAATCACAGACCTCCGGATACCTCTGCGACAAATGCATCAAAAAGGAAGGTAAACCGAAAACCACCGAAATGCCCAGATCCTTGACAATATCGACCTGGCCCTTCGGGTTCCCTGAACCTGTAAACACGGTGAACGCCCCTAATCTGTGAAGAGATCGAGTGAAAGAGTAACCAGCCACAGGGGAGATCATCAACTGGACCCTGTCCTTCTTCCTGATACCCGTCCCGTAATATGACCTGGACTGAATACGGGCAATATCCTCCAAATCTCTCTGTGTGTGGTAGATCCCGATGACCTTGCCGGTTGTTCCAGAACTATGGACGAAAAGAGCCAGATCATCCAGGTCCACGGGAACCGCGCCGAAAGGATACCAGCTCCTTAGATCCTCCTTGGTCGTGAAAGGCAGGGTGGAAAGATCCTCCAGAGACCCAACACCCCCAAGGCCAACACCCGAATCGCTGAACTTGTGCTGATACATCCTTGAACCCCCGGCTAGCGATAAGGTAAGCTTCAACCTTTCCAACTGAATACCAACAATTTCATCACGAGAAGCACTCTCAACACCAGGGTCCAAAAAATCCATCAACTCTCACCCCTAACTAAAAACATCACGCATAAACCAACCCATACATCACGATAACTATTGCTTTAGGCTCTGATGCTGCGCAGGACATTGTACCGAAAAGGTGCGTGTAACCAGGCTCCGTTCAGATTGAGTCGTGAAAATCATCCTCGGATTTATGATCCCGCTGTTTTTCGCAGAATCCTTCTCCCAGACATGGGTAGGAGCGCTCCCAGAAGAAAGGCCACCCATATGGGTTCGGGCAACTCGGGCACCGGGTAGGGTATGGTCAGCCCGATTTTTCGGTTCCCAACCATCTCGACATCCACCGTCACCATGTAGCCATCGTGGCTGGCCATAACGGTGTAGGGCCCGACAGGGAAGGTCCCGGAGGCGTTCTTGGTACCACCCAGCAACGTGAAGCCAGCCAACCCACCCTGACCGGTGTTCCCGGTCGCCACGATGGTCTGGTTGGGGTGGGTCACCGTGATGGTGGCGCCGGGGATGGTCTGGTTCTCGGGGTCAGTGACGGCCAGGTCCAGGTACCAGTAATCGTCTCTATGTGACTGGTGATACATCCAGTGATTAAAAAAAGTGGTGTTGGTCAGCTCCAGGGTCGAGTTCTCCTTAGCGGTAGAGGACCCGAAACGACAGTCCTTAGCGTAGACCTCTGAGTCATGCCTGGTGGAAAGACCGAAATCCGTAAAGCTGTTCTGGATGAAGAGCCGTGTCTGCGAAGTGGTGGTGACCGACCTGAGATGCGAGTCCTTGATCGTACCATTCACGGCCTTGCTGAAGTGGAAACCGAACCCCTCCACATAACAATCCTCTAAAGTTATCTCCGGCCTCCAATCAAGCGGATCAAACAATATGGAGTGATTACCCTCAAGATCCCAGTAACCCACATAGCCAGGGACAAGGCCCTGGATCGACACGTCAGCCGACCTGACCACAGCGTGCACAATGTCGATCTCACAGCCCCGGGCATGGATACGGGTGTCGCCCTCGGCGTAGAGACCAACCATACTGGTATTCGTCACGTTAAGCCTGCAGTCACCATGACCATACAGTGTCTGACCCCGGATAATCGAATCCGAAACATCGATAACAGAATCACCGTACCCATTCAGCCTCACCCCATCCGATGTCTCCAGACCCCTGATCGTCGCCGTGGAATTGTAGTAAAGATTGATACCCAACTGGTAGCCCCCGGATAAGATATCCGAGTTCTCAACAACCAGGCGTGGATTCCCACCCCTCGGATTCACAAGCCGTATCTGGAACTGGTAATCACCCGTCTGGGTGAAGTTAATCACAGCGTTCCTCAAAACAAGGGTACCGTTCTCCTCAACAAAAATCGAGCCGTTAACCAGGTGCTCGCCCTCCAGGACAAGGACATCGTTTCCCACCACTGCGATGTTAGACCCATGGAACTGAGCCCCCAAAACCTCTACACCCAGAAAAGAATCCGGAAAAAAGCTATCCATACACAAAAAAATGGATAACAAGAAAAACCCCAGGGTCAGTCCAAGCACAGGTTTAACGATCTGCATTGAGATTTGGGAAACGACAGGCAGGTTATAATAACTTTCGAGAAAATATCTGTAAAAAAAAACCTGGACAACGATCAGATCAGAGGGTAACCACGATAAATGATACTAAGTATGCTTAAGAAGCCAACGATATGGCGGCAGGGGATAAAACCACCCCCACCCCTACCCCATTTCACAGAAACCCCCACTTACCCCACCTGGGTTGGATCCCTAAAACCAATCTAGGTAAACGGGGTGTTTTTTAGAATATTTCTATGGATATGCCGAAGAGCACCGCGACCGCGATGCTGATTATCACCGAGATTACCACGGCCATGATCCCGATGGCCAGCGCCGCCCAGTAACCCGTGTCGAACTTGTTCTTAATTATGAACCACCACGCGATAATGGCGAGCAGCCCACCGATGAAGGGGATCAACAGATTCAGAACGAAGCTCACGATCGACCCTATGAACGCGATCGCCACCGCCCCGCCGAAGGTAGCCCTATCGCCGACCACAGCCTTCCCCGCCAGGTAGATAACGAAACCCATCACCAGGAGGGTGACCACGAACCCCACGAGAGCAGCGAACAGCTCAGAACCGGAAAGCGCCAGGACCTGGAACAACATGAATAACCGCCTGGAAAAGGAATGCACCTGATACTAAAAACAATTACCATGCCCCAAAACAGGGTAACGCGTCCAGCTTCACGCCCATCAACCTTACAAGGAGCAACACAGGAACCGGCAGAAAACCCCTGTGTTTTCCATGATCTACCCGTGGAAATGCCTGGAAATGCCTGGAAATGCCTGGAAATGCGTGGAAATGCGTGGAAATGCGTGGAAATGCGTGGAAATGCGTGGAAATGCCCGGGGATGGTAAAACGCGTGCCCGGTCAGTGCAAGGCTTGTTTCAACGATAACAGGCCCTCGTAATCAACGAAATCCTCATCCCTAAAACCCAGGTCGTCCAGTAGGTACAGGGAGCGAAGCCCGGTCCCGATCGTGTCGAGACGGTGAGCATCGCTGTCGAGTACAAATTTCACACAGGTCTCCCTGGCCACAGAGTACATCCGCAAAGACTGGGATACGTCCCGCAGGTTAGCGCTGAACTGGTACGCGGTGATCTCCGCAGCCTTCCCATTATCCCTGAGAGCCTGGAAAAACTCCGAGAACTGTCCATCGCTGATGTGCGACAGCACGGCCCCGTGCCTCTCCGGGGGAGGCGGAACGTAGAAGGGGTGGGCAATAATATTGGCCCAGGGCTCCCGCGCCATTTCCATATAGATCCGGAACAGGTAATCCGCGATGACCTGCGGCTTCTCGTCTATCACGTGCCTGAAATAGTGATGGGCCAGGAGGACATAGTCCAGGCCGTCGAGATGCTTGCCGGGGTCAAACGAATACCTGCCCCCATCGAAATAATCCACCTCCCAGCTCGCATACACCCTGACCGGCGAGCTGACGCCACGGATCCTCTCACATAACTCGAAATACGGCCCCGTATCACAGTTTTTATGGTCGTGCCCCCTCGCACCCTCGCCACACGCCATGACATGGTCGGTCAGGCCCACCTCCCTCAGTCCCAGTTTCTCCGCGACACGGGCGATGTTTTCCGGCGTACAATCTTCCGCCCCGTCGCTCACATAGGTATGGATATGGAAATCGCTCCTACCCGCCTGAAGAAGATACGGCCTTCCCGGTGAATTTCCCTCTACCATAGTTGACCCAACCAGACACACTAACCGGTCCGGATCTTATAATCAATCCGTTGACACCAAAAAACCGAGCCCACAAACGGCACATGGGTGTAAAACACCCCTACACCTGTATACCTCTACATCCATGCCCGTCCTGCGGGGTTGACTTGAATATTAATAAGACCGTCTGGCTGGGAGGTTCCATGGATTTCGCCAACCCCTTCGAGGTGGAAGGGCGGTGGTACAGAGGCAACCTGCACTGCCACACAACGGAATCAGACGGTAGGCTCAGCCCAGAGGACGCAGCAAAACACTACCGGGCCAGGGGATACGACTTCCTCTGCCTCACCGACCACAACAAGGTAGACGACCCCGGCGGCCTCTCCACCGAGGGCTTCCTCGTCCTCCCCGGCGTGGAGACCAGCCCGGCCCAAAGCCGGCACCACATCGTCGGCATCGGGCTCCACCAGACCGGGCCCCTCGAACAGAGCGAGACGGCCCAGGAAACGATTGACAGAATCACCTCCCTCGGGGGCCTGGCATTCATCGCCCACCCCTACTGGTCGGCTCTCACCGATCCCGACATCAGGCCGCTCAGATCCATCATCGGGATCGAGGCCTACAACGCGGTCTGCGAGGTCATGATAGCACGGGGATTCTCAACGGTTCACTGGGACAACCTGCTCTCCGACGGAATGCGCATAGGCGGGCTCGCAGTCGACGATACCCACCACTACACGGATGATTCCCCCGGGGGATGGGTCTGGGCCAGGGCCGCCAGCCTGACCGAGAAAGACATCCTCGAAGCCCTCTCCAAGGGCCACTACTACTCCTCAACCGGGCCCAGAATACTCGACATCAACCTCGACCGAGACCAGCTCGCGGTCAAATCAAGCCCCGTCGACACGATAACCTTCCACAGCCAGGGGCCCTCCGGGAACAGCGTGCACAGGGTCGGCGAGGGAATCCTCACACACGCCAAACATACCATCAAACCCGAGCACCGCTACGTCAGGGTGGAGTTCGTGGACGGCGGCGGCCGGAGGGCATGGACCAACCCGATCTACACCGATCTTTTCTACAACTAAAAGCCCGGGTCGGCGAGGCCATCCACACACATAAAAAACCCAGCTTCGTCAAGGCGTTGCACACGGGCATGGCGGCAACCTGCCACCTCCTGGTCCAAACCCGTCATAAAACAGGGAACAGTAACCCTAGAATTACTACCAGAGATGCCACCGGCTCTCCTGCTCTCCCCGAGCTACCCATATCGACCCCGGGTGCCCATCCAGGGAAACCCGTCGACTGACACTTTTATGCCACCTCGCCCAATTCATTCGATGCACCCCCGCTTAGAAGAACCATGGTCCTGCTCCTGGCAGCAGCGTTTCTATTCCCACCAATAACGTGGGGAGCCGAGAAGACAAGCCTGTTGATGCTGGCCAAATGGAATCGAGTCGAGGACCTGAGAAAGTTCTTCGATGGCGACCCCTGCGTCGAGTACTCCATCGTCGTGACCCAGGACGTTCGAGTACCCGACACGGAACTCGCCAGGCTCATACGCCTCTACTTCCCGCGGACCTACCAGGACCTCAGGCAATACGAGGTCCTAATCCTCTCCTGCCCCGACTACAACCTCTTAACGGCCAAGCACGACGGGTGGATCCACGACACGGTATCGGATGGCGCGGGGGGCATAAACGACGGAAGCATCTTCAGCCAGATACCCTCCATATACGACGCTTGGATGGCGGGTACGGCCTGGGAGGCATTCCCAAACGATGTACCGGCGGTCATCGCCAACTACGCCTCCTGGGCCCCCATCGAGTCCTTTACCGTCAGGATCAACCCCGATCACCACGAGCCGGTGCTCACCACGTTCATACCCTTCGGGGTGGAAAAATACTCGGCATACGGACTCGGCAGGGCCGTGGTCCCCCCCACAGGTTCGAGCGTCCTCGCCTGGCAGGTCGGCAACTACGCCGTAGAGCTGCCATACCTGACGGCCTGGCAACACGGGAAGGGCAGAGCCATGACGATGGGGGGCTCCTTCCCCTACAGCTGGATCCGGTACCCCACCGAACCCGGGGGACAGACATATGCACCCGAAATCGTCATGAACATCGTGTTCTGGCTCGCGGGCACCGAGCTCATAGACGACGTCGAGGTATTCCATAGCGTAAAAACCGACTTCTCCGAGTTCACGGCCAGGCTCAAGGTCCTCCTCTCGCTGAGGGACTTCATCGACAAGTTCGGAGCCAGCACTGACAGGACCCAGAGGGAGATCCAGAGCCTGATGGACACCTATGCCGAGGCCGAGGAGAAATACCTGGAGCATAGCTTCGCGGAGAGCCAGGCCAGCATCAGAACCGCCCTCCAGAGAATACCGGCGGCAGAGGCGGTGGCGAAGAGGGAGAGGGAGGGAGCGCTTCTCTGGGTATATGTAATCAACTGGCTCGTGACAACCTCGACCCTGTTCATCACCGGGTCAATCCTCTGGATGCTCATGGTAAGACGAAGGCTGTATCGGTCGGTGGAGACCACCAAGCTCAGCTGAAAACATGCCAGGGCTAGGTCACCCCCCCGACAACAGCTGATCAGAGCTATCAGATAATTACAATACCCTGAGATAGGATAAAAACGCTCGTCAGCCGCTCATCCGACCCCACCTTTTCAAGACTTACGGGGAAATTGATGGGATATGGAATACCTTGATCCCGGGAAGGTCAGGGCGAGCATACTGCCAATAGCACTGGCTATGATCCTCTCATCGATTATCGCTTTCATATGGATCGTTCCCTCCGGGAAAGGAATCATAGCAACAGATTCGTCAGGTGTCAAGATCGCGATACGCTTCGATGACGTTTCCTGGCACTCCAACATCTCCCTGGTAGACCTATTCCTGGAGTCCATGGCCAGGGCCGGGCTCAAAACCACGCTGGGGGTGATACCCGCGCTAAAACAAGGGGACACACACGAACCCGGGGCCACCAGATACAGAGAGATAGAGCCGGGGGATGAACTGAGCTAAAAGCTCGTCGAATGGTCGGAGAGGGGATGGGCAGAGATCGCACTACACGGACTTCACCACGTCTTCTGGAAAGAGGACTCGTGGAGCGAGTTCGCAAAACGCCCGGAAAAAGAACAAGAAGAGGCAATAGAGAGGGGAATATCCATCCTGGAAAACGCGACCGGTCTGGTCCCAAGGATATTCGTACCCCCCTGGAACAGCTATGACCAGAACACGGTTGAGATATGCGCACGACACGACCTAACAATCTCGGCCAGCTACACCAAACGACCCGGAGTATCCGACGATTACCTCTTCATCCACGTCAACGTGGAGGGTATCGAGAACACCATACGGACTCTGCAAAAAACAAAGCCAGATACAGATGCCCTTCTCATCATACTGCTACACGAGTACCAGATCAACCAGACAGGTATAAGGACCCTGAAAAACCAGATACTCCAGCTATCCGAAAACACCGCGATAAAATCCACCACCATTGGACAGATGCTCGAAGAAGACCCATCCCTTGTCAAAGCGACCAATGATGCATGGATAAGGCTAAGAGAGGCGACCACAGACCCCCGACCGATCCTGGCAAGCAAGACCATGAAACTGGTGGGATTCGACATCTCCACCCGCCTCGCCCAGCGAAGAGATGTCCTGCAAACCGGGCAAATACGCAGAATAACCGAGACGAGCAACAAGATACAAACGATACGCTGGGCAATCCTAGTCATCGGAATAATCGGACTAACAATAACCACATGTCTCTTCCTCAGACTCATAGACCACCAGGGATACACCTACAGAAGAAGAATCATAACCCCGACACTGATCGGGTCATGCCTCCTTATCGCCCTTGGATTGGCAGCAACCGGGCATGCCCGGATATGTATCGAAATCCTGATCTACTCGGCATCACCAATAACACTCATAACGATTTGGGGAACCAGGTAAGCAAAGCACGCCTCACTGGCCTCACTGGACCGGCTTACTATCGGGGTCGCAACTGCCTTCTTCCTGCCCACAGTCATCCATCATCAGCGACACGGTTCCTCAGCATGGTAACCAGTATAATCAAGGGAAAGATCCGGTCATCTCGGTTCTACATGTACGGTAACGAATTTGATTTGTGGAAAATGATTCCTGGTTTGGAGTATGATTTCATCGGCTATCAGATGACTTCTCTCTATTGTCATTGCCGGATCCATCACGACGTGCATATCGACCTCGGCGTACGCTCCGAAGAAGTGCAACCGGATGTTGTGTACCTCTCGTACTCCCTGAACCGAGCCCACGGTCTCCTCGATCCTCTGAGCTAACTCGGGGTCTGGGAGGGTACCGATCAGGTTATCGATATTACGTTTACCGACCCGTAAACCTATCCAACCAATGAAAAATGCCATGACTATGGCCAGCGCAGGGTCCATGAATTCGAATCCCAGATAGGCGGCGATCACCCCGATGAGCACAGCCGTGGAGCTGACCGCGTCACTTCTATGGTCCCAGGCCTGGGCCTCCAACGCAGGGCTTCTAGCCTTGACAGCCTCCGAGGAAATATGCCTCGCGAGGATTACCTTGGCACCGATCGAGACCAGGGTGGCGGCGATCGCCAAAAAACCTATCGACCCGTACCTGCCCTGGATTAGTCGAAGAAGAGATGTTCTCCCGAACTCGTAAGCAACAAGCACCAGAGAGATCGCGATGATCAGCCCGATCAACGCCTCGATATCCCCGTGCCCAAACGGGTGCTCCGGGTCGGGAGGCTGCCGTGCCTTACGTATACCGAAAAAAACAAGTATTGAAGAGGGCAGATCGGAGAAGGAGTTAAGACCATCACCGATAACGGCAATACTACCGGAAAGAATCCCGATCACCAGCTTGAATATCCCCAGCAGGGCGTTAACCAGAATACTGATTATCGCGGCCCTCTTCGCCCTCCTGTCCTGTTCCAGTTCCAAGCATCAACCCCCGATACATATAGGTAGGTAGGGATTCATCTAAGTCTCGGTTTCATTATTCTTTCCATCACCCATCACCCACCATCCATCACCCACCATCCATCACCCACCATCCATCACCCA
>Ga0180434_10004395_pt1 | contig 17186 bp, 13 predicted proteins | sample SS_ome_7_FD_132453 | JGI IMG/M metagenome (GOLD analysis project Ga0180434, IMG submission 132453) | Hypersaline lake sediment archaeal communities from the Salton Sea, California, USA - SS_1_D_2 metaG | ecosystem: Environmental > Aquatic > Non-marine Saline and Alkaline > Hypersaline >...
ACACGAGTGGGTCAGGATCGACGGCGACACCGCCACGGTAGGAATAAGCGACTATGCCAGGCAGCAGCTTGGGGACATAGTCTATGTCGAGCTCCCCGAAACCGGTGTCAAGGTCAGCAAGATGAACGCCTTCGGCACGATAGAAGCGGTGAAGGCCGTTAGTGACCTCTACGCACCGGTATCCGGAGAGGTGCTGGAGGTCAACGACAGCATAGCCGCCGACCCGACCGTGATCAAGAACTCACCATACGGTGACGGGTGGATGATAAAGATAAAGATGAGCGAGCCCGGTGAGGCGGACAGCCTTCTCAAGCCGGAGAAGTATAAGGAGCTTATCGGGGAATAGACATGCCCGACTTCGTCCCAAGGAGCAAACAGGAAAAAGAGGAAATGCTCAAGGCGATCGGCGTGGCGTCCTTCGGCGATCTGCTGGAAGATATGCCCGATGCCGTCAGGCTGCGGGGCGAATTGGACCTTCCCCCGCCGCTATCGGAGATGGATGCCAAGCGGTATCTTCGGGACCTGGCCGACCGGAACCTCGACCCCCACCGCTGGATCTCCTTCCTGGGGGGTGGAGCCTACGATCACTATGTTCCGAGCATAGTTGATCACATTGCGGGAAGGCCCGAGTTCTATACGGCCTATACACCGTATCAGGCGGAGGTCAGCCAGGGGACACTTCAGACGATCTACGAGTTTCAGTCCCTTATAGCGAGACTTACCGGCATGGAAATAGCCAACGCATCGCTCTATGACTCCGGCACTGCCCTGGCGGAAGCCGTGCTCATGGCGAACGCCATCAACCGCAGGAAGCAGGTGGTTGTGAGCGGCTGTGTCCACCCAAGGCGCATCGAGGTCTTGAGGACTTACCTGAGAGCAAGTGGGTTCGAGATCAAGGTCTCGGGGATCGGCGGGGGTTTCACCGATCCCGATGAACTCCGCAGGCTTGTGGGCCCGGAAACATCTTGTGTGGTTCTCGACAACCCCAACTTCTTCGGCGTGGTGGAGGACGGCTACTCCGTTTCCGAAACGGCCAAGGCGGCAGGAGCGGTTCTCATAGTAGATGTAGATCCTTTATCGTTGGGTCTTCTTTCGGCGCCTTCCGACTACGGAGCCGATGTGGTCATAGGAGAGGGACAGAGTCTGGGCAACCGGCTCAATTTCGGCGGGCCCTACCTGGGTTTCATGGCGGCGGCAAAGCGGTTCATCCGCAAGCTTCCGGGGAGGATAGTCGGCCGCACCGTCGACGCGGACGGCCGTACGTGTTTCTGTCTGACGCTTCAGACCAGGGAGCAGCACATAAGACGGGAGAAGGCGACATCCAACATATGCACCAATCAGGCGCTGGTGGCCTTGAGATCCGCAGTCTACCTTTCATGGCTGGGTAGAGCCGGTCTGAAGGAACTGGCCGGTCTCTGCCTTTCGAAGGCGGTCTATGCGAGGGACGCGCTGGTGTCTGCGGGTTTCACCCTGCGCTTCGATAGACCGTTCTTCAGGGAATTCGTAATCGATCTGCCCGGTGAGGCAAGACAATTCCTGAAGAGGCTCGCCGAAGAGAGAATCATAGGCGGGATGCCGCTCGGTCCGGTTCATCCCGACCTTGAGAAGAGCCTTCTAATTGCTTTCACGGAAAAACGAACAAGAGAGGATATCGACAGGTTGGTTGGAGCGCTCGCCAAGCTGGCCGGCAGGGCCGGGGTGTTGAAGTGAGGCAAGGTGTGAATGAGGTGAATTGATGAGGTGTGACGTTACCGTGTTTGAAAAGAGCCGGGCTGGCCATAAAGCCTATTCATTGCCTGAAAGCGATGTGCCCCGGGTCGATCCGGGGTCAGCCATCCCGCCCGCTCTTTTGAGGCGGGATCCTCCAAGGCTCCCGGAGATATCCGAGCCCGGGCTCGTGAGACACTACGTGGGGCTTTCCGTCATGAACCACCATGTGGACAAGGACCTTTATCCTCTCGGCTCGTGTACGATGAAATACAATCCCAAAGCCGGCGAAGATGCGGCCGGCTACGAAGGTTTCTCGGAACTGCACCCCATGCTTCCTGAAGATCTGGTTCAGGGGGCTCTGGGTCTCATACACGGGCTCGGATGTTCGCTCTGCGAGATCACCGGAATGGATGACATCACCATGGTGCCGGCGGCAGGGGCGCACGGCGAGTTCACCGGGATGCTGATGGTCCGGGCCTACCACGAGGACCGCGGGAATCCGCGCTCCAAGGTGCTCATACCGGATTCCGCGCACGGTACCAATCCAGCCAGCGTGCGCGTAGCGGGTTATGAGTCCGTGGAGGTCAAGTCGGACCCGTCGGGCAGGATCGATCCCGAGGAGCTCAGGCCATTTATCGACGAGAGCGTCGCGGCCATCATGGTCACCAATCCCAATACGCTCGGCCTCTTCGAGACCCATATGTGCGATGTCGCCAAGATGGTGCACGATGTGGGAGCGCTTGTCTATATGGACGGCGCAAACATGAACGCGCTCCTGGGTATATCGAGGCCCGGCGATTTTGGTATCGATCTGGCACATCTCAACCTCCACAAGACCTTCGCCACGCCCCACGGGGGCGGCGGTCCCGGTTCCGGCCCTGTAGCAGTGAAGGCCGAGCTGGCGCCATATCTTCCCGTGCCTCTTGTGGCCAAAGACGGCGATTCGTTTCGAATTGTGGAGGACCGGCCGAAGTCGATCGGCAGAATCCATACCTTCAACGGAAACTTCGCCGTGCTTGTAAAGGCCTACTGCTATGTGCTTATGGCCGGAGCTCCAGGTATGCGGGAGATCGCCGAAAACGCCATACTCAACGCCAACTACCTGCTCTCGAAGCTCAAGAAGGATTTCCTTTTACCATACGACAGTAGGTGCAAGCACGAGTTCGTACTTTCCGGGAAGGACAATCTTTCCCATGGTGTCAGGACCAACGACATAGCGAAGAGGCTCATGGATTTCGGGTTCCACCCACCGACCGTCTATTTCCCTCTCATAGTGGAAGAGGCTCTTATGATAGAGCCCACCGAAACCGAATCCGTGGAGACACTTGATAGGTTCGCCCAGGCGATGAGGGAAATTGCCCTGGAGATAGAGAACGACCCCGAGAAGGTTAAGGGCGCACCATATACGACACCCGTGCGCAGGGTGGATGAAGCTCTGGCCGCGAGGAACCTAGATGTCGCAGAGTGACGGCACGGAGTACCTCGAATGGAGCGTATTCCCGTTTCTTGAGGACAAAAGGAGGTCGGCTGTAGTTGTGGCTATCATAGCGGCTGCGGGGATCCTGGTTCACCTGGCCTTCAAGGATGTATTCTTGACGTTGCTCTCACTTGCGATCCTTGTGGTTTCCCTGCATACCTTTTTCACGAAGACCACCTATAGACTCGAAGAGAAGGGGGTCACCGTGACCACGCTGGGGGTCAAGACTTTCAAGACCTGGTCGGCTTTTAAGAGGTACAGCACGGACGCTAAGGGAATTACACTCTCGCCCTTTGCCAAGCCTTCGCGGCTTGATCCTTTCAGATCTGTAAGAATGTTATTCGGGGGGAACAAAGATGAGGTGGTGGCCTTTGTTTCGAAAAGAATCGGCGGGCACTCCTAGCGCCGTTCCGGACGAGCAACCCGCCGATGAGGAAGGTTCTGTAGACGAGGACCAGGAACTCATCAACAAGGTAGCGGGCAAGATAGTCCGCATGCGGATGACTATACCTGCGATTTTCTTTTTGGAATCGAGCAAACCGCTTGCATTCCTGGGCAGCCAACTGCTAATTTTCTTTGAGCCGTTTATACAGACCCTTTTCAATATCCGCCAATACCAGCGTTTTGCTATTCTTATGGAGCACCATGAGAACTGGGAACGCCTGATAAGAAAGATGGAGGACCTCGAGGCGGAATACACGGAAAAGGAAAAGAAGGAAAAAGAGGAGAAAAGGAAGAAAAAGAAGGAGTGACCCGAGGTGGCAGATCTCGAGAAAGATCCAAAGGACATTGAAACTATCGTAGCCACTGACTGCGGCAGTACCACCACGAAGGCGATCCTTATTGAGAAGCACGACGGTGAGTACCGCCTGGTGGTAAGAGGGGAGGCACCGACGACAGTGGAGGCGCCTTTTGAAGACGTCACCCGGGGTGTCTTGAATGCGGTCGCCGAGGTGGAAGACCTTACCGGTAACACTTATATAGAGAACGATCAGATCCTTCATCCCCGCAAGGGCAGCAAAGGTACCGATCTCTACATATCGACCTCATCCGCCGGTGGCGGTCTTCAGATGATGGTCGCGGGGGTGGTGAAGGAGATGACAGCTGAGAGCGCCCAGAGGGCGGCCCTGGGTGCGGGCGCCATCGTAATGGACGTCATTGCCTCGAACGATCAAAGGCAACCTCACGAGCGGATCCAGCGCATACGGAGCCTTCGCCCGGACATGATACTTCTCTCGGGCGGTATCGACGGAGGTACCACCACCCACGTCGCGGAACTGGCCGAGCTCATTGGTGCCGCCGATACCAAACCGAGGTTGGGGATAGCCTATTCACTTCCTGTGATCTACGCGGGCAATGTAGATGCCCGGGAGATCGTCAAGGAGCGGCTTGAGGACAAAACCAGCCTGACCATTACCGAGAACCTGAGACCGGTGCTCGAACGAGAGAATCTCCAGCCCGCGAGACTCAAGATCCAGGATCTGTTTCTCGAGCACGTAATGGCCCACGCCCCGGGCTACAAGCATCTTATGGAATGGACACTGGTGCCGATCATGCCCACGCCCGCGGCTGTGGGATCGATCATGCAGCTGATAGCCCGCGAGGAGAATATCAATGTTGTAGGCGTTGATATCGGGGGTGCCACCACCGACGTCTTTTCGGTTTTCGGAGAGGTGTTCAACCGTACGGTAAGCGCCAACCTGGGTATGAGCTACTCGATATCGAACGTTTTGGCTGAGGCCACTGTGCCCAACATACTCAGATGGGTCCCATTCGATGTTGAAGAGACCGACCTCAGGAACCGTGTCAAGAACAAGATGATACGGCCCACCACCATCCCCCAGACCCTTAGAGAACTGATGATAGAACAGGCGATGGCGCGGGAAGCTCTAAGACTCGCCTTCGAACAGCACAAGCAGCTTGCCGTCGGCTTGAAGGGCGTCCAGCAGGAGCGCACGATCTCCGACACATTCGAGCAGACGGAAAGCGGTGCGACCCTGGTCAACATGATGGATCTGGACATCCTTGTCGGGAGCGGCGGAGTGCTTTCCCACGCGCCCAGGCGTGTGCAGGCCGCATTCATGCTCATAGACGGTTTCCTGCCCGAGGGTGTAACCGAACTCGCGGTCGACAGCATTTTCATGATGCCCCAGCTGGGCGTGCTCGCCGAAGTGCATCCCCAGGCAGCCATGGAGGTCTTCAAAAAGGATTGCCTTATAAGGCTGGGCACCTGCATAGCGCCTGTCGGCGAAGGCAAGGAGGGCACCGACTGTGTCGAAGTATCCCTGGAGATGCCCGGGGGCGGCACCGAAACCAGGTCGGTAAAGTTCGGGGAGATGGTAGTGATCCCGTTGGAAGGCGGCCAGAAAGCCAAGGCGCACATAAATCCCCACAGGCGTTTTGACGCCGGAGCCGGTAGGGGCAAGGACTTTCGTACCGACGTGAGTGGTGGTGTGGTGGGTGTGGTTATCGACGCGCGGGGACGGCCTCTGGTTCTGCCCGCCGAGAAAGGCGAGCGGGTGCGGAAGCTCACTGAATGGAACAAAGCTCTCGAGGTTTACCCCGAAGAGCAGAAGGTTACGGAGGGTTAGGAATTGGCACATGCTTACACGCCCGGACTCCGGGTCACCGAACGGACTGTTTTCAAGAAAGAAAGGAAGCTGCCGCTTAAGGGACAGGTCCTGAGCAAGGTAGGTGAGAAGGTGAGTGCGGAGGACGTGGTGGCCAGGACTGAGCTTCCAGGCAACGTCCAGACCATAAATGTGGCCAATCGGCTTAGTATACTGCCTGAAGACATCGAGCGGAACATGCTTGTGAAATTAGGCGAATGGGCTGACAAGGATACCGTCATTGCAGAGAGCAGCAGTTTCTTCGGTCTCTTCAAGTCAAGGGCGCGCATGCCTGTGGGCGGGACGATCGAGTCGGTTTCGGACATAACCGGCCAGGTCATTATAAGGGAAGAAGCGATACCGGTCGAGGTGGACGCCTATGTCGACGGTGAGGTGGTGGAGGTGTTCGAAGACGAGGGTGTCATGGTCCGCACGACCGCGACTTTTGTGCAGGGCATCTTCGGGATAGGCGGGGAGGCTGTTGGGTTGCTGGACGTTGTTGCCGACAGCCCCAAGGACGTCATGGATCCCTCCTGGATAAAACCGGATCATAAGGGTAAGATCCTGCTGGGCGGATCGCTGGTTACAATGGAAGCCTTGAACCGTGCACAGCAAGTGGGGGCTGCAGGAATAATAGTAGGCGGTATGGGAGATGCCGATCTCCGGACTATCCTGGGCTACGATCTGGGTGTTGCGATTACCGGCTCCGAAGAGATCGGTCTCACCGTAGTTGTAACCGAGGGTTTCGGCCGGATGAACATGGCGGAGCGTACATTCGACCTCCTCAAGTCACGCAAGGATATGAAGACCTCGATTAGCGGCGCCACCCAGATCCGCGCGGGTGTCATTCGGCCGGAGGTGGTCATTCCCCTTGACGGCGGCGCCGAAGCAGGGGAAGGCAAGAAAGCGAAACATGAAGATGCGCCTTCCACAGGCCTCGTGGTGGGAAGTCCCGTCCGCATAATAAGAGAGCCCTTCTTCGGGAGAATCGGCTCGGTCATTGAGCTTCCTCCAGAGCTCCAGAAGCTTGAAACCGAAGCCAGGGTGAGGGTGCTCAGCGTCGAATTCCAGGACGGAAGCAAGGCTGTTATTCCGAGGGCTAATGTTGAGCTGATCGAAAAATAGGGTCAAGCTGGTGAAAAACGCCGATCGACCGTCGGGGGTGGAACCCCGACGCCACACAGGCGGTTCGTTGCCACGGGAGTGGCAACGCTACGGTTCGTCACTGTGGGTATGTAAGAATACGCCTCATTCCTCAACCCTTCGCATGTCTGGCATCTCGGCATTTTTGACCAGCTTGAATTGAGGTCTGGGACATGGTGAAAAACGCCGATCGACCGTCGGGGGTGGAACCCCGACGCTACACGGAACAGTGTAGCGTCGGGTCTCCGTGCCCGACGGCAGCCGGGTCTCCGTGCCGGACGTTTCCACGATGTCCTGGCCTTTCTGAAGCAAGGTGTCTGACTTGGTGAAGAACCTCCGTCTTCCGGCTGTCTCGATTGTCCTTGTTGTGCTTGTAATCCTCGCTGCTCCATCCGTCTACGCCCAGAGATTGACAGTCCAGGATGTCCCCAACGACGATGGTTCCGCGCTTATTCTATCCTGGGAAGGGGACTTCCGGGAAGGCTCGCGGATCTCGATATCGCGTGCTGCATATCCGGACACCGTTCTCAGGCCGGTCAGGGAAGTCGATGCCTCCGTCGGTGAGTTCACCGATTCGGGTCTTTCCAGACGGGCGACCTATGTCTACAGGGTCACCTTTCCGGATGGTGAGTCTGTGTTGTCGGACCCTGTGAGTCCGGCTGCATCCTTCATCAATAAGGCCAGGCTGGTAATGCTCGTCATCCTCGCACTCTTTTTCCTCTTTGTAATAGTATACATCCAGCTGGCTGCCGCCGGGCGCGAGTTCTTCGTGAGGAAAATTACGGGGCTTGCTGCGATAGAGGAGGCCATTGGAAGAGCGACGGAGATGGGAAGGCCGGTGCTCTATGTGCCGGGGATCGACGACCTCAATAATATACAGACAATAGCCAGTATGGTGATCCTCAATGACGTGGCACGGCTCTCGGCCGCCTACGAGACCCCGATAATAGTGCCCGTATGCAGGCCCTTTGTGGTGCCGGTTGCCGAGGAGGCCGTTAAACAGGGTTTTCTCAACGCCGGCAGGCCGGAGCTTTATAATCCGGACAACGTAAGATATCTTTCCGACGAGCAGTTCGCCTTCACCGCGGGGGTAAACGGGATCATGCTTAGAGAGAAGACCGCGGCAAACCTTTACCTCGGTTCATTTTTTGCTGAATCCCTGATCCTGGCTGAAACCGGATTTTCAACCGGCGCTATCCAGATCGCCGGTACGGCCAATATACACCAGCTGCCTTTCTTCGTGGCGGCTTGCGACTATACACTTATAGGAGAGGAGCTCTATGCGGCAAGCGCATATCTCTCAAAGGAGCCGAAGCTCCTGGGCACTCTCAAGGCCAGCGACCTGGCCAAGGTAATAATAATAGCGCTGCTCATACTCGGCTGCATAACCGAGTCGGCCGGCATCACCTCCTTCGCAGAATGGTTCAGGGCGAGGTAGAAGCATGAAGAACGAGATACCGGTAGCCATCGCATTCGTCGCGGGCATGTTGATGGTGGTTTCTCTCTTCGTGCCGCACCCCTACGTTGCCGAGCCGGCGGCCATCACCAGGAGCTGGGCCATCATAATCACTGCCTTCGCCTATGTACTCGGGGTTGCGAATATCGCCCGGATAAGCGTCCACTCGGTCCGGAACAGATCCACGGACTGGGAGTACAAGGCCGCTCTGGTTGTGGCGCTCTTCGCCATGGCCGGGCTCGGAATCGCGGGCGGGATCCGCAGCGGTGGGGCCTTCGACTGGGCCTACCTCAACATGTATGTTCCCATGCAGGCGACCATGTTCTCGCTGCTGGCGTTCTACATTGCGTCTGCCGCATACCGGGCTTTTCGTGCCCGGTCGGTTGAGGCCACGCTCCTCTTGGTGACCGCGGCCGTGGTAATGCTGGGGCGTGTTCCTGTCGGGGAGAAGATATGGCCCGGGCTCCCGGCCTTCACCGAGTGGGTGATGGAAGTCCCCAACATGGCGGCCAAACGGGGGATCATGATAGGGGCCGCCCTGGGAGCGATTTCAACCGGGCTGAAGATGATACTGGGTATCGAACGATCCTACCTGGGTGGTGAATGATGGGCCAAGATAGGCCGGACCGGAACCTTTTGGTGAAACTGTCTCGTATCGACAGGAGGATTCTCTTCGTAATCATTTTCGTTTGCGTGATCGTGCCCCTGCTTATGGAAGCCAGGATGGAGATGTCGGTAACCGCCCCCGTGCTCGGGCTCTATGAGGCTGTGGAGGGTCTTGAGCCCGGTTCTTACGTGTGGCTGGCGGCCGATTACGATCCCGGATCGATGCCCGAGCTCTATCCTATGAACGTTGCCCTGGTCGAACATCTGTTCGAGAAGGACATACGCGTGATATCCGGCTCGCTCTGGGCGCCGGGGCCGCCGCTCGCTCAGAGGGTGTTTGAGGATTTGGCGCCCAAGTACGGCAAGGCCTACGGTAAGGATTACGTGAACCTCGGCTTCAAAGAGGGGCGCGAGGCTGTGATGATCTCGGTTGCGGAAGACCTTCGGAGGGCCTTTCCGGAGGACTATTACGGTGCCCCGCTTGACAGCATCCCGATGCTCGAAGGAATAAGGAATCTACGGGACCTGGAGATGATAGTCGCCGTGTCCGCCGGTTATCCGGGTATAAAGGAATGGATCATGCAGATCGCGACCAGGTATGAGACGGTGATCGGCGGGGGGGTGACCGCGGTCACCGGACCCGAGATGTACCCCTACATACAATCCGGCCAGCTGGTCGGATTGCTCGCGGGTATGAAGGGCGCGGCCGAATATGAGCAACTTGTCAGGCGACCGGGACTCGGTATCTCAGGCATGGTGGCTCAGTCGAGTGTACACGTCATGGTGGTGGTCTTCATAGTCTTCGCCAACATTGTTTACTTCCTCGAGAAGCGGAGAGCCGAATGAGATTCAGGCTGATTGCGACTCTTGCCGTGGTGACGATGGTCGTGGTATTCGCAGTCACCGGACGAATATCGACACTCGTCCTCGGCAACTGGGTGGCGGCTCTCCTTACGCTTTCCATATTCAGCTTTCTCTACAAGGACAATCCGGTCTATAAGTTCGCCGAGCACATCTTCATAGGCATCTCTGCGGGCTACTTCGTTGCGCTTGAGTACTGGAATGTGTTCGTCCCGAATCTCTGGAATCCACTGATGGAGGGATTCCGGAATGTGGACTTGACCGTCCTCTTCCGCCTGGGCGGGGTGCCCATAGGGCTGCCCACCTTCCCCGGTATGGAGCTTCTCATTCCTTTCGCGCTCGGCATATTGCTGTTCACAAGATTTTTCCCGCGGGCCGCCTGGCTGAGCAGATGGTCGATCGCCGCCATGATAGGCTCTTATGCGGGGCTGGCCATAATAGGGGCGCTGCAAGGCGACCTCATAGCCCAGATACGGGCCAACATGATACCGTTTTATGTTTCCGGCAGCTGGGCCGCGGTGGGTTCCGCGCAAGGCGGCGGGGACATCTTCTTTGCGTTCCTTGAAGCATTGCGCAATCCTCTGATAGTAATAGGTCTGTTGGCCACACTCGTATATTTCTTCTTCTCACGCGAGCATAAGGGCGGGCTGGGGGCGGTCTCCCGGCTCGGAATCTGGTTCTTGATGATATCTTTCGGTGCGTCCTTCGGCTATACCGTTATGAGCAGGGTGTCCCTGCTGATAGGCAGGCTCTATTTCCTTCTTAGCGACTGGCTGGGCATAATCCAATGATATGGGAATCCAGGCAGCTGAAGCTTTTGGAGTACACCCGGCTTGACGGCCGGTCCAACATGGATCTGGACAGGGCGTTGCTGGCGGCTTGTGAAGCAGCACCTGAATTCGGCTTCCTGAGGTTCTACACGTGGGTCGCCCCCGCGTTGTCGATGGGCCGGCTCGAGCCTGAGGACGCCGTGGATAGGACCGCGGCCCAGCGGGACGGTATAACAATAGTAAGGCGGCCTACGGGCGGAAGGACGGTGCTCCATGGCGACGACCTCACATACACGGTGGTAGTGCCCAGGCCCGAAGATGCCGGGCTTCAGGAAACCTACAACAGGTTATCGGAGATACTTGTGGAAGGCTTATCGGCAATCGGGGCTTCTCTCGACATAGAGCGGGGGAAAACCGGCAGAAGCCGTATGGTCCAGAAGCCATGCTTTGCTTCGGTGAGCCGCTACGAAGTCACCCACAAAGGGCGTAAGCTGGTAGGGAGTGCCCAGCGGATCGGCGAACGGGCGGTGCTCCAGCATGGCAGTATCCCTCTGGGTAGGGGATATATCGACGTCGTTGACTATATGAACGCGCCGCCCGCTGCGAGAGAGCGCCTCCGGGATGAGATGAGAGCTTGCACTTCGTGTCTCGAGGAAGTGCTGGGGAAGCATATTGAAGCCCGTCAGGTGGCAGATGCCCTGGCCGCGGCTTTCCGGCGGGTCTTCCGATGCGACCGAGAGCCCCTGGCTGTGGAAAGTGTCTATTCGTTGATGCCGGCTGAGGGTGAAGCCCGGGTTGGGGGCACGCACATCCCAAACCCAGGGTACAAAAGCCCTTGACAGTGCTTCACCCCCCTTTATATAGTAACTCGGGAAGAGAGAAGTATACCATGCAGTATGATAGCACCCAGAAAGGGGGAGTAAGATGCGTCCCGGGGTAAGGACCCTTATTGCTATATTTGGTGCCCTCCTTGTTTTTTCATCAACGCTCGCTTTTGCCCAGAATACCGGAAGGATTGCCGGTGTGGTGACAAATGCTCAAGACGGTAAACCGCTCGCCTTTGCCAATGTGCTGGTTCTTGGTACGGGTATGGGAACGTTTGTAAGAGATAATGGAAGGTTTGCGATCGAGAATGTGCCGGCAGGTACGTATTCGGTCAAGGTCATGATGATGGGTTTTGCCGCGCAGACCAAAGAGAATGTTGTCGTGAACCCGAACCAGACCACCGAGCTCAGTTTCGAACTGTCGACCACGGTAGTCATGCAGGTGCCGGAAGTCGTAATCGAGGCTGAAAAGCCCATGGTGGACACCGAGAAGACCCAGACAGCGCGGCGAGTAGATATGGAAGAGACGGCGGTGCGATCTATCAACACCGTGGAGGAGGCAATCGCCGCACAGGCCGGCGTGGTGCTCGAGCAGGGCGAAATACATATCCGGGGTGGAAGAGCCGGTGAGGTCAAGTATTTCGTTGATGGTCTTCAGATAAGCGATCCCTTCGTAGGTGCCAACAGCATGGAAGTGAGCCTGGCCTCCCTTTCTGAGATTGAGGTGCTCTCCGGAGGCTTCGACGCCGAATACGGTAACGTTCAGTCCGGCATCATCAGCCTCAAGACCAGGGAGGGCGGTACCAAGTACTCAGGCCTTGTCAAGTTCATGACTGACGACTATGGTGCGCCTGACAAAACCTATTTCAACTATGACAACCTGGCGGTGGGTTTCGGCGGCCCTCTTATAACCACCAACCTGCGTTTCTTCGCTTCCGGTGAGGTGGTTTTCACCGATACCTATCTCAAGACCGAGGAGCAGCGCCAGCAGAAGGAGCTCTGGGGCTTCATCAAGTTCCGGGAACGCCAGAACAACAACTACCGGGGCCAGGCCAAGGCGACTTACTTCTTCCCCGGGATGAAGAAGCTCTCCATGGAATACCTGGTCAGCGGAGAGAAGTACGACTTTTATCACCACGCCTACAATAGGGTGGGTTACTGGTCTGACTTTCATGAACACTGGTGGTTCGAGCCGCTAGATTCTACCTACAGCCTTTTTGAAGGACCGGCCCACACTCCGGACATCACCAACAGCCACAGAAGCATAAAATTCGTCTGGAACCATACGCTGAGCCCCTCGTCGTTCTATACATTGCGGGCCGGCCGCTATACCACTCTCCACAAGGAGGTGGTTCTGGACAAGGAACCGTTCCAGTATGTTACTCCTAACGCTAATCTGAGGCTTGATCCCGAGAACCGCTACTACGTGGTGGACGGGGACTATCCCCATTGGCAGCGGTACAAGACCACCATGTGGACCGGTAAGGGCGACATGACGATCCAGAGGTCTACTACGCACCAGATGAAGTTCGGGGCTGAGGCCAACGTCTATAATCTGGATATGAAGGATCTGCTCTATCCGTCTCAGGACAATCCGAACGGCGTTTACACCGATATTTATGACTTCGATTGCTGGCAGCTGTCGGCCTTTATCCAGGACAAAATCAAGTTTGAGGGGATGAACCTAAGGGGAGGTTTGAGGTTCGATCTCTTCGATCCGGGAAGAAACGCCGTGGAAGCGTACAATCAGTTCAGGATTCTGACCGGTTTCCCGGCTGCGGAATCCGGTTTCCTGCAGCGTACCGAGTGGCAGATAAGCCCGAGGTTGGGGGTTTCCTACCCGATATCGGAACGGGATGCGCTGTACTTCAACTACGGGCGATTCTACCAGATCCCGCGGCTCGAGGTACTGTTCCAGTTCCTGGGCCAGACGGAGCAGGGTTTGCTGCCTTTCGGAAACCCGCTGATGGATGCCGAGACCACTATTATGTATGAGGTCGGGGTGCAGCACCAGTTCACTCCGACAGTGGTCGGTGACATTGCGATGTTCTACAAGGACATCTTCGGTCTTACCGGTACCGAAGCGGCGGATCTTATCGAAGGTTCCGACTTCCAGAATCTGTACGGCCCCACTGCAACGCCGGTCGCTTATACCAACCTGGACTACGGTTCGGTTCGTGGTGTAGAGCTCAAGCTTACCAAGCGCTTCAGCAACCGGTTCAGCGGAAGCGTTACCTATACTTTCTCCAAGGCGACTGGCTCCAGCTCCAACGAGCTTCAGGGGGCAAACGTCGTCAGCGGTGATATGGACAGGGCTCCAATAGCCGAGCTGCCCCTGGATTGGGACCGGAACCATGTGATTTCAGCGAATCTCTATATCAGCGAGCCCGGGTTGTGGGGCTGCAATATCGATTGGAGCTATTCGACAGGCGCTCCCTACACGCCACAGCAGCCGAGGGAGCGTGAGGTCAGGGCTACGCTTATCAACTCGGAGAGGCTGCCGGCAAGAAGCACAGTCAATATAAAGGGTGACAAGAGATGGAAGATCGCCGGCCAGGAAGTGTCGCTCTTCCTGGAAGGCCGAAACATTCTGGACAGGCGGAACATAGCCACGCTGAGTCCGGGCGGGTGGCCCGGCGGCAATGGCAACTACACGTCATATTACACCGCCGAGGGCGAGTTGGGCGGCGCCTATGACGAGGGTGAACTCCTCGGCCTCGCCGACGTGATTTATATGCCGATTAACGATCCAAGGGTTTATTCCACCCCGAGGAATTTCCGGGTGGGTGTATCTTTCGACTGGTAATGAAGTCAGGAGGACCGAATCATGTTTAGCAAGAGATGGAAGTGGGGTCACCTGAATCTCTGGGGAATGGCGTTTCTCCTGGTGATCCTCTTATGGTGCTCCATGGCTGCGGCATACTATGACGGGGAAACGCCCTGGGGGTACCAGGGCCATGACCGCGGTTTAGTGAGGTTCAGAGGCATTTATCATAACGTCAATAATCTGCTTCTGCACAGTTCCAACATGGGGTTCTTCGGTGACTGGAATTCGGACCCCAGTGCGCCTTCGGGGGAATGGCCGGCCGGGAGCGGTATTGAGTACCTGTTTGCCGCAGGACTCTGGGTCGGCGGCGTGACCTATGACGAATCCGGTAGGCCGGATACGCTTGCCTCAGCCGCTGTATACCAGCTGGAGTTCTATCCCAAAGCAGATCCCAGGGATGTAGTCTATTTCGCGTCGGAAGGAGAGCAGGGAGGCGGACGGCTCCAGGATGATGACAACGATCAGAATGTGGACGAGGATCCCCTTGACGGTTACGACAATGACGAGGACGGTCTCATCGATGAGGATTATTCGGCGATCTCACAGCAGATGTTTTCCTCGGTGTTCTATGACACAAGCGAGACGATGAACACGACCCGCACAGAGGATTTCCATAAGTCGATGAACCTCATGGTCAGGCAGGAAAGCTACGCCTGGACCAGCCCCTCTGTTGCTGACTTCATAGGGATCGAATACAAGGTTACCAACATAGGAGACTCCACCATATACAAGGCCTATGTCGCCTTCATGGTTGACTGTGACGTCGGGCCGGTGAGAGACAACACGCCTGCCTATAGCGACGACATGGCATCCTATGTGGACACGACGGTGAGCAGGGTTGAACTCGCCCCCGACGGTAGCGAGGTGACCAACAACTACCATCTCACTCTCGGCTACATGTACGATTACCCCGGCGGGGAGGATGGTGATGTCGACGGCTACATAGGCGTGATGTTCCTGGGGCACACTACCGATCCCAGCGGCAGGAGAGCGCCGTCGGAGGTCGGGATCCACATGTTCAGAAGCTGGTCCAGCGGAGAGCAGGATCCGGAGAATGACAAGGAAAGATACCGTTACATGAGGGGAGATTCGGATACCGAGAAGACAATAGACCCGCCGACCATAAAGCCGCAGGATTACAGATTCTTGGTATCGGCCGGTCCCTTCGCCAGCATCTCGCCGGGCAGCACGCTGGTATTCCAGTGCGCTTTCGTCGCCGGATATCCATTCGAATCATTCATAGAGAACGCCACAAACGCGCAGAAAGTCTATAACGGGGGGTTTATCGCGGACGCCTCAGGGCAGCTTGTGTTCACAAACTGGCTCGGGTCAAGCCCCCCTCCTCCGCCGAAACAGAAGCTGATACCGGGGGACGGGAAGGTGACGCTGGAGTGGGATGACTATTCGGAGAGGACGCCCGATCCCCTGATGGGTGTATTCGACTTCGCGGGATACCGCATCTGGAAAGCCGTGGGGTGGCGCCACGAAAGCGAAGTGCCGGCCTCCGAGCAATGGCAGTTGATCGCACATTTCGACAAGAGCGACCTGTCAAAGATCGACACCGGGCTGCAGGGGATCGGCAAGTACCGTTTTGTCGACGAGGATGTCCATAACGGCATTCCCTACTGGTACGCGGTAACGGCTTTTGATGACGGGCGCGCTGAGAAGATTGTCAATCGCGCCACGGGTGAGATAGATTCGATACCCAGGTTCGGAAGTTACTCGCAGTCTATGGACCTGGTTTACCCCAGGCCTTCACCGGCCAGGGTGACCGGCAAGGTTCAGGTCGTGCCGAATCCCTACCCTGGAATGCATCCGACTGCGAGGGCTACGGGAAGAGCGATTGGTGATCTCGCCGAGTATGAAAGGGATCCTTCCGGCCGCAGGGTGAGATTCGTGAACCTTCCGCGGAAGTCTACAGTGAGGATCTTCAGTCTGGCGGGCGATCTGGTATGGAGTCGCTATTTCGAGGATCCTACGCGGCCTGACGGAGAACCACCCGGATGGAATCTGGTATCGAGGAACAATCAGGAAATCGTGAGCGGTGTTTACCTATTATACGTGGACTCGCCGCAGGGAACGGAAGTAACCAAGTTCATAGTCGTGAGATAAAGAGGTGTAGAGGAAGGAGGAAGTAAATTGAGACGGACCCTGTTGATTGCGACCGCGGTGATTGCGCTCTTTGCAGCCGCATGCTGGTCGGCCGAGACCTTCGAGAAGGTTGGAACGTTCGGTGCTCAGTTCTTGAAGATCGGCGCCGGCGCCAGAGGGGTGGCAATGGGGGAAGCCTTCGTAGCCATGGATGGTGACGCCACCTGTACCTACTGGAACCCGGCAGGTATCGCTACAATTGAGGGCAGCGCGGTGAGTCTGAATCATTCATCGTGGCCGGCCGAGCTCAGCCATGAGTATGCCAGCTACATTTTCTCCTACAAATTCATTCCCGGAGTCCTGGGATTCAGCGCTACGGTACTTCAGATGGACCCGATGCCCGAAACCACGGAATATCGCCAGGATGGAACTGGTTACTCCTTTGACGCGGGCAGTATGGCTTTTGCCTTCACATACGGCAGAATGCTTACCGACCGCTTCTCGTTCGGGGCTACTATCAAGTGGATCCACGAGGGACTGGCTGATTACAGCGGCGAGACCTTTGCGGCCGATCTGGGTACGATCTACGATACCGGTTTCAGGGATATCAAGATCGGTATGTCCTTCCTCCACATGGGATCGGGCTATACCCTGATCGCTAACGGCAAGGAGAGCCCGATGCCCGTCACCTTTAAGGTCGGGGCGGCTATGCCCGTTCTCAATACGCCGGACCACCGGATTCTGGGTGCTGCCGAGTTCAATCATCCGCCGGACGGGGCCGAGAGGCTAAACCTGGGAGGCGAGTATATCTA
>Ga0180434_10004397_pt1 | contig 17180 bp, 28 predicted proteins | sample SS_ome_7_FD_132453 | JGI IMG/M metagenome (GOLD analysis project Ga0180434, IMG submission 132453) | Hypersaline lake sediment archaeal communities from the Salton Sea, California, USA - SS_1_D_2 metaG | ecosystem: Environmental > Aquatic > Non-marine Saline and Alkaline > Hypersaline >...
GCCAAGAAACGCCTCTCGTGGGCGAACCTCAAGGCGACGCTGAAGAGCTACCTGGACACCCTCTACGCCGTACTTGGGCACACGCACACCGAGTCGGAGATCACCGACCTCGATCACGACGACACCGACGCGATCCACGACAACGTCGACGGTGAGATACACGCGATCACCGAGAAAACGACGCCGGTTGACGCCGATGTCGCGCTGATCGAGGACTCAGCCGCCTCCAACGCCAAGAAACGCCTCTCGTGGGCGAACCTCAAGGCGACGCTGAAGAGCTACCTGGACACCCTCTACGCCGTACTTGGGCACACGCACACCGAGTCGGAGATCACCGACCTCGATCACATAGACGCCGATGCGATGCACGACAACGTCGACGGTGAGATACACGCGATCACCGAGAAAACGACGCCGGTCGACGCGGATGAGCTCGTCATCGAGGATTCCGAAGCGAGCCACGCAAAGAAGCGGCTACAGATCGCAAACCTACCCGGAGGCACGGACACCGACGCGATCCACGACAACGTCGACGGTGAGATCGCGGCCGTCGCTGAGAAGACGACGCCGGTTGACGCCGATGTCGCGCTGATCGAGGACTCAGCCGCCTCCAACGCCAAGAAACGCCTCTCGTGGGCGAACCTCAAGGCGACGCTGAAGACGTACACGGACACCCTCTACGCCGTCCTCGGGCACACGCACACGGAATCGGACGTGACCGACCTCGATCACGACGACACCGACGCGATCCACGGCAACGTCACATCGGAGATCCACTCCCTGGCCTCGGCAACCCCGGCAACCGACGACGATCTCGTCCTGGAAGACAAGTCAGCAGCTTATGCGAAGCGCCGCACAACCATACAGGGGCTCCTCGATCTGGTCAGCGGCGCGAGTATCGGTTTCGAGACTGGGGACGGGACGCTGGTCGTCGAGAATGGCAGTTACTCGGATGGCGCTTGGACCGATGTGAATTGCTCAGCGGTTTGCGGGGCGAACGACGCCATAATCCTGGGCTGGATCCAGATTCACACGGGGCCAGTTAGCACATTCATTATCCGGAGGAACGGCAGTACACAAAATTCCTGGACTGGTCTGGCACAATTCGACGCCCCATCGAGCAATAGCTACCGTATACTGTTCCTTGCCCTGACCGACGCGACGGGGAAGTTCGAGGTCAGATTCGGCGACGACCTCACCAACAGTGTGAACATCAGTGTGCTCGCATATCTGAGGGCCTGATGGAGATAGCCAGGGCCAGCACCACACCAGCCACACACGAGATCGGCGTCACCTTGCTCGGAATCGGCGCGATCGCTCTACTCGCCTATCTCATGGTCAAGGGGCTGACCGCCCCGCGGCCGACGCTGCGGGCGGGATACCGCAAAGTCGGCGGACGGGTCTATCGCCAAGTACGGTCGTACTCGACAAAACGGGAGGCCCAGAGGCTCGCCAGCGTCGAGCGTCGGTCCGGCTACGGCGCTCGCGTGATCCAGAATCGCAGTTCCGGCCGGTGGGAAGTCTGGAGGAGCGTGACGACATGAGCCGGTTTTCAGCGAAGCGCCGCAAACTGGTCCGACGCCGACCGGATGGTACCTTCCTCCCGTGGCCTGGTGGGTACCGGAAATCTGAGCTCAAGAAGAAGGAGAACACGGCGCACGGCATCCGAACGCACATCGGCCACGAGTTCGTCCGGCAGCACGGCCGGCCGGGCAGGATTGGCGACTGCGTGCGAACGAAGACCCAGGCCGGCCGCTATCACCAGCAGGCTGATTGGTACGTGCGAACGCCTCACGGCTGGAGAGATACCGGCTCACAACGCAAACCTACGCCGGCGCAGATCCAGGCAATGTGCAAACGAGCGAGGAAGGGGAGACGGCTCTCCGTGCTCGTCCTCTGCTTGATGCTGTCCGGCTGTGTCGCCCCGATCGGACCGGATCCGGTCGAACCGCCAGAGGCTGCCGATCCCCACAACCTAGCCCCCTATCCCCTGTATGCGATCTCCCACCGCTACCCGAGCGTCGGAGAGCCCGTGACGTTTGACGGGAGCCTCGCACGCGACCCCGACGGATGGATCGCGGCCTACGCCTGGTCAATCGACACTACGCCGCTACAGACAGCACCCGTCGTCGTCTGGACGTTCGACGAGCCGGGCGACCATAGCCTCGTATTCAGCGTGACCGACAACGACGGCGCGACCGCCGCCCACCGCCGCATCCTCACCGTCTCGCCCGCCTGGTCCGATTGCGTGCCGGATCCCGACCCGATACCGCCGCCGGAGCCAGACCCGCCGGTCTGTCCGATTGATCCCGATCCGGAGCCGCCGCCCGCTCCGGATCCGGCCGACGTGTATGTGCGGGAGCTCGTTTGGAGCTACGGCGGACAGCACTCGTGTAGCCTGGTAGTCCCGAGCGCGCTATTCGAGCACTATCGTAGCCTCCCGCGCCCAGCGCATTATGCGCCGCTGGTCCTCGACGCCGGAGACGACGCCATCGTCGCCGAGCTCGCTGCCTGTATCGCAACGGGCGACTACCTCGCCGACGCGGAGAGCGCCCTCTATGCGGTGCAGCGTTGCATCACCTACCGCTCGGATTCGTCCGGCTGTTGCGCGTCCGAGTATCCACAATACCCGGTCGAGACGCTGGTCCTCCTGACGGGTGATTGCGAGGATACCGCCGCCCTGTACGCCTCGATCGTCCGAGCGTGGGGACGGGGTGCGCTCATGGTCGGCCTCGACACCTATCACGATGGCTGGCTAGATCACATGGCGGTACTTGTTCCCGTCTCGGCCACGTGGGCCGACGCTCGCCCGTCCGCTTTCGTCGTCGAGTATCGCGGCGAGCTCTGGGCGTATGCTGAGACCTCAGTCTCCGGCGGTCACGTCCCGCTCGGCGGAAACCCCTGGCATCTCACCGCCGCGGACATCCTCCGGACGTACGACGTTTCCCGCGTCGATCGCTCGCCGGCCGTGATTCGGCGAGTTCCGCGAGAATCGATCGACTGAGAGGCCCCGTAAATCGCCTCGCTCCCGTCCGCCGGGCCCGGAGTACCCGCAACTGATCGGAGGCGGCCGCTCTCGGCGATCTTCACCCGCCGCCCTGGTATCTCGGCCGTTCCAATCGCTCGCACAGGCGACCGAGGTCGTCGTCTTCCAAGATTGGTGAAACGTGGAAGCCGACCGGCCGAGCTCGGCCGGCGATGTCAGGGAATCCGCCTCCGGAGGTCGTTCCCCTTCCGCGAACGGTACAAGGTGGAAGTCTGTGCTATACTCGCTCCATGAAACGTCAGAACCGAGCGAGCGAATACACGCTGCCACCTGATCAGGTGGCAGCGTTGATCCATGCGACGCCCGCCTACAGTCGCCGCCAACCTATCGGCCATGAGTTCCGTGATCGCGCTTTGCTCGAAGTCCTGGCGTGGCTGGCTCTCCGGCGGAGCGAGGCCGCCGCGCTCGACTGGCGAGACCTGGATCTCGTGCGGGGAATCGCAACGATTCACGGCAAGGGGGGAAAGGTGCGCTCCCTCCGTTTCGGCCGGCTGTACCCACAACTCGTCTCGGATCTTCGCCATCTGCAGGGGTCACGGACGGCCGGGTCGGTCTTCAGTGTCTCGCCTCGCCGCGTCGCTCAGATCGTGCAGGCCAAAGCAGAGGCCGGCGGGATCGTCTCGCCGAACCCGAACCGCTCCACGATCGGCCCTCACCTGTTACGCCACACCTGGGCGCGTCATGCGTTAGACAATGGCGTCGACGTCCGCGTTGTCCAACAGTGGTTGGGCCACGCCCACTATTCGACGACAGTCGACGTCTACGGGACACCGAGCGAGGAGTACAGCGAGCGCGAACTGATCGACAAGCTAGGAGAGCTATGAGGGGCCGGTATCTGCCGTTCCTGTTGCTGGTCGCCTTGGGCTTGGCCGGCTGCATCCAGCAGCCGCCGGACGCCGGCGACCTTGCCCGGCAGAGTGCTCGACAGTGGCTCGACGACGCCCGCTCGCGGTGGACCTACCGCTCCAATACCTACGTCCAGGATCCCGAGTACTCCGCCCGATATCTCTCCGGAGATTGCGATGACTTCGCCGTCATGGTCGCGGCTCATCTCCAGGGCGAATGGGGCTTTGATACCTTCGTCGCTTGCCTACGGGCCCTGAGCTCCGCCCGTGCCGATCACGCGGTCTGCTTCGTCGATGCGTCCGCCTTTCCTCAGACCGTGTTAGACGCGCTACTCTGTGGAGAGCAGCCCTGTCTCAGGATGACTGGGACTGGCTGCCTCTATCGTGCGATCGATTGGGACGAGTGCTCGGTCTGGGATTGGACGGACTTCGACCTCGGCGTACCGGTCTATAACCTTCGTACTGGCCGCGTCGAGTGGGTCTACACGCTTGAATGGTGGGACGCCCTGCACTACGTCATGACCGCCGGCGGCTGAACCAGGAGAGTGCTCGCCGAATGGCGAGGGAAGCCCGCGCCATCCAACTGGGCCGAACCTCGACCAAGGCGCGCAGCCGCCGGACCTCTGCCTGTAGCTCCTGGATCTCGTCGCGATGAATCTCGGAACGTAGCAGCTCGACGGCCCTTCCGAGGGTTTCGTGGTCTCGCAGGAAACCGAGAATCCGACGGATTCGCCGTGCATCCTCCAGAGTGAACCGGAGCTCATTGTTCTGACCACGCCAGGGATTTGCGAGCTCGGCGTCGACTAGAGCGGAGGCCACACGGTGCAAGCGGGAGTACGATTCGGTCGGCCGCTCCGCCTGGATCTCCTTGAGCGTACGATAGGCGTCGCTCACGTTCCCGCGTGGTGAGAACCGCTGTTAGCGACTCGGCCCATCTGGAAGCGATTCCATCGCGCCGGCTCCTCATCGTCGTCGACGTCGCGCGGTTCAGGGCGAACAATCTCGAACAGCTCGACGAAACGCTTGTCCAGGTGCCGGGCAATGGCCTGGGCGGTCCGCTCCCGAGTCCCTTTGGAGCGCGATTCGATGTTGTACACTTGCGCTGGCGTGATCCCGGCCAGTGTGGCAAGCTGTTGAACCGTTATTCCTCGCTCAATACGGGTCCGCGTGATCGCGTTCGGCTTGGAAACGATTCGACGCCTACCATTACTGCGCGTGTCGCGCATAAGCCCCACTCTCCCGGACGGCGAACTGTCGTCAACCAACTATATCCGAGACGTGGCCCGTTGTCTGTAATGCGGATCACCTGGTCCGCGGACGAATGTCCGTCAGCAAGCCAAAGCGTCTGTGGTAGATCGTTATTGAAGGTTAGAGTCGGCTTGTAGTTGACTTCGGTTGTACGGGCTCCTATAGTGGGTCACTTGCGTGGCTGTGGAGGGGCGCATGGCCCGACGTATACACACGATGCTCACGGGATCACCCTACAATACATCATCTGCGTTTCACATGCGCGCAGAGCCCCACGCAGCACCGAGGGCGGCTCTCCCGGGCCGCCCTCGCCCGACCCACATGGCCCTGAGCGGGCCTTACGCATCACCTTCCGAAGCGCGGGCCGGTCCATTTGCGGTGCGTACGACTGGCCTGGTTTACCGACGGCCGGCCCGCGCTCTCTTCTGGCGAGGACACTCGTATGGAACGTCCTGAGCTGCGCTGCTACCGCTGCGAGGACTACGTCCCCCTCGGCCACTTCGCCAACCTGGGCAACTGCCCCCACCGTCGCGGCCTCGTTTTCGCGCTCGAACCTGCCTGTCAACGGTACCGAGCGCGGGCGATCGAGGCTGATCCGCCAACGGTCGATAGCGACGAATATGCAAGCATACCCGGACCAGTATTGACCTCGCACGACCTGACGAGCGATTCGAGTGTGTCGGATGGAGATCGCCACTATCCAGAGACCCTAGCCCGTCTGGGGAGCGACGGTTGTGGCGACTGTCACCACTGGCGTTCTGTTGGCACCTACGCGAACGCCGGGCGCTGTCCATACAGTAGCGGGCCCGTCCACCGGCTGGCCCCCGTCAGCCATTGTCCGCACTTCAACCGCTACGAGCGACCGCCTGAGCTGTTCCACGAGATGCCCAAGGTCGTCGGATCCGCGGCATCCGCGGCACAGGAGAACTCATGACGGCCGTAGTGAGCTGTGAAATGCACGACATGGACCGATTAGTAGCTGAGATTGTATCTGCCCTGGAGGACGCTGGGTATGTATTCATGTTGGTCCCTGAAACGGTCGACGATCCCAGGAAATCCGTTACCCATATCATAACGGAGATCGTCGCCAGCCACCTTGGACCACAGGAGAAGCGATGAACGCCGCGTTGGTTCGGGTGAGTGCCGGGATCCCGCGGATCCTGCAAAGCCGGCTCAAACCGACCGGCGAAACACGGATCAACCGGCTCGGCGACGCCAACAGACCGCATAGTGAGCCTGGGTACAAGCGATCCGGCGTCCTACCGCCCTCCTGCAAACTGATCTACGATTGCCTCTCCGGGTACGCCTCACCGCTAGGCGAGGTCCGGGGCCTCTCAGTCCCGGACCTCGCCTCGAAGACGGCTCTGTCAGAGCGGGCAGTCTACCGGGCGATAAAGCGGCTAGAGGCTGTCCGCTTGGTCTCCGTGCTGCGCGCAGCGAAAGGGGGCCGGGGAGCGGTGAACATCTACCGCCTCCGGCCCCTCTTCGCGGCCTGGTTGGCTCTGAAACGGGGGACCCTGCACGCCCTCGTCGTCGTCTGGGAATACACTAGGAGACTGTGTTTTGAGTTTTCCACAGGAAAGGGTGAACCCATAGGAAGAGGTAACCCCAGAGAGATTGAACAGCACCCTGAAGACCCGCCGCGCATCCGATCACCCGGTCAGGTGCTCGGCCACCTGCGGCGGGTCGTCGGCGGGAACGATTCTCTCAACCCAACCCAGCGAAAAGCCGTACTGACAGCGACAGGGCGGTTCCTGTTCCGGGAAGGCGGCTTCGGGCGGCTGCAACGCCATCCGAGGGCTGCGAAGCAGTTGATTGACGCCTACCGCACACGCCGGACGGGACCGGCGGCGACTGCCAGCTACCGTGAGCTTTACGGCCAGGTCCGGCGATGGCTGTACGAGCTGACGGCCGACGGTTCGTCGGGAGCTGACCGGACGGCAAGGGAACGGCGAGGGCGAATCGTGCGAGCCGACCGACGATTGTCCGGCCTTGAGCGCTGGCGGTCTCAGATCGGCCGGCTCAGTTTCGCGCAGCTCGAATGGTTCCGCGAACGACAAGCCGAGATCGTCCGCTCCGTCGAGGCCGAGCGGCTGACGACGGCCGAGTATCGGGAGCTCGCGAACCGGCAAGCCTGGGCGAGTGTCTGGGGTGTCCTGTGACGCGCATCGAAGAGGAGGTCAAGGCGAGGGGGAATCTGGCGCTGTCGCCGCGGCTGGACGCCATCCGCGAGTGGTGGTCCCAAGAGCGCTTCGCGGCGGCGTGGGAGCAGTGTCTGCGCTCCTGCGAGCGACACGTACTGCTCGCCTACCTCTCGGTGCCCGATGGTCGCGTCGTGAGGTCGTGGCTCTATGAGGGCGTAGTACCCTCGTGGCCGTATTTGACCCTGCTCGATTATCTTTTCACGTACCTTATCGGCTCCGACTGGATGGAGCAAGCAAGGGAGGGAAAATGGAAAGTCTGACTGCTGGAATCCGGCGGATCGCCGGGTGTTCGCAGGCGTACGCGGAGGAGCTGGAGAAACTGATCGAGACGACGCCGGCGGGGGATCAGCTCGACATTCTCTGCTCGCACGTCGGCGCAGGCTCGGCGCTCCGCGAGGAGTTCGCCATGCTGCTCCAAGAAGAAGGCCCGCCGGACAGGGCCGGCGGGGAGGAGGTCTGACTGTGAAGCCCATGAACCTGTTGAAACTGCTGGGCACGCGCTTGGCGCTGGTCCTCGTGATCGTCGTTCATTGGATCCTCGACGACTTGATTCCGGTCATTCCGGACGGCGTCGTCTGGACAATCTCCGGCGCGCTGTTCGCGGTGACCGGTAACAAGTCCAGGATCGACCCTTTCCGGACGTTCTGGCTCTTGGAAGAGGAGGAAGCGAAATGAAGCGATTCGGTGCAATTCTGGCTCTCGTGGCCGTGCTGTCGGTGGTCGGCCTTGCGCAGGATATGGATTCCCAGACGGAGGCCGGGCCGCTCCTGTTCTTTGGCGGGAGGCTGCACACCGACGCCGCGTTTTACGTCCAGGGCGGTGTCCAGTTCGGGGCGTTCGACGCTACTGTCGGCATCGGCTGGAATGATTCCGTCTGGGTGGGGGCTCATGGACACTTTCTCGACGTCGCCGGCGAGCTCTCCGCGTCGGTGTTCAGTGGGGTGGAGTTTCACATCGATAACTCAGGCGACGTCATGCGATTCGATCCGGCTTTCGCGGTGGGGGTCTCCATCGATGAAGGCCCGCTCTTGTTCATCCTCGACGCGCTGATCGTCCCGGCGTTCGACGGCGAACCGGTACAGACGGTCGTCGCTCTTTCGTTCAATTTCGGTTGGCGAGTCCCATGAACAACGAGACTAAGACGGTGAAGGTCCGCGACCTGCTTGGAGAGGCGCAGGCGACGTACGAGCTCCCACAATATCGGGTTCGGGACATCGTGAACCGCCTGCGCGCGGAGGGCAAGGTGGAGCCGGTCGCCGTCGGTCCACAGAACGCCCACCACGTCACCGAAGAGGAGAAAGCCCTGATCCTTGAGGCGTGCAAGGCCAGCGGAGAGCGCCGAAAGGTAGCGATCGCCAACAGGACATCCCCGTCGGAGGAGGACGGCGATGGGCAGGAAATCAGCAACCTCCAAGCGCTTGCCAACGCGCCAGGCCCACGCCCAAGCGTGCAGAGGCGCCCGCCCGACGAGGATTCCGAGGATTCCGAGAAACCGCAAAACGAGCGGGAACGCCGTTCTCGTCTGGGTTGGATCGTCGGGGTCGGCGTTGTCGTCGGGGTCGGCGGCCTTCTGTTCTGGCTCCTGCGGAAGAAGCGCACACAAGCGCAACCGGCGGGCCAACCGACGCCACCGCCGGCGGCGCCGTCGAATGTGCCGCCAACGCAAGAAGATCTCATGAACGCCTACCGGCGGCGCATTGCCGAGCTCGCCCGGCAATGAACGAGGACGAGCGGCGAGACACACCGCGGACCGACGAAGAGCTGCACGAAACCAGCTTTACCGAGGGGGCGTCGGGCGCCGCCTCCGGATCGGCGGGCGAGCCGCCCGGCGAGGCTCAAGCCAGCTCCGCGCCCGAGGTTGAGGTACGGCTCTCCGACCTCGCGATCGGGTTTTTGGGTTCGGCGCTGTTCGGGCCGAAACCGGACGGCGACGGCGGGGACCCGCCGGATCCGGAGGCCGTCGGGGCGGCCTTTGTCGAGACGGCGCGGGGCTGGCTCGATCGGCTCAGCTTCGACGATGCGCTGGAGCTCTACATGGCCCAGCACGGAGCCGACGTCTCACGCCTCAATCCGCTCTGGCTGGTTGCTGCCGGCGGTATCGCGCTCGTCGGTACGGCGTTCGTCTACTACCGCGTCGCCCATCCGAAACGCGAGGAGGAGGGGGGAGACGATGCGACGAGTCTATAGTTTCATCTGTTGGGGTCTGGCGGGCCTACTCGTCTCCGACTTGGTTCAGCAGTTGCGCGCCAAGCAACGCGACCAACGCTCGCGACGATCCGAGCGGCCGATCATCATCGTCATCGGAGACGACGGCCGCCAACAGGCGAGGACCCGGCAAGACCCCGACGAGTGACCCAACCGAAGATCGCCCTCTACTTGGGGACCACGCACAGCGGCAAATCGTGGGCGCTTGGGCTCACGCTGGCGGCGATCGCTCGGCCGTTCGTCGTCATCCTCTCGATGGATCGCGACCCGTCGATCGTGCGTCACATCGGGACACGCAGGACCATGTTCTGCGTAGTCTCGCGCCCCCCACGGTTCCCCACCGCCCAGGATCTCCTCGATTTCAAGCGACAGGGCTTCCGCTACGTCTACTTCGAGATCGACAACGTCACGAGCGAGGAGATCGGTCGATTCATGGACAGCCTAGCGGGCGCCGTAGCATCGGTAGGGGATCTAACCTTGGCGATCGACGAAGCTCATAGGTTTTGCCGTGCCGGCGTGGTCTCGGACGAGTTCGAAGGGTTCGTCCGTGGATCCCGCCGGCGTGGCGTGGATGTCCTCTTCGCGACACACGGGTACAAGGATCTCGCCTACGGTGTCCGGAAGGTGCTGCAGCAGTACGTCCTTTTCCACACGGACGACGACAATGACCTGCGCGCTCTCTCGGACGATCTCCGTCTCGGACGAGACCTCACCGATCGGGTGAATCAACTCCCTCCCTACTCGCACCTGTTCGTCAACCAGCTCACCGGCTGCGTGACCGGCCCGATACAGTGTCTGGAGGCCGTGTCGAGGGACGGCCAGATCATCTGAGGCGATTCAAGGCCCGTCGCAGCCGATCGGCTATTGCCCAACGGTAGCGGGTTTCCGTGTCTCCGTGGAATCCGGTGGCCGTATGCGGAGAGATCGCCTTTCCGACGCGGCTCTGTTCGTGCGACGCTCCAGTGTCGAAGGGCGCCCGGTTCGGTCGCCTCGGACAGTAGAGGGAGGTCTGAAGATGGATGAAATCACTCAGACCCTCAGGAAGAACAGTAAGATCGCTATTGGCGCTCTCGCGGGCTACTGGTTCGCGGGTACAGTGATCGGCGGGGTCAACAACCTCGTCGGTAACCTCTTCCCCGGCACAGCGGCCGGCAAGTGGGCGTCGGTAGTCTCTGGTCTGCTCGTCTCCGGGGGTGCGGTCTGGTTGGGGGCAAACACCAAGCAGGAACAACTCGGCGTCGCATTCGCGGGCGTCGCGTTGGGGCAGACGATTCGCGCCGGCATGAGCGCGATGTCGTCGTAGGGGGTCAGTCAGCATGGCAAATCGTATATCCACCCTGTTGGACGTGCTCCCTTCGACGACACTGTCACTCAATACGGCCGACGTCAGCACCGACGACGGCACCGCGGCGGTAGTCACGGACGTTCTGACGTATCAGATACCGGAGGGTACGACGCTGGCATTCGCGCAGAACATCCTGCCGGTTCTGACGCTGAACGACGACGCGACTCCGACGGAGATGCCTCGGGCGACGGAGTTCGGTCTCGCGTTCTACCCCCGTGGCGGTGACCCGCGTCGGGCGATACCGCTCGGCCCGAGAATGCAGCTCTACGACCGTTGGTACGGGCTCACGGCCAACGAGCAACAGAGCAAGGACTACCGCGACCGGCTCGTACTGCGGACCATGAAACAAAGCCCCTTGCTCGTCCTGCAGGCGGACGACATCGTGGTGGTACAGGTCTATCACGCCACCGCGACGCTCGACGTCTCCGAATGTACGATCGAGCTTCCGTGCTTCATCGGTTCGCCGGGCTGGTATCCCAAGGCCGAACTAGCGTGGCGGCGTTACGAAACCGGATGGTAGGGAGGAGGTCCCGATGAATGGAGGAATCCCGACCGTCGTCCGGCGCGGTGAACCGATCGGCAACAGCTACGAGGCGGCCAACGTCGCCAACGTCGAGACCGTGATCCGCAGGATCACCGTACCCCGAGGCTGTGTCTGGGGGCCGAACCTGACCGAGGCGCTGGTAATCCTGCTGCCCTACGTCGAGACGGTGACCCTACCGGGTGACCATTCGCTGGCGGACATGACGTACCAGGTCGCCCGCGTCCCCGAAATGGACGACGGCGCACCGGCTGACGGCGACTACCAAGAGGTTGCCCTCAAGGCTGACGGTACCGTCCGGGCGGTCAGCGGAATCACGGACCACATCGAAGGCGCGACGGGACAGATCTCGTGTTCCGACGAGACGAACGCCGCTCACCAATGCGCGTACATCCCGCACGCGGCCGGCGTGGTGACCGTATACGCGAAGTGTCCCGGATCCATGGGCGAATACCGGAAGCTCCTTTTCCGGCGCGACGTCGATACCCTGCACGCCTCCAATCAGGAGAAGGAGGCCAAACTCCGTCTCCCGTGCCTGCTGCCCGAGGACTTCTCGCTAGAGATCTGCCTCAAGGCGGCGTGGGTTTGGGCGGCCGCGTCCGCAACAACCGGATCGGCGTCGCCGATGGGATGCACGACCGGCGACTACAACATGGACTTCGGCAAGATCCAGGTTCCTGTCGACCTGTTCTACCTCGAAGACTTCGCGGCCAAGGGCGAGGACAGAATCGGGGATGCGCTGAAACTGCGGGCGCGTCAAGTCATCGCCGGCTTCTAGCATCGAAAGGGGGCCGACGGTGAGCGTCGCAACGGATCCGGGTCTACTCGCCGACTATCAAGCCGGCCGCATCACCTACGCCGACTACCAGGCGGCTATGCAAAGCCAGCAGCGGGCCTCCGAGCTCGCCGCTAAGGAGCGGGCTTTGCAGGGCGCTACCGGCGTCGATCCGCAACTCATCGCCTCTGAGATCGCGCTTGCCCGAGCGGGTGCGGCCCAAGCGGCCCGCGAAGCGGAGCAACGTCGGGCGGCCGAGCGTGCTGCACAGAGGGCGCGGGATGCGGCCGAGCGTGCAAGGATCCAGCAAGAGGCGGAGGCCCGAATCCGGCGTGAGCGAGAGCGGGCGAACGAACTCGCGGAGCAGGCTCTCCGCGAGCGACGTGCCGAGACCGGCCGCGTTCGCGCTCCCGAGGAAGAGGGCGCGATCATTGCGGCCGCAATAGAATACGCCCAAGCCGAATCGGACTACGCGGCCGGCCAACGTGAGGAGCCTCTACCGGATTTCGTGAGCGGACAGGACGGTAAGGTCGGGGCGAACGGGGACACGATACAGGCCCCGACGCCTACACCCGTCGAGCCGGCGGAGATCGGCTATGTCTACATTGACGGCCAGAAGGTCCCCCGGCCGGAAACCTGGGTCGAGGGTCGTCCGTTCGGCGATCCGATTCCGCCGGAGGGGTATCTCTACGAGCCGACTACGGAGCAATTCATTGAGCAGGGACTCGCCGAGTATCGGAAAGACTGGATCATGAGCCAGTTTCCGGAGGGCGGCGGGTATTTCGACTGGGTACTAGGTGGCGGCGGGCCCAAACTGTCGGCCGACATGACCACGGCCGAGATGCAGGCCGCGATCAATGCCTACTTCTCGGCCGTGGATGCTGCGTACATCGCGGAGCTCTATCCTGAGGGACCCTATGATACGAATGGAGGGCCGCGTCCGCCTCTCGTAGGGCTGGAGCCCGATGGTACCGATGGAGGGCCGCGTCCGCCTCTCGTAGGGCTGGAGCCCGATGGTACCGATGGAGGCCCACGTCCGCCCCTGGTAGGTATGGAGCCGAATGGTACCAATGGAGCGTCCGGGGGGGACACGCCGCCCGATGTCATACCGGGTGGCCTATCGTTGGAGAGGACGGGCAAGCAACTACTTTTGGGTGCCGCGATCGCGATCATCTTCGGGATCTGGATTCTCGATTAGGGGGGACGTGGAACAGACAGGCTTCCAACGGTTGATCGATACAGTCTACGGTGTCACGGGGGCCATCCGGTCTGGATTCTCGGCCAACGTCAGCATGGGTCCGTATGGCTCTGGGCTCTCGGTCGAACCGGTCCAGGAGCAGCGGCCGAACCTCGTCCCGTGGCTGATCGCCGGCGGGCTCGGCCTGGTCCTGCTCCTCAGCATGGTAACGGGGGATTGACTATGGCTGATCTCAACCCGCGCAAACTCATAGAAATCCTCGAGGCGACAAACATCAATCTCGGGCAGACTGGGCTCATCGGGCAATTCGAGGGTATCTGTAGCTACGCCGTACGCTACTTCGATGGGGCGATCGGCACGGTGTATCTGCAGTTCGACACGGCAGCATTCGAGGCGAGCCGCATCGAGCTCGAAGGCGCATCGGCCGATTCGTGGCCGACTCCGCGAACAGTCTGGATCTACAATTCCACCAAACAGACCGGTAAGACACTGACACTCAAGCTGGGCAGGAAGGGCACGACTGTGAGCCCCGGAAGTTCCGCCGGGGGGGCAACCGCTGGGAATCAGATTCAAGCTGTTGCCTCACTCGCCGCGATTGCTGCATCACTCGACAACCATGAATCGCTCGTCATGGGCCAGAAGGCGGTCCCGACGGGCAGTTCGGAGGCGATCGGCGTCTACCCGGTCCCACCGGGTATAGCCGTAGTCGTTACCGCCGACGTCGACAACGGCGATGCTGTCTGTATCGGGTACAACGGAGTTACGACAACGAACGGCTACAAGCTCGTTGCTGGGAACTCCATATCCCTACGAGTCGACAACGTCAGCGCGATCCATTGCATCGCACCGAACGCCGGAAACAAGGTCAGTTACATCGTAGAGATCGATTCCGAAAGCGCGCCCGGCTAACAGGCGATCGAGGAAGGAGGGAAAGAGAATGACGCGACGCACACAACGGACGATTCAGACGCTCGCCTCGGTTATCCTGCTCGGGGGGGCCGGCTACTTCGCCTATGTCGAGCTGTGGCCGTGGATCAAGACCAAGCTGGACGCGACGGGTGGCGCGGCCGGGGCGGCCAAGTCAGCTACGGGGCGGTCCGAGGCAGCTCCACAACGCGAGGAAACCCTCGTTATCGACGACGCCGTCGAGCTCGCGCAGACGTTCGCCGAGAAACTGCGGGCCGCCATTGGAATGGGAACGAGCCCCGAGGGCATCATCGCACTCGCCGAAACCGGATGGCCGTACTCGAACCGAGACCTAGAGGAGAAGTTCCTTACCGCGTATGAGCTCGGCCTAGTGCCGATCCCGTCCGGGCAAGGGGATTACACCAAATCGACAGGGGCCGCGCAGTTCACGATGTAGGGGGGCAGCGATGGCGCGACGGAAGAAGAAATCTAAGGCCTGGGGACGGCTGCTGATACTCGGCGGGGTAGGGCTCGCCGGCTACGTCGCCTATCGTGCCGGCGTCTGGGACTGGCTCACGGGAGGCACGGGACAGTCCACGCCACCGGGCAACGGCGGCAACGGGGGAGCAAACGGAGGAGGAAACGGCAACGGGACCACGACACCTAGTTGGCTCACCTCCCTACTCGCTCTGCTTGGCGGAGATTCCGGCAATGGGAACGGCGGGAGTGACCAGTACGGAAACACGAAACCACCGAGCGCAGTATCCGAGGCAATGGGGGACCTTGGGACAACTCTGGCCCCCGGCGTCGTTGCCGGCCTGACGTTCCCCGCATGGCTCGGCGGCGTCCCCGAAGGCGGCGCGACCTTGCCAGCGTCGCGGATCCCCGAAGCGATTCTGAAGGTCCTAACTCCGTTAGTGATCGGCTTGTCACCAGCAATTCCCGAGCTCGTACATGATGTCAACGTGCAGCTGCCTGGTGAAGGCACAGGGCTAGAAAAGGGCAACATGACGTTCCTGACCGCAGACGGTCCTTTCGTCCTCTCCCCATCGACCATGACCTGCTACGATCTCGGCGGGCGTAGGATCACCTGCCCGTCGGCCGACCAAATCCTCGGCGTCGAACAGCACACCATCGAATGGTACCGAGCTCTGGAGGAGGCCGCTTGAGACTGACGAGCCTGACTCTCTCCGATATCCTGCTCCTCACGGCCACAGTGGCCCTAGCGACTCTGATCGGCCGTTACGTGGAGGACACGATCTATCCTCGTCTCCGGCGCAACCAGGTGGAGGTCTGCCGATGGTATCGATAGAGTCCCGCGACCTGTTCACGCCGCTGGCCCTTGTGGCTGCTGGCGCGGCCTTGTTCGTCTACACGCTCGGCCGACAGGTACAGCCACGAGAGAGGCCGACGCTGCTCGGGGACCTACGGCGTTACGTCGGTCAGCCGATCGTCCGGCATTTCGAGGAGAGCCTGCTCGTACTCTCGCCCGTCCTATCGGATTGGCAATGCGCAGCCCTCGAAGAGGTGGCAAGGACGTCGCCGAGCTACATCTCACCTGATCCGACTGCGGAGCTCATTGAGCTCTGGAAATCCGGCGGATTGAAGTACGACTAAGTAAGGAGAAGCATGGTCATTCTGGGTCTCACACTCGCCGCCGCGACCGGTACGTTTCTGGTTGGGCGGTATACGGCCGGCTCGTCAGCGCGCTACGAGCTGGCGGCGGGGATCCTGGCCGGCTTTGCCGTCGGGGTCTTCCTAATGCGGAGGACCTGAAAATGAACGGCAAGAAATGGGCTCTGGCGGCGGTGATTGCGACCCTTGTGCCCCTCCTCGTCGCGTTGATTACCAGTTCGGTGCGGCTCGGGGCTTTGACGCAGCAGCTCGAGACGTTGATTGGACAAGTCGAGCATCTGCGCCTGATTCCCGAGCGAGTCGCCTCACTGGAGGCGGCACAGCGGAGCCTAGAGCGAGCCCTTGAGCTGTTATATCTCCCCGGATGGAGGGAAGGAGGACCCAGTGGCTAAGTGGGGGCGGATCGGAGCGCCGAAGAGTGCAAAGCGCCGGGCGTTCTTGCGGTCGATCGCCAGGAAGCGACGATCGCGGAAACGTAGATAGGGAGAGGTTTTGCCGATCGGCTGAGAGGGGCCTCTAGTCCCCTCAGATCGGTAGAGCCTGCCCAGGTACGGGCCGCGAAGCCGGTCCTAGAGCAAGAGAGGGGAAATCGTGGCCGAAGCGAGCGGCGGCGGACGGCTGCCAGGGACCCAGGTCATCAAGGGCAACTACGACGCGGCCACCAACACGCCCGACCTGGACACCTCACCGAGCGGCATCTGCTACGGATGGACTTACGTCGTCTTGGTGGGAGGAACGTTCTTTACGGAGACCGTTGACGTAGGCGATCAGCTGATCGCACTGCAAAACGACCCCACGCAACTGTCGCACTGGTCCATTATCCAGGGCAACGTCAACGCGGCGACCGAATCGGCTCTAGGCATCGTCGAGCTCGCCGAGGACGGCGAGTCCGCGGCAAACGTCGTCGTCCAAGGGGACGATGCACGGCTCTCCGATGCGCGGACGCCGACCGCTCACAACCACACCGAGTCGGAGATCACCGACCTCGATCACGACGACACCGACGCGATCCACGACAACGTCGACGGTGAGATCGCGGCCGTCGCCGAGAAGACGACGCCGGTTGACGCCGATGTCGCGCTGATCGAGGACTCAGCCTCCTCCAATGCCAAGAAACGCCTCTCGTGGGCGAACCTCAAGGCGACGCTGAAGAGCTACCTGGACACCCCCTGCGCCGCACTTGGGCACACGCACACCGAGTCGGAGATCACCGACCTCGATCACGACGACAC